>Ga0208566_1001652_pt1 | contig 12697 bp, 17 predicted proteins | sample PL_2010_150m_FD_184159 | JGI IMG/M metagenome (GOLD analysis project Ga0208566, IMG submission 184159) | Freshwater microbial communities from Powell Lake, British Columbia, Canada to study Microbial Dark Matter (Phase II) - PL_2010_150m... | ecosystem: Environmental > Aquatic > Freshwater >...
CCGTCTTTTGGCGCAAGCATGCTATGCCTATGAAATGCAGCAACCACACCGCTTCCAGCAGGACCATAATGAATAATGGTTTCTGCATTTTATAAATATGACGGTTTTAATGCTCCGTCTTCATATGCTCCTTCAGCGCATCGGCGCTCTTGAGAACGCGCCCGCATTTCTTGCACTCTACCCACGTGCGCGGATAAAGCTCCTTGACGCGCCTGTTCACAAAATTCTCCGCGGCATTCTCGAATATGTCGTTGAACCAGCCCATAATATCGCTCTCTTATAGTTTGTTGCATGCATTTAAGAATTTTGTCGGTATTCTATAAAACCCGGCAAAGTATTTATAATTTGCAAACCGATAGATGAAGAGTGATTTGCTTGGTTAAAAAAATCGACGCGGGCGGATGGCCCCCGATGCCGGGATTCTACACCGTCGGAGACGCGAAAAGTTGCGTCGCGGTATGCACGCTGAAGGAAGTTGACATGATTTTGCCTGTTGCAAAAACCGCGATAACGGGTCGCTGCCTTACGGAAAACGTCGGGATAGAGCGTATAATAAAAAATCTCATTTCAAACCCGAACATCCGCTTCCTGATTCTGTGCGGCATCGAGCCGAAAGGCCATTTCGTGGGTCAGGCTTTCAAATGCATACGCGACAATGGCGTGAAAGACGGAAATATTATCGGCGCTGACGGGGCGATGCCCTATCTGAAAAATACTTCGCAAGAGGAGATAGAGCGGTTTAACAAACAGATAGAACTGGTTGATTTGATAGAGATTATAGACGTTAAAAAAATTGAGGAAGCGATTGACAACTGCATCGCGCGCGACCCTGGGGCGTTTGAGGGCGGAGCCATCGGGATAAAGCAGATTGAAACGGTTCCCGCAAACTTCGACCATGCAAAAGAGATATCGCTTGACAAGGCCGGCTGGTTTTTGATTTCCATAGACCGCGAAAAGAAAGAGATAATAGCAGAACATTATGTGGGATACGGCGCTGACGCGAAAGTCCATTGCAGGATTGTCGGAAAGACTGCGGAAGAAGTTGCAGGCACAATCGTGAAGCTTAATCTTATTTCTGACTTGTACCACGCAGCTTACCTTGGAAAGGAACTGGAGAAGGCGGAAATCGCGCTGAAAACGGGAAAGCAGTACGAGCAGGACAAGCCTCTTGAGTTGTGAAAACTCAGTTCTGTAACTACGAAACGATAGATTTAAATAGCTTTCTATGCATAATAGATTAGTGATTTTATGACTTGGTATGATGTTGATATAGCACCGCATGATGTTAAGGCGCTTCAATTGGTAAGAATGGGTGTTGTTAAAGAATTTGAAACCAGACCAAAATATTCTTCCGATACTTATGATTTTTCTTCTAAAGTTCCGCATATTATATTTAATTTTAAATTAGAAGATACCAAAATTATAAAGAGACCTGACAATCTTAAAATAAAAGATGAAAGTTTCCCGAATATTGTTGAAGGAATAAATCCTCCAATAATTGATAATTATGACACAGTAGGTGTATTAAGTACCGTGCCATCATCAGAACTTTCTTTTAACGATAAAATTGTGCGCAAATTGCGTTTTAATAAAACTGCAGATTCTTCTTATGAAGTTCTTGGCACTTATTACATAGTTTAATTTTGTTTTTTTTTAAAAAAAATAAACCCAAGATACCTATCTCCAGAATTTACCCGACTATCTCAACCTTTCTCATTACGTCGCCTGCCCTCAGGCTCAAAGCAACATTCATTCCCTCCGCCACTTTTCCGAAAACAGCGTAGCTGCCGTCAAGGAAATGCGCCTCGCCCACGACTATGTAGAATTGGCTTGAAGCGCTGTTCGGGTCGTTCGCGCGCGCCATCCCGACTGCGCCGACATCATGTTTCAATTCCGGAACAATCTCAAGCGGTATCGTCTCTTTCGAGCCGCCGCTGCCGTCCCCGTTCGGGTCACCGCCCTGTATTACAAACCCCGGCTCATAGCGGTGGAATTTCAATCCGTTGTAAAACCCGCTTTGCGCGAGCTTTATGAAATTCTTCGAAGTGACAGGCGCCTTGTCCTCGAACAGCTCGAACTTTATGTCTCCCTTGTTTGTCTGGATCAGCGCGTAGCGGTTCTTTCCGGAATTTTGCGAACTCATAAAAATCAAACCCGCAGTAATTATCAAAACCAAGACGGCGGCAGCAATCAGAATTTTCTTTTTCATATCTCTGCTGTTTAACCTCAATGTATAAATATGTTTCGCCACTTCTACACTTAAATAATGTTACAGACAATTCTTCTTTATGAAGCAGAAAAAATACGAGATAGTCCCGGAAATCGCGACGGCGGATATGTGCTTTCGCGCGTTCGGCGCTTCGCTGGAAGAGGCTTTCGCAAACGCGGGATTCGCGATGTTCGACATAATCTCGGACGCAAGCCGGATAAAGCCGAAGATAACGGAAGAAATAAAAGTTGAAAGCGAGGACTTGCAGGCTTTGCTTTTTGATTTTCTTTCCGAGCTTTTGTATCTGCAGGACACGAAAAGATTATTGTTCTCCGAGTTTGACGTGAAAATTGAAAAACCAAAAATCGAAACACTTGTAAAGGAAGGTATCGGAACCGCAGGTTCTAATTCCGAAAAAGAAAAATACAAGCTAACCGCGAAGGCGCGCGGGCAGGAAATGGACGGCATCGGGCTGCGCAACCAGGTCAAGGCGATAACATACCATCTGATGGAAATTAAAGAAGAGAAAGGATTGTGGACTATTCAGGTGATACTGGATTTGTAAAAAAATTCTTAAAACTTAAATACTTCACCGCGAAACAAACTTCTTATGACAACAATAAAAGAGCAAGCGAAAAAAGTCGCTAACGCTGTTTGGGAAATACCTAAAACTGCAAAAGCCGGAATGCTTGTTCCCGCGAAAGTAATAGCAACGGACGCGCTGTTCAAGGAAATGGACCCCGGAGTTTTTGAACAAGTTACAAATGTTGCATGCCTTCCAGGAATCCAAAGAAACGCATTCTGCATGCCTGACGGACATTGGGGCTACGGCTTCCCAATCGGCGGCGTGGCAGCTTTCTCCGAGGAGAACGGAATTATCTCGCCTGGCGGAGTCGGGTATGACATAAATTGCGGCGTCCGGATAATGAAAACAAACCTCACGCTGAAGGATGTGAAGCCGAAGCTGAAACTGCTTATCGACACTTTGTTCAAGAACGTACCTGCGGGATTGGGCTCGCGCGGCGCCGTGAAGCTCGACCATAAAAGTTTTGACGAATTGATGACGCAAGGCGTGAAATGGTGTGTGGACAACGGCTACGGGTGGAAAGGCGACATCGAGAGGTGCGAGAATTACGGGGCGCTTCCCGCGGACGCGAGCAAAGCTTCCGAAAAGGCAAAGGAGCGCGGCTATGACCAGCTCGGGACTTTGGGAAGCGGAAACCATTTTCTTGAAGTGCAAACTGTTGAAGACATTCTCCAACCGGAAGTCGCGAAATCTTTCGGCATAACCGAACCGAAGCAGATTGTTGTTATGATTCACTGCGGCTCGCGCGGATTCGGCCACCAGATTGCATCGGAATATATCAGGATAATGGACGGCGCGGTCAGAAAATATAATATTCAGATAAAAGACCGCGAGCTTGTTTGCGCGCCAATCCATTCGAAAGAGGGCGAGGACTATTACGCGGCGATGAACTGCGCCGTGAACAACGCGTTCGCGAACAGGCAGGTGATAATGCACCTCGCAAGAAAAAGCTTCGAGCAGGTTTTCGGGAGGAAGGCAGAAGACATGGATATGGAACTGGTTTATGATGTCTGCCACAACGTCGCGAAAAAGGAGGAATACAAGATTGACGGAAAAAACACAAAAGTCGTAGTGCACAGAAAAGGCGCGACGCGCGCTTTCGCTGCGGGGCACAAGGACAATCCCGATGTTTATCGCAAGACCGGGCATCCTGTAATAATTCCGGGAGCGATGGGCTCTTCAAGCTTTATATGCGTCGGCACGGAAAAAGCGGAAGAAACATTCTTCAGCAGCTGCCACGGCGCGGGAAGGCTGATGAGCAGGACTCAGGCGCTCCGCGAGTTCAGAGGGGACAAAATAAAACAGGAAATGGAAGCGAAAGGATTCGCGGTGCGCGCAAAGTCATTGCCAGGACTCGCGGAAGAGGCGACTGGCGCCTACAAGAATGTATCGGAAGTCGTGCGCGCCACGGAAGAAGCGGGAATATGCAAAACGGTCGTGCGCGTCCACTCGCTTGCGACGATGAAAGGATAAAAAAGTATTATCCCAGAACGTCCGCGGCGAAAGACTCTTGTAAAAATTCTTTTTGTGCTTTGTACATTTCTTCCACATCATCCAAATCAAAAATAGCTTTATGCGTTCTTAGAATAATTCCTGTTTGGCTGTCAAGCGTTAATTTTTTTATATTTTCTATAACGCTTTCAACAGGAAATTCGTATCCAACAGTTTCTGTGTTTATAATGCTAGTCTTATCGCCAACTTCATGCCACAATTCATAATCCAATCTTATTTTGTGCTTCTTTGACACTTCATCCAAGATTTTAAGTTCTCTTTCAATTTGTAATATTTTCTGCGGTATCTTTCCCAAAGAAAGTTTCTGCAAGGCGTGATTACTATAACTAGCTGAGCATGCAAAAATAGAAGGAATCTTACATTCGCCGATATTGTAAGTCTTAACTGAGAAGCAAATGTCGCTGTCATTATAAATGAGCTTATTGTTTGAACTCCATGCCTTCTCATTAGAAGGACCTTTTACTGCGTTGGTTTCTATATCTTCATAGCTTAATAATTTTTCCTCAATTTCTTTTTCAGTTGGAAAATTCAACAGCATATCAGAATATAGAAATAAAAGCATAAATACTTGTTTTTATCTGGTCATATATTATGCTTCTCATATTTTCTTCAATCCGTCAAGCTTCCCCATATAAGTCCCGTCAAGAAGGTAGACTTCCGAATGCTTCCAGTCAGCCGTCTGCAAAATCGGGCTTAGCGGCTTGAATTTTTTTCCGCTCTTGTTTGAGGATTTTCTGTTAAACGGCATGCCTCCGATGAGGCGGTTGAAAACGGGAACGGAAATTATTTTTTCCAGCCTGCAATTCTTTCCGTATTTTTTCTCCAGCTTTTCCCTGTCGGGTTTGCTGACAAGCCAGCACTGCTCCACCGAGCGCGAGCCTACCGCGTCAGAAAACTGGACAGCAGGATAGTCGTGCCCGATTACAAGATATTCGCAGTCCATAGCTTCGGGCGAAGGCCAGCTTTGCCCGTGCGCGAGCCAGAAGTTTTTTATACCGAATCCGCTGCTCGGATAGATTTTTATTCCGCGCGGAGAGAGCTTCTCAATATCTCCGTCGTGGTTGCCTTTCACAAGCGAAGTCTTAATCTTTGCAGCAAAGTGTTTCAGAAACAACGGCAATTCCCTGTCCTCTTGGAAACTGGAAACCGGAATATTGTGCTTGACATCGCCCAGAAAAACCAGATGTTTCGCTTTGCTTTCGCGGATAAGCAAATCAATCCTTTCCATTATTTTCTCCGTCTGGCTCGGTATTCTTATTCCAGATTTGAAAATTTCGTGTTCCAGCCCCAAATGCAAGTCGCCTATGACGAGAACTTTGTCGGGCTCGAGAAGCAGCGCAGCGCCAGGGAGGAACTTCGGCTCCATCTTTGTTTTCATAAAACAGAATGCAGGATGAAAGTTTATAAAAGCGCAACAGAAGCTTAAGGAGATTTCCTATAGAAAATCTGGCGATGAAACATTAATTGCCGCTCATATTTTTCCTTTATTTCTCTCCAATCAACCGCATCGTTTTCTCTTGTAAAATATAATATCGTATCGGTTTCAGAAAACCGCTTGTCTAATTTTGGATTGAGAATGCCTTCTTCGACTCTGGCTATTTTATGCTCTCCTGTTTTCTGATAAGTTTCATGTGATTCTAATGAACCCATATCATAAAAAACTCTTTTCGCTATCACTTCGAAATTTCCGTTTTTAATTTTTGATAAAACATCCTTTGATAAAAGGTCTTCAAGAAGCGAATTTTGGACAGCCCGCATATAAAATTCGCCCGGTCGGCGGCAGTGAGATACTTCAGCGTCCAGCAAAGCAAAATTAACAAGAGTATTTCCTTTTTCAAAGGAGAGGTATCTCGCCATATCTTTTCCAATATCGCCTGCTAGTTCTGGGTTCGCATGTCTTGCGTCATCTATCCATTCAGCTTCTATCATAAGTTTCTTGTTCTTCATTTTATCACACAAAATCTATTCCTTCCAAAAGCATTTAAGCTTGTTTTGTTACGGGAGTTCAATCTATAAATACAATTGCGCCAAATTTCATTCTGATTCTTATGAATGCAATCGGAACAGTCATCTCTACGGAGGAAAGCCCGAACAGTTCGGAGTTTTCATTCGTGATAAGCGAAAACGCAGCCGTGAAAAAAGGCCAGCACGTGACCGTCGATACTAGCGAGGGAAAAATCATAGCGCGCGTCTCCGACATCGTAAAGACGAACAGGTATTTCGAGCGCGCCGAGAGCGTGCAGGAGTTCGAGCGCTCGGGAAAGCCCGTGAGCGAAGTGTTTCCGTCTGAAAGATGGGAATATATTGTTGCGAACGCGGTTGTTCTTGGCGTCTATAATGACAAGCATCTCATGCGAAGCGCATTTCCGGTTTCCCCGGGCGCAAAAGTGTTTTCCGCCGACGGTGAGCTGCTGAAAAAGTTTTTCGGGTTTGATTTGGAAAGGGGCTTGAATATCGGAACTGTGGAGCACCATGATATCGGCGTGAGGCTCAATCTGACAAAATTGCTGCAGAAACATCTTGCAATTCTCGCAATGAGCGGCGCCGGAAAAAGCTATTTCACTTCCGTGCTGCTTGAAGAATTGCTAAACAGGAAAAAAGAAGACGGGCAGATGGCTGTCATAGTCATAGACACGCACGGCGAATACATCGGCTTCGCGGAAGACAGGAATTTCATGAGCAAAAGCGACGTTATAGTCGGGGACGAATTCAGGATAAGCGTTCCCTCGCTCTCAAGCCAGATGATTGCGGAGTTCTTGCCTTCAATGACTTCCGTCCAGCAAAGAGAGCTGGGAAAATTCATAGCTGCGCTGAAAGCGGGGAAGAAAGGCAAAAGCTATGACATGAAAGATTTGCTTGATTTTTTGGAGAGTTCCGAAATCAAGGCCGCGACAAAGGATATTCTTTACACTTTCCTGCACGGGCTTGAAAGCACGAGAATGTTTTCCAGCTATGACAACCCTCCGCTGGAAAAGCTCGCGAAAGCGGGGCATCTCACGGTTCTGGATATTTCCGATATTACGAGCCTGCGGGAAAAGCAGATACTCGTGACTTACATCGCGAAAAAACTTTTTGATGCGCGGCGCGAAGGAAAGATACCGCCGTTTTTGCTTGTTCTTGAGGAGGCGCATAATTTCGCGCCCGAAGGCGCGCGCCGCGAGGCTGCGATAAGCAGGAACATAATCGAGAAAATCGCAAGAGAGGGAAGAAAATTCCACGCCTGCCTCTGCCTTATTTCGCAGCGGCCTGTAAATCTCAGCACGACAGCGCTCTCGCAGTGCAATACAAACATTTTTCTGCGCGTCACAAACCCGTATGACTTGGACCATATCGGCAAAACATCGGAAGGATTGACTAACGATGTCCTGAAAAGCATTTCCAGCCTGCGCGTAGGCGAGGCGATAATAGCCGGGGAAGCCGTGAACTTCCCGCTTTTCATAAAGGTGCGCGAGCGAACGAGCAAAAAGAACGAAAGGGGAATACCGCTGGAAGAGGCCGCTATCCTGTTTACTGAAAACGACGAGAAGAAGAAAGAGGATGCGGAAGCATTCATGTGACATTACGACTGAAGCAAGAATAGTTGATATAAAACAATTTACGCCGATAAAACATTTCTTTGGATTCAATTCATAATATTTTGGCGAATAATTATTTTGTACGATAGACTATAAATAATTTCGCTTTTCCTTTTCGGCGGAGTTTATGCTTAAATACTTTCGTTAAGATTCTCTTTAACAGCCGTTTGAGCAATCTGACAAATAACTATATATACTTAGAGGTAGTAATAATATTGAAAAGATAATAACTAAATAATAGAAAAATAAATCTTGGGGTGATGTGAGTGACAGGTAAATTTGATCCGAACGTTGAATCTAATGGGCGTATTAAAGGCTTGACTGTTGTAAAATATATTGAACATATTAAAGAATTGCAAAAAAAATATGAAGCGCATGGTGTACCTCCAGGTATCGACGCTTTGTTTTCTGAAGAACTTGGTGAAAAATTTTATGTAAATAGTTTTGTGCCTTCAGAACCGATAGAATGTGATGAGCATTGGTTCGTAAAAGAAAAAGAAAGAGGATACAGCATGAAAGTGTAAGCATTTTCATGAGTATCAAAAAAGGTGATATGAATGGTTGTCAATGAAACAAGAGGCAATTACAGTGATGTTAAATTTTCTGCCTATAATATGGCGTGTGGAATTAACCAAAAAATAATCGCTGATATGGCACGCGAGTTTGAACAAGATTTAATCATGAGCGGAAAAGTTCCGTTTTCTATTATTAGGCAAAGAAAAGCCGAGAAAATGAAACTTTCGGAACAAAAAGATTCATACAAACATAAAAGAGTTTCTGAAGGCGCTATTCTTTGCGAAAAGGGAACCAGCATGCCGCCTTATGCCCTTCATTTGATGGACATTATGGATGTTTTTCACCCTTCTGATTTTAGGGAAATAATTTATAGAGACAACAAAGTATCTATCATATCTGGGATAGAAAAGAAAAATTATATAATTGAGACTAAAGGAGGGAAAGCTGTTGGTATAAGATTTAAAAATAAATCTTTCGTTGAAAAATAATTAATTCAAATCAAAAATCCGACAGCCGCAGCTATCGCCGCCAGAACCCAGAGCGGTTTGCTCCACGCAAGAACCTTGGAGCCGTCGAGCGGCGGGAACGGTATCAGATTGAAGATTGCAAGCCAGAACGATATTCTTGCGGCTGTGGAAAACAAACCTTCCAAAGCCGGAATAAAGAAAGCCGAGGCAATCAGCGCAAAACCAAGAACAATATTAACCGCGGGTCCGCCAAGGCTTATGATTCCGTTCTCCCTTTCCGTTATGCGCGCCACATGGAACGCGAATTTTTTTCTGACGGGAGAAATATAAACAGCTCCGGGAGCCGCGAAAATGAAGCCGAATAACGAGGAAATTAAAGCAAGAACAAGCCCTTGGGGCCACATCCTGTATTCCGCAAAGTACCCGAAATGCTGCGCAATCAGCTTGTGGCCGATTATCTCGTGCGCCGCGAACGCGATGACGATTATGAAAAGCGTTAAAGGAAGCAGCGAAAAATTCCACGAGCTGAAGGCGAAAGCCAGCACAAATACCGAAACCGCCAAGTCCCTTATCTCTATTTTGCTGAAACCGAATGCCATATTATCACATCAGATTACTGTAGTTTTTCTTATTTCTTCTTCGCTTAGATTTCTAATATTTTTTTCATAACCGTATTTCAAAAGTCCGTCTCTTGTAAAAGCATAAACAGCACAATTTATTTCTATCAATTTTGCGCCTACTTTTCTTTTATCTTCAGAGTCTGTATTTATCAGTTCACCTATAAAATTCCGTCACATGCAATTCGTGCTCATGCACAAAGACATTTTTAATTCAGATTCGCAGTTCACATATTCTCCTGACATAACATTATCTGCCGTTTGAATTTATTTAAATAGATTATTTCTTCCTAATCATTTTTTCCAGCTCTTTTTTGTGGCCCGCGCCGACCACAACCACTACATTATCAAACTCGCTTTCCAGCCTTTTAATCCAGGCAACCATGTATCTGTTCCTGTCGCCAACGAGAACCCTGTAAAAGCCGGGCAGCTCTTTTTTCATGTAGCGCATTGCCTGTTCTATTACCCTATCGCCTGGCACTTTCCTTAAGTCAATCTTCTCGCGCGAAAACGGAAAAGCAAACAGCCCAAGAAATAACTTCAATTTCTCGCGAAGCGGGACCGCCATTATTCCGCGGAAAGTTTCCTCAATATCTTTGTCAATCAAAACTATCTTCGCGCCAACCCGCTTTGCAGACTCTATCGCCGACAGCATCTCGCTTCCCGGAAACACGCCGACCGTTTTGCCCAGCTTTTGCTGGAGCCAACCGAATAGGTAGATTGTAACCCCGTAGCGCAGCCCAAGCTTTCTTTGGCGCGAAAATGCTCCCGCATTTTCGGCTCCGCCGGAAACTTCGTTTCCGTGCGTTTCGCCTTCCTGCGGAGCGTGCATGAGCGCATAATATCTTTTCGGGTCAAGCTCAATCGCGACGCAGTCGGGCTTTGTATCCTCGATAATCTTTTTTACAGCTTCAACGCTTTCCCTCGCGATATGCGAGGTGCCGATTATTTTGACGGGCATAAGAAATAATTGTTTTAAAGGGTTTAAAAGAAAGTAAGTATGAACTCCTTTATTTTTTCAAAATCAGGCAGTTCCCCGATAATCAAGCCTTTAAGGTCGCCTTTCCAAAATTCGCGCTTTTCTTCCATTGTTTTCGCTAACCTGTTTTTTGAGAATTTTATCCTGCATATCCTGAGCTTCTTGTTTATCAAACCCGCATCGGGTTTTATTCCTTTTTTCAGCAAAAACCACAAGTCATAGACATCCCTTGGCTTGTTTCTTGTAAATATTGCCCTTATTTTTTCCGCAAAGATTTCCTGCTGGTCCATCGCAAAAACCTCGAAAGACGGGATTTCCCTGTAATGCGGAATTATCATCTCTTTCTTTGCCTCTTTTGCCACCCTTTCTCTGAGGCTTATGTTTAGGGAAATAAGGCATAAACTTTCTTTTGGCACAAAAACGCTTCGCGTTTTTGGCTCCGCCGAAAAACTGAAAGTTTTTCGTGCGCTTCCGTCATAAAGCGGTCCTTTTAAACTCATCCTGATATTGATTTCATTTCTGTATCTTTCGACAACCGCTTTGCTTTCGATTTCCAGCAGCCTGATAGATGCGGATATTTTTTTGACGAATTTGTCCGCATCAAATCTCCTTCTGTTCAAAGTAAAATCAAGGTCTTCCGAAAATCTGTTCAGATTATATATCTTGTAAAGGGATGTGCCGCCTTTCAATACAAGAATGTCGCCAAACTCGTCGTATATGGAAAAAAGCAGCAAGTCAAGAAAATAATCCTTTTCCGCGTTTTCCATGGACAGCCTCTTTGAGTCCGCCGCCTTTGCCAGCTCGTCTTTTCTTATCATAATCTCACATTCTCTATAACTTTCCACTTATAGTTCTTTTTGCCTCTTGCAGGAAGACCGTAATCAAGCGGCGTGAAACTCGGATAAATATATTTTTCCATTCTTCTATGAAAATCATAGCCGAGCGAGTCAAGCAGGAACCCGGCCCTTTTTATCAGCGCCGCATTCCCTGTTTTTATTGCCATGCCTGCGAATTTTTTCGCGCTGATGTTTCTTATGCTGTTTTTTATCATGGATTGCATCTCCGGGAAAGAAATTTTTCTGAAAAGCAGGCTGTCCACAAATGCCTTTTCAGGCTCCGCCACAAAGATTTCAAAGCCGCTGTAATTTACCTTTCTGAATCCGAAAAAATATTTTGGCTTTGCGGAAACAAAAAATATTTCGCTGCCGAAAAAATTTATGCTCCTTCTTCTTTTTTTCTTCGGGCTGATTACCCATACGGCGTGCGGTATCTGTTCCGTGAGATTATAATACCTCAAGGCGCTCCAGAAGGAAATATATGAGGGCCAAACTATCCGCGAAGCTATCAGAAACGCGTTTTTATGGACTGTGTATTTGTTCCTCTCCACCCTGAAAATATGCCCCGCTTTTTCCAGCCTGTGCATGAGCAGGCGCGTGTATTCGGCGTCTTTTTTTATGATGCTCCTGACTGTATTCGCATTGAATACCGCGTACCTTTCCACCTCTTTTAAAATCTGCATGGTTTTCATGGTTATTTATTGCAAAAGCGTCTATTTAAATATGATATGCGTTAATTATCATTTATGATAATTGTGTGCGCTTGTATTTTATTGAAGTTTTTGGCACAGAAATGCCGATTATTTTGACGGGCATAAGATTAATTTGGTTTACAGGGTTTAAAAGAAGTTCGGCTTCTCCCGCGACCGCGAGCAAGATTATTTATATCGGAAAATGCAATGCTTTTGCATGATTGAACAGGAAACAATAAGGACTCTTTTTTGGCTTGCCGTCCCAATCATCATGATACTGATACTGCTTGGCTTGATGTTCCTTTTCGGCGTAAAGAACCTTAACATTTTGGTGGGCGGATGATAGTCAACAGCATAAAGCAGATTGTTTTGATAGTCCTGCTTGCCGCGCTGGCTCTGGCCATCATCGGCCTGATTTTTCAGCCCAGTTTCGGAAATTCACTCTTTGACATACCTCTTGCATTCCTGAAAAAGAAGGCTATCGGTTAATATAATAGTTAAAGTGGTCTGATATGAAAGGCATAAACGAGGCAATGATGTATATACTGATTGCATTAGTACTCGGCGGGCTCGCATTTTATTTTTATAGTTCCGAACTTAATTATATCAAAGTCTATCTTGCCACTCCGTTATGCAGGACATTCTGCTTCCCTGTCATGAACGCTGTCTCCTCCGTATTGAAGAGTATTTTAATCGGCTATCTGGCAT
>Ga0208566_1001654_pt1 | contig 12696 bp, 12 predicted proteins | sample PL_2010_150m_FD_184159 | JGI IMG/M metagenome (GOLD analysis project Ga0208566, IMG submission 184159) | Freshwater microbial communities from Powell Lake, British Columbia, Canada to study Microbial Dark Matter (Phase II) - PL_2010_150m... | ecosystem: Environmental > Aquatic > Freshwater >...
CTCGATCGGCAGACCATGGCAGTCCCAGCCCGGCACATAGGGCGCGTCGAAACCGGCCAGGGTCTTGGAGCGGACGATGATGTCCTTGAGTATCTTGTTGACCGCATGGCCAAGATGGATGTCGGCATTCGCATACGGCGGGCCGTCGTGCAGCACGAAGCGCGGGCGGCCGGCGCTGGCCTCGCGAATCTGCCGGTAGAGCTGCCGCTCCTGCCACGCGTGGACCCAGCCGGGCTCGCGCTTGGCAAGATCGCCACGCATCGGAAAGGGCGTGTCGGGCATGTTCAGCGTCTTACGGTAGTCAGCCATTTTGCGTGGTAGCGAAGTAGTTACGGGTAGCCTCGACATCGATCCCGATCTGCGCCTTGAGCGCATCCAGACTATTGTACTTGGCCTCGTCGCGCAGCCTGTGCATGAAATTCACGGTCACATGGGCACCGTAGATGTTGCGCTCGAAATCCAGCAGATGCACTTCCAGCACCGGCTTCAACCCGGTACCCAGGGTCGGACGCACCCCCAGGCTAGCGGCCCCAGGCGATGCTTGAGCAGTTCCCGGAATGCCGGAGACGGTTACCGCAAAAACGCCGGCCAAGGGCAGGCGCTTGCGCTTGAGTTGCACATTGGCGGTCGGAAAACCGAGCTGGCGACCGATCTTGTCACCCTCCACGACCCGCCCGACGATGCAGTAGGGGCGGCCCAGCAGCCGCGCGGCGTGCTCGATGTCGCCCTCCTCCAGCGCGTCCCGCACCGCCGAACTGGAGACCCGCTCGCCCTCCCAGTCGAGGGTAGGCATTGCCTCCACGCCGAAGCGGTGCGCCCTGCCGGCGCTTTGCAGCAGGGCGAAATCACCGCCGCGGCCTTTGCCGAAACGGAAGTCGTCACCGATCATCAGGTGGCGAGTCGACAGGCCGCGCACCAGGATGCGCTCGATGAAGGTCTCGGCACTGAGCGCCGCCAGGCGTGCATCGAAGCGGCACACATAGACATGGTCGATGCCGCTGGCTTCAAGCAGGTTGAGCTTCTCGCGCAGGCTGGTCAGTCGGGCGGGCGCCTGTTCCGGCGCGAAGAACTCCCGCGGATGAGGCTCGAAGGTGAGTACCGCCGCCGGCAACGCCAGCTTGCGCGCATGCCCGGTTAATCTTTCGAGGAGCGCCTGGTGACCCCGATGCACGCCATCGAAATTGCCTATGGTGAGTATCGTGGACGTGGTCGCCCGTTCGGGAATACTGCGAAATACCAACATCTATGAGTTGCCAAGTCGACGGAGCGCGAATTATATCAGTCCGGCCTGGCGCGCCTCGCTCGCTACAGCCGCGCCAGTCTGGACTTGGCGAGCGGCGGATTGCGGGAAAAATAGGCTTTGATACCGCGCAGGATGGCTTCCGCCATCTTGTCCTGGTAGGCCTCGTCGGCAAGCCTCTTCTCTTCATCGATGTTGGAGATGAACGCGGTCTCGACCAGGATCGAAGGAATGTCGGGCGCCTTGAGCACGGCGAAGCCTGCGAGTTCGACCTGACCCTTGTGCAAGGTGTTGATGCTGCCCAGTTCGCCCAGCACCGCCTTGCCGAGCTTGAGGCTGTCGTTGTTGGTCGCCGTCTGCGACAGGTCCAGCAGGGTGCGCGCCAGATAGCGATCCTTGACACCGAGGTTGACGCCGCCGATCAGGTCGGCGGCGTTCTCGCGTTGCGCCATCCAGCGCGCCGCAGACGACGAGGCGCCGTTCTCGGACAGGACGAAGACGCTGGAACCGCGCGCCGTCGGCTTGATGAAGGCGTCGGCATGGATCGAGACGAACAGGTCGGCCTGCACCCGGCGTGCCTTGTGGACGCGCTGCTGCAGGGGCATGAAGTAGTCGCCGTCGCGGGTCAGCATGGTACGCATGTTCGGTTCGGCATCGATCCTGGTCTTGAGGCGATGCGCAATCGAGAGCGTGACATCCTTCTCGCGGCTGCCGCCGCGGCCGATGGCCCCGGGGTCCTCGCCGCCATGACCGGCATCGATGGCGATGGTGACCAAGCGCGCGATGTCAAGCTTGTCGACGGCCGGCCTGTCGCGCTGCTCGGGGCCGGGTGCAGCCTTGGACGGCTGGCCCGTGCTCTTTTCCAGCAGCGCCATCAACGGATCGACGGGTTCGCTCGGATAGAGGTCGAGCACCAGGCGGTGCCCGTATTCGCCGACCGGCTTCAGGGTGAATACCTGCGGCCTGACCGCGCCGTGCTCGCCCTTGAGTTCTATCACCAGGCGCACCACGTCGGGCTTGTTGCGCCCGGCGCGGATCAGCTTGATGTAGGGATCGGTTTCGGAAATCTTGCCGGGAATGTTTTGCAGGATCGAGTTGAACTCGACACCTTCGAGGTCGAGTACCAGCCGCTCCGGATCCTTCACCAGCAGGTGCGAGAACTTGAGCGGCTGACTGTGTTCCAGGGTGATGCGGGTATAGTCCCGGGCCGGCCAGACACGCACCGCCAGGACACTGGCGAGCGCCGCCGTGGCCGCACCGGCGGTGCGATGGCTGACGAGCAGCGTCAGCGTTGCGGCGGCAAACTTGAGGACGTCGCGGCGGGTGTGTAGTCCTGGCGGAAATTCAAACTCGTCAGGCATAGACGACCCTTCCCGCTCTGCGCCAGCAATGCAACGTCTCGCCCTTCTCGGACAACGGAAAGGCGTATGCGCAGGTCGGCGGGCGGCAGATAGGGGCCAGCCTTGTCCGGCCATTCGACGAGACAAATCCCCGCGCCCTGAAAATATTCGTCGAGTCCCGCATCGAGGTATTCTTCCGGCTGTTCGAACCGATAAAAATCAAAGTGATACAAGTTTAATCTAGAAATGGCATAAAGTTCAACCAGTGTGTAGGTCGGGCTTTTGACCTTGCCTGGATAACCGAGGGCTCTCAGCACACCGCGCACCAGCGTGGTCTTGCCGGCGCCGAGGTCGCCTTCCAGGTAAACGACGATTTCCGCCGGTCCTTGAATCAAGGCGGTGCCCAGGGCGCCGCCCAACGCCAGTGTTGCCGCTTCGTCGGCCAGGAACAGGTGTGTCGCGCTATCATCGTCCTGAGGAATCCCGTGCTGCGCGGGGCCCGACACCTGGTCATGATCCTCATGCATTTGCAACAGTCTCCGGATTGGAAGGAACTCGCCACCAAAATCAAGCTGTGGGGGCAGGAACTGGGGTTCGCCGCAATCGGCATCGCCCCGGCCACCGACGTGGGCGCGGCCGAAGCCGGACTGCACGCGTGGCTCGCCGCCGGTTGCCACGGCGAGATGGATTATATGGCACGCCACGGCGCCAAACGCGCCAGGCCCGACGAACTGATGCCCGGCACGCTCAGCGTGATCACCGCGCGCCTCGACTATTGGCCCGCCACCAGCGATGCGGCGGCGGCGCTGGAGAACCTCGGCGACGGCGAACGGGCTTATGTCTCCCGTTATGCGCTCGGCCGCGATTATCACAAACTGCTGCGAAACCGCCTCGACAAACTCGCCCGGCGCATCGAGGGCGACATCGGCAGCTATGCATATCGGGTGTTTACCGACTCGGCGCCAGTGCTGGAAGTCGAACTCGCGGCAAAGAGCGGTCTGGGCTGGCGCGGCAAACATACCTTGCTGCTGTCGCGCGAAGCAGGGTCGACCTTCTTTCTCGGTGAAATCTATGCCGCGCTGCCGCTGCCGGCCGACGAGCCGGTGTCCGACCATTGCGGCACCTGTACCGCCTGCATCGCGGCCTGCCCCACCGGCGCCATCGTGGCGCCCTACCGCGTCGACGCCCGACGCTGCATTTCCTATCTGACCATCGAGTTGCGGGGAAGCATACCGATCGAGCTTCGTCCCTTGATCGGCAACCGGGTTTATGGCTGCGACGACTGCCAGCTTTGCTGCCCGTGGAACGGGCACGCTCCCCTGACCCGCGAAGACGACTTCGCCGTGCGGCATGGGCTGGACCAGGCCCGCCTGTCGGAATTGTTCGCCTGGAGCGAAGCCGAGTTCAAGCAAAGGATGGCGGGCTCGGCCATTCACCGCATCGGCTACCAACGCTGGTTGAGGAATATCGCGGTGGGCCTGGGGAATGCGCCGTCAACGGCGGAGGTCATCACTGCGCTGCAATCCCGGCAAGACGATGCTTCGGCGCTGGTGCGCGAACATGTGGCCTGGGCATTGGCCAGGCACCGGAGTTAATTGCCTGTCGCCACCGGCCGAGTAGGGTCGCTGCACCACTCACTCCACGATCCCACATACAGCTTCGATCCGGCGAGACCGGCCAGTTCCATCGCCAGCATGTTGTGACAGGCGGTGACCCCGGATCCGCATTGCTGCACGACCTGGTGTGGATCCCGCCCCACGAGGAGTGCCTCGAACTCCCTGCGCAACTGGGGGGCGGGCTTGAAGAAACACCCGTCGTCGTCCAGATTGTCGGCGTAAAAGCGGTTGATGGCGCCGGGGATACGCCCCCCCACCGGATCGAGGGTCTCGTTCTCGCCGCGAAAACGCTCTGGGCTGCGCGCATCCACCACGGTCATGTCCGGCGTGTCGAGGTGCGCCATGACGAAATCGGTACCGACTTGCATATCGTCTACCGCATCGGGCCGGGTTGCAAACTGCTCCGGTGCAATCAGCGGTGTTCCTCCTTCCAGCATCAGTTTGGCGCGCTTCCATCCGGCCAGGCCGCCGTCGAGTACCGCGACGCGGGTATGTCCCATCCAGCGCATGAGCCACCACAAGCGCGAGGCAAATATGCCCCCCTCATTGTCGTAGGCGATGACCTGGGCATTGAAGTTGACGCCGCAGTCGGACAACTTTTTCGCCAGGACTTCGGGGTCGGGCAAAGGGTGGCGACCGTTTCTGCCCGTGGTCGGGCCCGACAAGTCGCGGTCGAGGTGCAGGAACTGGGCGCCGGGAATATGTCCGCGCGCATAAGCCTGAGGGCCATACTCGGTCTGCTTGAGATCATGGCGGCAGTCGAAAATGCACCACGACGGGTCGCCGAGATGTGCCGCGACTTCCGCCGTCTTGACCAACAACTGGCTCATCGTACGCTTGCACCCATCTCCAGCCAGGCGCGCGCATCTGCTTCATCGCTGAAGACGCGCAGGTCGGCATCGACGAAGGCTTGCGACAGCCAGGCGCTCCAGGCGATCCACTGGCTTGCGGTCAGCACGGCGATGCGACGAAAGTCGTGCAGGTGCTGGCGCGAGAACTTGATTTCCTCCCAGGCCACATCGAGAGTGAAATCGGCCATTTGCCGCAAGTCGACGAACAGGCTGATCTGTCCTTCGAACTCGACATTGTGGCGGACGGCTTCTTCAAATTCCTTGAAATCGGCCAGCGTGAACTCGCCGAACACGGCGATGGCGATAAGACTGCCCTGATGATCGGTGGTAATCATGTGAAGTCCTTGGAGACGGTTGACGCAGTATATCAATCCTGCTCGACCGGCGCCGCCCGTGATAGCGCCGTGGCGAAGATGCCACTGGCGAGTATCAGTGCCATGCCCAGCAGCGCCATGACCGGTAGCGTCTCGTCCCAAAGCCAGATTCCGAACAGGCTTGAAAACACCACGGTGCTGTAGGCCAGACTGGCGCTGACCATGGTCTTGCCGTGCTTGTAGGCGCGTGTCATGCAGAGTTGGGCCAGCGCGCCGAAGCCGCCAACACCGAGCAGCAGCACCCAGCCACGTGCATCGATGACATGCAGAGGCTGCCCGGTCCAGATGCCGGCCAGCACCCAGGGCAGGCCGCCGATCGCAGCGATCAATGAGAAGTAGAACACCGTGCGCCATTCCGGTTCCCCCAGTTCGCCGAGCTTGCGCACGTTCAGATAGGCGACGCTGGCAATGACCCCTGAGCCCAAGCCGAACAGGCCACCAGCGAGTTGTCCCTCATTCCAGCTCGGCCGCAGCAACACAATCACGCCCACGAATCCCCCGGCCAGCGCCATGAACAGCAGGGGACGTATCCGTTCGCGCAACCAGAAGGCCAGCAGCAAGGCCAGAAACAGCGGCGACGTGTAATTGAGCGTCACCGCGGTGGCCAGCGGGATCAGGCCGATGGCGTAGAAGTACATCACCAGCGAAATGAAACCGGACAGGCCCCGCATCAGGTGGGTACGCCAGTGCGGCGTCGCCAGCGACAATCCGGCAATGCGAACGTAAGTGAAAATCATCAGCAGCGCGATGGCGCCGCGGGCAAACACCAGTTCAGCTGCGGAAAACTGCGAACTGCCAAGTTTGACGCAAACCCCCATGCAAGCGAACAACAGGCTCGCTGCAACCATCCATAAAGATTGCATTGTTCAGACTCGATTGGGTCGGAGGCGGGCCGTCGCCCGCCTCAAGGTTCAAATGTGGGGTTCAAGGATGCGCCGGTAGAACTCGTGAAAATGCTGCATGCCGTCTTCCATCGGCGACTGGTAGGGGCCGGTCTGGTTGCGACCTTCCTTCATCAAGGCGCAGCGACCTCGGTCCATGCGTTCGCCGATGTCGTCGTCCTCGATGGCAGTCTCCATGTAGGCCGCCTGCTCGGCCTCGATCAACTCGCGCTCGAACAGTGCGATGTCCTCGGGGTAGTAGAATTCGACGACATTCAAGGTCTTGTGAACGTCCTGCGGGATCAAGGTGGATACCACCAGCACGTGCGGGTACCACTCGACCATGATATTGGGATAATAGGTGAGCCAAACCGCTCCCTGCCTGGGTTTTTCGCCCCGATAGTAGTCCAGCAGGGCCTTCTGCCAGCGCGCGTAGGCCGCGGATCCCGATTTCTGCAACGGCGTGACGCCAACCCGTTGCACCGAGTACCACTCGCCGAACTGCCAGGTAAGATCGTCGCAGGTGACGAAGTTCCCCAGGCCCGGGTGGTAGGGGACGACGTGGTAGTCTTCCAGGTAGACCTCGATGAAAGTCTTCCAGTTGTAGTTGCACTGGTGCATCTCCACGCGGTCGAGCTTGTAGCCGGAAAAGTCGAAGATGTTGAGCTCAGGGTCGTCAGCCAGCTTCATTCCCGCCAGATCCAACCGCGCCGAACGCGGCCCCTTGAACAGCAGGCCCTTCCATTTCTCCAGGGCTTGTTTCTCCAGATGCAGGCAGGGATTGGCCGGGAAATGCGGGGCGCCCATTAGATTGCCGTGCAGATCATAGGTCCAGCGGTGGATCGGGCAGACGATGTTTCTGGCGTTCCCGGAACCTTGCAGCATCATCGCCTGTCGATGGCGGCAGACGTTCGACAGCAGTTCAATGTCGCCATCGGCCTCCTGGCGCACCAACAGTTTGGCGTGATCCAGCCACTCGAGGCTGCGGTAATCATGCACCTCCGGGACCATCAACTCATGGCCCACATACCCCGGGCCGGCCTCGAAGAGCAGTTGCTTCTCCAGTTCGAACAGCTTCTCGTCGAAGTACCAGGAAACCGGCAGCTGTGAGGCGGCAGGTGCAAGACGCGCAGCCGCGTTGGCCAATTCGATGATGTCGGACATATCTCCCAACCCCCAAGACGGAACCCGGAAACCGGAAAATATGCAAGTATAGCCTAGTACCCCGGAACCAAAGACGGGCACTGGTACCCCAGAACCAAAGACGGGCACTGGTACCCCGGAACCAAAGACGGGCACGCGCAACCCGCGTCGGGCTTGTCGCGCGTGCCGGTATCGGCGGTTACCTCGTCGGCAGTCTCCATCAATGTTTTTCTTGCATCGGGCTCAAGACATGTTTGACCGAATGGCGCAGAATGCGTTATTTTCCTGCCTTCTCCACGAACCACATTGCGCGGATACCATACTCCGCGCCAGCATTCATGGCCAAGCCCCCACCGAAAGCACCTCCCGCCTCGTTCGAAGCATCCCTGGCGGAGCTTGAAGCCATCGTCCGCGACATGGAGGCGGGGCAACTTCCACTGGAAGAATCTCTCGCCGCATATGAGCGCGGCGCGGCCCTCCTCAAGCACTGTCAGGAGGCGCTAGGTGCAGCCGAGCAGAAGTTGAAGGTCCTCGAAAACGGCGCACTGCATGATTTCGGGCCCGCTTCCGCCGAGCCCGCAGCAGACGAACCGGATGCGTGATTCCGAGATGGAATTTGCGGCCTGGATGGACAGCCTGCAGCTGCGCACCGAGAAGTCCCTCGAGCGACTCCTGCCGCCGTCCGCCATCACCCCCCAGCGTCTGCATCAGGCGATGCGCTATGCCGCCCTCGGCGGTGGCAAGCGCATCCGGCCGCTGCTGTGTCACGCTGCGGGCGAACTCGGCAATGCCGACCCTGGACGCCTGGACATCGCTGCAGCCTCGGTGGAACTCATCCACGTCTATTCCCTGGTGCATGACGACCTGCCCTGCATGGATGACGACGTCCTGCGGCGCGGCAAGCCGACCTGCCACGTCGAGTTCGACGAGGCCACCGCAATGCTGGTCGGCGACGCTTTGCAATCGCTGGCCTTCCAGCTGCTCGCCGAGCACTCGCTAGCCGGCGACGCCAAGCGCCAGCTCGACATGCTGCGAATGCTGGCCCAGGCCGCCGGCTCGCGCGGCATGGCCGGCGGGCAGGCAATCGATCTGGCCGCGGTTGGGCAACCTTTGTCGCTGGCCGAACTGGAGTTCATGCACATCCACAAGACTGGCGCGCTGATACGCGCCGCCGTGCTGCTCGGCGCCGCCTGCGGTGAACCGCTGCCGGAGACCAGCCTGGTCGGGCTGGACCGTTATGCCAAGATTGTCGGCCTGCTGTTTCAGGTCGTCGACGACATTCTCGACAGCGAATCCGATACCGCGACCCTGGGCAAGACCGCCGGCAAGGATGCCGCGCACAACAAGCCGACCTATGTCACCCTGCTCGGCCTGACCCAAGCCAAGACCAAGGCTGCCGAACTGCGCAGCGCAGCGCATGCCGCCCTGGCAGTCCTCGGCGACAAGTCCCGGCGACTCGCCGAACTGACCGATTTCATCGTCAGTCGCAGTTTCTGACCGATGTCCGAATCCCCTCGAAAAGCTGGCCAGCCTCATGCCCGATACTCCGCTACTTGACTCCATCGATTTCCCTGCGGCGCTGCGTCAGCTCGAGCGCAAGGACCTGGCGCAACTGGCCGACGAGCTGCGCGCCTTCCTGCTCGAGTCGGTGGCGAAAACCGGCGGCCACTTGTCCTCAAATCTCGGCACGGTGGAACTGACGATTGCCCTGCATTACGTTTTCGACACCCCGCACGACCGCCTGGTGTGGGATGTCGGTCACCAGACCTATGCCCACAAGGTGCTTACCGGACGACGCGCGGGCATGGGACTGCTGCGCATGCAGGATGGCATTTCCGGTTTTCCGCGCCGCAGCGAGAGCGAATACGACACCTTCGGCGTCGGACACTCGTCGACCTCGATTTCGGCCGCGCTGGGCATGGCCGTCGCCGCCCGCAACAAGGGCGAGGGGCGACGCGTGGTGGCGATCATCGGCGATGGCGCGATGTCCGCCGGCGAGGCCTTCGAAGCATTGAACAATGCCGGGGTGATCGACGCGAACCTGCTGGTGATCCTCAACGACAACGACATGTCGATATCGCCGCCGGTGGGCGCGCTCAACAAATATCTTGCGCGGCTGTTTTCGGGCCGCTCGTTCAATGCCGCGCGCAAGGCCGGCGAAAAAGTATTGGCAAAAATGCCGTCGATGCTGGAGTTCGCCAAGCGCGCCGAAGAACACGTCAAAGGCATGATCGTGCCGGGAACCCTGTTCGAGGAGTTCGGCTTCAACTACATCGGGCCGATCAACGGCCACGATCTCGATTCCCTGATCCCGACCCTGGAAAACCTCAAGCTGCTGGACGGTCCGCAATTTCTCCATGTCATCACCCGCAAGGGTCAGGGTTACAAGCTGGCGGAAACCGATCCGGTGCTGTATCACGGCGTTTCCAAATTCGACACCGCCGGCGGCATCGAGGCCGGCAAGACCGCCAAGCTCACCTATACCCAGGTGTTCGGCGACTGGCTATGCGACATGGCGGCCCAGGACACGCGGCTGATCGGCATCACACCGGCGATGCGAGAGGGCTCCGGCCTGGTGCGCTTCGCCCAGGAATATCCGGAGCGCTACCATGACGTCGGGATTGCCGAGCAGCACGCCATGACCTTCGCCGCGGGCCTCGCCTGCGAAGGCATGCGGCCGGTGCTGGCGATTTACTCGACCTTCCTGCAACGCGCCTACGATCAGTTGATCCACGATGTCGCCTTGCAGAATCTGCCGGTGATGCTGGCGATCGACCGGGGCGGTCTGGTGGGTGCAGATGGGGCCACCCATAACGGTGCCTTCGATCTCTCCTATCTCACCTGCGTGCCCAACATGCTGGTGATGACGCCCAGCGACGAGAAGGAATGCCGCAGCATGCTCACCACCGCTTACCGCCACAACGGTCCGAGCGCCGTGCGCTACCCTCGTGGCAGCGGCCCCGGGGTGCCGCCCGATTCGGCGCTTGAGGCGTTGCCCATCGGCAAAGGGGAAATCCGCCGCCAGTCCGGCTGCCGCAAGCCCGGTCAACGGGTTGCCCTGCTCGCCTTCGGCAGCATGCTGGCAGCGTCTCTCGCCGCAGCCGAACAACTGGATGCGACGGTCGCCAACATGCGCTTCGTCAAACCCCTGGACCGTGAACTGGTCGCGGCGCTGGCAGCGGATCATGCGCTGCTGGTGAGCATCGAGGAGAACACCGTGATCGGCGGCGCGGGGGCTGAAATCGCCCGTTGCCTGGCGGAACAGGGCCTGGCGACGCCGCTGCTCAGGCTAGGCCTGCCGGATCGCTTCGTCGACCACGGCGATTCGGCGGCATTGCTGGCGCAGCTCGGGCTGGATGGTCCTGGCATCATGGGGAGCGTGAGCAAGACGCTCGGGGATAATAGTTGATCAATTTTGTCGGGTATGCTACAATTCGGCTAATGTGGTGAAGTGCTCATCCGATCTGTCGGAGCGGGGCGCAGCAATCCACCAACTTTAGGAAAGTATTCCATGAACAGCAGGGATATCATGGCCATAGCAGACGTACAAGGCAGCACCGACTCGCGACAGTTGCCGATCAACAAGGTCGGCATCAAGAGCATCCGCCACCCCGTCAAGGTTCTCGACAAGAACGGCGGGGTGCAGCACACCATCGCCGTATTCAACATGTATGTCGGCCTGCCGCACAACTTCAAGGGCACGCACATGTCGCGCTTCGTGGAAATCCTCAACACCAACGAGAACGAGGTGTCGGTGGAGAATTTCGAATCGATGCTGCGCGCCATGGTGGTACTGCTGGAAGCCGAGACCGGCCACGTGGTCATGAGCTTCCCCTACTTCATCAACAAGGAAGCGCCGATCTCCAAGGTCAAGAGTCTGATGGACTACGAGGTCAGCTTCGACGGCGAGATTCTTCCGGGCGGCATATACCGCCAGACCACCCGGATCGTGATACCCGTCACCAGCCTCTGTCCCTGCTCCAAGAAGATCTCTGAGCGAGGTGCGCACAACCAGCGCTCGCATGTCACGGTCACCGCCACCACCAACGACTTCATCTGGATCGAAGATTTGGTGCAGTTGGTCGAAGCTCAAGCCTCCTGCGAACTTTACGGCCTGCTGAAACGCCCCGACGAAAAGTACGTGACCGAGCGTGCCTATGACAATCCGAAGTTCGTCGAGGACATGGTGCGCGATGTGGCAGGCGTGCTCAATGCCGAACCGCGCATTGATGCCTATGTAGTGGAAGCGGAGAATTTCGAATCGATCCACAACCACTCCGCATATGCCTTGATCGAAAAGGACAAGCGTCTGTAACTCATACCGACCGGAAACGTAACGGGGCCCATCTCGCGATGGGCCCCGTTACGTTTCCGGTACTGCCTGGGTCGACCTTACGCCTTGCGGCTGACCAGCTTTTCCTTGATCCGGGCAGACTTGCCGGAACGGTCGCGCAAATAGTAGAGCTTGGCGCGCCGTACGGCGCCGCGGCGCTTCACCTCGATGCTGGCGATCATCGGCGAGTAGCTCTGGAAAGTCCGCTCGACACCCTCGCCGGCGGATATCTTGCGGACGATGAAACTGGAATTCAGGCCGCGATTGCGTTTGGCAATCACCACGCCTTCGTAGGCCTGGGTCCGCTCGCGCGTGCCTTCCTTGACTTTTACCTGGACCACCACGGTGTCCCCCGGCGCGAAATCGGGAATGCTCCTGCCCAATCGGGCGATTTCTTCTTGTTCGAGTTGCTGGATCAGATTCATGTTGTTACTCCACTCAAGTGACAGGTCATGGCCGTTGGCCGTTCGCGCAGAGCAGTGACGAGATGCCGAAACTGATGCGCGCGCTTTATGTTTCCGCATATCCCGGTTTCAGGATACACGCCTGTTCCGGCCTCCGCTTGCGCTTCGCCGAAAACTATCCTACATACTACGACTGCTCCTGCCGGTACTCGTCCAGCAGGTTTGCTTCTTCGCGGTTGAGCGGCCTTTGCTCGATGAGCTCGGGACGCCGCCGCCAGGTCCGCCCCAACGCCTGCTTCAGGCGCCAGCGCCGGATCCTCTCGTGGTCGCCGGACAGCAGCACATCCGGCACCCGCGCGCCCTGGTACTCTTCGGGCCGCGTGAAGTGCGGACAATCCAGCAAGCCACCGGCAAAGGACTCCTCCTCCGCCGAATTTTCGTCGTTCAATGCGCCGGGCAACTGCCGTACCGTCGCATCGATCAAAGCCAGGGCCGAATTTCTCCTCCGGAGAGA
>Ga0208566_1001655_pt1 | contig 12693 bp, 6 predicted proteins | sample PL_2010_150m_FD_184159 | JGI IMG/M metagenome (GOLD analysis project Ga0208566, IMG submission 184159) | Freshwater microbial communities from Powell Lake, British Columbia, Canada to study Microbial Dark Matter (Phase II) - PL_2010_150m... | ecosystem: Environmental > Aquatic > Freshwater > Lake...
CGACGCCTTGTGGGAAGCCGTCAACCGCATCGACAACCTGCGCTATCTGATTATCGAAACCGCTTTTTCCAATCTCGACCTCGACCTGGCGGTATTGTCCAAGCACCTGTGTCCCAGTTTGCTGGTGGAAGAACTGGCAAAATTCAAGCATCCTGCCGAAATGTTCATCACCCACCTCAAACCGGCGGAAATACGTGTCACCATGAAGCAAATCATCGAGTGCGCTGCGGCGTACAATCCGCAAATGCTGCAAACTAACCTTGTGTTCGAATTCTAGTCCCCGACCATGACACCCGCCTCCGCACCGATCAGCTCCGTCTCCGACCTGGGAAGCAAGCTTGCTTTCACCAAAAAGCTGCAAACCGTCACCAACAAGATTCATGCAACACGCAATCTCGACGAAATCATGCTGGAGCTGTCCGGCGAAATTTGCGCGCTGTTCGAAGCCGACCGGCTGACCATTTACGTCACCAGCGAAGACGGCAAAAGCATCATCTCCAAGGTGAAAACCGGGCTGAGTTCGTTCAAGGACATCCGCCTGCCGGTTTCGCCCCAGAGCATCGCCGGTTACGTCGCCTTCCATAAAACGGTGGTCAATATCGCGGATGTCTACGACGATAACGAGCTGAAAAAATTTGCGCCGGAAATTCGCTTTCTCAAGGAAGTCGACCAGAAAACCGGCTACCGCACCAAGCAGATGCTGGTTGCCCCCATCCTCAACAACGACAACGACCTGCTCGGCGTAGTGCAGGTCATCAACTCGCTGGCGGGATTGCCGTTTCCCGCCGTGGCGGTGGAAGGTGTCGGCGAACTGGGCAAAACCCTGGCGATCGCCTTCGAGCAACGCCAGCGCCTGCAGCCCGGCATCAAGACCAAGTTCGACACCCTGATCAGCGAAGGCGTGATCTCCGCTACCGAGCTGGAACTCGCCGCGCGCTCGGCGCGCAAGAAAGGCAAGAGCGTCGACGACATCCTGATCGAGGAATTCCAGATCAAGCCGGAAGCGATGGGCCTGTCGTTTTCCGCGTTCTACCAGGTTCCCTATGAGCCATTCAAGCCGGAGCGGATCAAGCCCCTCGACCTGCTCAAGAACCTCAAGCGCGAATACGTGGAACAAAGCCAGTGGCTCCCGGTCGAGGAAACTTCGGAGGGGCTGGTGATCCTCACCACCGACCCCGAAATGACCCGCGCCTCGCGCATCGCCAACAACGTCTTCCCCAAGTACAAGCTGGTTTACAAGGTCTGCACCAGCAAAGACTTCACCAACACCATCAACCAGTTTTTCGGCGCCAGCGTAGACGAAACCTCGATCGGCGACATGCTCTCCACGCTGGATGAGGATAGCAGCGAAGAGGCCGGCACCGCTGACGAAGTCAGTGCCGCCGCCGACAACGAACTGGTGAAGCTGGTCAACAAAGTCATCATCGACGCCTACCAGCAAGGCGCTTCCGACATCCACATCGAGCCGGGCATCGGCAAAGACAAGGTGCAAATCCGCTTCCGCCGCGACGGTTCGCTGGGCAACTATATCGAAATTCCGGCAAGCTATCGCAACGCGCTGGTCGCCCGCCTGAAGATCATGTGCGATCTGGATATTTCCGAAAAGCGCAAACCGCAGGACGGCAAGATCAAGTTCAAAAAATTCGGCCCGCTCGATATCGAACTGCGCGTCGCCACCATCCCCACCGCCGGCGGCGTGGAAGACATCGTGATGCGCATCCTGGCGGCCGGCGAGCCGATTCCGCTGGAAAAACTCGGGCTTTCCCAGCGCAATTTCACCACCCTGAAACAGGTGATCGACAAGCCCTACGGCCTGTTCTTCGTGTGCGGCCCAACCGGCTCCGGCAAGACCACCACGCTGCACTCGGTGCTGAAATACCTCAACACCGTCGAAACCAAGATCTGGACCGCCGAAGACCCGGTGGAAATCACCCAGAAGGGACTGCGCCAGGTACAAATGAATCCCAAGGCGGGGCTGACTTTTGCGGTCGCGATGCGCGCCTTTTTGCGCGCCGACCCGGATGTGATCATGGTCGGCGAAATGCGCGACAAGGAAACCGTGTCCACCGGCATCGAAGCCTCGCTGACCGGCCACCTGGTGCTGGCCACGCTGCACACCAACAGCGCGCCGGAGTCGATCATCCGCCTGCTCGACATGGGGATGGACCCGTTCAACTTTTCCGATGCGCTGCTCGGCATTCTGGCGCAACGCCTGGCCAAGCGCCTGTGCGGAAAGTGCAAGAAACCGCGCCCCGCCGGCGCCGACGAACTCCAGCAAATGCTCAGCGAATACTGTAGCGAACTGGCCAATACCGAAAGCTGGAAAAAAGACCCCACCGCCGCACAGGAAGCCATCTACCAGGAATGGCGCCAGCAGTTCGCCAACGAAAAAGGTGAATTTACCATTCACGACCCGGTCGGCTGCGATGCCTGCAACGGCTCGGGCTACAAGGGCCGACTCGGTCTGCACGAACTGCTGGTAGGCACCGACGCCACCAAGAAACGCATCCAGGAACACGCCCGCGTCGCCGAAATGTTCGCCACCGCGCTGGAAGACGGGATGCGCACCCTTAAACAGGACGGCATCGAGAAAGTATTGCAGGGCATCACCGACATGAAGCAAATCCGCTCGGTATGTATCAAGTAGCCTGACAGGACGACTCCCATGAACAGCACCATCGCTCACCTGCTGGAACAACTGGAACAGTTGAACGCTATCGGCAAGGCATTGTCGGCGGAAAAAGACATCAATCGCCTGCTGGAAGGCATTCTGCTCGCCGCCATGCGCTCCACCAACGCCGATGCCGGCACGCTTTACCGCGTGCACGACATGCAGTACCTGACCTTCGAGATCATGCGCACCGAGTCCCTCGGCTTTGCGCTGGGCGGTACCAGCGGCGCAGCCATCGCCTTGCCGCCGATCAGGCTGCACGACGAGGCCGGACAGCCCAACCACTCGATGGTGGTCACCCGCGCCGTGCTCAACGGCACCATCGTCAATATCGAGGACGCCTATTCCGCCTCGGAATTCGACCACTCCGGCACGCGTTCCTACGACCAGAAAATCAATTACCGCTCGCAATCAATTCTCGCCGTGCCGATGCGGAACCACGAAGACAAAATCATCGCCGTGCTGCAATTGATCAACGCAAGAGATGAAAACAGCGGAGAAATCCTGCCCTTCACGCTGGAAGACCAGCGCCTGGTCGAGTCGCTCGCCTCGCAGGCAGCCATCGTCTTCACCAACCGGGAACTGATCAGCCATCTCGAATACAAGCAACTCGAACAGCTAAACACCATCGGCAAGGCGCTGTCGGCGGAAAAGGACATCGACCGCTTGCTGGAAGCCATCCTGCTCGCCGCCAAGCGCATCACCAGCGCCGATGCCGGCACGCTGTACCGCGTCCATGACATGCAATACCTGACGTTCGAGATCATGCGCACCGATTCCCTCGGCTTCGCGCTCGGCGGCACCACCGGCACCCCGATTACGCTGCCGCCGATTCAGCTGTATACCCCGGACGGACGACCTAACAATTCAGCGGTGGCCGCCTACGCGGTATTGCAGGACCAGACGGTTAACATCGAGGATGCCTATACCGCGGAAGGCTTCGATTTCAGCGGCACACGCTTCTTCGACCAGAAGAACAACTACCGCTCGCAATCGTTCCTCACCGTGCCGATGAAGAATCACGAGAACGAAATCATCGGCGTACTGCAACTGATCAATGCCAAGGATGTTGCCAGCGGAGAGAACGTCCCCTTCTCGGAGGAAGACCAGCGCCTGGTCGAATCGCTCGCTTCACAGGCCGCGATTGCGCTCACCAACCGGCAATTGATCAACCAGCTGGAAGAACTGTTCGAATCCTTCATCAAACTCATCAACATCGCCATCGACGATAAATCGCCCTACACCGGCGGCCACTGCGAGCGCGTGCCGGTGCTCACGCTGATGCTGGCGGACGCCGCCAACCAAGCCTCGCAAGGCGCGTGGAAGGATTTCCATCTGTCCGACAGGAATCTTTACGAATTGAAAATCGCCGGCCTGCTGCACGACTGCGGCAAGGTCACCACGCCGGTCCATGTGGTGGACAAATCGACCAAGCTGGAAACCCTGTTCGACCGCATCCATCTGGTCGACACGCGTTTCGAGGTGCTCAAGCGCGACGCCGAGATCGATCTGCTGCGCGGCAAGCTGGCGGCGCTCGAACGGGGCGACCAGGCCGCTGCCGCCGCAGTGGAAGAAGTCTGTCGCGAACGCGTCCGCCAACTCGACGACGACCGCGAATTCCTGCGCAAGTGCAATTTCGGCGGCGAATTCATGTCCGAGGCCCTGCAACAACGCGTCAAGGCCATCGCCGCCTACCGCTGGATCGACGTCAACGGGCAAGAAGCCTCGTTCCTCTCGGAGGATGAGAGGGACTGCCTGAATATCGCCAAAGGCACGCTCACCGACGCCGAACGTCAAATTATCAACCACCATATCGTCGCCACCATCAAAATGCTGGAAGCCCTACCGTGGCCCAAGCACTTGCGCAATGTTCCCGAATTCGCCGGCGGCCACCATGAACGCATGGACGGCAAAGGCTACCCGCGCGGCCTGACCGGCGAGCAAATGTCGCTGCAAGCCCGCATGATGGGCATTGCGGACATATTCGAAGCGCTCACCGCCAAGGATAGGCCCTACAAGCGCGGCAAGACGCTGACCGAAGCGCTGACCATTCTCGGCCGGATGAAACAGGATCACCACGTCGATCCCGACCTGTTCGATCTATTTATCCGCGAGAAAGTCTACCTGCGCTATGCCAAGGCGTTCCTCGAAGCGGAACAAATCGACGAGGTCGACGACAGCAAATTGCCGGGGTATACCCCATAAAAGGTGACGCAATGCGTCGCTTTTTGTCCTTAATTACCCTTTGGATAAAAAGGATTTTAGTGCAGCGATTGATTAATAGAGAAAAAGTCATCTGGCACGAGTGTTGCCTATTACCTAGCAAGCAAACACCGCATGTGTTTACTTTGATCCAAAACCTTATTTTTAGGAGCTCACCATGAAAAAAGTTCAACAAGGCTTTACCCTCATCGAATTGATGATCGTTGTTGCCATCATCGGCATTTTGGCCGCTGTCGCTATCCCCAGCTATAACAACTACACAGCCAAAGTGAAATTCTCCGAAGTCGTTTCGTTAACGGGCGGCCTTAAGACCGGTGTGGAAACTTGTGTTTCCGACGGTTCCTGCATGACCGCTGGCGCTATTGCTGGCATCGCCGCTGCTACTGGTGACATTCCTGCTGTGCCCGTTGCTGGTGGCAACTTGAGCTCGATGACTATTGGCGCTACCGGGGTAATTACAGGCACCGCAATTTCTACCGGTGGCCTTAATGGTGAAACTTTCATTATGACCCCAGCTCTCACTGCTGACGGTCGTGTTGGGTGGACAATCACTGGCACCTGCAAAACCCGTGCTGCCGGTGCACTTTGCTGATAGCCGCGTAGTCTGAAGTTAAGAAAAGCCCCTTTATTCAAGGGGCTTTTCTTCAACACAACATTATTTGATGACCGCTATTCAATCCGCACATGCAAGCTCAGTACGGAAAAGCGTAACTAGCGTAGGGCGGAAGGCACTACGTTTATCCAGACTACGATCCTGAACAACACGATTAACCATACCGCCAACAGCGCTGTACAGTACGTCGTTTTTCCAAGGAAACCCTGGATGACGCAATACGACACTTTTTACCCTTATTTTACGCTTAAGGCAAAAATAATTTTGCCGTTACCATTGATTTATAAGTAAAAAAACCGTCTGGCACAGCTATTGCGTAATACCCAGCAAACACCGCGTGTGTTTACTTTGATCCAAACTTCATTTTTAGGAGTTCACCATGAAAAAAGTTCAACAAGGCTTTACCCTCATCGAATTGATGATCGTTGTTGCCATCATCGGCATTTTGGCCGCTGTCGCTATCCCCAGCTATAACAACTACACAGCCAAAGCGAAATTCTCCGAAATCGTTTCGTTAACAGGCGGCCTTAAGACCGGTGTGGAAACTTGTGTTTCCGACGGTTCCTGCATGACCGCTGGCGCTATTGCTGGCATTGCCGCCGCTACTGGTGACATTCCTGCCGTACCCGTTGCTGGTGGCAACTTGAGCTCGATGACTATTGGCGCTACCGGGGTAATTACAGGCACCGCAATTTCTACCGGTGGCCTTAATGGTGAAACTTTCATTATGACCCCAGCTCTCACTGCTGACGGTCGTGTTGACTGGACAATCACTGGCACCTGCAAAACCCGTGCTGCCGGTGCACTTTGCTGATAGCCTCCGTTATTCTGCAGCGTTCCAACCCCGCCTCCTCATAAGGGAGCGGGGTTTTTCTTTATATGCCTCTATAACCATTTTCAGGTTGACCTGGGTATGCGTCAGGCACGCTGGAGAAAGATCAAAAGAAACCCCAGGCGGGTCTCCAGAAACCACCATATCTTGGTCTGGTTACGACTGCAGTACGCGACGATGCAAAGGAATTGCATCTGATAAGGTAAAAGTCCTGGTCAGCCATTCAAGCTCCGCACGGAAAGCAACTTGCACAAAAAGGGCATCTTCGGATGCCTTTTTTATCATGCGCGCAATACCTTTATTCCGCCGCTTGCCGGCCTACCCAATCGCGCGCAAACTGCCAAGCCGTGCGGCCGCTGCGCGAACCGCGTTCCAGCGCCCACTGCAATGCGGCACGGCGCACGGCTTCGGAACCAGCTTGCGCCACACCGAACGCGCGCAGCCAGCGCACCACGATCTCCAGATATTCGTCCTGGCCGAAGGGATAGAACGACAGCCAGAGGCCGAAACGCTCGGATAACGAGACTTTTTCCTCGACCGCTTCGCCGGGATGCACCTCCCCGTCGACCTGGCGGGTCTCCAGGTTTTCCGCCATGTACTCCGGCATCAGGTGGCGACGGTTGGAAGTAGCATAGATCAGCAGGTTTTCCGAGGGCGACGCCAGCGAACCGTCGAGCGCCGCCTTGAGCGCTTGGTAACCGGGCTCGCCGGATTCGAACGACAAATCGTCGCAGAACAGAATGAAGCGTTCCGGCCTGCCGTAGATCAGCTCGACGATCTCCGGCAAATCGAGCAGGTCGTGCTTATCCACCTCGATCAGACGCAGTCCTTGCGCCGCATACTGGTCGAGCATCGCCTTGACCAGCGAGGATTTGCCGGTGCCGCGCGCGCCGGTGAGCAGCACGTTGTTGGCCGGACGCCCGGCAACGAACTGGCGGGTATTCTGGTCGATGCGCTGCTTCTGCTGTTCGACGCCGCGCAGGTTTTTCAGCTGAATACGGTGGGGATGGCGTATCGGCTGGAGTTCCGCCCGGCCATTGCGGCGGCGCCAGCGGAAGGCGATCGCGGATTCCCAGGCGGGAACAACGGGCGGGGGCGGCAAAAGCTGTTCGAGACGCGCCAGCACAGCCTCGGCGCGCGCCAGCAGGTGGTCAGCTGCGGTATTCGGCATTGATCTTGACGTAATCGTAAGAGAAATCGCAGGTCCACACCGTGGCGTCTGCCGTACCGCGATTCAGCTCGACGCGCACCAGGATTTCCGCTTCCTTCATTATCCGTGCGCCGTCTTCCTCGCGGTAGGCGGCGCTACGGCCGCCGTTCTCGGCCACCAGCACGTCGCCCAGATAGAGTCTGATTTTTGCCACGTCCAGATCGGCGATGCCGGCATAGCCGATGGCGGCGAGTATGCGACCGAGGTTGGGGTCGGAAGCGAAAAAGGCGGTCTTCACCAGCGGCGAATGGGCAATCGCATAAGCCACCAGGCGGCATTCCTCGCGACTGGCGCCGCCCTCCACCCGGATAGTCATGAACTTGGTGGCGCCTTCGCCGTCACGGACGATGGCTTGCGCCAGTTGCGCCGCCACTTGGGTCACCGCATCGCACAGCTTGGCGTATTGGCTGCTGGCAGGGTCGCTGATCTCCGCCAGCCCTGCTTCGCCGCTGGCAATCAGCATGAAGGAGTCGTTGGTGGAAGTATCGCCATCCACCGTAATGCAATTGAAGGAATGGTCGGCGGCATGACGTACCATCGCATCGAGCGCGGGCTGGCTGACCGCGGCGTCGGTCGTCACATAGCCGAGCATGGTCGCCATGTTCGGATGAATCATGCCGGAGCCTTTAGCGATACCGGTAACCGTCACGATCGTACCGTCGATGTCGATTTGCTTCGACACCGCCTTGGGCTGGATGTCGGTAGTCATGATCGCCTGCGCGGCGTCGAACCAATTGCCTTCCTGTAGATCGGCAACGGCAGCAGGCAAGCCGGCGACGATCTTGTCGAGCGGCAGCGGTTCGAGAATTACCCCGGTGGAGTACGGCAGCACCTGTTCCGCTGCGCAGCCCAGCAACGCCGCGAGCGAAGCGCAGGTTTGCCGGGCCCGCGCCATGCCGTCCTCGCCGGTGCCGGCATTGGCGTTGCCGGTATTCACCAACAGCGCACGGATCGGTTTACCGCCTTGCAGATGCGCCTTCGCCACGATCACCGGTGCGGCGCAAAAACGATTCAGTGTGAAGACACCGGCGACTCGCGCTTTTTCGCCGAGCCGGATCACCAGCAAATCTTTGCGTCCGGGTTTCTTGATTCCGGCACAGGCTATTCCAAGAGAGACGCCCTTGACGGGATGGAGCTGGTCGGGCTGGGGCATGGCAAGATTGACGGGCATGGCGGATTCCTGGGCAGTTATCGGCAAAAACGCATTTTAAACCAAAAGAACCGCGCCATGCTGCGCGAGAGGTACGAGGCGCTGCCGTGGTGCCGGCAGCGCCAACGGCGAGGTATAACTTATACGTGGAAATCATGCCCTGACTTCCACATCCCCAAACGAGAAGGGCGCGCCAACTGTGGCGCGCCCTTCTCGTTTTTCATGGCCGGCTAGCTCAGCTTGCCATGACACTGCTTGTATTTCTTGCCCGACCCGCACGGGCAGGGATCGTTGCGCCCGACCTTGTCGCCGGCGCGCACGAAGGGATGGTGCTCGGCTTCTTCGTTTTCATCCTCGTCGCCCGCCAGCGCCTCGTCGTAATCGGCGTGGTGATACTGAACGTTGGACGGCGCCGGGGCTTCCATCGCCTCGACATCCTGCTCGCTGCGTACCTGGACGGTCATGACGATCTGCGTCACTTCGCGCTTGACGGTATCGAGCAGCGCGGCAAACAACTCGAAAGCCTCGCGCTTGTATTCCTGTTTCGGATTTTTCTGCGCGTAGCCGCGCAAATGGATGCCCTGGCGCAGATGATCGAGGGCGGCCAGGTGCTCGCGCCAGTGACTGTCGAGGCTTTGCAGCATCACCGCACGCTCGAAATTGTGCATGGTTTCTATGCCCACGGCTTCCAGCTTGGCCTGGTACATGGCATGGGCGGCAGCGGCAACGCGTTGGCGCAGACCGTGCTCGTCGAGGCTGGATTCGTCGTCGAGCCATTGCTGGAGGGGAAGCTCAAGATGCAGCTCAATAGTCAGGATTTTTTCCAGGCCCGCCACGTCCCACTGCTCTTCCATGCTGCCCGGCACGATGTACTGGCTGATCAGGTCGTTGACCACATCCTCGCGCATCGCGGCGATGGTGTCCGAAATATCGCTCACCTCCAGCAACTCGTTGCGTTGCTGGTAGATCACCTTGCGCTGGTCGTTGGAGACGTCGTCGTATTCCAGCAATTGCTTGCGGATATCGAAGTTGCGCGCCTCCACCTTGCGCTGGGCGTTCTCGATCGCGCGCGTCACCCACGGATGTTCGATGGCTTCGCCTTCGGGCATGTTCAGTCTATCCATGATCGCCGCCACGCGGTCGGAGGCGAAGATACGCAACAGCGGATCTTCCAGCGACAGGTAAAAGCGGCTGGAACCCGCATCGCCCTGGCGCCCGGCACGCCCGCGCAACTGGTTGTCCACCCGGCGCGACTCGTGGCGTTCGGTACCGATGATGTGCAAACCGCCCGCCGCCAGTACTTGTTCATGCACCGGCTGCCACGCTGCCTTGAGTTCGGCAAGACGCTTTTCCTTCTCATCCGCACTCAGCTTTTCGTCGTCGTGAATTTTCCGGGTATCGTTTTCGATGCTGCCGCCCAGCACGATGTCGGTACCGCGCCCCGCCATGTTGGTGGCGATGGTGATCATCTTCGGACGCCCCGCCTGCGCGACGATTTCCGCTTCGCGTGCGTGCTGCTTGGCATTGAGCACCTGGTGTGCCAGCTTTTCCTTGGTCAGCAAACCGGACAGGTATTCCGAGGTCTCGATCGAGGTGGTTCCCACCAACACCGGCTGGCCGCGCTCCTGGCACACCTTGATGTCGTTGATTACCGCCTGGTATTTTTCCTTGGCACTGCGGTACACCTGATCCATCCGGTCATCGCGCACCATCGGGCGATGCGGGGGGATCACCACGGTTTCCAGGTTGTAGATCTGCTGGAATTCGTAGGCTTCGGTGTCGGCGGTACCGGTCATGCCGGCCAGCTTGCCGTACATGCGGAAATAGTTCTGGAAGGTGATCGAGGCCAGCGTCTGGTTTTCGCGTTGAATGGTCACGCCTTCCTTGGCTTCCACCGCCTGGTGCAGGCCGTCCGACCAGCGTCGGCCGGTCATCATGCGGCCGGTGAATTCGTCGACGATCACCACTTCGCCGTCCTGCACCACGTAGTGCTGATCCTTGTGATACAGCGCGTGGGCGCGCAGCGCCGCATAGAGGTGATGCACCAGCGCGATGTTGGCGGCGTCGTAGAGACTGCTGCCCGGCACCAGCAAGCCGGTTTGGGTCAGCAGTTGTTCGGCATGTTCGTGGCCGGCTTCGGACAGCAACACCTGGTGCGATTTTTCATCCACCCAATAGTCGCCCTCACCGTCTTCGGCCTCCTGGCGGGTGAGTTTGGGCGGCAAGTCGTTGATACGGTAATACAGGTCGATATTGTCGTCGGCCTGGCCGGAAATGATCAACGGCGTACGCGCCTCGTCGATCAGGATCGAGTCGACTTCGTCCACGATGGCGTAATTCAGCCCGCGCTGCACGCGCTCGTCGGGTTCGAAGACCATGTTGTCGCGCAGGTAGTCGAAGCCGTATTCGTTGTTGGTGCCGTAGGTGATGTCGGCGGCATAGGCCTGCTGTTTTTCCTCGTGATCCATCTGCGACAGGTTGATCCCCACCGTCAGACCGAGGAAGGCATGGATACGCCCCATCCACTCGGCATCGCGCTTGGCCAGGTAGTCGTTCACGGTGATCACATGCACGCCCTTGCCAGACAAGGCATTGAGGTAGGACGGCAGCGTGGCGACCAGGGTCTTGCCCTCGCCGGTGCGCATTTCCGCGATCTTGCCGTAATGCAGCACCATCCCGCCGATCAACTGCACATCGAAATGACGCATTTCCAGCACGCGCTTGCCGGCTTCGCGCACCACCGCGAAAGCCTCCGGCAACAGCGCGTCGAGGGTTTCGCCGTTGCCATGACGCTGCTTGAATTCGTCGGTCTTGGCGCGCAACTGCTCGTCGCTCAACCCCGCGATTTGCGGTTCGAGCGCATTGATGGCACGCACGGCCTGGGTGTATTGCTTGATCAGCCGGTCATTGCGGCTGCCGAAGATTTTTCTGACCAGTTTGGAAAGCATGGGGTATGGGCTTCACTCGTAAAAACCGCAACGCCCGCAACAGCGCGGGCGTCGAAACGGGGATATTATACAGACATTTAGGCGGTTAGCAGGCCATCCGGCTATCCGGGCATATTCAGGTAATGTTCGGGATTCTGCGCAGCCCCCTGGTGGCGCACCTCAAAATGCAGATGCGCGCCGGTGGAGCGCCCGGTGTTGCCGACCTCGGCTATTTTCTGCCCTTTCAACACGACATCGCCGACCTTGACGAGCATTTTGGAGGTATGCGCATAGCGGCTGACCAGGCCGTTGCCGTGGTCGATATCGATCATATTGCCGTAACCGGCACAACTGTCGGCATACACCACGATACCGCCGCCGGCAGCGAGTATCGGGGTGCCGGTGTCGGCCATGAAATCCACGCCCTCATGAAAGGCATTCTTGCCGGTAAACGGGTCGATGCGCCAGCCGAAATTGGATGAATACCATCCGGTTGTCACTGGCCGACTGCTGGGCAATGCGACCTTTTTAACTTTCTGCTGCAACAGCAAAGCTTCCATCAAGCCGAGTTGATCGGCACGCTCGTCCAGTTTCTTCATCAGCACATCCAGCTGGTTACCGAAATCTGCGGTCGTCAGGGATTTTTGCAACGAGGGTTCCGCACCACCGCGGCCAGGGATGGTCGAAAAATTGAATTCCTGCCGGTTCACGCCCGACATTTTTGCCAGGCGGTCGCCCAGCGCATCCAGGCGCATCATCTGTGCCTGCATCTGCCCCAGCTTGACCGCCATCGCATTCAGGTTTTCCTGGACGTACACGCGATTTTTCGACAGCTCGTTTTGCTGGGCGCTCAGCACCAGCGAATGCAGGAAGGGGTGGGGAAGCGAAGAAGCATGGAACAGCGCCAGGTAAGTCAACCCCGCCGCCATCAGCAACGGCGCGAGCAGAAAAACGATTGCGAGCAGAAAAACTTGTTTGTCGCCGAGCGATATTGCCCGACCCTTTGCCAAACTACTGGAAACCAGAATAATATTCACAGGTTCTCGTTCCTCTCCTGAATTAATGGC
>Ga0208566_1001659_pt1 | contig 12653 bp, 16 predicted proteins | sample PL_2010_150m_FD_184159 | JGI IMG/M metagenome (GOLD analysis project Ga0208566, IMG submission 184159) | Freshwater microbial communities from Powell Lake, British Columbia, Canada to study Microbial Dark Matter (Phase II) - PL_2010_150m... | ecosystem: Environmental > Aquatic > Freshwater >...
ATAGAGGACTGTTTTTATAATGGCTTTCCTCAGACGCGGGGTGGAGCAGTCTGGCAGCTCGTCGGGCTCATAACCCGAAGGTCGCAAGTTCAAATCTTGCCCCCGCAACCAACAAAGACAAGGGCTCACAGGCAATCGCATGTGGGCTCTTTGTCTATCTGGCGAGGCATGTAAGCACCCATGTAAGCAAATTTCGGCAATGCAGGCCGGATGCCACCTGCCACCAGCACCGACTATTTCGCAGCCCTCGATTGAGTTCGCTTTTCCTACTGCTTCTACCGTAGAACCGACGTTGGTGTTCACCCGTCCGCTCAGTCACGCCGCTTGCAAAGAACCCGCAAGCCCCGCGCCATCGCTACGCCGTGCCAATCTCCACCACGCCATCACGCGGTAAAGCTGCGTCATGGCTCTATCGCCCCTGCAACCGTCATCCCTTCTAACCCGCCCCACTTCGCCACCGCGCAGGCCAGCGGTAAAGCCCGCTCGCCAGCTTGCGGCTTGCAGGGGCTATCGACGGGGGTGCCTGAACCGTCGTCGCTCTTGCGCCCCGTGTCTAAAGTCAGATGAACGATGCGCGGCTACGGGGTAAATCGCAAGCGATTCAACATAACAGCGCATTACCCAAAGTAGGCCAGCCGCTTCGCGGGGCTTCGCTTTGTGGCCTACCGCTGCGCGCCCTGCGGGTTCGCGTAATGGGCTGATATGTCTTGCGCCCCTTCGCCGCTCACCCCGCTATCCAGCGCGTCCGCGCCCTCACTGCATGGGGCAAGGGTGTTGCTTCGCTTCGCGCCCTTGGCGCTTCGCTGCCGTTGTCGTCAGTTGCGTAGGGTGCTATCGCCGTTCCACCAGTACCAGCCATCACGAAACGAATCAGCGCCAGCGGTAACGCAAGCTGCGTCGCTTCTGAAACCCCATGACGCACGTCTGCGGAGAAGCTTAGTTGCGACTTCGCTTTATCCGCTCCGCCGATTTTTTCAATCGAGTCAACTCCGCATCATCAAGGTCGGAAACACCGACAAGTAATTCGCTGAGTGCATCGGAACGGCAATAGAAGTAAGCGACTGATACGTGCAGCATGGCTGCGAGTTTTTCAGCTATCTCAAACGGCGGCTGGTGTGTCCCGGTTTCATAGCGACTGATACGCGCACTACTGCAACCTTCATCAATGCCTATCATTACGCCGAGCTTATCCTGTGGGATACCGGCTGCTTCACGCGCTGCGCGTAACCGACGACCAAACACAGATTGAGGATGCTTTTGCATCCTGCGATATTCGTAGGTTGTGCTTGCCTAGTCTCTACGTAATGCGTAGACTGGGTTGTAGCAGTCCCTGTAGCCCATCGCGAAAGACAAACCATGAACTCCAATATGAAGGTAATTCTAAAAGGTGGTTTCCTCGTTTCCGTTGCTGCTTGGCTGCTATCTGGTTGTGGAGGCGGAGGTGGTGGGACTGCTGCTGCACCGGCACCAGTCATTGACCCTAACCTGACTGTACCCGTTCAAACTGCTATCGCGAACCTCGTCAACAAAGGAATGAACAAAACCTTCACTGTTACGGGATGGATTGACAACTCAACTACGAATACGCCAGTGCCCCGCGCGGATATAACAGGTAGCGGAACGTTAACTATAGGGGCTCCTACGGCAGCGACATTTAATGGCGCCTCTGTCCTAAGGTCCACCGAGGTAATCACTGGAACAGTGACGGTTAATGGTAGGCAAAGCTCAATCGCCAGTTCTGGTACTACGTTCTATAACTCTAGTAACTACACGACAGCTGGCACCATCGTTGGAGGTGACACTACATACTTTTCTACATACACCTATCCTGCAACTGTTAAAGCCGGAAGTACGGGTTCCCTTGGCAGGACAACTGATGCTGGAGGGGCGTTTGCAGCGACATCAACTACGGTCTATTCGGTTGCCAGCGACACCGCCACCAGTTTATTGGTCACACTATTGAAAGTCGAGTCTGGCCCAGGGGCAACAGTCACTACCCAAACCGTCTATCGGATTAGTACATCCGGTGACATCAATCTCATGTCTATCGATTCGTTGAAACACCTCACCCGCGACTACCAAAGACTAACTTTCACTTTCTAAGGCTATTCGATCCACCGCAATTTAATTGATTGGAGAAAACGATGAATAAACTATTGCGGCTACTGGTGGTGGTCTTCGGGATGTCGCTTGTTGGAATCGTATCAGCCGAGCCGCTTGGACCTTTTTATCTCAAGGTCAACAATGGTACGGCCTGCTTTAAGCTGAAGATTTATCTTGCCGCCGATGGCGCATCTGTTTACGGGGAAGAACAATCGTGCAGCGGTTCTCGGGGTACATTGTATACAACGGGTATTGGAGGGTATTTCGATGCTGAAAGCGGAACAATCATCGTTTCCAACTATGTGGATGTTGGAACAATAGGCGGTATGTTCCGAACCGGGATGAATCAGTTACTCAAGATTGACTTATCGAGCAACCGAGTCACAATCTTTGAGGCTTTTGATTCTGGCGATATATCTGCGTCAGGTTCGAATAGGGGAGTCGCAGATACTACTCTCGTGTACAAGAATGCTACTTGGGCTCTGACTACCAATTGAAGTATCCAACGGCCATGCCTCGCAAAGACGCTTTACCCCAACATGCCCAATCATTTCCGCACTGATATTACCGCCGGTTCCCGTTCCGCGCGTGGAGGGAAACGTTTTCGATAGCCCCTTCGTGTCATGCCGTCGGTTCTTTACACCAACGCAGTAACTCCCCCAAATAGCGCAACTCCTCAAGTGCCTTCCGCGAACGATTGCCGTGCTTCCTGCTGTTCGCGGCGCTGGTCGCTTTGCCTGCCTCAGTCCGTGGCCCGGTAGACTTCTCCCACGGCTTCCACTGGCGTATCAATTCGGCTCTCAAGCGCCGATGCTCGGGTGTCCGGTAGTAACTCATGGCCCCCCCCTGAAAGTTCGTTTGATGAAATCGGATTGTTTCCGTGCGCGAGGGATTCGCCCGGCCCTCCGTTGTTGATCTGCTGCGGCCCGTGGGCGATGTTGGCCTGCTTCACGAATGCCACTGCCCTGGGGTTCTTCAGTTCCCCAAGGGCTTCAATCGTTCTGATGCACTGGCTTTGCGCCTTAAGTGCCAGCTTCATGTAGCGTTCAGCAGCTTCGCCATAACGCGCAACCATATTGCCTTGTGACCTGAATGAGAGGTTATTGAACAGGCTATCAAGGGTGTGGGCCTGGGCAACCAACATCGCTTCCGGTCTTCTCATGTCACCCTTCTGGACTTCGGCAATCTGTACCCGCAGTTCTTGAATCATGAAATTTAAATCTACCTGGCCGTCACTGAGTTCCCGAATCATTGCGGCCGCCAGCACCTCGGGTTGCGCTACCGCCCGAGCGTCGAAAGCTCTGTTGTCGGGCTTTATCGGCTTCACCGCTGGTGGCGCCTTTGGTTTCTTCGCTTTCGTTACCATTGTGCTGGTCCTTATCGCTGTATTGTCGGTTTCGGGTCTTACCGTTGCCTTGTCGCATCCTCTATCGGTTGATCTTGGTATATACCCAAATCATTTGACTGTGTCTTCTTCATCGAACTCGAACGCGTCGCCGGCCGGCGCACTCGACTGCTTACTCACTGCCTGCCGCTTGCGGGTCACATGGTAGGTAGTCAGCACCGCATGAGCCACCATGTCCAGCGATGGCTTTGTCTCGCCGTTGCGGTCAGTCCATGCCTTCGGTGTCAGGGCGCCAGATATGCTCACGCTGTCGCCGTCACCGAGCGCCAACAGTGCGGTGCCGACACTCTCCGAGAAAGCAATTACATTCACGAACAGCGTTTCGCCGTTGTCGGCCGGTGTCCGCACTTTGGCCGTCACGAATGACTTGCCGCTTTGTCCCACTCGTTGCGCGGGTATGCCGTAGAGCTTCCCGCCTATCAGTCCGTCAATCATTTTGTGCCACCTTTCAGAAGTAAGCGCCAGGCATGGCTGTCGCACCAGCAAGGCGGGTAACTACCCCGCAGATGCCGGCGCCCTGCTGCAACGTCAGAACTGGATATCGTCGTCCTCGAAGTCAGTAGGACGTTGGCTCCCATCGTTCCGGTTCCGCGCGAACCGCATCAGGTCAGGCTCGCGCTTGAGCATTTTGGCGAACATCTTGAGTTGCCTGGCTGCCACCCTTGCGTCTGTAGTTTGTGGAATAAGCACACGTACCTCAGAGCCAGCCATCAGCTCATCAGTGCCACTCGCGAAAGTTTCATTTCCAAACACGTCCAGTTGTAGAAAACGCTTTGGCTTGCGCGTTGCGTAATGTCCCAGTAGTGCGCCAAATAGTGTTTTGTCCATCATGTGTCCTTTCATAGTTGGTTGGAAAATCATTCCTTCGGTTTCCCGCTTCCCGCCGTTCCCGCAGATATATATCTGCTGCGGGAATCGCGGGAAAAGTTGGACAGTTCCCGAAATTCCCGTCGCGGGAAGTCGCGGGAATCGCGGGAAAGCCTCAAGTTACCCATACGTACCCCTGGTCGATAGTGATAAGCCGCTTTGCCTGCAAGCCGGTCAATGCCTGCTGAGTACGTTCAGTTTTGCGCTTGGCATCACACGCCAGTTTCCCCCGTAGGCTCTCAATGGCGGCATCTACCGTCACAGTTGGCCGTCCTGCTGGCAGTGACTGCGGGGCGTCCGTGGGGCGAATGCTGCCAGCCTCACGCAAGACCACGCCAAGCGCGTCCCACACAACTTTCTGATTGCCAGATTTTGGCGGTATCACGCGGCGAAAGTCGGCGGCCGAATCCTGGTCAGCCACCACCACACAGGATGTAATCGCCTCGCCGTCGTCATGCTCCCCAATGGTCACCACGTCCAGCTTAAACGGATGCGCCTTGCCGTCGTCGCCATCCTTGGCCTTGGCGATGCGCCAGTCGCGGCGGTCGTCAATGCGTGTTACCTCGATGGCGGAATCAAGGGCAGCGTGTAGGCTGGAATGTCCGCGTAGGCCCTTGCTGGCATCCTTGCCGGAGTGATGCACCAGCAGCACCAACCCGCCCAGCCTCGCTTGTAGTCCCTTTGCTGCGCCGATAATTTCGCCCATGTCGACCACCGAGTTTTCATCTGCACCGCTGGCGGCGCGGTTCAAGGTATCAATCACCAGCAGGCCAGGGGCAGCGCCGGCAGCAGTCACGGCCTTGGCAATCTCCGTCACGTCCTCATCGTTGCGCAGGTCGAGGGCTTGCATGATGAAGCGCAGGCCATGGGGTAGGGAGCGTCCATGATGTAGCTGCCACGCCTTCACTCGTTGCGAGAATCCCGCCTCGCCTTCCAGTGCCACATAGACCACTGGCGCAGTCCTTACCCGGCAAGCGAACCATTCCACGCCACCCGCCACAGCAGCGCACAGGTCGAGAGCGAGAAAACTCTTGCCTGATCCACTGGCGCCGAATAGGGCAGCAAGGCCATCAGCGGGCAGCACGTCGCGAACCAGCCAGTGCAGCGAGGGCGCATTCACAATCTCGTCGGCACTCAGCAGGCGATAGCGCATCGGTGGGGACTTGGGTTGTGCCAGCAATTCAGTCAGCGCCATGTCCCCATACTCGGCGGCGAAGTCATTGACGTCATAGTTTTCTGGCGTGTCGGCTGGTAATTCAATCCACGAACCACCTACGGCGCTGGCTATGGCGGCGGCTTGGTTTTCCTTGCCCCGGTCAGGCACTACCACTAGCGGCAGGGATGAAAACCGCTCGCGCAGGACTTGTGCCATTGCTGCCATGCGCCCGGAACCGAAGGCGACTACTGCCGCGCATCCTGTCGAGCGATGCACTGCCCATGCCTGCCCGATGCCTTCCACGATGAAGATGCGGGTGGACTGCGCCACGTCGCCCACCACGAACATGCCATCACCGAATGAAGCACCAGGCATGTTCAGCTTCTTCCCGATACCTGGGGGCGGAATGAATTGCAGCGTGTGAGGTTCGCCAGACAGTGAAAGGACGGGCACCACCAGCCACCCGGCGACAGATACCCCGGCGATGGTCAGCACATCATCCGCAGGCACAACACGCAAGCCGTCAGGAATTCCACGTTTGACGGTGATGTAGCCGTGGTCTCCGGGTGCTGGCGCAAAGCGTACCCACAAGTCGGAGACAGATTTGCCGGCCTTCTGTGGCGTTTTCTGCCGGCAGATAGGGGAAGATGCCGCCGTGACAGTTTGGCGCTTGCCGCGACCATTGTGACGAGTCTTGGTAGTATCTTTCCAGCCCGAAGTAAATGCCATGCTGTAAAGCGTTGCCGCCTTCACCGGGCCATCATCCCATGAGCGCCATCTGGCAGCGACATGCTGCTCGCCTTTGTAGTTGATTGCGCCGCTACTCCACGCAGTGAAGTCATCAAGAGAAACGCCGGCATCCTTCGCTGCCATACCGATGCGAACCCATGTATCGTTGTCGCAAGAGTTGTCGAGGGAGTGGAGTGCGCCCAGGGCGCGTGCGATGTTATCCATGCGCGGCCCCCACTTCTTGCAGCACCCATTGCGGCATGACGTACTTGGCAATGATGCGGTCGGGGCGATGGGCGGTCGGCGCTTCGATTTCGATGGTGTCGACCGGCCAGTTGTGGTCGTTTCGAAGTTCCTCGACGTAGGCACCAAGTCTCCAGCTGGCGGTGATAGCCTCAAACTCGGGATGCGTGAGCGAGCGGCCAGTAAGTAATAACTCCAGGGCCACGCCGGTAAGGCTTGCGCGGCTCGGATAAGTAGGCGAGAAGGGCGGCGGTTCGAATAGAACGCCTTGCTTTGGAATGTCTGCACTCATCACGCCACCTGCCTTTGCTGTAACTCAGCGAGGCGAACGTGGCAGTCCAATATCCGGCAGAATACACACGTCGCGCCATAGCAGCAGCGGCAATAGTGAGTCGCCAAGATGTCGTCGGCCTTGATGTTTTCGCTTGAGTTTGCGAGAATGCGCGTGTCGAGGGCGCCTGCTTCTGAAGTTTGGGAGTGGGCGTTTTTCATTACGCGGCACCTCCCGACAGCAAATTCTGAAGGTCAGAAATTTTCCAAGCTAGGCGACCATTGATGCGAATCGGGCGGATAGGGCCATTTTCGAGGCACGCCCACTTTCGCAAGGTCTGCGGGGCACGGTTGATTGCGATGGCGGCTTTGTCAGTCGGCAGTGTGTCACGCCCCTTGGCAACAGCGGCCAGCGCGGGAAAGTCTTGCTCTGTCATTTTCAATGCTCCTATTCACTGGCTTGGCGCAGCGAGTGAGCATTGATAACGTGCCGATTTTCGTCTCAATGCCCAACCACTTCGCCAAGCGCAGCAAAGTCAATCGGCATTGACACATTATTATTGTTCTTGCTTAGTTGCTATTTAAATGCCTAGGCATATCGCGTGAAAACAGAGTGTTGCGCTCTATCTGTACCTTGCTCGTATCTAACTTGTAGCTTGGTCGTTTTTCACCAGTGCAGAAAGTTGGCGCGCTAGGTTCTTCTTATGCACAGTCTTGTCGTCTTTTGTTGTTGCAGAACTCTTTCCCGCCGACTTGAACAAGAAGTCTTCCCTCCCTGCATTGGTTCGGATGTGCAGCCAAATTGATGCGATGTTCGATGGTATGTTATCGTCAATACACGCGAGCAGAAAAGCGCGTTGTTCATTCATTCGAATCGGTGGCTTTCCTGCTTCCTGTTTCTGCTTCGCACCGGCCACAGCGTCAATATCCTCGCTCGCTGGTGCGGGGTCCTTTGGATCAAGAACTAGCCATGGGTTCGATTCGTTGGCTTTTTCTACTGGCGCCGCTGCTGGTTCATCAATCGCCTGCTTGAAGTTATATAACCCTGTCTTTCGGCCAAACTTCACCAACTCAGGAAATGGAACGACAGCATCGGCGTAATCGTCCTTTGCGCGATAGGCGTGAGTTACTGGGTCGACTGGATTCAGGATCCGCCTTGCGACACCAGCGTAAACCTTATTCCATATCTCGCGCTGGGGCAGTACGGGCCACCGCTCCGTGTTGTCGAGCCACGGCCGCGGATGCCAATGTGGTGTAAGTCGGCGCGCAACTTTGATATGCCCCGTGGCCTTGAGGACTGCATTAACGGCCTTCCGAAGAATAACGTATCCGTTTTGGTCGAAATCATCCCTTTCAAGTTCTATGATTTTCACGACATGTCCTTTCCCCGCGATCTGCGGCCGAATTCCGTCAAGTTGGCAATGGTTTCGGTATTGTTTGGAGTCAATCCCGACTCAGGAGTATTGCTCTGATATTCGCGGTCATATACCTAGCCTTGCGGCCAGCTTCTCGCTCCTGCACGTACTCATCCAGCCATACGAACACGCCAGCGAGCAGTTTCATTGCTCGCCCCCTTGCGCCACGCGGCATAGCCTGCATGGTCAGCGGTCGGGTCGATGGCCGGTCTCTGCTCGTGTCATTCGGTCTCAAAGCCTTTGAGTTTCGCGATTACTGCTTTCCATTCGTGGGGCATGACTTGCTGCGGCTTCATTGCTGGCCGATGGTGGGCGACAAGGGTCCGCAGTTTGTCAAATGGGAAACAGATTACCCGCGCAAGGTTTTCCGCCACCACGTCTGGCGCATACAGGTGTTCCCATCCCGCCACATACGGAATAGCGCGCACCGGCAAGGATTCGCGCCCACCTATCCAGATTGTCAGTCGTCCATTGCTCGTCATCGCACATTCCCTGCATCCTTCAATCGGGAGTAGCGCTAGGCCGGTGAGGGTTTCCGGCTTATTGCGAGCTACCCTAGACGCTGCAAATCCGGTCAGGCGGCCATGCGCCAGCCCTTGGCGGTATCCTCGAACACTTTGCGGGTCTCATCCTCCAGGCGGTCGCTGTCGTTCCATTGGGCAATCAGTTCGGCCACCTTGGTCTTGCCGTTGACATGCTCCAGATAGAGCAGGCGCAATACCCGCTCGCCGGCCACCGTCGGGCGGCGCTTGCTGCGCTCCCACAGGGAAACGGATTGCTCGTCTATACCCAGGCAGTCGGCAAGGCGTTTTTGCGACATGCCCATTTCTAGCCGCAGAAAACGGATTTCCGCGCCAGACAGCCGCTCCCGGTAGTGCACCAAATGATGACCGATGGAACGGTGTAGGCCGTCGACGTGGTTTATCTCCAGGCAGCGGCCATGCCCCGCGATTTTCTCGTAGCGGTAGCCGTTCGCCAGCCAGATGTTGCGCAGTCCGCAATCGTCATACTTCAGCATGTTTCGCGTGCCTCACCCCTCGGTCAGGCGACTTGCGGCTCGATGCGCAGGACGGCATGCCCGCCGACGGCTTCCGCGAATCGCTGCACCGTGCGCATGGACGGCGGGCGTTTGCCGCTTTCCAGTCGCGCCACCACGCTTTGCGTCGTGCCCATGCGCTGCGCGACTTCGCTTTGCGACAGGCCAGCGCGGGCACGGGCGGCAATCATTTCGCGGGCGATGGCGTATTCGTCGGCCAGGGCGTCATAGGCGGCGCGGGTTTCGGCATCGGCCAGCAGTTCGCGCTTGAGGGTTTTCAGGGTCTTCATTTCACGGCCTCCAGTCTTCCAATCGTTTCCGGGCGGTTTCTATCGCGGCGCGCGGGGTCGCTTGCGTCTTCTTGACGAAGGCATGCAGCACCAGCAGCGTGCGGCCTTGAACGGCGGCATACACGGCGCGGGCGATGCCGTCCTTGCCTTGCATGCGCATTTCCCACAGCTTGCCTTCCAGCGGCCGGATATGGGGCATGCCCACCTTCATCGGCCCGAAGGTTTCCAACAGTTCGGATACGTGCAGAAAACGCGCCTGCATGTCGCCGGGCAGGGCTTTCAGTTCGGCTTCCGCCAGCGGGTGCGCTCTGACCTTCCACTGGTTCATAGTATAGCCTTTTTGCTATGCGATGTGACCACCTTCAATTTGGGCTGTGACTGCTCGAACTCGACGCCGGCCTGTTCGAGAATCCATGCCTCATATTTGCCATGCCAGACGGCCAGCAGTTCCAGGGGGCGATTGATGTAGTGCTTTTCGGCGGTCGCATTGGGCGCATGCCCCATGATTTGCGCCACGATGCCGCGCGGCATTTCTACCCATTCGGCAATGCTGGCAAAGGTGCGGCGCAAGCCGTGCAGGGTGACATGCGAGAGCCCGGCAACGGACAAGGCGCGATTGTGGGTAATACGCGGCTCGGCAAGCCGGCCAGTAGCGGCGGCAGGACTTGAGAATACCCATTGATTGCGGCGCGGAAGATTCGCCAGCAAGCAGGCGAGGTAGGGCGTCAGCGGGATTTTTCGGCCTTCCTCGGCTACCTTGTCTTTCACCCAGATGTTGCCCCACTTGAAGTCGACGTCCTCCCAGCGCAGGCCGGCAAGTTCCTCGCGGCGGGCTCCGGTCAGCAACAGCCCTTGCAGGTAAGCGCTGATTACCGGATTGCTCAGGCCACGCACGGCGGCGAACCATGCGGGCAGTTGCGCCCGTTCCAGTACATCGAATTTCTTGCTCTTGCGGCTCGGCACTTCGGCGCGCAGGTCTTTGTTCTCGACGGCGGCGGTATCGACAATGGCGGCATATTCCGGGCGTGATGCGCACCAGCGCCAGAAGGCGCGGAACATCTCGAAGCCTTGCCGGGCATTGTTGGCGCGGCTCTCGGCTTCCTTGGCTTGCCAGTCAATCAGTACGGCGGCGCTAATGTCGGCCATGCGCATGTTCAGCAGCGGGCGCAGCACGCCGGCCACAGTGAGCTTGTTGCCGCGCTTCCTCGGCGCGCCACCGGCTTGCGATAGATTCAGATGGTCGGCCATGTGCCGGCCGCCCCAGCGCTTCTTGTGGTGCGCCAGATAGGCAGTCCAGGCGTCGGCCACGGTTACCACTTGGCGGCGTAATTCGGCGGCGACAATTTCGCGGGTTTCCTCGGCGGCGGCAATCGATGCGGCGGCGACTTGGCGCGGGTCTTGATTTTGGTCTATCAGCGTTTGCAGGCGACGGGCTTCCTCGCGTGCCCGGTCGATGCTCCAGTCCTTGATGCTGCCGATAGTGACGCGCAGGCTCTTGCCGTTGAATCGGCTCTGGAAGATGTAAGCCTTCGCGCCAGCAGTTGCCCGCACGGCCAGGGTCTTGGTGTCGCTATCCCACAAAAACGCCTGCTCGGCTCCAGCCGGAAGGGTAAATTTTGATATGCGACCAGCAGTCAGGTTCGTTCTTGACATATCCCGAAGGTCTCCATGTAAGCAGTCATGTAAGCAATATTATGGAACATTGCGGAACATTAATCAACCTTCGGGCGAATTGCTTACATGGACAACTTGCTGTTTATCCGGGAATGACGTGTTTTAGGGAATGTAGAGCAACAGGCCGGAATAGGCACTTGCACGGGCTCATAACCCGAAGGTCGCAAGTTCAAATCTTGCCCCCGCAACCAACATAAAAACCATGAAGCCAATCACTTGACCGTGGTTGGCTTTATGCATTTTAGCACTGCGGGCTGCCCGCTACAGGTGGTTCATCCAGGGCGGCGTTGTTGTGAGCCACTTCACATCTTTCCCCAGTCATAATGACGTATGCTTATCTCCATGCTTATCGCCTGCGAGGTTTATCGCCTGCGAGGTTCCGTCATGAAGGAGCAGCGACCGTGCATCAATTAAATCGACTTCCCGTCAGGCAACATGCCTGAAACCAGGCGATGCGATCATCCGCCAACCTGGCCAATCTAGCTCGTTGCTCACTCTTCCGGGCCCTATGAAGATCCTGCGACTGATCGTCCTTTCGACCTTGATGGCGCTCGGCTGCCGGTCGTTTGCCGGGGGCAGGGCCGATGTCTTTGATGCCATGGGCGACTATACCGGCACGCCCAGTTCGCTGACCCTGTCAGCCAGCATCAATCCCGCCGCCGTGGATATCGGCGTGTCGGGTTTCTATTTTGTGGCTGCGCTTTATGGCAACAATTTGGTCCTGCTTTCTCCCACGGGGGGCTGGATACCCTTCGATGGTGTCAGCCTTCCAAGTGCCGCTTCCGGTCCCCTGGCCCAGCGCTCGATTCCGCTGCTGACCAACACTGATGTCTCGGCAATGGAATGTGGGATGGTGGTGGCCGGTTATGGAAAGGATGCGAACGATTTTGTCGCCAGCGGCTTGTACCGGACGATTTACCAGGTTCCGGCAAAAGTCCCCCATGCCTCCCCCTTGCCTTGCAGCGCGATGGCCGACGCCGACATCGCGCGCTTCCTGCAGCAAGCCACCTTCGGGCCGACCGATGCGAGCATCGCCAGCGTCAGGCAGCGTGGCCTTTCCGGTTGGCTGACGGATCAATTCGCGACGCCGAAGACCGGCTACGTGCCCCCCGGCAGCAGCGGAGACTGGCCCTATTATCCCGAATCGAAAGCGACATCGTGCACCAGCGATGGCAGCTCGAGCAGCGCGGCATCGATCTGTGCGCGCGACCATTATTCGCTCTATCAGGTGCAACGGCAGTTCTTCCAGAATGCCATCTCAGCGCCCGACCAGTTGCGCCAGCGGGTAGCCTTTGCGTTGTCGCAAATCCTGGTGATCTCGGGGACGGAATCTTCGCTCGCCAAACCCTCAGCGTTCGTTCCATACCAGAACATTCTCCTCGACAACGCCTTCGGCAATTACAAGACCATCCTGACCAGGATCACCCTTTCGCCCGCCATGGGCAACTACCTGGACATGGTCAAC
>Ga0208566_1001660_pt1 | contig 12652 bp, 11 predicted proteins | sample PL_2010_150m_FD_184159 | JGI IMG/M metagenome (GOLD analysis project Ga0208566, IMG submission 184159) | Freshwater microbial communities from Powell Lake, British Columbia, Canada to study Microbial Dark Matter (Phase II) - PL_2010_150m... | ecosystem: Environmental > Aquatic > Freshwater >...
GTGTACACGATAGAGATCGTAGCGCCGCTGCGCGTATGCGCGTTGGCGTAGCCGTTCGGTGGCCTGGTGCGCCAGCGGCGCTACGATCTCTATCGTGTACACCGCCTGCGCCAGTTCCGCCAGCACCGCCGCCTGGTAGCCGGAACCGCTGCCGATTTCCAGCACTGTCTGGCCGGGCTTGAGATTCAGCAGTTCGGTCATCGCCGCGACGATATAGGGCTGGGAGATGGTCTGGCCGTAGCCGATGGGCAACGGCCGGTTTTCGTAGGCGTAGGGCTGCTGGTCGGCCGGCACGAACTGGTGGCGCGGCACCCGGTTCATCACCGCCAGCACGCGGGGGTCGATGCGGACGGCATCGCCGAGCCCGGCCATCGCGGCGATTTCCTCGACCATCTGCTGGCGTTGCCGGGTTTCGTCGCCCATGACGGGCTGATGCAGCAGGCACAGCAGCACAGCGATCCACCAGCCGTGCCGGGCCGCTGCGAGGTGACGGGAAAGGGGCGCTGGCTCCATCGGTATCGTAGTGTAGAAAATGGGGTTGCCCCGTTAATTGTAGTTCGCTTTCTCCGCGCGGTTCGGACGAATGGCGGCGGACTATAATCCAATGAGATACCCACGGGAGAGCGCAATGCGGCGGATCATCCAGATGGCGGCAGGGCTGGCTTGGGGGCTGTTCGCACTGGCCGCTGCGGCCCAGCCGCTGAACGGCGGCGCGCAGGACTACGATGCGCTGCTGGCGATGATCGGCGACGCCCGCATCGTCATGCTGGGCGAGGCCACCCACGGCAGCCGCGAATTTTACCGCGAGCGGGCGCGCATCACCCGCCGGCTGGTCGAGGAGGCAGGGTTCGGCGCGGTGGTGCTGGAGGCGCCGTGGGAAACGGTACGGCGGCTCGATGCCTACATCCGGGGCAACGGCGATGACGCCGATGCCACTGCGGCGCTGGGCGACTTCATCCGTTTTCCGCGCTGGTCGTGGCGCAATCGCGAGGTGCGCGATTTCGTCGAAAGCCTGCGCGCCCTCAACCGCGACCGCACGCCTGCGGCAGCACCGCTGCGGCTCTACGGCATGGATATCTACTGCGAGCCCGAATCGGCCGCTGCGGTGGTGCGCCATCTGGCGCGGCATTCCGCCGAGGCGGCGGCGCTGGCGCGGCAACGCTACGCCTGTTTCGCCGACTATCCCGACGAACCGATGCTGTACGGGCGCGAGGTCGAAGCCGGGCGGGCGGCATCCTGTGCCGAGGGCGCGGCGGCGCAGCTGGCCGAAATGGCGGCGGAGGCGCCCGACGAGGAGAGTTTCGCCGCCTGGCAGAGCGCGCGGGCGGTGCACAGCGGCGAGGCGTATTACCGCGCGCTATACCGCGAGGGGGCATGGTCGTGGAACCTGCGCGAGCGGCATCTGGCCGATACCCTGGTGCAACTGCTGGAGCGGATGGGGCCGGCGGGCAAGATCGTGGTGTGGGCGCACAACTCCCACCAGGGCGATGCCCGTGAAAGCGATCAGGGGGCGGTGGGCGAACTGAGCCTGGGGCAGTTGATGCGCGAACGCTACGGCGCGGCGGCGGTGCTGGTGGGGTTTTCGACCTATCGCGGGCGGGTGCGGGCGGCGGCGGATTGGGGCGAGCCAGACCGCGTCTGGCGTCTGCGCCCGGCGCTAGCGCAGAGCTGGCACGAGCGCCTGCACCGGCTGGGGCAGCCCCGCCTGCTGCTGATTTTCCGCGGCAACCCGGTGCTCGCCGAACAGTTCGCCGAACGGCGGCTGGAACGGGTGGTCGGCGTCAGCTACGTCCCCGTCGCCGAGCGCGCCAGCCATTACCGCCACAGCAGGCTGTCCCGGCAGTTCGACGCGGTCATCCACATCGACGTGACCAGCGCGGTGGATGCGTTGCCTAGGTAACGCGTTGAATTTGTAGGTCAGGCCGTTGGCCTGATCGTCGGGTCGGCGCCCCGACCTACAAAGGCCATTCGTCCGTAGCGCCGTGCGCCCCGGTCAGCGGCACGAAAACGACCGGCAGCGTGTTTCTGCGGGTCAGGCTGCCGTCGGCGCTTTTTTCCACCACCAGCAGCTGCTGGGGCATGAACTGCATTCCCACCGGGATCACCAGCCGTGCGCCCGGCTTGAGCTGTTCGAGCAGCGGCGGCGGGATGCGCGGCGCGGCGGCGGTGACGATGATGCCGTCGTAGGGGGCATGTTCCGGCCAGCCCTGGTAGCCGTCGCCGCAACGCACTTCGATGTTGGCGATGCCCAGTTCGGCGAAGCGTAGCGCGGCCTGGCGCGCCAGCCGCGGGACGATTTCGATGCTGTATACCCGCTGCGCCAAGTGCGCCAGTATTGCGCCCTGGTAGCCGGAGCCGGTGCCGATTTCGAGCACGGTTGCCAGCTTGGGCAGGTTGAGCAAATCGCTCATCAGCGCGACGATGAAGGGTTGCGAAATGGTCTGGCCGTCCCCGATCGGCAAGGGATAGTTGCCGTAAGCCTGCCCCCTCAGTTCGGGCGGGACGAAGGCGTGGCGCGGCACCGCCCGCAGCGCCGCGATCACTGCGCCGTCCAGCGCATCCTTGCCGATGGCGGCGCGATCGCGAAAGATTTCGCGCTGGATCTCGTCGATCAGCCATGCCAGTTCCTCAGTATAGCGATTGTCCATCTCAGTCGGCCTCCCGTTCCAGCGCGCAGCATGGGGTGCGCTCGTCCGCCGCGCCGGCCTCCAGCACCTGGCCGGTGACCGGGTTGGGGCGGAAGGTGGTGCAGCCTTTCAGCCCCTGCTCGTAGGCGCTTTGGTAGAGCGCGCGGAAGTCCGCGTAAGGGTAATCCGGCGGCACGTTGATGGTCTTGGAAATCGAATTGTCGACGTGGCCCTGCAACACCGCTTGCATTTCCAGGTGGGCAGCGGGGGCGATTTCGGCGGCGCGCACGAAGACCGCCGGCAAGGCGGCGTGCGCGCCGTGCAACTGGTGGAACAGGCGGCAGGCGTAATCCTCCACCCGGCAGGCGCGGATGCTGCCGTTCGCCTCGCGGAGGTGGCGGGTGTAGGCGAAATCGTAAATCGGTTCCAGCCCGCTCGACACGTTGTTCGCCAGCAGGCTGACGGTGCCGGTCGGTGCGATGGCGGTGAGGTGGCTGTTGCGGATGCCGTACTGGCGGATGCTGTCGCGAATGTCGGGCGGCAGCGCGCGGACGAATTCGCCGTCGAGGTAGTCGGCGGCGCGGTAAGCCGGGAACGCGCCTTTTTCCCGCGCCAGCCCGACCGAGGCGCGGTAGGCGGCATGACATACGCTTGCCATTGCCTGGCTTGCCAGCGCGACGGATTTGGCGCTGCCGTAGACCATCCCCAGCATCGCCAGCGCATCGCCCAGGCCGGTCAGCCCCAGCCCGAGACGCCGCGCGGCGCGTGCGGTGACGGCCTGTTGCGGCAGGGGGAAATGCGATACCGCGTAAACATTGTCGAGCAAGCGGGTGGCGATGGCCGCGCTGGTGCCGAGGGCCGCCATGTCCAGCGCTGCTGCGGGGGTGAACGGCGCCTGGACGAAGCGGGTCAGGTTGAGCGAGCCGAGGTTGCAGGCGCCGTAAGGCGGCAGCGGAATTTCTCCGCAGGGATTGGTGGCGCTGATGGTCTCGGCGTAGCGCAGGTTGTTGAGACGGTTGACGCGGTCGATGAAGATCACCCCGGGCTCGGCGTAAGCGTAGGTGGCGCGCATGATCTGATCCCACAGGTCGCGCGCCGCGACCCGCCGCACCACCCGGCAGGGGCGCGGCGCGGCGCTGCCCGGCCAGGTTTGCAACCGCGTTTCCCCGCTGGCGGCTTCGCCGGCGGCGAGCGGGAACAGCAGCGGCCATTCGGCATCGTCGCGCAGCGCATCCATGAAGGCGTCGCTGACCAGCACCGACAGGTTGAAATGGCGCAACGCGCCGGGCGCCTGCTTGGCGGCGATGAATTCCTCGATGTCCGGGTGGTCGCAACGCAAGGCCGCCATCATCGCCCCGCGCCGCGCCCCGGTGGATAGGATGGTGGCGCACATCGCATCCCAGATGTGCATGAAGGACACCGGGCCGGAGGCGGCCACCCCGACCTGCCGTGCCGCATCGCCCCTAGGGCGCAGCGTGGAAAAATCGTAGCCCACCCCGCCGCCCTGTTGCATGGTCAGCGCGCCTTCTTTCAACGCGTCGAATATGCCGTCGAGGGAATCCTCGATGGCGCCCATCACGAAGCAATTGAACAGCGTCACCCGGTGGGCGGTGCCGGCCCCCGCCAGGATGCGCCCGCCCGGCAGGAAGCGGAAATCCGCCAGCAGCTGGTAGAAACGCTGCTGCCACACCTCGCGCTGGTCGCCTTCCGCTTCGGCCAGCGCGCGCGCCACGCGGCGCCAGGTGTCCTCGATGGAATGGTCGTGGATGCCCTGTGCGTCGCGGTAGCGGTACTTGGCCTCCCAGATGCGGCGGGAGACGGAGGCGACGAAGGGTTCCTGGTTGAGGGCGAGGCTCATGGGCGCGGGGGAATGCGAGTGGCTATGGTTTTAATCATAGCTTATCCAGGAAACCCGCTTTCACGCATTGGACACGACAGACCAAGGGCGAACATTGCAGCTCACGTTCACGCCGGGCAATGCCGGAGCCGCTTAATTACTGATGCGACAAGACGCAGCGCCTTCGGCATTGCGCTCTGTACGGATTAAAAGCCGCCGAAGTTCGCCTGCATCCCCGCGTTTTCCGCCGCATTGATGGTGGCAAGCATTTCCGTTGCGCCGGGGTAGTTCTTGCCGGCGGCCAGCTTCAGCCAGTAGGCCGCCTGGCGCGGACTCTTGCGCGTGCCGATTCCTTCGGCGTACATCATGCCCAGCCGAAAGTGGGCTTCGGTTACGCCCAGCGCCGAGATATTGCGGAACAGGCGGAATGCTTCGCTGTAGTTTCCTTGCTCGTAGGCGACGATGCCCGCGTGCAACTGCCCGGAAACGTTGATTTCGTCGGCAGGGGCCGCCTTGTAGGGTGTCTCCAGGCGGTTGCCGTAAGCCTGCCGGTCTGCGGCAATTGCGGCAACGGGCAGAGCAGCGGCAAGCGCGCCGCCAAGCACGAGCGCCAAGCCGCACAGGCCGATGGTTGGGGTTTTCATGACGACACTCCTCGGTTGGTTGAGTGCCGGCAATGCAGGTGACGTTGACGAATCCCCGTTCCGGGATACGGCAGCTGGCTGGCGTTGAACCCTGCGGCTCGGTAGCCCCTCTAGCTTTGCGTCACCGGCTTTCGCCGGGTTTGCTGAATAACAAGCAATTTCAGGTTAGCATAGCGCCAAATTATGTCAATGGAATAATTTTGCGCCCGCAGGTGTACGGGGTTATCTCTCTTGGGGGGCGGGCGATGTACGCATCGTTGTTTCATGTTGATGGGTTAACAGGCTGTCGGTTGATCGTCACCTGAATTCCCGATTTGTCGTAATAAAGGCCGATGTCGGCGGCCGGCGAGTGGCCGCTCAGCAAGTCGGCGTAGCGTGAGTTGACTTGGTCGATCTGCTGTTGGGTCTGCGCCGCCCGGTATTCCTGCTGGTAGGCCATGGAGCGCTCGATGGCGGGGATGTGGCTGGCGATGGCCTCGGCGTTGTGGAGGGTCATCTGCAACTGCGGATCGCCGTTGACCAACGCTTCGATGGCCTTGGCGTCGGGGCGGTCGCTCTTGACGGTGACGTGGGCGGAATTCGGGTCGGCGATTTCCAGTTCGAAGCCCGGTTCGCGAGGGATGCCGGCCTGGTCGAGCTTTTCGTTGAGGGTATCGGCGGCGGCTTTGGCCAGCTTGGCGACGTTTTCGCGGGTCGGCAGCAGCAGCGGCTGATCCAGCAAGTTGGTCGCTGGGGGCGGGGAGACCACCGCCTGCGGTGCGACGTAGGTCGGGCTGGCAGCGGGGCGGTCAGCGCCGGACAGGGTGACGATGGCGGCTGCCGATGCGGCCGGGCGATCCGGTTTTGCCGCTTTAGGCGCGGCGTTGCCGGCAGTTTTTTCCGCGATGAAGCGGGAAGCGAGGGTGGCGACGTTCATTTTTTCCTCCGTGGCACGATGGTTTGGCCCAACTGGCTGGGCAGATGCCGTGTACCCACATTTATCAGCAATTTGCGTTCCACGGCAAAAACTTAGCGCGCGGCAAAGGCTGATTTCGGGATAGCGCTGCTGTATATTAGGTTGTGTTAATATTTCGGGTTCTTGCCGACTTTAATGACCTCGAACCCGACCATGACCCCCAACATCCTGATCCTCGGCGCCGGCTTTGCCGCCCTTACCGCCGCCCGCGAACTGCGCCGCCGCCTGCCCGCTGCCGCCATCACGCTGGTGGCGCCCAAGGCCGAATTCGTTTACCTGCCCAGCCTGATCTGGATACCTTCCGGCTTGCGCCGCGGCAGCGATTTGGTGCAGCCTTTGCAGCCCTTCCTCAAGCACCATCGCCTGGAATTCGTCGCCGCCAGCGTCACCGGGCTGGCTGACGGCGGGCGCACGGTACTCACCGATCAGGGCGAGCTAAAGAACGACGCGCTGGTCGTTGCCAGCGGCGGGCGTTTCCTCAAGAAACTGCCGGGAATCGAACATGCGCTGACCTTGTGCGAGGGCGTGGCCTCCGCCGAGGCGATCCGCGAGCGCATCGAAAAAATGGATAAAGGGCGGATCGCCTTCGGTTTCGGCGGCAATCCCAACGAGCCTGCCGCGATGCGCGGCGGGCCGATGTTCGAACTGCTGTTCGGGGTGGATACGCTGCTGCGCCGCCAGGGCAAGCGCGACGCGATCGAACTGGTGTTTTTCAACGCCGCCGCCGAGCCGGGTAAACGCCTGGGCGAGAAGGCCGTCACCGGGCTGCTGTCGGAGATGGCGCGGCGGCGCATCGACACCCATCTCGGCCACAAGCCGCTGGGCTTTTCCGAAAAGGGCGTGGATACCGAGGGCGGCCACGTCAACGCCGACCTGATCCTGTTCATGCCCGGCCTCACCGGCCCGGCCTGGGCGGACAATTCCGGCCTGCCGCTGTCGCCGGGCGGGTTCATCCAGGGCGACGAATACTGCCGGGTGCCGGGAACCGAACAAGTATTCGTCGCTGGCGATGCCGGCAGCTTCCCTGGCCCGGAATGGCTGCCCAAACAGGCGCACATGGCCGAACTGCAAGCCAGGGCGGCGGCGCAAAACCTGTGCCTGGCCTTGCAGGGCCAGCCGCCGACCGCCAAGCCGCGTCCCGAACTGATCTGCATCGTCGATACCCTGGATGCCGGCATCCTGGTTTACCGCGACCCCAAGCGCGCCTGGCTGCTGCCGTCGATGCGGCTGTTCCATTGGGCCAAGCGGGCCTTCGAGCGGTATTACCTCAAGGCGTTTCGCGAATGAGGGCGTCCACCGAGATGAAAATATCCGCCCCCCACGCCGATCGGCTCTGCGATGAGCAGGAAATCTACACAAGCCTGCTGCCCTTGAAGGGCGCCCAGGTTCTCGAACTGGGCTGCGGCAAGGCCGACAAGACACTGGCGATTGCCAAGAACTGCAACGTGGCGGCGGTCACCGCGCTGGAAGTGGACGAAATCCAGCACGCCAAGAACCTGGCGCTAACCGATCTGCCCGCCAACGTGCACTTCAGCCGGGGCGGCGCCGAAGCGATTCCGGCGGCGGACGCCAGCTTCGACATCGTGCTGATGTTCAAATCCCTGCACCACGTCCCGCTGGATTCGATGCCCCAGGCCCTCGCGGAAATCCATCGCGTGCTCAAGCCCGGCGGGCTGGCGTACCTCTCCGAGCCGGTCTACGCGGGGGAATTCAACGACATCCTGCGGATGTTCCACGACGAGAAAACCCTACGTGAAGCCGCCTTCGCCGCGGTCGAACAGGCCGTGCAAAGCGGAATGTTCGAGCTGGTGTGCCAGAAGTTTTTCAGCACTCCCGGCCACTACGACAGCTTCGAACAGTTCGAGGAGCGCATGTTGAAAGTGACCCATACCCAGCACGATCTTTCGCCGTCGCTCTACCGGGCCGTCAAGGAAAAATTCATGGGACACATGACGGCGCAAGGGGCGGATTTCAGGAATCCGGTGCGGGTGGATTTGTTGCGTAAGGTAGGGTAGTCGAATGGTTATGTCGCGCTTCGCGCGGTTTTTTGCAAAGAAGGCGACCCCTGCCGCACCGGCCCTGCGGGCTGCCCTCGCCTGACCGGAAAAGCCGGGCGGCTGCGCAACTCGCGCTACGCGCTCAAACAGTGCTCGCCGAAGGCCCCCGACTTTTCCGGCCAGACGAGGCGGTGCAGAAGGGGAAACCCGCCGATGATTCCACCACCGAACGCCGTAGGATGCCGGTGAGCATAGCGAACCGCATCAATCGCGAACGATGCGGTTCCTTCGTCACCGCATCCTACGGCCCTTCATGTGTCACGCGTTACTTCCGGGTTACGCGTTGCCCCCGGCTATCTAAACATTCGCGCGTAGCGCACAAAACCATACGGAGCAATACTCTTTGGGGATTGTTCTCTACCGAACTTTTGAGTTACGCGCTTAGCTGCCGAAACTTTACCTCTATTCTGTATACAACGAAGTAAAAGTAGGGAATGCCTAGAAGTGCAACCAGTAGGCCCGGCCAAGCGCTACCAAGCGCATTCAGTGCGGAAAGCCAGATTCCAAGGAGAATTGCCGAGATACCAAGAATAAAAGAAACTCCAAGGCCGGCAAGTTCTTTCCACTGAGGCCGATACCAGTGGATTCTAAGCAGCCTGATAAAAACATCTCCCGCAAACGCTGCAGAGAAGAACATGAAAATAAACAAAGACCAATCCTCAAGAAGAGTTTCTGGTTTAGCCTTGCTCATAAACCAAAAGTATGAGCCCATCGTAAGTGTCCACAACCCTACAGCAATATTCTTCATTCCGAGGTACTCCTAAGTTATGCATGGCTTGATGAAGTAAGGGACGTGCTGCTTGTCGGCACGTCCCTTTTAGCTGCCGGGTTAGCGTAGTAATCGGGCTGAGGCCGCAAATCGCCCCAAAGAAACACAATAATAGCGTAAATGTTATCCATTAATATCAATTGGTTAACAGGTGTTTCTTGATGGGTCCATTTACCTTCCTTCGCCCTGCCAAAAAACAGCCGTCAAACCACTGCCAACGCCGCCTTCTGCTTGGCGACGATCTGCGCAATCCCCCCCTGCGCCAAATCCAGCATCGCTTCCATCTCGATACGCGAAAACGGCGCGCCTTCCGCGGTTCCCTGCACTTCGACAAAGCCGCCGCTGCCGGTCATGACGATGTTCATGTCGGTGTCGCAGTCGGAGTCCTCCAGGTAATCGAGGTCGAGCACCGGCACGCCCTGATACACGCCGACCGAGATGGCGGCGACGAAGTCGCGGATCGGGGTGACGGTGAGGAGCTTTTTCTCCAGCAGGTGGGAAACCGCGTCGTGCAGCGCGATGAAGGCGCCGGTGATGCTGGCGGTGCGGGTGCCGCCGTCGGCCTGGATCACGTCGCAGTCGAGGTGGATGGTGCGTTCGCCGAGCGCCTTGAGATCGACCACGGCGCGCATCGAACGCCCGATCAGGCGCTGGATTTCCTGGGTGCGCCCGGACTGCTTGCCCCTGGCCGCTTCGCGATCCATGCGGCTGCCGGTAGAACGCGGCAACATGCCATATTCGGCGGTGGTCCAGCCTTGGCCCTTGCCGCGCAGGAACGGCGGCACTTTTTCCTCGACGCTGGCGGTGCAGATCACCTGGGTGTCGCCGAATTCGATCAGTACCGAGCCTTCGGCGTGTTTGGTGTAATTGCGGGTGATGCGGACGGCGCGTAGCTCGTCGGGGGCGCGGTTGCTGGGGCGCATGGAGACTCCCTGGAAAATGAAGGCGCCATTATCCTACAGAATGGGGCGCTACCGCAGGTCGGGAACGACTTGCGGGCGTTACGCGACCGCCACCTTGAGGATCACCTTGCGGATATCGCCCGTGCCGACCAGCGGCGCGTGGGCATCTTCCGGGAAGAAGATGCAGAAGGCGCCGGGCGGAGTGGCGATCCAGCTGGCCGGGGCGTCGCGGAAGAACTGGATGTCCTTTTCGGGCAGGTAGTCGGCGAGCGGTTCGCGGCAGTCGCACAGCGGTTTCCAGCCCATTTCGTCGCTGCCTTCCAGCACCAGCTGGATGTCGATATAGCGGCGGTGGCATTCGAGTTTCGCCGCGTCGCGGCTGCGTGCGGCGACCGCTTCGACGATCGCGACGAGGTCGTCGCCGTCGAGGGGGTAACGTCCCGGCGCCAGCGCTTGCAGGTCGGTGCCGCGGAGGAATTCGAAGGCGCGCGCAAAGCGCGGATGCAGCGCGACGTAGCGGTCGGCGTTGGCTAGGGTGTCGAAGATCATTGGGGTTTCTTTTTCGAATATTTGGCGATGATCGCCTGGATTTCGTTGACCGCCTGCTCGATTTCCGGCCCCTGGTCGACGTCGGAGTGGAATTTTTCCAGGCTGGTGTAGGAGCCGCCGAGAGGGACGGTGTCGGCGGAGATGGCGCGTTCGGCGAAGAAGCGCTGTTCGTCGCCCCAACGCATGGCGATGGCGCTCAGGTTGTCGCCGCTGTCGCCGCCGCGCAGTTCGGCATGATCCATCAGTTGCGGCAGCGCGTCGGCGACCGGGAAGTTGTCGAGGATGGCGGAAATTTCGCCGATGTCGAGTTGGCCCCACAGGCCGTCGCTGCACAGCAGCATGGCATCGTTGTCGCGCATGGCGATTTCCTGCGACAGTTCCACCTCCGGCAGGTGCTCCCCGCCCAGGCAGCTGTAGATCTTGTTACGCTCGGGGTGGGTGGTCATCTGGGCGGCGTTGATTTTTCCCTGTTCAAACAGTTTTTGCACCAGCGAGTGGTCGCGCGTGCGGTAGAGCGGTTTGCCGTCGCGGAAATAATACAGTCGCGAATCGCCGGCATGAGCCCAGTAGGCGGTGTCGTCCTGCACGATGCAGGCGACACAGGTGGTGCGGGGGGATTCGGCGAGTTGGTGAGCGGTGGCATATTCGTTGATGGCGTGGTGGGCATTCAGCAAGCCCTCCAGCAGGAATTCCTGCGGATTGGGCAAGGTCGCGGCGAGTTGTTGGCGGAAGGTGTCGGCCAGCATCTGCACCGCCAACTGCGCCGCCAGTTCGCCGTGAAAATGCCCGCCCATGCCGTCCGCCACCACCATCAGCAGCGAATTGCGGCTGTAAGCGTAGGCCAGCCGGTCCTGGTTATAACGGCGGCCACCTTGGCGGCTGGCCTGGAAAATGGAGAATTTCATTTAACCTGGAAACGGTAGTTGGACGGGGTGGAGTGTGTGATTTTTGGGGCGCAAGAGGCGCCACCCCCCATCCCAACCTTCCCCCGCGAGCGGGGGAAGGGGCGATTGCCTCCCCTCCCGTTTACGGGAGGGGATTGAGGGGAGGGCTGACGCGGAATGGTTGTTCCATTCCAAGGAGTTGCAACGCCGCCATGCGCCCCAAAAATCGTGCAATCCGCCACGTAGCGGACTCACCAAACGAGTAGATCTGTAATTCATGGATAAGTTTATTTGTAACATAGTGTTAAATGTCCAAAGTAGCGGTCAACTGCCGTTTCCAGGTTTGCGGGTTACCTTGCGCAAGGCTGCGCGCATACCGCTGATCATGCCCAGCTTGGGCGGGGTAAGGGGGGTCTTGAGCGCCTTTTGCAGTGCGAAAACGCTTTGCGGGCGTTCGAGATGGTCGAGGCGCAGGCACCAGTCGATGATCTCGAGTAGTTGCTCGGAATATTTGCCGGCCCAGATTTTCTTTGCCGGTGCCTGGTGGTCGTCTTGCAGGCGCAGATTGGCGGCCTGGGGCGCATAGCCGCTGAGGCAGGCGAAAATCGTCGCGCCGACCGCGTAAATGTCGGTCCATGGGCCGAGCGGCACGTCGCTGCCGTATTGTTCCGGCGCGGCAAAGCCCGGGGTATACATCGGCGTCAGGTTGGGCGCTTCGTCGGTGAGGGTGCGCCGCGCCGCGCCGAAGTCGATCAGCAGCGGCGAGTTGTCCTCGCGGATATAAATGTTGGAGGGCTTGATGTCGAGATGCAGCAGCTTGTGGGTGTGCACTTCGCGCAGGCCGTTGAGCAGTTCGATAAAAATGTGGCGGATAAAGCTTTCGCGCATCGCGCTGCCCTTGTGCGCCTGAATGAATTCCTGCAACGAGCGGCCCAGTTCGTAGCGCATCACCATGTACACGGTTTCGTTGGCGCGAAAGAAGTTCACCACCCGCACCACGTTGGGATGGACGATCTTGGCCAGCGAGCGGCCTTCCTCGAAGAAACTTTTCAGGCCATGCCGGAATGCCGACAGATTGACCGTGGCGGGAACCTGTACCTGGAGATTGAGATTGTCGCGCCGGGTGACCAGCGAGGCGGGCAGGTATTCCTTGATCGCAAAGGGTTCGCCGTGCTGGTCGTGCGCCAGATAGACAATACTGAAGCCGCCGGCGGAAAGTGGCCGGGCAATGGTGTATTCCTGTAGCTGGTAACCGCTGGGCAGGGCTTGGCTGGGGTGTTGTGAGGCCATCTCGCCGTCTGTATGATACTGTCGTATCGGCATTTTCCCCGATTCCCCAGAAAACACAAGGCATCCGCCTCGGAGGAACATATGATTTACAGCATGACCGGCTTTGCCTCCGCCACCCGCGAAACGCCTCAGGGCGCG
>Ga0208566_1001662_pt1 | contig 12631 bp, 12 predicted proteins | sample PL_2010_150m_FD_184159 | JGI IMG/M metagenome (GOLD analysis project Ga0208566, IMG submission 184159) | Freshwater microbial communities from Powell Lake, British Columbia, Canada to study Microbial Dark Matter (Phase II) - PL_2010_150m... | ecosystem: Environmental > Aquatic > Freshwater >...
TGGATCAGCGCCTGGTCGCATGCCCTGCGTTACCCGCAACAAGGCAACAAGCGACAGCGCAAATAAGCTTCATCCGCCTTGCAATTGGCCCAGTCGCGAGCGTACCCGGTCCGCGATGGCGGACGAATCGTCCTGCTGGGTGTCGATAACCAAAGTGTGGTTGGTCTCGCCGGAATCGAGCGTCTGGTCCTCCTGCAATTGACGCTCAAGTACCGCCAGACCGGCTTCCGAGGCATCCTGGCCGGCTTCCTGACGCTGGCCGACCCGACGGCGCAACTCTACCGCATTGGCGCGAAACTCGAGAATCAGATAAGGCACCCTGAGGTCTGCTGCAATGGCGCGGAAGGCCACGCGCCGCGCACGGCTGAGGAAAGTGGCATCGACGATGACCGGGTAACCGGCCTCGATGGTCCGGACCGCCAAACTCCCCAGTTGCGCGTAGGTCTCCATGCTTGCGGCAGCATTGTAGATGCCAGCGCCCAAAGCCGAGCCGCTTCTGGCATCCCGGGCCAAGCCGTGCAGGCGCTTGCGCTCAACGTCGGAACGCAAGCGCAACGCACCCAGTTGCTCAACCAGCGGAAGCGTCGCCGTGCTCTTGCCCGAACCGGAAACGCCATGCGTGATCATCAGCGCGGCTCGTCGCGGCGATGTAAACCCGCGCGCCAGCCGGATATGTTCGGCATAGTCGGCGAGCGCCACCCGCTGCGGTTCCCCTTCGGTTTGCGCGGCACGGAAGCGCGCTACCTTGGCGCGCACCATGGCGCGATACACCAGGTAATAAGGTAGCAGGCGCAGCGACGCATAGTCGCCGGTGATTTCCAGATAACCGTTGAGGAAGCGCGCACCCCAATCGGCTCGACCGCGCGCGGCGAGATCCATGACGGTGAAGGCAATTTCATTGACGACATCGATCCAGCGCAAGCCCGGGTTGAATTCGATGCAGTCGAAAACATGAATTCCCTCGTCGACCCAGGTGATGTTGCCCAGGTGCAGGTCGCCGTGGCATTCCCGGACATATCCGGCACGCTTGCGTGCCTCCATCAACGGAATCAGCTCCTGGTGCGCGGCGATGCTCCAGCCTTCCAATGCGTCGAGCTCGACGGTCTCGCCGGCGGTGCTGAGCAGCGGCCGGATCTGGTCAAAATTCTGGCGCATCGGAATCGAGATGCTCTCCGGCGAGCCGTAGCCGCCATTGGCGGCAGTCTCGATGCTGGCGTGGAATCCTGCCACGGTCTCAGCCAGCGCGTCCACGTGGTGCGGCTTCAATTCGCCGGCGGCGAGCATGCGGTCGAGCAATGCCGACTGTTCAAAGCGCCGCATCTTGACGGCGAATTCGATGGCCTCCGATGCCCTGGGATCATCCGCCGCCACGATCTGCGGCGCGGCCGCGCCGCCGACTATGGCGACCACGTCGAGATAGAGGCCCGGTGCCAGCCGACGGTTGAGGCGCAACTCCTCTTCGCAGAAATGCCGGCGCAGTGCCAGCGTGGAGAAATCGAGGAAACCCAATTCGACCGCCTTCTTGATCTTGTAAGCATAAGCACCAGCCAGCAGCACCATCGATATGTGGGTCTCGATGCTTGCGACTGCGCCCACGGCATGCGGATAACATCGCGCATCCAACAGCCCACGCAGTAATGCGTTCTGGTCAGTTTGGGGGCCTTGACTCGCCCGAGCGGGAACCGGCGTGGCCTTGGCCGGAGGATTCACTTGCATACGCGCCCATCGAGGAAACAGTACCTGCGGATTCTGCGCGCCGCAGCGGCCTTGCTCATTTGACCGCGATCAAAGTCCGTGCAATCATTTCATGCAAGGATTAGATTGGATGCAAAAGACCCGGCGGCGAGCGGAAATGTGCAGCGGAATGTGTTAACGGATGTGCAGTTGCCGTAACGGCAACGACAGGGAATCAACAATGAACAAGGCAAGAAATACCACCGATTACGACAAGGCGCGCATCATCGAGCGTCCCCATGGCTACTACTGGCAGGACAAGCAGACCGACGAAGAATTCGGTCCTTTCGACGACTTCCTTGAAGCGGTCGCCGACATGGAAGACAGCTTCAGCTCCGACGAATCCCTGGAGATGGCCGAAGGACTCAAGGAAGCCGAGGAGGAAATCGGCATTGCCGACTGGATCGATCCGGACACCGGCGAACTCGCCGAAGAATCGGTTCCGCACCTCGAGGATCATTGATCGGGAGCGACCGGTCGCTCCACAGATGCACAATTCCGAACCCATCCTGCGCTGCGCTGCGTTGCGCGGCATCGAACGCCGCCATAACGACATTCAGCCATCGCTGATGGAACGCGCCGCGGCGGCGGCCAACGAACTGGCGTTGCGGCTGCTGGCCGGATCGGCCAACCCTCCCTTGATCGTCGCAGGTCCGGGCAACAACGGTGGCGATGCCCTGGTCGTGGCGCGCTTCATGAAGCAGCGAGGTCTGGATCCTGTGGTGGTGTTTGCCGGTGCGACGGCAAAGTTGCCCGCCGATGCCCGCGCCGCCCATGACGCATGGCTGACCTGCGGCGGCACCCTGCATCCGGACATTCCCGCGCGTGACTATGCGCTGGTCATCGACGGACTGTTCGGCATCGGACTCGGCGAACGGCCGCTGGAAGGCCAATATGCCGCGCTGGTGGCGCGCATCAACGAACTCGCCTGCCCGGTGCTGGCCCTGGACATTCCCAGCGGACTCGATTCGGAAACCGGCCGTGTACTGGGAGTTGCCGTACGCGCCACCCACACCGCGACATTCATCGCACTCAAGCCCGGCTTGCTGACGCTGGACGGTCCCGACCATTGTGGCGCCCTCAGCGTGCATGAACTCGGCCTAACCGTCGATACCACCGATGGCTCGACCGTTACGCCGGGGCTTTTCGCCAACCACCTGGTGGCGCGCCCAAAGAACTCCCACAAGGGCAGTTATGGCAGCGCCGGCATCATCGGCGGAGCGCCAGGTATGGGGGGCGCCGCGTTGTTGGCCGGCCGCGCGGCCCTCAAGCTCGGCGCCGGACGCGTGTATGTCGGGATGCTGGTGCCCGCCGTTGAATCTGGGGTACTGGTGCCCGCCGTTGAATCTGGGGTACTGGTGCCCGCCGTTGATTCTAGGGTACTGGACCAGATCCCCGTCGATCCGCTGCAACCCGAGTTGATGCTGCGTGCCGCAGAAGAGGTCTTGGCGCTCGCCACCTGCCTCGCCGTCGGCCCCGGGCTGGGGCAGTCGGCTGCCGCCCTGAGTATGTTGCGCCGCGCGATCGAGGCTGATCTGCCGCTGTTGCTGGACGCCGATGCACTGAATCTGCTTGCCGCCCATCCGGTGCTGGCGGGCAAGATCCCCCGCCGCGCGGCGCCGACCCTGCTGACGCCGCATCCCGCCGAGGCCGCGCGCCTGCTCGCCTGCGACGTCGACGCCGTGCAGGCCGACCGCGTCGCCGCTGCGCTGGATCTGGCGCGACGCTTCAAGGCCCCGACCGTATTGAAGGGCTGCGGCAGCATCGTTGCCCTGGCGGACGGCCGCTGGTTCATCAACACCAGCGGCAATCCGGGGCTGGCCTCGGCCGGCACCGGCGACGTGCTCTCCGGCATGGTGGCTGCCCTTCTGGCACAGGGCTGGCCGGCTGAACCGGCGTTGCTGGCGGCAGTGCACCTGCACGGCGCCGCCGCCGACGCCTGTGTCGCCGACGGCATCGGCCCGCTCGGCCTGAGTGCCGGGGAACTCATCGCCCCGGCCCGCAATCTGCTCAACGCCTGGATCACCTCATCATCGCCATCACATGCCTGAGTCCCGGCAGCACCCGGTCCACGGAGTCCTGCTGATTCTTTCCGCGCTGTTCTTTTTTGCCGCGCTGTCCGAAAGGAAAAAATGAAGCGCGTGCGCATCGACGCCAAGGACGGATATGCTCTCGCGGCGTGTCGCTTCGATCCAGCCGGACCGCCACGGGCCAGCATCGTGATCGCTCCCGCGATGGCCGTGCCCCAGTCCTTCTATGCGCCGTTCGCCGCCTACCTCGCCGCCCAAGGCTATGCAGTCTGGACCTTCGACTTTCGCGGCATCGGCGAATCCTTGCAGGGTTCGCTAAGGCACGTCAGAGCCGATCTCAGCGACTGGCTGAACCTGGATTACGATGCGGTGGTCCATGCCGCCGCCGAGGCCCTCCCCGACCACGGCCTGTTTGTGGTCGGCCACAGTTTCGGCGGCCAGGCGGCGCCGCTGCTGCCTTCCCGCGAACGTGTGAGCGGTTTGGTGAATATCGCGGTGGGCAGTGGATCGCTGCGCCACAACACGCCACGCATCCGCCGTTCGGCACCCTTCATGTGGTACTTCCTAGCGCCCTTGCTCTGTCCGCTGTTCGGCTATTTTCCGGGCGCACGCTTGGGCGTCGTCGGCGATCTGCCGAGCGGCGCGATGTTCCAGTGGCGGCGCTGGTGCCTGACGCCCGAATACATCTTGAGTGGGGAACCGGGCGCGCGCGCCGCCTATGCCAGCGCCGAGTATCCCGTGCTGGCGCTGACCTTCGCCGACGACGAGTTGCTTCTCGAAGCCGGCTCGCGCCTGCTGCACCAGGCCTATCTCAAACGACGGGCCGATTACCGCGTCGTCGAGCCGCAGCAATTCGGCATGCAGCGCATCGGCCATTTCGGCTTCTTCAAGTCCTCCAGCGAGACAAGCTTGTGGCCGATCGTCACCGAGTGGCTGGCGCAACTCCCTTCAAAGTAAGCAGTCCAGAGATCTTTGGATTTGCGCGAGCCTGCGCTAAGATATTCATCGGGAGGATTCACCATGAAGCAGCCGTTTCTCTGCGCGGGCCTGGCGATACTTCTGGCGGGTTGCAGCAACCTGTTCACCCACACGGTGTATCACCAGCCGGCCAGCCCCGAAGGCCGCGTTTGCACTTCACAGTGCTATAACGCCCAGCAGCAGTGCAGAAACCAGTTGGAAGCCCAGAATCAAGAATGCCAGACCCAGCATCGCTATGCCATGGATTCCTATAAACGCTGCAAAGATGCCGGGGGGAAAGGCTGCACGGAGCCGCCGATGTGTTCCTATCCCAGCTATTACCGTTGTGACGGCGACTACAAAGCCTGTTTTGGCGCCTGCGGCGGAAGGATGGAAGAGTTGCCCGGCTTGTAGGCCGCGCGGCGCCATCCCGCTTCAATCGGGCAACCGCAGCGGCCCCCCGCGCACCGCGCAGAGCCGCTGCACTACCGCTGGTCTCGGCGCCGTTACCTCGCCTTGCTCGAAGGCAATAATCTCCAGGTGGTTGTGCACGATATGGCGCAGCTCGTCCCGACGCAGCAGGAAGGCCGGGTTGCTTGGCTTGCCGAAGGCTTCGTTGCCGACCATGAAGGTCTCGTAAATCAGAATTCCGCCCTTGTCCAGGTTCGCCATCAACTGCGGGAATAGCGGTCGCCACAGATAATTGGCCACGACGATGCCGGCAAAGCGGCATCCCATATAGGGCCAGGGGCCTCTCTCAAGATCCGCGCATTGCCCATTGATGCCCGGAAGGTCGCGGAGCGCCTCGATGGCCGCCGCGTCCCGGTCCACCGCCTCAACGACGTGACCGAGGCCGGCAAGATAGCGCGCATGCCGCCCGCCGCCGCATGCCAGGTCCAGCACGTTGCCGCCGGCGCTAATCAATGGGGCGAATCGGCTTACCCAAGGCGAGGGAGACGCATCTCCAGCGAGGGAATGATTGCTGCTGAGGGGAGTTGGCGATGCGACGTAGTCGTTATTCATGGCGGAATGGAGCAAGCAATCCAATCGCGGTAGCGTAACGCGACAATCAGCTTTTCATCCAGTCTGGTTGACCGAATGATTTTGGCATAATTGCGATTGCCGCAACTCATCTTTTCAACCCATACTCGCGCATCTTCCGCCACAGTGTTGTCCGGCCTATGCCTAAACTGCGGGCAACCTCCGCGAGGTTGCCGCCAAGCCGCTGTATGGCTCGCACGATCTGGTCGCGTTCCATATCGGTCAAACTGCCCGAGGCAACACCGGATTCCGCCCCCGGCGATTCGGCACGGCGGCGCATCACTTCCGGCAGGTCTTGCACGCGGATGATCGACTCCTCGGCCACTGTAACAGCCCATTCGACCGCATTCCGCAGTTCCCTGACATTCCCCGGAAAGGCGTAACTCTGAAGCAGACTCAATGCCTCCGGCGAAACCGCATAGGGGTTCCCCTTGTCCGCGGCAAATTCTGACAGCATGTCCTTAAGGATGAAGGGTAGATCTTCCCGGTGTTCGCGCAGTGCCGGCACGCAGATTCGCGCCACATTCAGTCGGTAGTAGAGGTCCTTGCGAAATTCGCCACGCTCCACCGCCCGCTCCAGATCGAGGTTGGTCGCGGCGACAATCCGCACGTTGACTGTAATGATGCGGTTGCCTCCCACGCGACGTACTTGCCGATCCTGCAGGACACCAAGCAACTTGGATTGCAGGACGGCAGGGAGGGTGCCGATCTCGTCCAGGAACAGCGTGCCCCCTTCGGCCGCCTCAAAAAGTCCCGCGCGCGATGACGAAGCACCGGTGAAAGCGCCTTTCTCGTGGCCGAATAGTTCGCTCTCGAGAAGTGGCTCGGGAAGGGCGGCCGCATTGACCGTGATAAAAGGCCCCGCGGCATAATGACTGTGCCGGTGGATATCGTAGGCGATCATCGATTTTCCGGTTCCCGTCTCACCGGTGATCAGGACGGTAAGATTGCTGGTGGCAACCTTGCGAGCCTGACCGATGACGGATTTCATCGCATCGCTGCGTGCCACCGGTGGGAGAGCCTTCGAGTGGCCCGCCGACTTCGTCGGATCGACGTCTTTCAACGGCCGGTTTTCCAGGACCCGCCTTACTTTCAACAGGAGATCCTCGTTCCTGAACGGCTTGGTGATGAAGTCCACGGCCCCGAGTTTCATCGCCTCGACTGCGGTTGCAATGGTTCCGAAAGCGGTCATCAGAATGACCGGAGTGACAGGACGCAAAGTGCGCACCACACGCAAGACTTCGACGCCCGAGACGGGCTCCATGCGCACGTCGGTGACGACCACGTCAGGCTGGAAGCTTTCGAGGAGGACCTCAAGACCGGTGCCATCGCCGGTCGTGGTGACGCGGAAGCCCTCTTTGAGGAAGAGTATTTCAAGCATGCGCCGAATGCCGGTCTGATCATCGATGATCAGGATTGCCGGGGCCGAATCCGCTTTGGCGTGGTTCATGGCATTTGGTGGGCGACGGAAGGGAACGAAATCCGGACGCAAGTCCCCGCACCAGGTTCGCTGCTGATGACCATGCTTCCGCCATGCTCGAGCACCATGCGCTGGACAATCGGCAAGCCGAGGCCGACGCCGCCTTCCTTGGTAGTAAAAAAGGGTTTCAACGCCTGGGTCAGGGTTTCCGGGGGGACACCCGGACCGGTGTCCCGAAACTCCACGTCTATACGGTCGCCACGGCTGTAGGCGGAGATTGAGAAAGTGCCTTGACCGGCCATGGCCGCTGCGGCGTTGTCGAAGAGGTTCCAGACGATGCGTTGCAACTGGATCTCGTCACCGCGGATCAACGGCAATTCGACGTCGAAGCGGACCTCAGTCCCTACCTGGGGATGCCGACGCGCCTGGAGTTCCACGGCTTCCCTTAGCACTGTCTCCAGGTTCACCATGTGCAGACGGTCGATGTGCGAATGGGCGAAGTCCAGGGTGTCGGAAACGATGTGGTTGAGCCGATTGATTTCCTTCTCGATGATCCCGGCGAGTTCGTCGCGCTCCTCGTCGTTCAGGCGCTTGTCCCTGAGCAGCGCGATGGAACCGGTCAGGGTGCCTAACGGGTTGCGGATCTCGTGCGCAACGCTGGCAGCCATCTCGCCCAGGGACGCCAACTTCTCCGATTCGACGAGGCTCAAGTGAGACGTCTGCAGGTCCTTGGCGCTTTGCACGAATTCGTGGGCGATCCCGAAAAGCAGACCGACAAAGACCACCGTCCGTATCCCGTGCCAGATCCACCAGACGGAGTCCCACGGATCGGAGAAGAACGCCAAGAACTGGCTCTCGGCGAGGAGAAACATGGCGACCGCGAGGACGAACAGGATATTCTCCCGACCATGCCGAAAATAGTGCAGGAAACCGATTCCGGCGATTAGGTAGAAGAGGCCCGCCAGCCCTTTTTCAGACAGGGCGAGAGCCGAGAAACGCTCTCCCTCGAGCATGGAAGGCAGGTAGCTGCGGAAGACAAATGACAGCAGGATGAAGATCAAGGTGACGGCGCCCGCCCGCATGGCGTGTGCATTTGCTTTCGCCGTCTCCCCGGCGCCGACCTTCTGACGGTAGCCGTCCACACGCAGGGCAAGGGCCAACAGCACCGACGAGATCAGGGCAGCCGCACTGCGAAACCAGATGAAGATCTCCGAGTGGGGCGGGCAAAGCGAATGGCAACCGTCGACGAGGGCGAGGACCAGGAATGCGAACGCCATGGTGCGCAAGCGGCAGGTACCGGTATTGATGAATTCCTGGTGCAGCACATAGAACACGACCAGCGACATCAGCGCACAGAATCCCTCCAACAGCCCATGAGCCATCGCGTTTACGCGTGGCTGGATATCGGTGTTATAGCCGACGGCGGCGGTCAGGATCAGGGGGGGCACGAGGATCGCCGCAAGCTGCAACTGGCGTTCCCAGCCTAGAGGAGGTGAGGGCGTGCCGCCGACAGGCGTAGCGAAAATCTCCGGCAGCAGGTTGAGGCCATGAAAGTGCGACCGGCGAGAGCTGTCGTCGGCTATCCCGATCATGGTCCGGGCACTCCCGAGGCTGCGCATTGGCAGTCGAACGAGAAGGCTGATGGCAAAGCCACCCTGCTCATTTGACCGTGACCGACAAATTCAGTCGGGTGATGCGGTCAGTCGCATCGTCATGCGAGGCAAAATCCAATGAGTAACGGATATCCGCCTTGCCGCCCTTGAGCAGAAAAGGCAAGGTTCGTTGCAGCGTCTGTCCCGGCAGCACCGGGATCTGGGACATGGTCAGTTCCCGCATCTGGTCTTCCTGGATGCCAACCACGGCCAGGACCGACTCGATTCGACCGCGTTCACCGGCGGGTGTCCTCGCGTGTTGAATGCGGTAGAGGTCGCGAAACTCGCGCACCGTTCCGCGGCTGCCGTTCTCTCCCAACACCTGGAGCAGATCCGTGAATACATGAACGGTGGCTTCGCCTCGATTTTCAAGGCGCAACGGGATCCTTAGCACCGGTCCCCATTTGTCCCATTGCTCCGGCGCCACAACGTCCGCCTCACCGACGCCAACCAAGAGCGATTCCGGTGGCGCGCAGCCTGTCATCGTGAGCAGCGTCAATGCTGCCACCGCCCAAGTCCTCACCGTCCAACACGCCGCCTCAGTGGGGCGGCATGGTGATATACAGGGGAACATCGGCGGAAGCAAAGTCATTCTGCGATCTCAGCTTGGCATCGTCAGCCCCGATCGGGCGCAGATGAATGTAATAGACCGACGCGCGTTCGATCACGTCATCCTTCGGTTCTGCTTCATCGGCAATATACATCACATTGTCGAAGCGGATGTGCATGTAACCGGGCAGCAGTTCGAAGTAGTCTTTTTCCTTTACGTCGAAGATCCGCTCGGCCTCGACGCGGCCATCGAGCTTGATCACCGTCCCTTCGGTCCATCGGCTTCCCGACGGCTCGATGCCCGGGACTTCCTTCCACTGGGTCCCGACCTGGATGTAAGTTCGTACCGAGGGCATCATTACGTAAGCCGGATGCTCCGGGAAGACGTTCTCGATCCAAGTGGTCATGTGGTACTTGTTGTCGGCGGTGTATTTGAGCCGGTCGAAATCGGCGCGAATATAAAACCAGGCCATCTTCTCCAGCTTCTTGCGGTGTTCGCGCTTGTTTTCGATCTGGTGGGCCTGATAGCGGCCGACCAGCCAGTCGCTGGCGGCCAGTGTGCCGATCCCCAGCCCTATGGCCAGCGGCAGGAGCCAGCGTCGCCAGCCCTGGCGGGCGCGACGGCGAGGATCGATTCGGTTTGGCTTCGTTGTCACGGGGCTTTCACGGTTTACCGCGCGGTACCAGCGTCCAGGCTCGCAGCGGTATGTAATCGGGTTTCTCGCTGAAAGTCGGCCGGCCCGCGTGGCGTTTTCGATCGTTCGCCCAGCGGTAATCCTTCAGATAAAGGATCAGATCCTCCTTGCGCTCGCCCACCTCTTCCTGCGGGTTCTGTTCAGGTGAAACGATGGACTCGAGCGTCATCTTGAGATGGATGTATCCTGCTATCGATTCCGTGTAGTCGGCCCGCTCTATCGTCAGAATACGATCGGCGGTGCGCTCCCCGACCAAGCGCACCACGTTGCCCTCCACCCGCGCTTCAGGAGGCTCAGCCACGGGAATTCCGATCCATTGAGACCCGACCTGGATGAAGGCCTCCACGGTCGGCATCATCACGTAAAGTGGTTCGTCGAAGGCGTTCTGGATAATGAAGCGGACCCGGTAGGTGCCGTCCCGCTGGTGGCGGATGTCTTCGATGCCGGTGCGCACGGCATGAAAGGCCAGGCGATCCAGGCGCGCCCGGTAGTCCTTGCGCGCCTGGATCAGACCCTGCTGCCAGCGACCGACGCCCCAGTCGGCGGCTGCGAACAGCAGCGCCAGCGCCGCGCCGACCGTGAGCAAACTTCTCCCCGCCTTTAGTCCGCCGGTCCTTGCAGCCCCCGGACGTCTTTCCGCGGCGGCAGCTCTGAGAAACGGTAGCCCGCCGGTCAATGTGTCACCCGGGTCTCATCGGACTGTATTTCCCCGTCGTGAAGGGAAATCTTGCGCCCCGCCCGGTCGGCCAGCTCTTGGTCGTGCGTTACCATGATCACCGCGTTGCCCTCCCCATGCAGCTCCTCGAACAGTTCCACGATCTCGATGCGGGTGCGGTGGTCGAGGTTGCCGGTCGGCTCGTCGGCCAGGATCAGCCTGGGCTGGTTGAACAGCGCACGGGCGATGCAGACGCGCTGGGCCTCGCCGCCCGAAAGCTGGTGCGGCATGTGGCCTGCCCGGCCGCCCAGTCCGACCTTGCCAAGCAACTCCAGCGCCCGTTCGCGCCCCGTCTTGCGCAGTTTGAAATGGAACGCCGCCGGCAGCATTACGTTTTCAAGCGCGGTCAGGGACGGCAGCAGACGTGCTTCCTGGAACACGTAGGCGATCTTCTCGCGGCGCAACTGCAGCAGGTTCTGCTCCGCCAGACCGTCAACGCGCTGGCCATCGATGTGCACCGCACCCGAGGTCGGCTTGTCAATGCCGCCGATCAGGTTCAGCAATGTCGATTTCCCCGAACCACTCGGGCCGACCAGCGAAACAAACTGCCCACTCTGGATTTCCAGGTTGATTTCGCTCAGGGCGGTTACCTGAGCGGCCCCCTTGCCGTAGGTCTTGGTCAATCCCTGCAAATGAACGATGGACGACATCTTGTTCTCCCCGGACTGAGTGCTGCCTTACAGGGCGCGGAAGGCCTCGGCGGCGCGGATGCGGGACACGTAGTACGCCGGGTACAGCGACGCCAGCACGCTCGCAGCCATCGCCACCCCGATGGCGATTGGCAGGTAGTACCAGTGCGAGTCGATGCTGGTGCCTTTGAGCAACAGCGGGCCCACTGTCACCGCCAGCAGGTGACCGAGGGCGTATCCGACGATGCCACCGACGAGTCCGATGATCACCGATTCGTAGATGAACAGTCGCATCAACTGGCCGCGGGAGGCACCAACCGCCTTGAGCAAACCGGCCTCCCGCAGGCGATTGTGAATGCTCCCCATGACCATGTTGAAGACAGCCATGCAGGCGATGATCATGGACAATACGACCAGACCCAGAATGACGTTGGTGACGTTGTTGAAAATCCGGGTTTGGGCCTCGGCGATCTCGCGCTGCGAGGTGGCCCGTACCCCGACCACCCTGGAATTGACGGCGAGTTCGGCGTCACCCACCGGACAGTAGTTGCACATGGCGCGGACGTTCACCAGGGAGACCCGGTTGGGCTTGCCGAAGGTTGCCTGTACCTTCTTCAAGTCGGCGAAAATCATGTAATCGTCGGGCGAATCGGTTTCCCGCAGCACTCCCGAGATCCTGAAGGTATTGGTATTGACGGTCAGGACGTCGCCGGGCTTGGCCCCGGTGATCTTGGCGAAGATTTTGCCGACCATCGCCTCTTCGGGGTTGGCCAGCAGGGTGCCCTCGTCCACCTCCCACCAGAAGCGTGCCTTGTATTCGTCCTCGGCCCGGATTCCGGCGACTATCACCTTCCTGCCGGCAATTGTGGTCTCCTCGTACAGGCGCGGCGTGAAGATCGCCGGATCCAGCGAACTCACGCCGCCGGGCATGCCGTCGTTGATCACCAGACCGCCTTTCTTTTCCCAACCGGCGCGTATTGCCTCCTCGTAGACTTTCTGGATTTCGGGAATGGCGTCCTCCGGAATGTAGTGGCCGTTGCCGATGCCGAAGCTCTGCAGGCTGGTCTCGTTGCTGGTGGCCGGGAATATGGTCAGGCTGTGGCCGTAACGGGCGATGGTGAGGATCAGATCCTTTTGCCCCGCCATGCCGACCATCAGCGCGGCGATCAGCAACGCCACCGACAGCGCTACGCTGCTGGCGGTGTAGAG
>Ga0208566_1001663_pt1 | contig 12608 bp, 12 predicted proteins | sample PL_2010_150m_FD_184159 | JGI IMG/M metagenome (GOLD analysis project Ga0208566, IMG submission 184159) | Freshwater microbial communities from Powell Lake, British Columbia, Canada to study Microbial Dark Matter (Phase II) - PL_2010_150m... | ecosystem: Environmental > Aquatic > Freshwater >...
AGATCAACAGGCAGCAAACGATTTCCAGCCAGTTCGACCGGCACAGGGTAGCAAGACTCTTGCGCATGAACCGAAGTGTAGCCTGCCCGGTCAAGCTGGGGGTTGCCGGCACGCGGCGGGAAGAACTTGGTTCGAAAAGACACAAAGCTTGACCCGCATCAATGCCGGCTTTGCTGCACGGCAGCATGATGCTGCGCATAGGTTCAAGTGCAATCATGATGGCTGATACAGCCGCGCTATCGCGGCGTTCCTTTCTCAGCGGGAAGTTCTCCCGTCCGGTGGTTGAGTTGCAGCCACCCTGGGCATTGCCACAGGCGCTTTTCGAGCAAGTCTGCACCCGCTGCGACGCCTGCATCACGGCCTGTCCCAGCCACATCGTCAGGCGCGGCGCAGGCGGCTTCCCGGGCATCGATTTTCTTCAAGGCACGGGCGTCTGCACCTTCTGCGGAGATTGCCAAACTGCCTGCCTGCCCCTGGCATTGCGCCGCGATGCGGACCAGCCGCCGTGGCAACCGCCGTGGCAACCGCCTTGGCAACTGAAGGCCGGCCTCGGCGCAAGCTGCCTGGCCCAGCGGGATGTGGTCTGCCGCAGTTGCGGCGATGCCTGCGGCGAAGCAGCCATCCGTTTCAGGCCGCAGCTGGGCGGCGCGGCCCGGCCCGAACTCGATGCGGCGCGCTGCACCGGCTGTGGCGCCTGCGTCGGCGTCTGTCCGGTCGCGGCAATCAAGGTCACGCACCCACAGGACATATCCAGATCATGACAAGGAGCAAGACATGAACATTTCCGGCGTCGTCGTGCGCGCCCGCCCTGAGCAGCACGCGGCGGTGCGCGATCGCCTGTTGGCCATACCGGGAGTGGAACTGCATCTCGAAGGCAACGGCGGCCGCATGGTGTTAACAGTCGAGGACGGCACAGGCTGGTCGACCGAAGAATCGCTGCTCAAGGTGCATCAGGTCGAGGGAATCCTATCGGCGTCCCTCGTCTATCAATTCAATGACGACAGTTCAGGAATCCAAGTCAATTCAGCGGAGGCCCAACCATGAAACCCACGACACTCAATCGACGCGAATTCATCAAGGCCAATGCCGTTGCCGCGGCTGCGACGGCCGCCGGTATCGGCCTGCCGGCGACGCTGGCGCATGCGGCCAAGGAGATCGATGCGGCGGCCATCGACAAGAACATCCGCTGGGACAAAGGGGTCTGCCGCTTTTGCGGCACCGGTTGCGCGGTGCTGGTCGGCACCCAGAACGGCCGCGTGGTGGCGACCCAGGGCGATCCGGATTCGCAGGTGAACCGGGGCCTGAACTGCATCAAGGGTTACTTCCTGTCGAAGATCATGTACGGCGCGGATCGCCTGACGACTCCCCTGTTGCGCAAGAAGGACGGCAAGTACGACAAGAACGGAGAATTCACGCCAGTCTCATGGAACGAAGCCTTCGACCTGATGGCGCAGAAATGGAAGGAAGCCTTGAAGAGCGACGGACCGGCCGGCGTCGGCATGTTCGGTTCCGGCCAATGGACCATCTGGGAAGGCTACGCCGCGGCCAAGCTCTACAAGGCCGGCTTTCGTTCCAATAACCTCGACCCGAACGCGCGCCATTGCATGGCCTCGGCGGTTGCCGGATTCATGCGTACCTTCGGCATCGACGAACCGATGGGTTGCTACGACGACATCGAGCAGACCGACGCCTTCGTGCTGTGGGGCTCGAACATGGCGGAGATGCATCCGATTCTGTGGTCGCGCATCACCGATCGGCGCCTGACCCATCCCGCCTGCAAGGTGGCGGTGCTGTCGACCTTCGAGCATCGCAGCTTCGACCTCGCCGACCTGCCGATGGTGTTCACGCCGCAGACCGACCTGGCCATCCTCAACTACATCTGCCACCACATCATCAGCAGCGGCAAGGTGAACCAGGCCTTCGTCAAGAAGAACGTCAACTTCAAGAAAAGCGCTACCGATATCGGCTACGGGCTGCGCCCCGGCCATGCGCTCGAAAAGGACGCCACCAGCAACGGCTATCCCGGCGCCGATGGCAAGCCCAAGGGCGACACCGGCAAGTCCGACGCTATCACTTTCGAGGAATTCGCCAAGTTCGTCGCCGAATACACGTTGGAGAAGACCTCGAAACTTTCAGGCGTGTCGCAAAAGGATCTGAAGGCGCTGGCCGAACTGTATGCCGACCCGAAGATCAAGGTGGTGTCGTTCTGGACCATGGGCTTCAACCAGCACACCCGCGGCACCTGGGCCAACAACATGATCTACAACGTGCACCTCTTGGTCGGCAAGATTGCCGAACCCGGCAACAGTCCCTTCTCCCTGACCGGACAGCCCTCCGCCTGCGGCACGGCGCGCGAAGTCGGCACCTTCTCCCATCGCCTGCCAGCCGATATGGTGGTGACCAATCCGGAACACCGCAAGATCACCGAGGGAATCTGGCAATTGCCGGAAGGCACGCTCAACGAAAAGATCGGCCTGCACGCCGTGGCGCAGAGCCGCGCCTTGAAGGACGGCAAGCTCAAGTGCTACTGGACCAGCACCACCAACAACATGCAGGCCGGGCCGAACATCAACGGCGAGATTTATCCGGGCTGGCGCAATCCGGTGACCTTCGTGGTGGTCTCCGACTGTTACCCGACCGTCTCCGCACTAGCCGCCGACCTGGTCCTGCCTTCGGCCATGTGGGTGGAAAAGGAAGGCGCCTTCGGCAACGCCGAGCGCCGCACCCAGTTCTGGCGCCAGCAGGTCAAGGCCCCGGGCGAATCGAAATCCGATCTGTGGCAGTACATGGAATTCTCCAAGCGCTTCAAGATCGAGGAAGTCTGGCCGGCCGAGCTGATCGCCAAGAAACCCGAATACAAGGGCAAGACCCTGTATGACGTGCTCTACAAGAACGGCGTGGTGAATAAATTCCCGCTGAGCGAACTGAAGAAAGTCAACGAGCACGGCATCAAGGATTACACCAACGACGAGTCGCAGGCCTATGGCTACTACGTGCAGAAGGGGTTGTTCGAGGAGTATGCCAAGTTCGGCCGCGGCCACGGCCACGACCTGGCCGATTTCGACATGTACCACAAGGCGCGCGGCCTGCGCTGGCCGGTGATCGGCGGCAAGGAAACGCTGTGGCGCTTCCGCGAAGGCTACGACTCCTACGTCAAGGCCGGCGAAGGGGTGAAATTCTATGGCCACAAGGACGGCAAGGCGGTTATCTTCGCCCTGCCCTACCAGCCGGCGGCCGAGGCTCCCGACAAAGAGTACGATCTGTGGCTATGCACCGGTCGCGTCCTGGAGCACTGGCATACCGGCAGCATGACGCGGCGCGTCTCGGAGCTGCACAAGGCGGTGCCGGAGGCGGTGATCTTCATGCACCCCGACGACGCCATGAAACGCGGCCTGCAGCGCGGCATGGAATGCAAGCTGGTGTCGCGGCGCGGCGAGATGATCGCCCGCGTCGAGACGCGCGGCCGCAACAAGCCGCCGGTCGGGCTGGTCTTCGTGCCCTTCTTCGATGAAGCCCGGCTGGTGAACAAGCTGACTCTCGACGCGACTTGCCCGATCTCGAAAGAGACCGACTTCAAGAAGTGCGCGGTCAGGATCGCCAGGATCTGAACCAGGCCTCTGCCGAGTACGCCGTGGCCGATTCCGCCAACCTGAGACGCAAGGTGATCGCCTCGCCGGCGAGCGCCGCGCGCCGGCGCTTCCTCAGCAGCACCGCCGGCGCGGCGGGCGGGGCAACCTTGCTGGCCCTGGGCGCCGGCCTGTACGCCGGGCAGGTGCGCGCCCTGCCGGCCAAGGCGATCAGGCCTCCGGGAGCCCTGGCGGAGGAGCGGTTTCTTTCCGCCTGCCTGCGTTGCGGGCTGTGCGTCAGGGATTGTCCGTATGCCACGCTGACGCTCGCCAGCCTCGGCGATGGCGTCGCCACCGGCACGCCTTACTTCGAGGCGCGCAAGATTCCCTGCGAAATGTGCGAGAACATCCCTTGCGTCAAGGCATGTCCAAGCGGTGCGCTGGACCAGTCCTTAAAAGACATAGTCAAGGCCAGGATGGGCCTGGCGGCGCTGATCGACCAGGAAAGCTGCCTGAATTTCCTCGGCCTGCGCTGCGATGTCTGCTACCGCGTCTGCCCCGCCATCGACAAGGCCATCACCCTGGAAAGACGCCACAATCCGCGCTCCGACCGCCACGCGCTGCTGATCCCGACGATCCATTCCGACGCCTGCACCGGCTGCGGCAAGTGCGAGAAATCCTGTGTGCTGGAGGAAGCGGCGATCAAAATATTCCCGTTCCATCTGGCCAAGGGCGAACTCGGCCATCACTACCGCAAGGGCTGGGAAGAGAAGGCCCGGCACGGCGGCTCGCTGGTCAATGAACCGCTGCAACTGCCGACGCGGAGACCAGAACAAGCGGAACTGCCGCCGGAGAAGAGGCCATGACCGAATTGGCGGACAAGGCCGGACTGACCTTCCCCGGCCGCGAGGCGATAAGGGCGCGCGGTTGGCTGGCCGCGCACAAGTGGCTGCTGGCGCGGCGCCTGTCGCAACTGGGCATCCTGGCGCTGTTCCTGAGCGGCCCCTGGTTCGGGGTGTGGATCGTCAAGGGCAACCTGAATTCCAGCCTCATCTTGAACCTGCTGCCGCTGACCGATCCCTACGTGCTGCTGCAATCCCTGGTGGCGCGACACTGGCCGGAATGGAACACGCTTTCCAGCGCGCTGACCGGCGCAGCGCTGATGCTGGGTTTCTACCTGCTGGTCGGCGGCCGGGTCTACTGCGCCTGGGTCTGCCCGATGAACGTGGTCACCGATAGCGCCGCCTGGCTGCGCCGCCGCCTCGGCATCAAGACCGGCCGCGCGCCGGCCGCCGCCTTGCGCTACTGGCTGTTGGCGGCGACGCTGGTGCTGGCCGCCGTCACCGGATCGCTGGCCTGGGAGCTGGTCAATCCGGTTTCCATGCTGCAACGCGGCCTGATCTTCGGCATGGGCCTCGGCTGGGGCGTCGTCGCCGCGATCTTCCTGTTCGACCTGTGGATGGCCAGCCGCGGCTGGTGCGGTCATGTCTGCCCGGTCGGGGCGTTCTACGGCCTGCTCGGCAACACTGCACTGCTGCGGGTGTCGGCCACCCGCCGCAAGGCTTGCAACGATTGCCTGGACTGCTTCAGCGTGTGCCCCGAACCGCAGGTGATCCGCCCGGCGCTGAAATCCGTCGGGCAGACGAGCCCACTGATCTACGCCGCGGACTGCACCAATTGCGGCCGCTGCATCGATGTCTGCAGCAAGGACGTCTTCCGTTTCACCACTCGATTCGATTTGAGGAGCGACTCATGAAAACGTTACCAGGTCTTCTCGTCTTGAGCTTCGCCGTGTTGGTTGCCGGCTCGCCCGGCCATGCCGCGGATGTCGCGGTCAAGCTCAAGTCCTTGCGCGGCGACACGCCGATCGACAAGACTCCGGAGGCCAACATGTTCAAGCAGGAAAAGGACCGTCCGCCGATACCGCGCGACTTTCTCCAGCAGCCACCGCTGATTCCGCATTCGGTGAGAAACTACGACATCACCCTGAACTTCAACAAGTGCATGGACTGCCATTCCTGGACGAAATACAAGGAAGCCGGCGCGACCAAGGTGAGCCTGACGCACTTCAAGGACAGTTCCGGCACGGATCTGGTCAACATCTCGCCACGCCGCTACTTCTGCACCCAGTGCCATGTGCCGCAGACCGATGCAGCGCCGCTGATCAACAATAATTTCCAGAAAGCCGACGGCCTGCGCTAGGCCGGCACTTGCCAATCAAGGGAGCGTAGACATGTCTTCATTCAACAGCCTGTGGCAGCGTTTCAAGCTGCTCGCCTTCAGCGGACTGGGCATTGCCTTCATCGTCGGCATCATCTTCTGGGGCGGCTTCAACACCGTGCTGGAGCTCACCAATACCGAAACCTTCTGCATCTCCTGCCACGAGATGGAAGAAAACGTCTTCAAGGAATACCGCAACACCATCCACTACCAGAACCGCACCGGGGTTCGCGCCACCTGCCCCGACTGCCATGTGCCGAAGGACTGGATACACAAGATCCAGCGCAAGGTCCGGGCCTCCAACGAAGTGTTCCACAAGATCCTCGGCAGCATCGACACCCCGGAGAAATTCAAGGCCAAGCGCGCCGCGCTCGCCCAGAGCGAATGGGACCGGATGAAAGGCAACGACTCGCGCGAATGCCGCAACTGCCACAACTACGATTACATGGATTACGGCGAGCAGGGCCGCCGCTCCAGCGCGCAACATCAGAAGGGCTTCGGCGAAGGCAAGACCTGCATCGACTGCCATCGGGGCGTCGCCCACCTGCTGCCGCCCATCGAGCAGATGATCGGCGCGCCGAAGGAAGGCGCGCTAGCGGTCAAGGTCGAGGCAGCGGTGAACGCAGAAACTCCAGCGAAGCCGGAAGCCGTCAAACCATAAGTTTGCGCTGTTGAAACTGAACGGGACGGCATTGCCGTCCCGTTTTTCGTGGCCTTCAGCATGCTGCCGTTGGTCGATCAGATGAGTTGCATTATCCCTTCCTGCAATCCGGAAAACGGATGCAATACTAGCGGTTGAACGCCAAAGATGAGCGTCTCCGAACGGCCAATTCCAGTCAGTGGTGATCTCTCTCCATAGCCGCCATTCGCAGCCGAAACCGGCGCATGGTGCGAGGGAAGAGTGGGACTTGTGAATCAGAAAAATGATGAACCGTCCGGAAAGGAGTTGAGATAGTTGATCACCGGTGGTTACCGAAATTGGGTCAACTGTTGGAGGCCGGGCGGGATGGAGCCAGTTGAATAATTTGTGTCTACCTGAACTTGTCGCTTTTGATGAACAATCATTTGTCGACATTGCAGTCTCACTGACGAGGAATATTCCTAGACTTAACCAACTGCGACAGACGCTGCGCCGCCATCTCGAATCAAGCCCATTGATGGATGGAAAACGCTTCGCTACTTCAATTGAGAATGCTTATCTCGAAATCTGGAGAAAATTGTGTGAAGCCTCATTCTGCTCACATCTTAGTAATTAGATTGAACACTGGTACACTTGGCGACCATGAAAATCGTCCTTAACGTCGGATCGGGTTCCCGAAACGGCGCCCTAGTCCCCAATGCCTTCCGAACAACTGAATGGCAAGAGATTCGTCTCGACATAGACCAAGCAAATGAACCCGACGTTCTTGGTACTTTGCTCGATATGTCTTTGGTGTTAGATGGTAGCGTCGATGCAATCTATTCAAGCCACACTATCGAGCATCTGTACCCGAACGAGATTCCAACAGCCTGCAAGGAGTTTCTTCGTGTCCTCAAGCCCGAGGGATTTGCCGTAATTACCTGTCCTGATCTACAAGCCGCAGCGAAAATGATTGTAGAGGATAAGTTATTGGATGTCGCCTATCAATCACCCAGCGGCCCGGTGACTCCTTTTGATATGGTCTACTCTCACCGGCTTTTCACAGGCAGAGATAAACCCTATATGGCGCACCACTCTGGCTTCACGCTCAGTGTTCTACTTGGTACATTTAGGGATAACGGTTTTCCGGCTTGCGCTGGCAAGCACGCGCCTTTCAGTCTTTGGGTGGTGGCGGCAAAGAAGCCGATGTCAGACGACGCACTGAGAGAGCTGGCAGGAAGAATGTTGCCGGTCTGAGTTTGGTTGGCCGGATACCCACATTGAAAATTCCGACCGTGGCTTGTAGCGAACATGGTGTGGCGGGAAACCGCAAAATTCCTACATGTAGCGACATAGACTGACATGGTCAAGTCCTCATCGCTATTCGACAGGGCAATGCGTTGCCATCGCGCCGGCAATTTTGAAGACGCCAGCAGGTTATATTGCCAAGTGTTAGCCAAGGAACCCGCCCACGCGGACGCGTGGGGAAACCTTGGCACGTTATTAAAGGATGGCGGACACCTCGAACAGGCCGAAAGCTCTCAGCGGCGCGCGTGGACACTGGCGCCGGGCAACTTTAACTTCCCCTACATGCTTGGCAATACCCTCCGCCATATGGGGCAGTTGAGCGAGGCGATTGCGCACTACAGGCAATCCATTGAGTTGGAACCTCGTTTCGCCTGGGCCCAATACAATCTCGGGCTGAGCCTGGACGACCAATGCAAGACCGGGGAAGCAGAGGCATGTTATCGAAGCGCCTTGACGATTGATCCACATCACTATGATGCCAACCTCAACCTTGGGAGACTCCTGGAAGCTAAAGGCCTACTCTCCGAGGCGATCTCCCGCTACAAGTCCGCAGTTGCGCACTCGCCCGAACGTGCGCCGGCTTACAACAATCTCGCTATCGTTTCGCAGAATGCGGGAAGCACGGCCGATGCCCTCACCATCCAACGTATCGCGCTGACCCTAGACCCCGGCTCGCACCGCATAGCATCCAACATGCTGTTTAACCTCCAGTACTTGCCCGAAGTCAGCGGTGCAGCCCTGCGCGACAGCGCGTTGACTTACGGGCAACGCTTCACGGCCCGGAGCGCGCTGGCGCCCGCCCCGGTGGCCACAGGCCAACTACGCATCGGCTACGTGTCGGCAGACCTATACTCCCATCCCGTCGGACTGTTTCTGCGCCATATTCTTGCCCGCCATGACCGAGCTCGGTTTGAAATCTATTGCTACAGTAACGGCGCCCGGCACGATGACGTAACGGTGAGCTTGGCGGCAGGATGCCAATGGCGCACAATTCGAGGGGTAAGCGACGAAGCTCTCTTTCGACAAATTTGCGAGGACGGTATCCATATCCTGGTCGATCTGTCGGGGCACTCCTCCGGCAACCGTCTACCCGTCTTTGCGTTGCGCGCTGCACCCGTGCAAATCACCTGGCTGGGGTATTTCGCAACCACCGGCGTATCCACAATGGATTTCGTCATTCTCGATCCGTTCCACGCGCCAGCAGGGACTGAGCAGCAATTTACTGAACGCATCATTCACCTCCCCAGCAATCGCTTTTGCTATCAGCCGGTGCCCGTCGCACCGGAGGTTGCGGCACCACCGTTTCAACGCAACGGTTTCATCACCTTCGGCAGTTTCAACAACACGGCGAAATTGAACGTCGCTGTACTGGAGACTTGGGCATCCGTGCTCCGGGCTGTGCCCAACAGTCGCTTGATTCTCAAATGGCGTACCTTGGCCGATGCGTCTTACCGCGAACGACTAGGGCAGTTCTTCGAGTCACGGGGTATCGAGAAAGCCCGGCTCGAGTTACGACTAGTTTCGACACATGACCGGCTTCTACTTGAATATGCCGATCTCGACATCGCACTCGATCCATTTCCCTTCAGTGGCGGTTATACCAGCTGCGAAGCCTTGTGGATGGGCGTGCCGGTGGTCACGCTACCGCAGGAACGCGTCGTTTCGCGCCAAACCTGGAGTTTTCTGAACAATATCGGCTTGCCGGGACTGGCCGCGGCTGACGTGGCCGGGTATACGCAACTGGCGGCAAATCTCGCACGCAGTCCGCACACGCTGCTGGAACTGCGCCGCACGCTACGGGACAAAATGCGCAGTTCGCCCCTGTGCGATGTGGTTGCCTTCACTCGACTGCTGGAAGAAGCCTTTTTCAAGGCGTGGACGGCCCCGTCCCGAAGCCTCAAACCGGAATAAGACTATCGTATTGTCGGCGTCGGCTGAATTTGCTCCGATATGGATGACCGCCCAGATCTAGTCCTACCGACAGTTCGGGATAAGCTGAGCCTTGGACAGCAGATTTGCCGATTGCATAGGCACTTTAGGCTTGTTGGGCATCAGGCAGTAGGCGACCAAACCGGCAAGAAGGTTGACAGTAAAATAGAGAGGCGAGCGATGACCGGTATAAGCAGCGCGAGTTTTGGCAGATATGTGACGATGGAAATACTCGGCATTGTTTCAAAGTGCCAAAGAACGATGTGTAAGTATTATTTGGTGCGACCTTTGGCAGGTCTACTCTCAAGACCAATTTAAACCTTGAAAGTCTGTTTTCCAGGAACGCCATTGACTTGAAACCGCGGAAGATGGACACGCACTCGGCAATACGCTAGGCTCGGTCGGATAGTTAATCGTCGAAAGTCACCGGTGAATCCATATCAAAACCTGCCTAGATCGGCATTCTGGCGGCATGCTGTCGCCGAAGTATCTCCTTTAAGCCTACGTGAAGTACATTCAAAGAAATTTGAAATATCCAAAACTGATAGCACCGCGGCTGCAGGAAGTTGTTTTGCGCAACACATTACTAGGTACCTCAAGAGACACGGCTACAACGTATTGGATCTCGAAAGAGCCCCGCCCTGGCTTAATATCGAGTACCACAGTCAGTATGGATTCTCTACATACTCTGCACGGTATGGAAATATCTACACAGTCCAGCAGTTATCGCAACTAATTAGGGAGGTAGAGGGAACCTTCAAGCCTCAAAATATATGTTGGGTAAAGGACGGAAGGTTTTACGACGCACTTAGACCCTCGATTGAACCTGAGGGATTTGAATCAGAGGAGGAGTTGTATCTTCACAGAAAGGTCCACATTGAAAAGCTAAGGCAAATGCTGTTCTCAATGGATGTGTTCATATTTACACTTGGCCTAACTGAGGCATGGATACACAACAGTTCTGGAACGGTTTATCCGACTGCGCCAGGCGTAATTGCCGGCGACTACAAAGCATCAGAGTATTCGTTTATCAATTACGAGTTTGCTGACCTCGAGCATGGATTCAAAGAACTACTCGTTTCGCTCAATTCTATAAGGGGTGAGAGGCCAATTCCAAGGATTCTATTAACTGTTTCGCCAGTTCCACTTACTGCGACAGCAGCGGGTATGCACGTTCTTCAGGCGACAGCATACTCGAAAGGACTATTAAGGGCATTTGCCGGACAGCTAACGAAGCATCACAAGAACATTGATTATTTTCCTTCATATGAAATTATTACGAATCAGGCTGCACGGGGAATCTTCTTTGAAAAGAACATGCGCAATGTTAGCTCTGAGGGCGTCGAAGTTGCGATGAAAATGTTTTTTGAGAGCTACCTATCTCATCTGCCGGATGTGAAACTGAATTCCTCGAACGATAACCATACAACAAATGAGCATAGCAATGGCAATCGCAACCTTAGTCACAAGGATGAGGGCGACGTTCAATGTGAAGATGCCATTTTGGAGGCGTTTGGGAAATGAAGGCACTATTTCTCGGGAACTCTCATCTGAGCGCATTTAAGTTAGCCCACAATGATCTTGACCGCAAGTTGCTCCCGGAATGTCTCTTCTATTGTGCAGGTGCCACCAACCTCAGATATACCAAAGTAACGGATGGTAAGCTAATACCAACGGACAGTGCTGATTTATGTTTTGATGATTTTAGGTACTTCATGCCGGAGTTAGCCGTTAAGCTTATGCAAGAATATTCGGTCAACAGGAAGCCTTGGGGGATAGACGTACGACAGCAGTTTGTTATGACCGGCGGAACAGAAGAAATTGACCTCGAAGACGTTGGCGCGATATTTTATGTGTGCGGAATATCCCCGTACGACTTTGTTAGGCTTGGTGTGAAGGATATGCCGATAACAAGATCATTGTGGAGTGTCATGCTAATTCGACTGTTGGGCAGTGGCTTTCTTCTATATGAGCAGATTTCTGAAATTAGGAAGCTCAACTCGAAGTGTAGGCACTACTTTATTGGTGGACCACTTATCTCGTTACCTGATTCGAATCAACTAGAATTAAAATCTCTCGTTTCCAGAAGCAATAGAAATATTATTATGCCAATGGTCAAGGATTATCTTTTTGATGACGTCTATATGCCAAACGAAGTTCTATTAGATGAGTCCTTGCTTGGAACAAAAAGTATTTTTTGCCGCGGCGGAGTGATGGAGTCGATAGCATTCCAGAAAGTCGGCGTCGAGTCGCAGGGTATCGCGGAGACAGAGACTGACCGCTTTCACATGAACAAGAACTACGGCTCGGCGGTGTTCAGAGACTTCATATTCGAAAAACTCATTGGTATCTAATAGTTGCCGAATAGAATAAAGCCAGCCGCCCTTCAGAGCATCGAGCTTCACGATCCAAGCCAATGGACGGAAGGCAAACGCCTGCCGCCCCGTGGGGGCAGCCCGAGTCCGTTCGGCCGCTACATTGGGTCCAGCGGTCGCCGTGGCGAATCGTTTTCAAACCACCTGTAACTTCTGCAGGACCGCTAACTGTTTCTCGCCAAAGGCCGTTGCCTGGGCGGTAAGTTCGGCGAGATTCTCTTCAGCGGTCTCCAGCGCCACGCCGTCCTTGAGAACGCATTGATTCTGGCTGGCGAGGATTTGCCAGGTGAAGGCGGCCCAATCCGCGGGTTGTTCTTTGCCCTGACGCATTGCCAGCAAGAAGAGCTGCTGAAAACGATTGACCGGGATACCCGCGCCGGTCACCGGACTAGCCAGATAGTTGATGTCGCCGCTGCCGCGCGCCATGTCTATCAGGCGCAGATTGAGCTTGTCGCATGAAGTTCTTGCGTTTGCCGTAATCGCCTCATCCTGGACAGCGAGCACACTGCCGGTGCCAATGAGTATCATTGCCGCCTGCTTCAACTGCGAAAGCTTGCTCTCGCCCACCATCGCCTGCTCGACTTCGCCAAG
>Ga0208566_1001665_pt1 | contig 12601 bp, 12 predicted proteins | sample PL_2010_150m_FD_184159 | JGI IMG/M metagenome (GOLD analysis project Ga0208566, IMG submission 184159) | Freshwater microbial communities from Powell Lake, British Columbia, Canada to study Microbial Dark Matter (Phase II) - PL_2010_150m... | ecosystem: Environmental > Aquatic > Freshwater >...
TTCCCGAACAGGACCGTGAAACGCCTCCGCGCCAATGATATTGCCCATTGCGGGTGAGAAAGTAGGTCAGCGCCAGACATCCCCTAACACACCAAAGCCCTCCAATGAGGGCTTCGGCGTTTCTGGGGTTAGGTATTGGACTCGATAACGTCGCCATCTACTGGCTATCCTTCCTGTAAAATGGCTTTTCCTAAGCCGTTTCCTGCCGATGAAAACCACTTTCCTCGATTTCGAACAGCCGATCGCCGAACTGGATGCCAAGATCGAAGCGCTGCGCTTCGCCCAGGATGATTCGGCGGTGGACATCTCCGAGGAAATCGGCCGCCTCGAAAGCAAGAGCCAGAACCTGACCAAGGAGATCTATGCAAAGTTGACTCCGTGGCAGATCGCCCAGGTGGCGCGCCATCCGCAACGGCCGTTTACGCTGGATTACGTAGAGCACATGTTCACCGATTTCGAGGAATTGCACGGTGACCGTGCGTTCGCCGACGACAATGCCATCGTCGGCGGATTGGCGCGCTTTAACGGGCAATCCGTGATGATCATCGGACATCAGAAGGGGCGTGATACCAAGGAAAAGATCCTGCGCAACTTCGGCATGCCACGCCCGGAAGGCTATCGTAAGGCATTGCGCCTGATGCGCCTGGCGGAAAAGTTCTCGATTCCGGTGCTGACTTTTGTCGATACCCCGGGTGCTTACCCCGGCATCGATGCCGAAGAGCGCGGCCAGTCTGAAGCCATCGGCCGAAATCTGCTCGTCATGGCTGAACTCAAGGTTCCGTTGATTTGCACGATCATCGGTGAAGGCGGCTCAGGTGGCGCGCTGGCAATCGCCGTCGGCGACACCGTGCTGATGCTGCAGTATTCGACTTACTCGGTCATTTCGCCCGAAGGTTGTGCTTCCATCTTGTGGAAGAGCGCCGAAAAGGCCAACGAAGCAGCCGAAACCATGGGCATTACCGCAAGCCGGCTGAAAACGCTGGGATTGATCGATCGTGTGGTCAGTGAGCCTTTGGGTGGCGCCCACCGGGATCCACGAGCGATGGCAGCTTCCCTCAAAAAAACCCTGCAAGATGCGCTGCGCCAGGTTTCCGATCTGTCGCCGGCCGAGTTGATAGAGCGTCGTTTCGAGCGTCTGATGGGCTATGGCAAATTCAAGGAAATGCGAGTCGCCTGAGCCACTGCGTGACCGGGTGGCGGCTTGCCTGGGCAGACATCTGTCGTCCCAGCAACACCTTGCGGTGGGATTTTCCGGTGGCCGTGATTCCGTCGCCCTGTTGCATGTCGTCCAAGGGCTCCGAGCGGGATTGGGTTATCGACTTTCCGCCTGTCATGTGAATCACCGCATCAGTCCGAAGGCCGCTGAATGGCAAGCGTTCTGTCAGGATTTCTGCCGCAAACTCGACGTGCCCTTGGATACCATTGCCGTCGATGTTCCGAGAGGCTCAGCGGAGGGGCTTGAAGCCGCGGCGCGAACTCAACGCTATGCCGCATTTGGCGGTGTCGACGCGGACTGGATATTGCTCGGGCAGCATCGAGACGATCAAGCCGAAACCATGCTCTTCAATCTATTGCGCGGCACCGGCTTGCTCGGCGCTGCCGGCATGCCGGAAGTGCGTAGCTTGAGGCCAGGGCTAGCGCTGCTGCGTCCTTTGCTGGAGGTCGATCGCAAGGACATTGACGGATATCTACTCCACAATGCGTTGGAATGGGTGGAAGACGAGAGCAATTCCGATACCGGCTACTCGCGCAATTTCATGCGTCACCGGGTCATGCCGCTGCTGCAAACGCGTTTTCCCGCAATGGCGGGCAGCCTTGCGGCGGCAGCGGGGCGGTTTGCCGAGGCACGAATGTTACTTGACGATCTGGCGCTGGCTGACCTTGCCGGTACGCCACCCAGCTTCCCAATTCCGCTAGCACGTTTCGCTAACTTGCCGGAACCGCGCGGACGTAACCTGCTGCGCTTCCTGTTAACGAGACATGGTGTGCGAATCCCCAGCGAGGAGCGCTTAGTCGAAGCCTTGCGCCAATTGTGCGATGCCCGGCCAGACCGGCATCCTGCAGTGGCTTTTGGCGACAAGCAGTTGCGCCGCATGCGCGGAGAGGTTCATCTCGCAGTCATCCCGGAATAAGCCAGAAGATCAACGAACCTGATTGCTGGGCACTTGCCCGGATTTCCGACATTAATCAATCTTGTGATAGTCTGGTTGCGAAAACTCAAGAAAACCTGCCCAGACAGGTGGGTCAATATCGTTCAACACTGAAGGGGAATATCATGGTTTTCCGCAATCTAGTGGTCGCCTTTGCTACCGCCTTACTGTCATGTACAGCGCTTGCCCAGCAACCGATCATCATCAAATTCAGTCACGTCGTCGCGGTCCATACACCCAAAGGCATGGGAGCGGACTACTTCAAAAAACTCGCCGAAGAGCGAACCAAAGGCCGGGTCAAGGTCGAGGTATATCCGAATAGCCAGTTATACAAGGACAAGGAAGAATTGGAAGCTCTGCAACTGGGCGCCGTTCAGATGCTTGCCCCGTCGCTCGCCAAGTTCGGTCCGCTCGGCGTCAAGGAATTTGAGTTGTTTGACTTGCCGTACATCTTTGACGATTACAACGAGTTGCACAGGATCACCCAGGGACCGATCGGTCAGCAGCTAATGAACAAGCTCGATTCCAAGGGTATCCTTGGACTGGCCTATTGGGATAACGGCTTCAAGCAAATGAGCGCCAACAAGCCGCTGAAGAAGCCTGATGATTTCAAGGGTCTGAAGATGCGTGTTCAACAGGGATCGCGCGTGCTCGAGTCGCAGATGCGCGCGCTGGGCGCCAATCCGCAGGGGCTGGCTTTTGGCGAGGTGTATCAGGCACTGCAGACCGGGGTGGTCGACGGTACCGAGAACCCGGTGTCGAATTTCTATACCCAGAAGATGCACGAAGTACAGAAATTCATGACCATGTCAGACCACGGTTATCTCGGCTATGCCGTCATCGTCAACAAGAAATTCTGGGACGGCTTGCCCGCGGATATCCGCACCATCCTCGAAGGCGCAATGAAGGACGCCACCAAGTATGCCAACGATATCGCCAAGAAAGAGAACGACGACTCGCTGGAGACCGTCAAGAAATCCGGCAAGACACAGATTGTCACCCTTACACCGCAAGAAAAAGGCGAGTGGAAGAAGGCCATGGCCAAAGTGCATGCCGAAATGGAAAGCCGCATCGGCAAGGATCTGATCCAGGCCGTCTACAAGGAAACCGGCTTCGTTCCTGGCAAGTAGTGGTGCTGCATCGAGCGTCGCTAAGCCGGCTCCGCAGGACGTAGCGACGACTCGATATTTGGGGGATCACATGCTCAAAATACTTGACCATCTCGAGGAGTGGTTGATCGGCTTTCTCATCGCGGCGGCGACCCTGGTGATCTTCGTCGCCGTCGTCCATCGCTATGCATCGGGCATTCCGATTCCGGTGATCCAGGATCGGTTGATCCAGATCAACATGAGTTGGGCGCAGGAATTGTGCATATACATGTTTGTCTGGATGGCGAAATTCGGTGCGGCGTACGGCGTTCGGACCGGCATCCACGTCGGCGTCGACGTGCTGATCAATCAGCTTTCCGACAAGAACCGATTCAAGTTTGTGGTGTTCGGGTTGCTGGCCGGAGCCTTGTTCACCGGGGTGGTCGCTGCCTTGGGCGTAAATTTCGTCTGGCACATGTCGCAGACCGAGCAAACATCCGCCGACCTGGAACTGCCCATGTGGATGGTCTATCTCGCCATTCCGCTTGGATCATCCCTGATGTGTTTCCGCTTTCTGCAGGTGACGCACAGTTTCTGGAAGACCGGCGACCTTCCGCACCACGATCACGGGCACGTCGAGGGTATCGAAGAAATCAAGGATGAAGATCTCCTTCCGTATAACCTGGATGACAACCTGCATCCGCATGGCTTGGATGGCGGCGAAGGAGGGCAAAAATGAACGCCGCCATCATCTTCGTGCTGTTGTTTGCGCTCATGCTGACCGGCATGCCGATTTCCATTTCGCTCGGCCTGACGGTACTGACTTTCCTGTTCACCATGACGGACGTTCCGATTCAGTCGGTTGCCCTGAAGTTATTCACGGGCATCGAGAAATTCGAGATCATGGCGATCCCGTTCTTCATCCTGGCCGGAAATTTTCTCACTCACGGCGGTGTGGCGCGGCGCATGATCAATTTTGCCACTTCGATGGTAGGGCACTGGTATGGTGGCTTGGGTTTGTCCGGGGTCGTGGCTTGCGCCCTGTTCGCAGCGGTATCGGGTTCCAGCCCCGCGACTGTAGTGGCCATTGGCTCGATCCTGCTGCCGGCGATGGTCAAGGCTGGCTTTCCCAAGAGCTTCGGGGCGGGTGTCATTACCACCTCTGGTGCGTTGGGCATACTGATTCCGCCTTCGATCGTGATGGTGATGTACTCGGTTTCAACTAGTACGTCGGTCGGTGCGTTATTCATGGCCGGCATCGTTCCGGGATTGATGCTGGCTACGTTTCTGGGTGCGACCACTTTCTACCGCGCCTGGAAATTCGGCTATCCGCGTCAGCCGAAGGCGACTTGGGGCGAGCGCTGGAAGACATTCCAGAGATCGGTGTGGGGACTGTTGCTGATCCTCGTCGTCATGGGAGGCATCTATAGCGGCATCTTCACGCCAACCGAGGCCGCCGCAATGTCGGCGGTGTATGCATTCTTTGTGGCGGTCTACGTCTATAAGGATCTGAGTTTCAAACAGGTCCCGAAGGTACTGCTCGACTCGGCCAACATGAGTGCGATGTTGCTCTATATCATCACCAACGCGGTATTGTTCTCGTTCCTGATTACCTCCGAACAGATTCCTCAGGCAATGGCCGATTGGATGATAGGACAAGGCCTGGGACAAATCAGTTTCCTGCTGGTGGTCAACATACTGCTGCTGCTGGCCGGCAACGTTATGGAACCTTCCAGCATCGTCTTGATCATGGCACCGATTCTGTTCCCGGTGGCGATGAAACTGGGTATCGACCCGGTTCATTTCGGGATCCTGGTCACGGTCAATATGGAAGTCGGCATGTGCCATCCGCCAGTCGGCCTGAATCTCTATGTGGCGAGCGGAATCACCAAAATGGGAATCACCGAACTTACGGTTGCGGTCTGGCCCTGGCTGCTGACCATGGTGGGCTTTCTGGTTCTCGTTACCTATTGGCCCGGGTTGTCGCTCTGGTTACCCAAAGCGCTAGGCATGATGTGAATTGAAATCTTCATGCCTATCGGACAGATAGGCCTGGGGGCTTGGTGTCATTCGACCTCCATCTGAAACCTCCTAACAATTCTCGGAAGACTGTTCGCCCCGGTAGAACTGGGGCGTTTTTTCTTTGACGCTCCGACCAGAATTCGAACTTGATGGTGGACTCCCGATGTTCTGTCGAATGGCTAGAAATAGCTTGAGGATGGGCCCGAATAATGCGTTAAAATATTGGTTTAGATTGCTTCGCTAAACCTTGTTTGGAGCTCAAAATGGCTGTTCAACGCACGCTTTCCATAGTCAAACCCGATGCTGTCGCCAAGAACCTGATTGGCAAGATCTATTCTCGTTTTGAGACCAACGGTTTGAAAATCATTGCGGCGCGCATGATGCATCTGTCGCGCTTGGAGGCTGAAGGCTTCTACGCCGTGCATCGCCAACGGCCGTTCTTCAAGGATTTGGTTGAATTCATGATTTCGGGTCCGGTGATGGTGCAAGTGCTGGAAGGCGAAGGCGCCGTCCTCAAGAATCGTGACTTGATGGGAGCTACCGACCCGAAGAAGGCTGAGAAAGGCACCATCCGCGCCGATTTCGCCGGCAGCATCGAGGCCAACGCCGTGCATGGCTCGGATGCTCCCGAGACAGCCGCCGTCGAGATCGCTTATTTCTTTCCGGCTCTGAACATTTACTCGCGCTGATGACCACAAACCTGCTCGATCTTGATGCTGCTGGCCTGATTGATTTTATCGCCGATATTGGCGAGAAGCCTTTCCGGGCAAAACAGGTACTGCGCTGGTTGCATCGCCTCGGGGAGGGCGATTTTGACGCCATGACGGACATTGCCAAGTCGCTGCGGGTCAAACTCAGGGAACACGCTAGCATCCTTCCGCCGCCGCTGCTCAGCGACAAGCAGTCTGAAGACGGCACCCGCAAATTCCTGTTCGATGTCGGCGGCGGCAATGCTATCGAGACTGTCTTCATTCCCGAGGAGGATCGCGGGACGTTATGCATCTCGACCCAGGCGGGCTGTGCGCTCGACTGTGCCTTCTGTTCGACAGGCAAACAGGGCTTCAATCGGAACCTGAGCGTCGCCGAAATCATCGGCCAATTGTGGCAATCCAACAAGGCTCTGGGATTCGATCCCAAAGGAGAGCGGATCATCAGCAATGTGGTGCTGATGGGCATGGGCGAGCCGCTGGCCAACTATGACAGCCTCTTGCCGGCGCTGCGCGTGATGCTTGACGACAATGCTTACGGCCTGTCGCGCCGGCGCGTGACCGTATCGACATCGGGGATTGTTCCCGCGATGGACCGGTTGAGTCAAGATTGCCCTGTGGCGCTCGCGGTATCGCTGCATGCCGCAACCGACGCTTTGCGTGATCGCCTGGTACCGATTAATCGCAAGTATCCGCTTGCCGACCTGATGGCGGCCTGCCGTCGTTACCTGCCGGCCGCCCCTCGCGATTTCATTACCTTCGAATACATCATGCTGGATGGCATCAACGACCACGCTGCCGACGCACGTGAGTTGCTCCAACTGACACGCGACGTGCCGTGCAAATTCAACCTGATTCCGTTCAATCCGTTTCCCCAATCCGGGTTTCGCCGTTCCGGAGCAGAGCGCGTGAGACGCTTCGCCGAGATTCTGATGGCTGCGGGAGTCGTCACCACTACCCGCCGGACGCGTGGTGACGACATCGATGCGGCATGCGGACAACTCGCCGGGCAAGTGCTGGATCGTACTTCCCGAACCGCGCGCAGCAGGAAGTCGATGCCGGTTGTCGAGATCGCGCCATGAAAGCCGTCTTCCTTTCTGTCGCCCTTGCGGCCGTCCTGGTTTTCGGCGGCTGCGCCGCCAACAAGCGGACTGCCGAGCAATCGGCGGAACAGCCGGTGTCGCAACAGACCGCCGGTACTGATACCAGGCAGCGCGCCAAAGTGCATACCGAACTGGGCACGCTCTACATGCAACGGGGCAATATGGGCGTGGCGCTTGAGGAGGCTCGCGCGGCCTTGTCCGCCGATCCCGGTTACGCGCCGGCATACAGTCTGATGGGGTTGGTCTATATGCAGCTGCGTGAGGACGGTGCCGCTGAGCGCAATTTTGAAAAGGCGCTCGCTGCCGCGCCGGGTGATCCCGAAATCAATAACAGCTTCGGCTGGTTTCTCTGCCAAACAGGCCGCGAGCAGCGTTCCCTGGAGCATTTCCTGGCGGCGATCAAGAGCCCGCTTTATGCAACGCCCGCCTTGCCTTATACCAATGCCGGCATCTGTTCAATGCGGATCAAGGACGACAAGGCTGCCGAGGATTACTTTGTAAAGGCTCTGCGCCTGGATGGCAACAATGACCGGGCCTACTACTTTCTTGCCAGCATTGCCTACCGCCAGGGAAGGATCGCAGCGGCCCGCCTGCATCTGCAGGAACTGCACAAAATCACTGAACCGAGCCCCGAGTCTTTGTGGCTGGGAGTGCGGATAGAACGCAAACTCGGCGACCGGGATGCCGAAGCACGTCTGGCTGCGCAGCTGCGGAGAAGATTTCCCGGCAGCCAGGAACAGCAGCTGTTGATGCAGGGACAATTCGATTGAGTGACATACAGGGATTGCCGGAACAACCTGGGCCCCTCGAGACTCCGCATGTTGATCTGTTCGGCATGCCAATACCGTCCGGTGAATCCCCGGGACGAAGTTTGCGCGAAGCGCGAGAAGTGCGCGGGCTGTCGATTGCCGACGTGGTCAATTCCATCAAATTCAGTTCGCGACAGATCGAAGCGATAGAGCGCAACGATTTTGCGCATCTGCCTGGCGCCACGTTTGTCCGCGGCCTTATCCGCAGCTATGCAAAATTGCTGCAGCTTGACCCCCACCCACTATTGGCCATGATGGACCGGGAAACGGTGCAGGCCGACAACCAAATCCATCTGCCGAAAGATACCGGTGCGGCATTGCCCCAACCGGGTGAACGGCGAAGTTATCTGCCGCATTTGGCCTTGCTGCTCACCCTGGTGGCGGTGGTCATCGCCATCGCGACCTATTTCGATTGGCCGAGCGGGTCGGGGAGATCCAAGCCTGCAAGCGCAACCGCTGTGCCGGCGGCACCGAAGCCGTCGCCCTATGCCGTCCAGCCTCCCGCAACCCAGGTTGAGCCAGGGCAACCGGAACCGCCGAAGACCCCGCCACCGGGGCCGGATTTCCGCCAGTTGATTTTTGTCTTCGAGGAAAAGTCCTGGGTTGAAGTCAAAGATGCAACGCAACAAGTGATCTTCGCGCAAAACAACGAATCCGGAACACGCCAGGTGGTCAACGGAAAACCGCCGTTCTCGCTGGTGATCGGCAATGCTTCGCATGTTCAGCTGCAGTTTGAAGATCAGCAAGTCGACTTGCGACCGCATACGAAGGTCGATGTGGCACGGCTTACCCTCGAATGAACGCGGCAGATCGACCGGTATCCGACGGATCGCTGCGGCGCCGGCGCTCACGTCGAGTGATGGTCGGCGGAGTGGCGATCGGTGGGGTGTCTCCCATCGTGGTGCAGTCGATGACCAATACAGACACGGTCGACGATTTTGCCACCAGCATGCAAGTGGCACAGTTGGCTCGTGCCGGATCGGAAATCGTCCGCATCACGGTTAACACCCGCGAGGCAGCGGCAGCAGTGCCCAAGATCCGCGAGCGTTTGCTCAAGATGAACCAGAACGTGCCGCTGGTAGGTGACTTCCATTTCAACGGCCACAAACTCCTGGAAGAGGTTCCGGATTGTGCCGCGACACTCGACAAACTGCGCATCAATCCCGGCAATGTCGGCAAAGGCAAGAGCAGGGACGACCAGTTCGCGCGCCTGATCGAGATTGCCTGCCGCCACGACAAGCCGGTCCGCATCGGTGTCAACTGGGGCAGTCTTGACCAGGCGCTGCTGGCGCGCATCATGGACGAGAATGCCCAACGCGCCGTTCCGCAGGATGCCAATGCAATCATGCGCGAGGCCATGGTCACGTCGGCCCTGGAAAGCGCCTCCCAGGCCGAGGAACTGGGTTTGGGGAGCGACAAGATAGTGCTCTCCTGCAAGGTCTCCGGAGTTCAGGATCTGATCGCCATCTATCGCGTCCTGGCTGCCCGCTGCGAGTACTCCTTGCATCTCGGCCTGACTGAAGCCGGTATGGGTTCCAAGGGCATCGTCGCTTCGACGGCGGCACTGGCCGTGCTTCTGCAGGAGGGCATAGGCGATACCATACGCATCTCCCTGACGCCTGAACCGAATGGAGATCGGACCCGGGAGGTGCTGGTGGCCCAGGAAATTCTGCAGACCATGGGGCTGCGTGCATTCACGCCGATGGTGGCCGCCTGTCCTGGCTGCGGCCGCACCACTAGCACCGTGTTTCAGGAGTTGGCACAGGACATCCAGTCTTATGTTCGCGACCAGATGCCGACCTGGCGCCTTCAGCATATCGGCGTTGAAAGCATGACCCTCGCGGTCATGGGATGCGTGGTCAATGGTCCCGGTGAAAGCAAGCACGCCAATATCGGCATCAGCCTGCCGGGTACCGCTGAAACACCGGTGGCGCCCGTCTATGTCGACGGAGAACGAACCGTCACTTTGAAGGGCGACAATATCGTCGGAGAGTTCCGCGCCATCATCGATGACTATGTGGCGAAGAAATATCCACAACGCAGCGCCTAAGACGCATTCGATTCATGAGCCAAACCTTCCAAGCCATACGCGGGATGAACGATATCCTGCCCGACGAAGCCGAACTCTGGGAGCAGTTTGAGGACAGCCTGCGGGACTGGTTGCGCGGCTATGGCTACCGGCCCATCCGGCTGCCGCTGGTTGAACCGACGCCATTGTTTACGCGGGCCATCGGCGCCGTCACCGACATAGTCGAAAAGGAGATGTATTCCTTCACCGACGGGCTCAACGGCGAGCAGTTGACTTTGCGTCCCGAAGGTACGGCAGGCTGCGTGCGTGCGGTGCTTCAACACAACCTGCTCTACGACGGTCCAAAGCGGCTCTGGTATCAGGGTCCGATGTTTCGCCACGAGCGCCCGCAAAAGGGCCGTTATCGCCAGTTTTACCAACTAGGCGTGGAGGCGCTCGGTTTCAGCGGACCGGACATCGATGCCGAATTGATCCTGATGTGCCAACGGCTCTGGGACGATCTCGGTATCGAAGGGATACGCTTGGAACTGAATTCGCTGGGAGAAAGCGCGGAACGTCTGCAGCACCGCGCTGCCCTGATCGAGTACTTCGAGGTGCACTCGGCTCTGCTCGACGCCGACGCCCGGCGTCGACTGCATACCAACCCATTGCGCATTCTCGACAGCAAGAACCCCGAGATGCAGAACATCATAGAGAAGGCGCCGCAACTGGTCGACTATCTGGGCGCAGACTCCGTCAAACACTTCGAGGGCGTGCAGGCATTTCTCAAGGATGCCGGCATTCCCTATCGGATCAATCCCCGCTTGGTGAGGGGGCTCGATTACTACAACCTGACGGTATTCGAATGGGTGGTGGACAGCCTCGGCTCGCAAGGCACGGTTTGCGCCGGTGGCCGTTACGACGGCTTGTTCGCTCAGCTCGGCGGCAAGCCGCAAGCCGCTTGCGGCTTCGCCATGGGAATCGAGAGATTGTTGTCATTGTGGAATGAGCAGGGTGGCAAGTCCGCCAGCCAGGTTCCCGATGTCTTTGTCGCCCATCAGGGCGATCAAGCCCAGCGTTTTGCCTTCAAGGTCGCGGAGGAGCTCCGCGATAGCGGGTATAACATCCACCTGCATTGCGGTGGCGGCAGCTTCAAGTCGCAGATGAAACGCGCCGATGCTTCGGGCGCATTGCTTGCGGTTATCATTGGCGACGATGAAGCGGCGGCTAACGAAGTAAGCCTGAAGACCCTGCGCGAGGTATCCGAGCAACAGCGCGTGGCTTACGATCAACTTGCCGAGGCGATCGGCGAATTACTATTTGACTGGGAAGACGAGAATGGCGGTATATGACCTCGAAGAACAGGAACAGTTAGACGAACTGAAGACCTGGTGGAAACAGTACGGCAACCTGGCGACGGCGATGGTCTCAATCGCGGCTGTCGCCGTCGTTGGCTGGCAAGGGTGGAATTGGTGGCAGCGTGACCAGAGCGCCCAAGCCGCCGCAGTCTATGCCGTCGTCGAACGGGCGACCAGCGCGCGTGATGCCAGGAAGGCGCGCGAAGCAACGGGTGAACTGATCGACAAGTTTTCGGGAACGGCTTATGCCGGCATGGCGGTACTGGTTTCGGCCAGGCTGCAAATGGAGGCTGGAGACTTGAAGACCGCCAAGTTGCAGCTCGGCTGGACGGTTGACAATGCCCGGGACGACGAGACCCGCGATCTGGCGCGATTGCGCCTCGCCGCCGTGCTGCTTGAGGAAAGGGCTTATGACGAAGCGCAGAAGCAGCTTTCCCGCGATCCTGCCGGACCTTTTGTCCCGCGCTATACGGAACTCAAAGGCGACATCCTGGCTGCTCAGGGGAAACCGGAAGAGGCCAAGGCTGCCTACCAAAAAGCCTTGGCCAAGCTGGATGAAATCCAGAAATCCGCGAGTGCCGATCAATCCCGCAGCCAATATCGCGACCTGCTGCAGGTCAAGCTTGAAACGATCGGGAGCAGCAAGCCATGAAGAACCTGATGTTGTGGAGCGCCCTGGCGATTCTGTTGGTAATGACGAGCGCTTGTTCCACCATCGAAAGTCTCAATCCGTTTTCGAGCAGTGCAACCAAAACCAAACCGGCTGATCTTGTGGCGATCGTTCCGACCGCCGAGTTCAGGGTTGTCTGGCAATCCAGCATAGGTGAAAGCAAGGAGTATTCGTTCACGCCAGCGGTGATCGGCAACAGCCTGTATGCCGGGGCCCGTGACGGCTCGGTGGCGCGCTACGATGATGGTCGCCAGGTATGGCGAATCAATGCCGGGCAATCACTCTCGGGTGGCGTCGGCAGCGACGGGAAACTGGTCGTGGTCGGCACATCCAAAGGCGACGTACTGGCGTTCAACGCCGCCAATGGCAGTTCGGCCTGGAAGACACGAGTCAATTCTGAAGTGCTCGCAGCGCCGGCTGTGAGTGACGGCTTGGTGGTGATCCGGAGCGGCGATTCGCGCATCTTTGGATTTGAAGCCGCCGACGGCAAACGCCGCTGGGTCTATCAACGTGCCACGCCCACCTTGTCCCTGCGCAGTTTTGCGGGCGTCTTGATGGCTGGCCGCAGCATTCTGTCCGGTTTTCCGGGTGGCAAGCTGGTGGCGCTAAGCGCGGAGAACGGGGCGGTACTTTGGGAGGCTACTGTCGCCTTGCCCAAAGGCGCCACCGAGCTCGAGCGCATTTCC
>Ga0208566_1001666_pt1 | contig 12581 bp, 9 predicted proteins | sample PL_2010_150m_FD_184159 | JGI IMG/M metagenome (GOLD analysis project Ga0208566, IMG submission 184159) | Freshwater microbial communities from Powell Lake, British Columbia, Canada to study Microbial Dark Matter (Phase II) - PL_2010_150m... | ecosystem: Environmental > Aquatic > Freshwater > Lake...
GAACGGCAGCGGCAAGCGGCTGAGCATGGTTCACAGGCTTTTTTGCGTTAACCCGCCAGCGCTCGGTTACGCCGCTGTCATGAATGCGTAACGATTTGTAAATATGCTTGGCGGGTTTGCCATTTCACGCTTCCTGCCAGGAGTTTCCCGATGACTATCCCGCGTTTCGCCCTGTTGCCGCTGTTGCTTATCGCTGCGGTCTCGCCGGCCCTGGCCGGACTCGACGACGATGCGCCGTTCAAGAGCGACGGCGTGACCCAGAATACGCCGGCCCCGTATATCGATGGCCGCGCTTTCTCCGACAATCCGTCCCACGCCGAAGCGCATACCGGCTTGCGCCTGTCTCCGCCGACGGGAACTCAGCTGTTGAGCGGGCAACGCTTCGACCTGCGGGTGGAAACCCAGATTCCGGCGCAGACGCCGCCGACCCTGGTGAAGCTGCTCGTCAACGGCCGCGACGTGACCGCCCGCTTCAAGGCGAAAATCGCGGCGCAGGGCCTCGGCCTGGAAAGCGGTACGCCGAAGTCGCCCTTGCAGTTCGGCGCAACGGCGCGCAATTTGTCCTTCGAGCGCGCCGGCCTGTGGACGGTCGCGGCGGTGGTGAACGTGGATGGGGTCGAACGTAGCATCGAAAACACCTACCCGGTGGCGCACCCGCCTTTCGGCGGCCGCCAGGCAGGGCCTAAGCACGTGGTATTCTTCCTCGGCGACGGCATGGGCCTGCCGATCCGCACCGCGGCGCGCCTGGCCGGCAAGGGCGTGTTCGAAGGGCGTGGCCGGGGCGGCTTGCATATGGACCGGATGGACGAGTATGGACTGGTGCACACCTCTTCCTTCGACAGCGTCATCACCGATTCGGCGCCGGGCATGGCCAGCTACGTCACCGGGATGAAACAATCCAACAACGCCCTCAACGTCGCTGTCGACAACACGCCGGAAAACAGCCTCGACAACCCCCGTGTCGAAACCCTGTGGGAATTCCTCAAGCGCAGCCGGGGCTGGAAAACCGGGGTGGTCACCGATGCTTTCGCCACCGACGCCACCCCCGCCGCGGTGGCTGCCCACAGCCGCGCCCGCGCCGACCGGACGGCGATCGCCCAGCAGATGCTGGACTTCTACCAGGACGGCACCGCCCAGCCCAAGACCGGCTATGCGGCGCTGGCCGAGCTGACCCAGCCCTTGGACGTGATACTCGGCGCAGGCGCGCGGGACTGGTTGCTGAAGAGCAACCCGGATGCCAAATCCTTCTACCAATACCAGGACAAGGGGCGCGGCGATGTCGACCTCTTCGCCACGGTGGCGCCGTCCCTGGGTTATGCCACCGCGCGCAATCTCGCCGAATTGCAGGCCGCGCCGGACAACCAGCGCCTGCTGGGGATCTTCAGCGGCGAATTCCGCACCACTTCGAGCGGCTTGGGGGCCGACAATATTCCGGCAGTACTCGACCGGCGCGTGGCGCGCGGTCTGGCGACCATTCGCGGCAAGGGCGCCGCCGCCGAGGAAATCGGCATGGCCGTGGCGCCGCCCTTCGGTAGCGGTTGCGGCGCCACGGTGGCGGAGTGTTTCCGCGCCGTGCCGTCGAAACAAGAGATGGTGGAAAAGGCCGTCGCCGTGCTGAACCGCCTGGCGGGCAAAAAAGGCGGCTGGATTTTGCTGGTGGAACAATCACAGACCGACAAGCTGGCCCATATCCTCGAATACGACCGGGTCATCTACGAGGCGCTGGAGCTGGATGAGAGCGTCGGCTGGGTGGCGAAACACCTGGCTGGCCGTAGCGATGCGCTGGTGGTGCTGGCTTCGGATCATGCCCAGCCGGAGACCATCATCGGCGTGGCGATGCCCGGCGTTATCGCCTCGGCGGGCGCCGGCGCCTGCTTCAGCGGTGCGGCTTATCCGCTCACGCTCGGTTCGGCCGCCGATCCCGATCGTCCCTGCGCCTTGCAGGATGCCATCGGCACCTTCAACGACGGCACTTTCCCGACCTACGCCAGCAGCCGCGGCGACGGCTACCCGGACGATCCCGATCCGCTGGTCAAGCTGGTGCTGGAAGACGGCGGCCGCCCGACCTACAGCACCAACTACCTGACCAATTACCAGCCGCTGGAACCTACCGCCCGGACTTCGGCGTTGCCCAACCCCAAGCGCGCCCCCGACGGCCTGCTGATGACCGGCAATATGCCGACGCAGTCGGTGAAGGCCGGCGCCAACAAGACCGAAGGCAACGTGAAAATCGCCCCCCATTCCGCTGACGATGTGCCGCTGAGCGCCTCGGGACGGGGCGCGGAGCTGTTCGGCGGAGTCTACGAGAACGCCGAAGTCCAGGTGCGGATTGCCGCCGCCTTGCGCGGCCAGACGCGGCGCTCCCAATTGCAACTCGGTTCGGCTTATGCGGGGGTACCCACCGCGACGCCCGCCGCGAAATTCCTGCGGGGCTGGTAATGGGCTGCCCGAAAAAACTCGGCGGCCTGCTTGCCGCGGCGGCACTCCTGGCCGGTAGCGGGCCGACCGTCGCCGCCGACATCTATGGCCGGGTCTACGATACGTTGCGCGGACAGCTGTATCCCGGCGCCCAGGTCACCCTCGCGACCCAGCCGGTGCAAGTCGCCCGCTGCGACGAGCAAGCCCAGTTCCGCTTCAAGGACGTGCAGCCGGGCGTCTATTTGGTGCATCTGGCGTTGCCGGACCAAAGCGTTTTCACCAGCCGGCTGCTGGTGTCCGGCCGAATCCCGACCACCATCGCCAATCTGGATTTGGCCCGGATCAACCCGCCCGACGAAGACGACCAGTATTGACGCGGTTCGGCTGATCTGAGCCGGCGCGATCCAACAAAAAGGGTACCCGGATTGGGTACCCTTTTTGTTGGAACTCGTTAAGCCCGCGCCTGACGGTGCGAGCTTAACCGCGCTTACTTCACCGGTTGCTTCAACTGCTCCAGGATCGCCGGATTCTCCAGCGTGGAAACATCCTGGGTGATTTCCTCGCCCTTGGCGATCGCGCGCAGCAAGCGGCGCATGATCTTGCCGGAGCGGGTCTTGGGCAGGTTGTCGCCGAAGCGGATTTCGTCGGGCTTGGCAATCGGGCCGATTTCCTTGGCGACCCAATTGCGCAAGTCGGTGGCAATCTTGTGCGCTTCCTCGCCCTCGGGTCTATGGGCTTTCAGCACCACGAAGGCGACCACCGCTTCGCCCTTGATGTCATGCGGCTTGCCGACCACGGCGGCTTCCGCCACCAGCGGGTTGGAGGCCAGCGCCGATTCGATTTCCATGGTGCCGAGGCGGTGGCCGGAGACGTTGAGCACGTCGTCGATGCGTCCCATGATCCAGAAGTAGCCGTCCAGGTCGCGGTTGGCGCCGTCGCCGGCGAGGTACAGCTTGCCGCCCAGGTCTTCGGGGAAATAGCTGGTCTTGTAACGCGCGGGGTCGCCGTAAATGGTGCGGATCATCGACGGCCACGGGCGTTTGACCACCAGGAAGCCGCCCTTGCCTTTTTCCACGTCGTTGCCGGTTTCATCGACGATCGCCGCCATGATGCCGGGCAGGCCCATGGTGCAGGAGCCGGGCTTGAGGCCGTGCACGCCGGGCAGCGGGGTGATCATGTGGCCGCCGGTTTCGGTTTGCCACCAGGTATCGACGATCGGGCAGCGCGATTGTCCGACCACGGTGTAATACCACATCCATGCTTCCGGGTTGATCGGCTCGCCCACCGAACCGAGCAGGCGCAGGCTGGAAATGTCGTGTTGCTTGGGTAGATCGGCGCCCAGCTTGATCAGGGAGCGGATCGCGGTCGGTGCGGTGTAGAAAATGCTGACCTTGTGATTCTCGATCATTTTCCAGAAGCGCGAAGCGTCGGGATAAGTCGGCACGCCTTCGAACACCACTTCGGTGCCGCCAGCCGCCAGCGGGCCGTAGGCGACATAGGTGTGGCCGGTGATCCAGCCCACGTCGGCGGTACACCAGAACACGTCGTCGGCTTTCAGGTCGAAAGTCCAACGCATGGTGTTGATCGCGTGCAACAGGAAGCCGCCGGAGGAATGCTGCACGCCCTTGGGCTTGCCGGTGGAGCCCGAGGTGTAAAGAATGAACAGCGGATGCTCGGCGCTGACCCATTCCGGTTCGCAGCTGTCGGCCTGGTGATCGGTGACATCGTGCCACCACACGTCGAGCTTGGCGTTCCAATCCACGCCGCCGCCGGTGCGCTTGTATACCACCACCTTCTGGATGCATTCGCAGCCGCCCATGGACAGCGCCTCATCCACTGCGTGTTTCAACGGCATCGCCTTGCCGCCGCGGAACTGGCCGTCGGCGGTGATGATCAGCTTGGCGCTGGCATCGACAATGCGCTCATGGATGCTTTTGGCGGAGAAGCCGCCGAACACCACCGAGTGGATCGCGCCGATGCGGGCGCAGGCTTGCATCGCCACCACCGCTTCGATGCTCATCGGCAGGTAGATGATGACGCGGTCGCCCTTGGCGACGCCGAGCGATTTCAGCGCATTGGCGAATTTGCAGACGCGCAGGTAAAGGTCTTGGTAAGTGGCTTTGGTTACGCTGCCGTCGTCGCCTTCGAAAATGATCGCGACTTTGTCCGGCTGGGTGGCGAGATGCTTGTCCAGGCAGTTGTAGGAGACGTTCAGTTCGCCGTCTTCGAACCATTTGTAGAACGGCGCGTTGCTTTCGTCGAGCGTCTTGGTGAAAGGCTTCTTCCATACGATCAACTCGCGCGCCAGTTTGGCCCAGAAGCCTTCGTAATCCTGCTCCGCTTCTGCACACAAAGCGTTATATTGATCCATGCCCGATATGGTGGCTTGGGCTTTGAATGCCGCACTGGGTTCGAAAACCCGGGTTTCATTCATTACCGATTCGATATCTGCCATTTTTCCTCCTCAGTGGTATTTGCTACGATACGGTTGAAACAAGACAATGGCGGATAATAAATCTTTTGCCCGCCGCTTTCCACACTGCCGTTAATCTTATATAAGATATGTCTTACACCTCCCTTACAATTTCGGGGCAACTCATGCCTTCCGCTCAAAACCAGCATACCATCGAAAAAGCTTTGCGCCTCAGCCATTTTGCCCGCCGCCTGGCGGAAAGCGATGCCGCGTTGAAGGCCGATCTGGCCGCCAATCTGGATACGCCCTGGACGGGCGCGGAGATGTTGGCGAGCTTGTCCGCTGCCGTGCCGCAGGACGAAAGCGCGCTGAAAAAAGCCCTGCGCACCCTGCGCAAGCGCGTCATGCTGCGCCTGATCGTGCGCGATCTGGGCGGACTGGGCGATCTGCGCGAGGTGATGAGCACCGCCAGCACACTGGCCGAAGTCACGCTGGCTTTCGCGCTGCAACAACTCGACGTTTGGCAGCGCCTGCAATACGGCGTGCCGCTCGGCGAGGAAAGCCAGGCGGCCCAGGATCTGGTGGTGGTCGGGATGGGCAAGCTGGGCGGCGGCGAGCTCAATGTTTCCTCGGACATCGACCTGATTTTCGCCTATCCCGAAGAAGGCGAGAGCGACGGACCGCGCGCCATCAGCAACCACGAGTATTTTACCCGGCTGGGACGCAAGCTGATCGCCGCGCTCAACGACAACACCGAAGACGGCTTCGTCTTCCGCGTCGACATGCGCCTGCGTCCTTACGGCGACAGCGGGCCGCTGGTCGGCAGTTTCGCGATGCTGGAAGAGTATTACCTGACTCAGGGGCGCGAGTGGGAACGCTACGCCTGGATCAAGGGGCGGCCGCTGGTAGGAACGCATTACCACGAACTGGCGACCTTGCTGCGTCCCTTCGTGTTCCGCAAATACCTGGATTTCGGCGCCTTTGCCTCGATGCGCGAGTTGCACGGGCAGATCCGCCGCGAGGTGGTGCGGCGCGACATGAGCGACAACATCAAGCTGGGGCCGGGCGGCATCCGCGAAATCGAGTTCATCACCCAAGTGTTCCAGCTGATCCGCGGCGGCAAGGAGCCGGCGCTGCAAACCCGTTCCACCCTAGTCGCGCTGGATATGCTGGAAACCCGCCAATTGTTGCCGGGCCAAGCCGTCAGCGAGTTGCGCGACGCCTATTTCTTCCTGCGCAACCTCGAGCATCGCCTGCAATATCTCAACGACGCCCAGACCCAGACTCTGCCGGACAACGACGCCGACCGGCAACTGATCGCCGAGGCGATGGGCTATGCCGATTACGCTGTCTTCATGGCCGCGCTGGATAGCCATCGCGGCAAGGTCGCGCGTCACTTCGAGCAGGTCTTCGCGGCGCCGCATAGCAGCCAGGAAAGCCACCCGTTGGCGGGGCTGTGGCAGGGCTCGCTGGACAGCGGCGAAGCCGTCGCGCTGCTGGAGGAACAAGGCTACCGCCAGCCGCAGCAAGCCTGGGAACGCCTCTCGCAGATCAAGCAAAGCGGGCGCTACACCCAGTTGCCGGAAGCCAGTCGCGCCCGTTTCGACGCGCTGCTGCCGCCGCTGATCGAGGTCGCCGGCCAGTTTTCCAACCCCGACGACACGCTGGAACGCATCCTCAATCTGCTCGAAGCGATCAGCCGGCGCGGCGCCTACCTCGCGCTGCTGCTCGAATATCCGCAAACCCTCAACCAGGTGGCACGGCTCGCCAGTGCCAGCCCATGGGTATCCGAATACCTCACGCACCACCCGATCCTGCTCGACGAGCTGCTGGATGTCCGCGAGCTCCAGGCCGCGCCCGACTGGAGCAAGCTGAAGGCCGAACTGGAAGCACAACTGGAACAGGCGAACGGCGATACCGAACGGCAAATGGATATCCTCCGCCATTTCAAGCAGACCCAGGTGTTTCGCCTGGTAGCGCAGGATTTGAGCGGTACGCTGGCGCTGGAAATCCTCTCCGATCACCTGTCCGCGCTGGCCGACCTGATTCTCGGCGAAGCGCTGTGCCTCGCCTGGCAAGGCTTGCGCACCAAACACCGGGAAACCCCTCGCTTCGCCATCGTCGGCTACGGCAAGCTGGGCGGCAAGGAACTCGGCTATGCCTCCGACCTCGACATCATCTACCTCTACGACGATGAAGCCCAGGAAGCACCGGACGTCTATGCCCGCCTGGGACAGCGCATCAACACCTGGCTGAGCAGTTTCACCTCCGCCGGCATGTTGTACGACACCGACCTGCGCTTGCGTCCGAACGGAGCCAGCGGCCTGCTGGTCAGCAGCGTCGAAGCGTTCGAGGAATACCAGAAGAACCAGGCGTGGGTGTGGGAACACCAGGCGCTGACCCGTGCCCGCTACTGCGCCGGCGACGCGCAGGTGGGCGCATCCTTCGAGCGCATCCGCTGCGCCGTGCTGCAACAGCGGCGCGACCCGGCGACGCTGAAAAGCGAAGTCATCGAAATGCGCCAGAAAATGCTCGACAGCCACCCCAATTCCAGCGGCCTGTTCGATCTCAAGCACGACCGGGGCGGCATCATCGACGTCGAATTCATCGTGCAATACCTGATCCTCGCCTACGCCGCTACCCACCCCGAACTCACCCGCAACAGCGGCAACCTGGCGCTGCTCAAAACCGCGGCTCAAGCCGGGCTGATCCCGGAAGAACTGGCGGAACGCTGCCGCAGCGCCTACCGCCATTTCCGCAAGCTGCAACATCAGTTGCGCTTGCAGGCCAGCGACTACGCGCGCGTCGAAGCGGAAAGCGTGGAAACGCACATGGCGGCGGTACGACAGCTGTGGGCGCTGGTTTTTGTCGCGCCGTTGATGGATTGAGCCGGCGTCTTAACAGGCTGCTGAATTTCCCCTTGCCTCATGGAAATGGCGGAGCGAGGGAGAGACGTTCAACTGAAGAATCCGTTCAGTTACCTCCAAGTGGAACTGAGGTAAGTTGAAGACCGTGGATTCCGATGTTTTCGTGAAATGTCGGAACCGGAGGGTGAGAATGGATAGATTGCCGAGAACGGTCTATCCGCTTGAATTCGGAGAGTAGGCGGGTCAGTGTTGATGAAAGGGGGCGCTGGCGGAAGTCGCGAAACGACTTTCCATGTCCAGGGGGTTATTGATCACCCGCTGCCTTCACGCAACGCTATTCTGAAAATCTGCTCGCTGCTCAACCCGTTGGACTCCACTATTGGCAACAGACCTCATTCCTTCTCCTGTTGTAACCGGCGGTGTTCCTGGCTGCAAAAAAATTCCCCGTTGCTCAGGATGCTTTCGTTTTTTGGCTGGTGAACGCCGCAGTAGCTGCAACGCACCATGTCGTCTTCGATAACCGGGGGGGGCGGTTGTTGCAGGCTTTTCCCATATCCACGAAAAATCAGGTAAACCAGCCAGATGCCTACGCCCAGCAGAATAAGTTTAAGCAGCATGGGTATACACTTCGCCTTCCCACAAATGGACGCAGTTGCGACCGGCATGTTTCGCTTGGTAAAGCGCGTAATCGGCGATGGAGATGCTTTCTTCGACCGAAATATCGGTTTTCAATGCCGAGATGCCGAAGGATGCCGTGATGCTGATCGTTTCACCGCTAGCGAGTTCGATAGGCAGGCTTTCCAGTCCGGCGCGCAGCCTTTCCAGAATGCTGACGGCTTGCAAGGGTTCGATGTTGGGCAGGCACAGCAGAAACTCCTCGCCGCCGTAACGGTAAATCGAATCGTAAGGGCGTAGCGCCTTGACGAAATACTGGACCGCCGAGCGCAGCACCTGGTCGCCGGCACGATGCCCATGTTTGTCGTTAACGGCCTTGAAGTGGTCCAAATCCAGCATGACCAAGCTGCATGAATGATTGGTGCGTAGCGAGCGTTGCTGTTCCTCCTCCAGCGAGGGAATCATCCCCTGGCGATTGCACACGCCGGTAAGCGGGTCGATGGTGCAAAGCGAATCGCGGATTTCGAATTGCAGGTCGCACAACAGGGTTTGCAACTCGATGCTGCAATCGATGAAGGTGTCGTATTCGCTGGGGTTGATCGCCATGCCTTCCGGTAGCGTTTTCGCCAAGTGGCGGGAAAGGTCGTGCATTCGGCGGTGGGTAATGGCAACCCGGTTGAATAGGGGATGTTCGTGCAGTAGCGGGTGAGCCTGGCGGTAGAACCACTGGCCGAATTCACAGTGGCAATGGGCATCTTCGACCAGATCGGCGGCTTTAAACGTACCCTGGCAGAGGATGGCGCTGTGCCAGTTTTTTAGCCAGTTGCTGTGGTAGCTTGCGCCTTGGGCCAATTGGTTAAGGATATCCGCAGCTTCGTGAGGCTGGAGGGTTCTCAGTACATTCATTATCAGCATTCTCCAATGATGTACCTGGCAATTCCTCAATCATAGGGTCATTGCCCCGTAGATCGGAAATTTGCGTCTCCCTCTTTCGAACGGAGTTGCCTTTTTCAGGAAGGCTGAATTATCGGATAGAAGCGTTATTCTGGCAAGTTGAGAAAATGCCGAGTCGCAGCCATGCCGCAAGTGCCGATGTCATTCATTATGAGGCCATGTTATCAGGAACGAAAAACGGGGAGGGGGCAGCAGCCTGCTAAGCGATGAATACCGGTGCGAATCCCCCGCCCAGGGTGCGGAAATTGGTGGTCTGTCCCCGATAGAGCCGGGCTGCGAGCAATTGCACCTTGCCGCGGTAGGCGTAGCAGCGCAGATCGACCTTCATCGCGACCGTTTCTTCCCCTAGCCGGATGTCTTGCTGGTGCGCCGGGGCAATAGTCTGGGCGACATATTCGCTGTTGGCTATTTCGCCCCACACTCGTTTGGTGAGTTTGTCGCCGCGGTAGGCGCCCTTGCTGCCGAAGCCGGCGACCGGCTTGAAAAACAGGCTGCGCCGGTTTTTCCATAGCGTTTCCGCCGATTCGGCATCGACCGGGGCCATTGCCGGGATCAATCCGCTGAGTTGTTGCGCCAATGGCTGGGGCAGCCCCCATTCGTGCAGCAGGGCGGCGTTGCCGAGCGGGATGAGGTTGCGTTTGTCGGCATACAGGGCATGGTTGCGGGGGTGCGGCGTCAGTGCGACTTTGCCTTCCTGGTAGGCGTCGTGCAGAGCCAGGTGGCGTTGGTCTTCCAGGTAGAAATCGGTCAGCCGGTTGTACACCATGTCGATCCGGGTTGCTCCGTGCCACAGTGCGCCATCGCGTAGCGCCAGTTCCGCCGGATCGGCGACGACAGCATGGATGCCGTGTTCGCGGAACATTTCCCGGCACAGGATGAATTCGGGATATAGAAACTGGTTCGCGGGATCTTCGTCGAGGATGACCACCGTATTTAACCCTTGCTCTCCCCGCTGCAGGCGCCACTCCGTCAGCAGCATGGCGAACCAGTCTGCGGTCAAATGCCGCAGCAGCGCTGCGCCGGTTTCATGCGGGCCGTTTTCTTGCCAGGCATGAGCGAGAACGACATTGAGGAAGCCGCCGCCGGCATTGGAGTTGATTTCGATCAGGCGCAGCCCGTCCGGCGTCAAGTGCAGATCGAACGCGACGAAAGCGCCGGGCGAACCGGGGTCGAAGCCGGCGATGGCGGGTACCTTGCCCAGCGCTTCGCGTCGATAGCCCGGTAGTGCCTGGACTTGTTCCACGGCAGCGGCCAAAGCGGCAATCTGTGCCGCCTGGGCGGGCGTAATGGTGACGGCCGCGGCGGAGAACAGGTGGGTGCGGCTTTCGCGCATTTCCTTGAAAGCATCGTCGCCCCCGGCGTTTTTCCATAAATCCCGCAGAATTTCCCAGGCGCGCCTGTCGGGTGAGGGGGTAGTGCATGGATGCGAAGTGCGGTGAGAGTGGGGCAAACGGAAAACCTGCGGTAAATGTTCTTGTGTTGCTTAAGGGGGCCAGCCGGCATCGGGATGGCGTTTGCTGGCTGCGGCTCTACCCGAGCTAAACGTAGTGTGAAATAATACCAGTTTTCCCCCGATACGGAATCAGTGTGCAAACGCTTTACGACAAATTATGGCAGTCCCATGTGGTACATGAGGAAGCCGACGGCACCGCGCTGTTATACATCGACCGCCATCTGCTGCACGAGGTGACCAGCCCGCAGGCCTTCGAGGGGCTGCGTCTGGCCGGGCGCAAGCCGTGGCGCTTGTCCGCCAACCTGGCGGTGGCTGACCATAACGTGCCGACTACCGGTCGCGAGCAAGGTATTGCCGACCCGATTTCGCGCCTGCAAGTCGAGACGCTCGACGACAATTGCGCCGGTTTCGGCATTACCGAATTCAGGATGGGCGACATCCGCCAGGGGATCGTGCATGTGATCGGCCCGGAACAGGGGGCGACCCTGCCCGGCATGACGGTGGTGTGCGGCGATTCGCATACCAGCACCCACGGCGCGTTCGCCGCACTGGCGCATGGCATCGGCACCAGCGAAGTCGAGCATGTGCTGGCGACCCAGTGCCTGTTGCAGAAGAAGTCCAAAACCCTGCTGGTCAAGGTGGAAGGGCGCTTAAGCAAGGGCGTGACCGCCAAGGACATCGCGCTGGCGGTGATCGGCAGGATCGGCACGGCGGGCGGCACCGGCTACGCCATCGAGTTCGCCGGTGCGGCGATCCGCGCGCTTTCCATGGAAGGGCGCATGACCTTGTGCAACATGGCCATCGAGGCGGGCGCACGCGCCGGCATGATAGCGGCGGACGACACCACGATCGAGTACGTCAAAGGGCGTCCCTTCGCGCCGCAGGGCGAGTTGTGGGACAAGGCGGTGGCCTACTGGAAAACCTTGCACAGCGATGCCGGCGCACTTTTCGACCTGACCGTAGAATTCGATGGCGCGGCGATCAAGCCGCAAGTGACCTGGGGTACCTCGCCGGAAATGGTGGTGGCGGTGGACGGGTGCGTCCCCGATCCCGCGCGCGAAACCGATCCGGTCAAGCGGGGCGGTATGGAGCGGGCCTTGGCCTACATGGGTTTGCAGGCCAACATGCCGATAGCCGAGATCGCCGTGGACAAGGTGTTTATCGGTTCCTGCACCAATTCGCGGATCGAGGATTTGCGCGCCGCCGCCACGGTGGTCAAGGGCAAGCACAAGGCCGCCAGCGTCAAGCAGGTGCTGGTGGTGCCGGGTTCCGGTTTGGTCAAGCAGCAGGCCGAAGCCGAAGGGCTGGACAAGATTTTCATCGCCGCCGGTTTCGAGTGGCGCGACCCCGGTTGCTCGATGTGTCTGGCCATGAATGCCGACCGCCTGGAGCCGGGCGAGCGTTGCGCCTCGACTTCCAACCGCAATTTCGAGGGCCGCCAGGGGCCGGGCGGGCGGACGCATCTGGTCAGCCCGGAAATGGCGGCGGCAGCGGCGATAGCCGGACATTTCGCGGATGTCCGGGACTGGTTGTAAAGATTAATTATGGGTACTCAGGAGACGATCATGTTTAAGAAGATTATTGCGTTGCTGATGGTGGGTTCGATGTTCGCGCTGGCCGGTTGCAATACCGTTCGGGGTGTCGGGCAGGATATCGAAAAGGGCGGCGAGGCGATTCAGAAGGCAGTCAAGTAAATGGATAAATTTACCCGTCTGGACGGGCTGGTGGCGCCGCTGGATCGCGCCAACGTCGATACCGACGCGATCATTCCCAAGCAGTTCCTCAAGTCGATCCAGCGTAGCGGCTTCGGGCCGAACCTGTTCGACGAGTGGCGCTACCTGGATCACGGCGAGCCGGGGAT
>Ga0208566_1001667_pt1 | contig 12568 bp, 13 predicted proteins | sample PL_2010_150m_FD_184159 | JGI IMG/M metagenome (GOLD analysis project Ga0208566, IMG submission 184159) | Freshwater microbial communities from Powell Lake, British Columbia, Canada to study Microbial Dark Matter (Phase II) - PL_2010_150m... | ecosystem: Environmental > Aquatic > Freshwater >...
TTTTCATAAGTGAGACAGCAGGAATCAATACTTGTAAAATTAATGGGATGCTTCCTGCAGTTCCAATATCTTCTTGAAGATCCAAATTCAAACCTTGGGCAGGGAAAAATTTCAGAGATGTGGAATTTACAAAAAGACCTTCTACTTTGGCTTGACAAATCTTTGACAAAATCTTTACCCCCAACAAATGCTGTGGCCTAAGGCCTGGAACTTTTCGATTCTTACGAATGTTTTCTATTTCAACTGGTTTGCCAGTAATAGCAGACAAGGTAACTGCACTTCGGATTATCTGTCCTCCTCCCTCGCCTCGTCCTCCGTCTATTTTTATCGACTCCATGACTAGATGGTTTAATTTTAGAATCTAATTAATGATGGTTTTTTAAACAAGTGAAACAAGATCTCGACAATGAATGGACTTCTAATTGGTAGATTCCAACCATTTCATAAAGGACACCTCGAAGCTGTAATTTTTGGATTATCAAAGGTTGAAAATCTGTGGATTGGAATTGGAAGTTCAAACAAGAGCCATGAAAAAAGAAATCCATTCACAGCTGATGAGCGAAAGGAAATGATTCTTTCTTCGCTTGACTCTAAAATGCTAGAGCGTGTCAAGATATTTTTTGTACCAGATACTGGTGACCACGAAAAATGGACTTTTCATGTTGATTCCCTTGTACCACAATATGATGTAGTATTTTCAAATGATGACTTTACTATTACATTGTACAAAAAAAGAGGAAAAACTGTCATGGAGGTTCCTCTATTGAATAGAGATGTAATATCAGGAACAAACATTCGGGAAATGATTGTCAGTAACAAAGACTGGCCTGATCTTGTTCCTGAAGGAACAAAAGAGGTGCTCTTAAAAATAGACGCAAAAAGCAGGCTTTCCAAGATTCTTTAATTATAAATAGCGGTGAACTTTCTCAAAAGTTGGAGAATTTATTTGGAATATTTAGTAATGCTACCTGGACCAACAAATGTTCCAGAAAGAGTAACACGTGCAATGTTTACTCACATGATAAATCACAGAAGTAAAGATTTTGTAAAATTATATGTAGATACAATTGAAAAAAGTCAGAAAATCTTTGATACAACAAGTGATGTCGTAGCTCTTAGCGCATCTGGTACTGGAGCAGTGGAAGCATCTGTTGTAAACATGATAAAGAAAGGTGACAAGGTAATAATTCCAGTTAACGGTGAATTTAGCAACAGACTTTCAACAATGTTGGAATGGGCTGGTGCAAATGTTATTCGTCTTACAACACCATTTGGACAAAATGCAAGTTTTGACCAAGTAAAAGAGGCATTTGATAACAACAAGGATGTAAAAGCATTCTATGTTGTTTGGAATGAAACTTCTACTGGTACAATGGTAAATTATCTTGATAGAGTAAAAGATCTTACCGCAAGAAATGATTCTTTCTATGTAGTAGATGGAGTCTCGATACTTGGCGGAGAAGAATTCCATATGGACAAATGGGGAGTAGATGTTTGTGTAACAGGTGCACAAAAAGCACTTGCAGCTCCTCCAGGAATTTCACCAATTGCAGTTAGCCAAAAAGCAAAGAAGCACATGATTGCAAATCCTCCACCAACATTCTACTTTAACATGGCAAGATACTTCAAGTATTATGATGATTCAAAAGAGACACCATTTACTCCTGCTATTCCATTATTGTATGCATACAGAGAAGCACTTGATATTATTCTAGAAGAGGGAATAGAGAACAGAATCAGAAGACACAGAATTTGTTCACAAGCACTTTACAGTGGACTGAGTGCAATGGGATTGTCTCCATTTGCTAAAGAAGATGCTCGTTCTACAGTTGTAATTGCACTAAATTATCTTGAAGGACTTGATGACAAGACATTCAGAGGAACACTTTCTGAAAAATTCAGAGTTCTTGTTGCAGGTGGATTTGGCGAACTCAAAGGTAAAGTATTCAGAGTTGGATGCATGGGCGAAGTCCACAAATACCATGTCATGAGAACAATCTCTTCAATAGCATCTACACTTGAAATGATGGGACACAAGACAAATCCAGAAGCACTCAAAGTTGCTGAAGATAAACTAAAGTCATTATAATTTCGTGTTAACTTAATATAAGGAAGTTAAAGGATCGATCACGTTGACTTTCCAAAAAGGCACCTTAGTTCTGGTAGATTATACAGCTAAGGTTAAAGATTCAAACGAGATCTTTGAGACAACACGTGAAGCAGACGCTAAATCAAATTCAACATACGATGCAAATGTCAAGTATCAACCAAGACTCATTTCCGTAGGTGAGGCATGGGTTCTAAAAGGTCTTGATGATGCACTTGCTAATACTACAGTAGGAGACAAACTTTCAATCGAAGTTCCACCAGAGAAAGGATTTGGAACAAGAGATACAGCTAAAATTCGTATGATTCCAATTAGAAAACTTGGAGAAGATGCAGAAAAAGTTACAGTTGGAGATACCATAGAACTTGATGAAAGAACAGGAATTGTAAGATTTATCGGTTCAGGAAGAGTACAAGTCGATTTTAATCACAGATTTGCAGGAAAAACAATCGTCTATGATCTTAATGTAATCAAATCACTAGATACAGACCAAGATAAAGTCATGGGATTACTCAAAAGAAGATTCCCGATAGAAGAATCAAAGATCAAGTTTGAAATCAAAGGAGCAGAACTTGATGTAAATATCCCAGAAGAAGCAATGATGATGGAAGGTCTTCAGATTGTCAAACGTGCAATCGCAAATGAAATTTTCAAATTTGTAACAAAACTAGAGAAAGTTAACTTTATTGATTCATACAACAAGCCAAAACCCGCAGAACAAAAACCAGCTGAAGTAAAGCCAGCTGAGCCAAAAGCAGCCTAGAACTATAGTACACCAGTACTTTTTGCAATCTCTATAGCTTTTTCTTCATTCATCTTTACCTTACTTAGAACTGTATATCTTTCAGGTCTTAATGATTGAGCAATTGTCAATGCTCTTGCAAGAATCTTTGGCTCAAGTCCAATCTCTTTTGCCTTAGTTGGTGCCCCAACATTTTTTAGCATCTGAATTATTTTTTTCCAATCTTGACCTTGAATCTTTGCAATCAATATTGCACCAATGCCACATTTTTCTCCATGTAGACCAATTCCTGGTTTGATGTGATCAACTGCATGAGAAAACAAGTGTTCTGCACCAGAGCATGGTCTACTACTTCCTGCAATACAGGCAGCTACACCTGAACTTATCAAAGCTTCAACAATCATTCTAACATCTGGATTTTTCTTGAAATTTTTTGAATTATCGATAACTATCTTTGCACTCATGGATGCTAAATTTGCAGCATACGTTCCAAAATATTCCCCTACTTCATCTCTTGCAAGTTCCCAATCTCGTACTGCAGTAACTTTGGCCATAAGATCACCACAACCGCTAGCTAAGAGTCTTCTTGGAGCTTTCTTTAAAATTGCAATATCAACAAAGACTCCAAGTGGAGCTGTTGCAATTATAGAATATGGTTTGTCTCCCCGCAAGGAAACAAAGGGACTTGCAATGCCATCATGTGAAGCAGAGGTCGGAATACTCACAAATGGTTTCTTTAGTGTAAACGCAACCATTTTTGCAATATCAACAGACCTGCCTCCACCAATTCCAATAATCAAATCACTTTTGTCTTTCTTTATATCGGCAAGTGTTTTTTTTGCAGCTTCGACATCATTAGTTGTACTACGGTGCCACACGAATTTGATTTTTGAATCTAAAAGCGAAGTTGAAATTTTCTTATCTGTTATTTTTCTTACCTTGTCACCTGAAACTAGAGAAACCTTCTTTGGATTTGATAGGCCTACAAGAAAATTTCCTACGTCTGAAATGTTATTCTCACCTATGAGAATCTTTCTTGGTAGCTCCATTATATGAGAAGCCATGGTTTTCACTTGAAACTTGGTTATTTATCGATATAGATGATCCAAAGTTATTTAAGCGGGTTAATTTCAAACTGCAGTATCTCAAGTTAGGAGTAAATTATTTGTCAGACTATATCGAACAACACACATACCACGGAACAACTACAGTTGGAATACACTGTACTGACGGAGTAGTCTTATGCGCAGATATGAGAGCAAGCGCGGGATATTTCATAGCAAATAACAACACTATGAAGATCCAAAAGATCGATAATCACGCAGGAATGACAATTGCAGGTGGTGTTGCAGATGCACAAAATGTTACTGACATACTACGATATCATTCAAACATTCACAGAATAGAAAAACAAGAAGTTCTACCGATCAAATCAATTGCAAGACTTGCGTCACTGATCTTCTTCCAAAATAGATACTATCCATTTATTGCTGATATTCTTGTTGGAGGATACGACACACAGGGTCCAGCACTTTACAACATCGATATGTTTGGATCACTTGACAAGAAAACATTCGTAACAACTGGAAGTGGATCTCCAGTAGCATACGGTCTCTTAGAAAATGAGTATCGTGATGGTCTAACAGTAGAAGAGGGAAAAATAATTGCCCTAAGAGCGGTAAAAGCTGCAATCACAAGAAACATTGGAACCGGTGATGGAATTAATGTTGCAGTAATCGACAAGCAAGGATACCGACTCTTAACAAAAGACCAGAAAAAGGCAATAATTACGCTTTAGTGATTTAATGCAAAGAAAACAAGCACAACGTGAACTATCTCCAGCCCAAAACATAATGGCAACAATACTACAAAGTATACCAAAAGAAGCTGATGTAACCAAGATAGATTATGAAGGACCAAGGATTGCAATCTATACAAAGAATCCAAAATATCTGATGGAACATAACGAAGTAATCTCTAACATGGTAAATATCATCAAAAAAAGAATTGTAGTCAGAACCGAAGAATCAATCCGAAAAAATGAAGAAGAATCAAGACAGATTCTAACTCAAATGCTTCCAAAAGAAGCAGAGCTTGGAGGAACTTTCTTTGATACTGCAACAGGTGAGATGACAGTTGACGTTAAGCGTCCATGGCTTCTTAACAATCCTGAAGCCTTTAACATGCCAGAAATTGTCTCAAAGACTGGCTGGAGAGTACGAATTAGAAAGGCAACTGCAAGTCAGTCTTCTACAATTCAAACTATCAATTATAATCTAAAAATTTCCTCAACTGAGAGAAGCAAACACCTCAGACAGGTAGGTGAGCAAATATTCAGACCAAAACTCTCTGAAGATGCCGAAGTCTCACTTATGACATTGGGAGGCTTTAGCCAAGTAGGAAGATCCTGCATGTTGCTTACCACTCATGAAAGCAAGATCCTAATTGACTGTGGAATCAATCCTGGTGCAAGAAATCCAATTGATGCATATCCAAGACTTGACTGGCCAAACATAACACTTGACGAACTTGATGCCGTAGTAATTAGCCATGCTCACCTAGACCACACAGGATTTCTACCAGTTTTGTTCAAGTATGGCTACAAGGGTCCTGTCTATTGCACAGAGCCAACCCTGCCTATGATGAACCTAATTCAGCTTGATGCGATAAAAGTTGCAGCGGCACAAGGTAGAGTTCCACTATATTCTGAGCGTGATGTCAAGCAAGTCATGAAGCAGACTATACCATTATCATATGGAACTGTAACTGACATCTCACCTGATATCAAACTAGTATTCTCAAATGCAGGACACATTTTGGGTTCTGCAAGTTGCCACTTCCATATAGGAAACGGTAATCATAACTTTGTCTATACGGGGGATCTAAAATATGGAAAATCTATGCTATTTGAGAGTGCTTCTTGGAACTTTCCAAGAGTAGAAACCTTGCTAATTGAGAGTACTTATGGTGCAAAAGAAGACATCCAATCATCAAGAGAAGAAGTAGAAGCCGCATTTATCAAATCAGTAAATGAGACATTACGAAATGGCGGAAAGGTACTCATTCCAATTCCTGCAGTAGGCCGTGCACAGGAACTATTGATGGTAATCGATCAATACATGAAACAAGGACAACTAATGGAAGCTCCTGTATTTACAGAGGGAATGATCTCAGAGGCAACTGCAATTCATGAGTCTTATCCAGAATATCTTGCACGAGAACTCAGACAAAAGATCCTTGAGACTGATGATAATCCATTTGATTCTGAATATTTTACAAACATTGAACATTCTGATGCAAGAGAAGAACCATTACGTGAAGGACCATCTATAATCTTGGCAACATCTGGTATGTTGGAAGGTGGACCAGTGCTTGAATACTTTAAAAATATTGCACCAATCCAGAAAAACAAGATCTTGTTTGTATCATACCAAGTAAACGGAACTATGGGAAGAAGAGTTCTTGATGGCTCAAGACAAGTCTCCGTTGTTGGAAAAGACGGAAAAATTGAAGTAATCAATATCAACTGTTCAACTGAAAAACTTGATGGATTTAGTGGTCATAGTGATTATAACCAATTAATGTCATATATTCATCGACTCAGACCAAAACTTAGAAGAGTAATTGTAAATCATGGTGAGCGACGCAAGTGTGAAAACTTGGCAAGCTCAGTACACAGAATGTTTAGAATCGCAACAACCTGTCCACAAGTACAAGAAGGAATTAGACTACTTTAGATCGTACTCGGCTCTCCAGATCTTTACTCCCGATGGAGTAACAATGATCCTTTCTTCTCCGAGTCTTGCAATATCTGCATCTGCATTTTTTGCAATGTTATAGATCTCTTCTACTGCTTTTCTAAGCTCATCCACATTTTTTTGTGCAAGTGGGGTTACCCTGAGAACCAAAATCATTCCCTTCTTGATATCCTCCTTTACACTGTGGACATCACTATAATCCCTCAAAGTTATTGCCTTGAGGTAAGTGGGAGCCTTTTGTGTTTGCATACCATTTGTAAGCGATCAACTCCCTCAAAAAGTCTTTGCAGTCAAATGCAATTCACCGATTGGGTTGTATGACTAAATTCTATACTGGAGGTATTCTGATTCTGCAACTGAGACAGTAGAAATCTCTGACTTTGCATCGTTCTTTTCTGTCAGAACTATACATGCCAAGTCCTTTGGTGCATCAGAATATCGTAATGTGATAGCTGCAGCTAATTTGAGATTCTTCTCAGAATCCTCGCCACGTAACATTGAGATTGGACCCACATGGTCCTTTGTATCAAACAAAACATCACCAGGTAATGCAAGAGCTTTTAGCATTTCATTTTCATCCCTGTGTCTTCCAACAATTAATTTTGTCTTTTCATCAAATCTAAAATGTCTTCCAATCTTTAGAAGATCAATATCATTTGTTGTCGGTGTCTCGATATGATGGAAAAGATCTTTTGCTCTAATTGCAAATGCTGGATCAGTTAGCAAACATCCACCTCCTGCATTTGGTGGATTATCAAAACCAAATTCTTTTGCCATCTTCAATTGTTCCTTTCTTGAACGTCCACGGATCATTCCAAGATTTTCTCTTTTTATTATTCCATCAATTTCAGGCTGTGTTGGTGGTAATAATGCCGCAGAAAGTGGTCTTACTATAATTCCTTCTAGTCCAGATTCTCTTTCTATTGTTTTCAGAGCCGGAGCGAATTGACTCATTGGTCTTTGACCAAGAACTTCACCTGATATAATAAACTCTGCACCAATATCGTCCATTACTTTTTTTCCGGCCTTGAACATCATTGATCTACAATCAATACATGGATTCATACCAGATCCATAACCATGCTTTGGATTTTTTAGCATCTCGATATAATCATCGCCAAGATATACAGTTTTTAGTTCAACACCTAGTGAATCTGCAGTCTCTCTGATTTCAAACCCACAACCCCTCCCACAATCAAAATCACAAAACGGAGTTTTTATTGCAACAGCAGTAACATCAAATCCTTGGTTTTGCATCATTTTTACCGCTAGTCTACTGTCAAGTCCTCCTGATAGTAATGCTACAACTTTCTTTTTCTCTTCCACAAATCCAGAAAGTCTTTTTCCAATATCTAAACCTTCCAGCAAATGTAAAATAGTAAAGGGTTTGAATTGTTGTATTGAATCAACGTAGAAAGAATCTTCTAAAATATTGTAATGATATGGGATGTGATACGTTAGTTGCCTTTGAGCCTGAAAATCTATTTTACATGACTGGATTTTGGGGTGAAGCAATTGCAATATTGGATAAAACTGGCTGTACTATTGTCTCCCCAGAGCTTGAGATGGGACGTGCAAAAGACGAATCTACTGGCTGTGAGGTAGTCAAGTCTGAGCGTGGAAAGGGCTCTCTTGCTACACTTGTCAAAATACTAAAGGGAAGAAGATTGTGTACAGACAGTGACAGTTACAACATAGTAGAGAGCCTAAAGAGATCCCTTACATCTGTACGTTCCTCAACTGATCCATTTTATCGTGCAAGACAAGTAAAAGACTTGCAAGAGATTGCACTATTACGAAAAGCGTCTTCGATACTAGATGAAATGTACGAGATGTGTGTAGATGAATTAATGATAGGCCAGTCAGAGGCCCAACTTCAAACCATATTGATGCAGTATGCAATGGAGAGAGGAATGTTTTCTACTGGGTACAAGTCAACACTACACCCGTTGATTATTGCAGGTGGTCCAAATGGTTCTTTACCGCATGCACAAGTAACTGATCGAAAATTCAAAAGCGGTGACATGATTGTAGTTGATCTTACTTTACGATACAAGGGATATGTCTCTGATGCAACTAGAACATTTGGTCTTGGATCAGTATCATCCGAAGCAAAAAAAGTCTATGAGATTGTACGACTATCACAAGAAGCTGGACTAAAAGCTGTCAGGCCAAATATGTCCTGCAAATCTGTAGATGATGCTTGTAGACAAGTAATTGAAAAGAAAAAATATGGAAAATATTTTATCCACTCTACAGGTCATGGTATAGGACTTGAGGTACATGAACTTCCAAATCTTGGTCCATCAAGCAAAGCTGTATTATTAAAAAACATGGCAGTAACTGTAGAACCTGGAATATACATTCCACGAAAGTTTGGTGTAAGAATCGAAGATTCTGTTATAGTTGGAAACAAGGTCGAAGTTATGCACAAGTTTTCAAAAGAATTGATTATAATCTAATAAGCCAATATTCAAACAGTACTGGTATATCTGAATACTATGGCAGTACATGTTATTTATAGAACAATTGTTAGGACAGTAAAGGCAGGCAAATTATTGGAACCTTTTTCTTTAAATGAGCTCATCAAGGCATGTCCATATCTGAATAAATACACCTGTATGGTATTTTTGACAAAGCATAGACAAGGTAATCCAAGTGAAACTTCTCAATTATTTGAAATGGATTCCGATGGAAAGTTCAAACTAATTAGACCTTTACAATATGATCTTTAGTGTAAAATTTGTTTTTCTATTTCATTTCTGATAAACTTTACAACTTTGAATTTACTTTTCCATCCTGACTCACTAGTAGTCTTTGAATTAACAACTATCACACTATTGTAATCAGGATTTTCCTTGTATCGCTTTGTACCAATGTCATTTGCAATAACAAGATCACAACCTGATTGTTTGATTTTCTCTCTTGCTTTTTCTATCAAATCTTTTTTAGATACATTTGCCTCTGCCTTGAATCCTACAAGAAAGACATTACTCTGAATCTTTTTTACATCATTAATCATCTTGGGTACTCTTTTTAGTTTTAAAGAAATTCTAAGAAGATCACTATCAAGTTTTGTTCTTTTTGGTTTTTCTGGAGTATAATCAGAAGCTGCTGCTGCAAGTAAAACAATGTCAAACTTTTGCTTCATCTCTTTTCGTAATGCGTCACTCATCTCTCCACTGGTCTCTACTCGTATTACCTTGACACCTTTTGGAGGAATCTCTATTCCAGGACCATAAATCAAGGTGACCTTAGAGCCAGCTGATACAAATTCTGATGCAAGTAATACTCCGGTCTTACCCGTACTTTGATTTGTTATAACTCTCACAGGATCGATATACTCTATGGTAGGACCTGCAGTGATGAGTACCTTCTTTCCCTTGAGAACAGATGAGGAGCCAAACTTTTGTAACGTATAATCAAGTATCTCTTCAGGTTCTGCAGCTTTTGCCTTTCCCTCAACAAAGTTTGGAGAGATGAAATCAACTTTATTTTTTAGAAACTCTATATTTTTTATGACTGCAGGATTTTCATACATTGCCTGATGCATTGCAAGTCCTATAACAATTGGAATCTTGGAACCCAGTCCAACACTTAACACAGTAGAGATTGGGGTATCATCAATTCCATTTGCTAATTTACCAAGTGTATTTGCAGTACATGGGTATACTAGAATACAATCAGACTGTTTGTAATCTGCAACTTTTATGTGCTCTAAATCACCAGTTAATTTTGTAATTACTTCATTTCCTGTTGCCCATTTGAAGTAACTTGGTTTTATCAAGTCAGTCGCAGCTTTGCTTGCAACACAAGTAACATCTGCACCATGTCGCATAAACAATCTAGCTAGTTCAATTGACTTGTACGCAGCAACACTTCCTGATATGCATAAAATAATTTTCTTTCCTGCAAGCTCGGTACCATCAGAGCCTACTATATCTAGAGAAGGATGTTTTTTAGACAATTTCTTTTTTCAACCTCTCCAGTTCGGATTTATCCATAGAAAAAGAGTGTTCTATACCAGGAAACTTGCCTGACACTACATCATTTTTGTAAGACTCTACAGCTTTTACAATATCTAAAGATAACTCGAGATATCTTTTTGCAAACTTCGGTTTAATTTTTTCATACAATCCTAAAACATCATGGACTACAAGCACTTGTCCATCACAATCAGGTCCGGAACCTATGCCAATTGTTGGAATTTTAATATAACTTGAAATAATCTTTGAGACTTCTTTTGTTACCATCTCAAGTGCGATGCTAAATACACCTGCTTCTTCAAGGGCTTTAGCCGACTCAATTAGCTTAACTGCTGAATCTTTTGTCTTTGCCTGAACCTTGTAGCCTTCTTGCAATGTTGTAGTTTGAGGCTGAAATCCAATATGCCCCATTACAGGAATTCCAATCTCAACAATTGCATGTATTGTATCTTTAATCTCAACTCCGCCCTCAAGCTTTACTGCATCTGCCCCTGACTTGATTAATTTCCCAGCATTTTCAATTGCCAGTGATTTACTAGATTGATATGACATGAAAGGCATGTCTGCAACAACAAGAGCATTTTGTCTTCCTCTTGCAACAGCTTCTGTAAAAAGACACATCTGTTCCATTGTAACAGGAATTGTATTGTCATATCCCAGCATCACCATTCCAGCACTGTCACCTACAAGTAACATGTCAACTCCGGCTTTGTCACAAAGCTGGGATGTAGTATAATCATATGCAGTGATAACAGTAATCTTTTTAGAATTTTTCATCAATAAAATATCTCTTACAGATTTAGGCATTGGCCATTTTCCTCAAGTTTTTTCTTATGATAAGAATTGATTTTTTCAAGTTCATTTTGTTATCAAACTTTGATTTCTTTTCTAGATCTTCTTTTGATAGTTTTTTACAAGTATCAATTAGTATTTTCATTCCCCGTGTGACATTATCTACAATTGTGATATCTGCAGTCTGTGCAGTTCGTGACATTGGATTTAAATCAAACGTAATTACTTTTTTTCCAAATTTCTTTAATGCAATAGTCCTATCACCATCCTCCAATGGTACTAGAACAACATCTGCAGAAAATATTCCGCGCTTATCTACAATTCTTCTTAAACTGTCAAGTTTAGGAATTCTCTTTGAAAATTTAGGTGTAATTCCAAGTATTTCACTGACACCATTTTTTCTCAGAGCTTGTGCTATGACTTTTTTTCGTTTCTCACTTGCATAAAACAGATTTACCTCAATTTTTGCGCCTGTAACCTTGGACAGCTCTACTATCTCTTTTGGACAGAGGGCAGCAAGATTGCCATTTACTGATATTACAGGTAATTTAGCCGTGACAAGTGCTCTTGCTGCAGCCTTGATTGCCTTATGAGAAGTCTTTGATGTTTTTTCTCCAATGAGGTAATCGAACATCTCACCCCTTCCATGGGCCAAAAGACCCTCCTCTACAACTAAGCCATCTATGAATCCCTGAACAAGCTTTTCTCTGATATGCAGGGATGCAGCCCTAGGATGTGTTTTTGGAATTAACACTAGGAGACTCTAACTCCGCTTTTGTCTATCTCTGTCTTGATTATCATTCCATCATATTTTTCTAAAATTTTTATCACTTGAGATTCTTTTGTTTTTGGAACTAATGTAAAGATAGTCTCTCCAAACATTGCAACTCCTGACTTGAATCCATTTTTGGACAAGTCATCAATTACTTGCTGCATTTGTTTTGTTATAACATTAACGTACTTTGCAAATTCAAGTGACATGTCTAAAAACTCCATCTGATCTCTTGACTTTAGTAATTTTGTAACCATATTTCCCCCAAGACCGTTTATCTTTGAGAGTTCAGTCTTGATGAACTGTTTTGTTGATATTGGAGAAAAACAAATTACAATTGCAGAATAATTTGAATGAATCTTTTGTATGCTTCCAATTCCTGGCGCCCCATGTTTTGTCCTAATTTCAAAT
>Ga0208566_1001668_pt1 | contig 12562 bp, 15 predicted proteins | sample PL_2010_150m_FD_184159 | JGI IMG/M metagenome (GOLD analysis project Ga0208566, IMG submission 184159) | Freshwater microbial communities from Powell Lake, British Columbia, Canada to study Microbial Dark Matter (Phase II) - PL_2010_150m... | ecosystem: Environmental > Aquatic > Freshwater >...
GTGCCTAATGTTCACCCTGTTCGCCGCGTTTGCCGCCACGGCCCAGCCGGTTTCGCAGCAGCCGACGATCGCCGCGCGCTCCTGGATGCTGCTGGACTACGGCTCCCTGCAGGTGCTGGCCGGCGCCAATGTCGACGAGCGGATCGAGCCCGCCTCATTGACCAAGTTGATGACCGCCTACCTGTCTTTCAATGCATTGAAGCAGGGCATACTGAAACCCGACCAGACCGTGAGCGTCTCGGAGCACGCCTGGAAGACGCAGGGCTCGCGCATGTTCATTGAACCGAAGCGGCCGGTGACGGTGGATGAGCTGTTGCGCGGCATGATCGTTCAATCGGGCAACGACGCCTGCATCGCCCTGGCGGAAGCCGTCGCCGGTTCCGAGGAAGCCTTCGTGCAGGCGATGAACCGCGAGGCGCAACGGCTGGGGCTGAAGAATACCCAGTTCCGGAATTCCACCGGCTTGCCGGACCCCCAGCACTACTCGACGGCGCGCGATCTGGCGCTGCTGGCGGCAGCATTGATCCGCGATTTCCCGGATTTCTACCCGCTCTATTCGCTCAAGGAGTACCGCTACAACTCGATTACCCAGATCAACCGCAATCGCCTGCTGTGGCTGGATCCGACTGTCGACGGCGTCAAGACCGGGCATACCGAAGGCGCCGGCTATTGCCTGATCGCCTCGTCCAAGCGCGGCTCGCGCCGCTTGCTGGCGGCGGTGCTGGGCAGCGCCTCGGATGCCGCCCGGGCGCAGGAAACCCAGAAGCTGCTTAACTACGGCTTCCAGTTCTATGACGGGGTTAAACTCTATGAAGCCAACCGGGCGGTGTCGCAGCTAAGGGTGTTCAAGGGCACCCTGAACCATGTCCCGGCCGGTTTCGCCAGCGACTTCACGGTATCGGTGCCGAAGGGGCAGGCGGGCCAGATCAAGGTGCAAATGCTCAGCAAGCAGCCCTTGCTGGCCCCGGTAGGACAGGGTCAGCAGGTCGCCACACTGAAGATATTCCTCGGTCCCGACGATGACCTGCGTCCTTGGGGCGAATATCCGCTGGTGGCACTGGAAGCCGTGCCGGTGGCCGGCATCTTTGGGCGGGCGTGGGACACGCTGCGCCTGTGGTTCGAATAGGTCGAAGGGTTCGAATATGGAGAATCGGCAATGATTTATCTGAATGGCGAGTTCATGCCGCTGGATCAGGCGAAAGTGCCGGTGATGGATCGCGGCTTTCTTTTCGGCGACGGGGTCTATGAAGTCATACCGGTGTATGCGCGCCGCCCGTTTCGCCTGGTCGAGCATCTGCAACGCCTGGACCGGAGCCTGGCCGGCATCCGCCTGGCCAATCCGCATACGGCAGCGGAGTGGGCCGCGCTGATCGGCAAGATCGTCGATTCGGGGAGCAGCGAAGACCAGCAGGTCTATCTGCAAGTCACGCGGGGCGCGGACAGCAAACGCAATCACGCCTTTCCCAAAGTGATCGTGCCGACCGTATTCATCATGAGCGAAGCCTTGCTCAACCCGCCCGCCGATCAGTCCGAACTGGGCATCAGCGCCGTTTCCTCAGCCGACAACCGCTGGCATCGCTGCGATCTCAAGACCACCTCCCTGCTGGCCAATTGCCTGTTGCGCCAACTCGCGGTCGAAGCCGGTTGCGCCGAAACCCTGCTGTTCCGGGATGGCTTCCTCACCGAGGGTGCCGCCTCCAACATTTTCGTCGTCAAGGACGGCATCCTGCTGGCGCCGCCGAAAAACCACCTGATGCTGCCCGGCGTCACCTACGACGTGATCCTTGAGTTGGCTGCAAAGCACGGCCTGCAGTATCAGGTTCGCGACATCCTGGAGGCGGAAGTGCGCGGCGCCGACGAGTTGTGGATGACTTCATCGACCAAGGAGGTGCTGCCCATCGTCAGCCTCGACGGGCGTCCTGTCGGCACCGGCAAACCCGGCCCGCGGTTTGCCGGCATGTACGGCTGGTACCAGGAATTCAAGCGTTCGATCATGAAGGGGAAGTGAAGTCCCGTGGCGGAAGATACCCTGCTCGAGTTCCCTTGCGACTTCCCGATCAAAATCATGGGCGTCAACAAGGAGGGCTTTGCCCAGGAGATACTCGAGGTAGTGCTGCGTCATTTCCCGGATTTCGACGCAGCAGGCATGGAAATGCGCCCCTCCAGCAAGGGCGCTTACCTGGGATTGACCTGCAACCTGCGCGCCACCTCGAAAGCCCAGCTCGATGCGCTTTACCGCGAGCTGAGCGCGCACCCCATGGTCAAAGTGGTGCTGTGAACACCCGGCTAGCGGTGCGCCACCTCGGCATGGTGGATTACCAACCCACCTGGCGCGCGATGCAGCAATTCACTGCGCAGCGTTCGGCGGCCACCCCAGATGAAGCCTGGCTGTGCCAGCATCCGCCGGTATTCACGCTGGGGCTGGCCGGCAAGCCGGAGCATCTGCTGAAGGATATCGGTGTGCCGGTGGTGAACATCGACCGTGGCGGCCAGATCACCTATCACGGTCCGGGGCAGCTCGTCGCCTACCTGCTGCTCGACCTGAGACGCCGCAATCTCAGCGTGCGCGCGCTGGTGACGCGCATCGAGCAGGCCTTGATCGACCTGCTCGCCGGCTATGGCATTCCCGCCCAGCGCCTGCCCGGCGCACCGGGCGTGTATGTGGATGGCGCAAAGATCGCCGCCCTGGGCTTGCGCATCAAGAACGGCTGCTGCTTTCACGGACTCAGCCTGAACGTAGCCATGGACCTGTCGCCCTACGCGGCAATCAACCCCTGCGGCTATGCCGGCATGCCGGTGACGCAGTTGCGCGAACTTTGCAGTGCCTCCGCCTGTCCCACCCTAGACCAAGTGGGCCAGCGCCTGCTCGACCAACTCCGGGAACACCTGTCATGAGCGACATCAAGCAAAAAGGCGCAGCCAAGACCGCGCGCGCATTTGGCAAATACGCCATCAAAATTGTGCCCAGCGACGCCCTGAAGAAACCCGCCTGGATCCGCGTCAAGGCCGGTTCCGATGCCACCCGCTTCAACGAGGTCAAGGGCATTCTGCGCCAGCAGGCGCTGCACACCGTCTGCGAGGAGGCCTCCTGCCCCAACATCGGCGAATGTTTCGGCAAGGGCACGGCGACCTTCATGATCCTCGGCGACCTGTGCACCCGCCGCTGCCCTTTCTGCGACGTCGGCCACGGCAAGCCGCTGGTCCCCGATCCGCACGAGCCCGAGCATCTGGCGCAGACCATCGCCGCCCTCAAACTCAAATACGTGGTCATCACCAGCGTCGACCGCGACGACCTGCGCGACGGCGGCGCCCAGCATTTCGCCGACTGCATCGCCCGGGTGCGCCAACTCTCGCCAAGCACCACCATCGAGGTGCTGGTGCCGGATTTCCGCGGGCGCCTGGAGATCGCCCTGGACATCCTCAGCGCGACACCGCCCGACGTGCTCAACCACAACCTGGAAACCGCGCCACGCCTCTACCTGCAGGCACGGCCGGGCGCCGACTACGCGCATTCGCTGGCCCTGCTGAAAGCCTTCAAGGCGCGCAATCCTTCCGTCACCACCAAGTCCGGTGTGATGGTCGGGCTGGGCGAAACCGACGCGGAGATTCTCGACGTCATGCGTGACCTGCGCGCCCACGACGTCGAGATGCTGACCATCGGCCAGTACCTGGCACCGTCGGGCCATCACCTGCCGGTATTGCGCTATGTGCATCCCGAAGTGTTCGAGCAGTTCGCCCGGGAAGCGCAGGCGCTGGGTTTCTCCCACGTCGCCAGTGCACCGATGGTGCGATCAAGCTATCACGCCGACCAGCAAGCGCATTTCGCCGGCGTGGCTCATGCTTGAAACCTACGTCAGCACGGACGTCGAAACCGACGGCCCGGTCGCCGGCAGGCATTCCATGTTGAGCATCGGATCGGCGGCATATACAGCCGAGAAGGTATTGCTGGGGACATTTTCCGCCAACCTGGAAACGCGGCCGAATGCCGAGGCCGATCCCAAGACCGCCGCCTGGTGGGCAACCCAACCGGAAGCCTGGGCGGCCTGCCGGCAGAACCTCGAATCAGCGTCCGCCGCCATGCAGCGCTACCTGGCCTGGCTCAAGTCGCTCCCCGGAAAGCCGGTGTTCGTCGCCTATCCGAGCTCCTTCGACTTCCCATTCGTGTACTGGTACCTGATGGAGTTCACCGGCGAGAATCCCTTCGGCTATTCGGCGATCGACATCAAGACTTACGCCATGGCCCTGCTGCGCCGCCCTTACCGCGCCTGCGGAAAGCGTTCGATGCCGGCGGAATGGTTCGACGGCGTTCCGCATACCCATGTAGCGCTCGACGATGCCATTGAACAGGGGCGCTTGTTCTGCAACATGCTGAGAGGCAACACCGGTCCCCTCTGACGGAACGCTGGAGAGGCAGCCTATAATCGCGTTTTGACGTCGTCATCGGGCTGACCATGGGCTATTTCAAGCACCACGTATTCTTCTGCACCAACCAGCGCGAGCCGGGTGAGACCTGCTGCAACGCGCGCGGCGCCGGCGACATGCGCGGCTACGCCAAGGACCGCATCAAGGCCCTGGGCCTCTCCGGCAAGGACAAAGTGCGAATCAACGCGGCCGGCTGCCTCGACCGCTGCGAGGAAGGTCCGGTATTGGTCGTATACCCTGAAGCGGTCTGGTACACGTATTTCGACAAGGACGACATCGACGAAATCATCGATGCCCACCTGGTCGGCGGCAAGGTCGTCGAGCGGCTGAAAATCTAGGCGCGTCTGACAGAATGAGCAAGCATGAGCACGTCCTGCTCGACGGGCCCGATGGCAAGATCGAGGTTCTGGTGGAGGCGCATGAGGCCGCGCGCGGCATCGCGCTGATCGCCCACCCCCACCCGCTGTATGGCGGCAGCGCCGACAACAAGGTAGTAACCACGCTGGCCAAGACCTTCCGCGAACTCGGTTATGCCACCCTGCGGCCGAACTTTCGCGGCGTCGGCGGCAGCGAGGGCGAACATGACCACGGCATCGCCGAAACCCACGACCTGCTCGCCGTGCATGCCTATGCGCGGCAGCGTTTCACCAATTCGCCGGCGCCGTTGCCGGTGGCGCTGGCGGGCTTTTCCTTTGGCGCCTACGTGATCACCCGGGTGGCGACGGCGCTCGTCGCCGCCGGTGATCCGGCCGAGCGGCTGGTGTTGGTCGGTACCGCAGCCGGCGTCATCGAAGGGGTGCGCACTTATGACACGCAAGCGGTCGCCGCCAACACCATCGTCATCCATGGTGCCAACGACGAAACCGTGCCGCTGGCCAACGTCATCGCCTGGGCCCAGCCGCTGGAGCTGGCTATCGTGCTGGTGCCGGGCGCCGACCATTTCTTTCACCGCAACCTCCACCTGCTGCGCCGGATTATCCAGTCTGCATGGCATCGTTAGCGACTTCCCCCGATGAGCTTGCGCCGCCGGAGGCAATGACCTCGGTACTCTCGGTGTCCGGGCTGCGCAAGTCCTACGCCGGTCGCGAGGTGGTCAGCGGCGTGAGTTTCACCCTGGCGCCCGGGCAATGCTACGGCCTGCTCGGCCCCAACGGCGCCGGCAAGACCACCACGCTGCGCTGCTGCCTCGGTCTCAGCGCGCCGGATTCCGGCGTCATCGAACTGCTCGGCGAACCCGTCCCAGCTCGAGCTCGCGAGGCGCGCATGAAGGTCGGGGTAGTGCCGCAGTTCGACAATCTCGATCCGGATTTCAGCGTCGCGGAGAACCTGCGGGTCTTCGGCCGCTACTTCGGCATCAGCGATGCCGAAACGCGGCGCCGCATTCCGGATTTGCTCGATTTCGCCGGCCTGGCCGGCAAGGAAGATGCGCGCCTGGCGACGCTCTCCGGCGGCATGAAGCGCCGCCTGACGCTGGCACGGGCGCTGGTCAACGACCCCGACCTGCTGTTGCTCGACGAGCCGACCACCGGCCTCGATCCGCAGGCCCGCCACCTGATCTGGGAGCGCCTGAAACGCCTGCTGCAGCAGGGAAAGACGATACTGCTGACGACCCATTTCATGGACGAGGCCGAGCGCCTCTGCCACCGCCTGGCGATCCTCGACGCGGGCCGGATCGTCGCCGACGGTCCGCCGCGTGAATTGATCGCCGCAAATATCGAACCGCAGGTCGTCGAAATCTATGGCGAAGATGCTGCAAACTGGGCGCGCGAAGTCGGGCAGCCTTTGGCGCGGCGCATCGAGGTTAGCGGGGAGACGGCCTTCTGCTATGTCGCGGCGGAACAGGTCATCCCCCTGCTCGACCATCTCGGCGGTTACCCCGCCCTGCGCACCCTGCACCGCCCGGCGAATCTGGAAGACGTGTTCCTCAAACTCACCGGCCGGGAACTGCGCGACTGACATGCACGGACTATATGCCCTGCCCAGCTTCTCCTGGCGCGCCATAGCGGTCTGGCGGCGCAATTTCCTGGTCTGGCGCAAGCTGGCGATTCCATCGGTGCTGGGCAATCTGGCGGATCCGATGATCTATCTGTTCGGCCTCGGCTATGGGCTGGGCAGCCTGCTGCCGGCGAGTTTGGCAGCACTGGGCGGGGTGAGTTACATCGTCTTCCTGGCGAGCGGCACGGTCTGCGCCAGCACCATGAACGCCGCGTCCTTCGAGGCGCTCTACTCGGGATTTTCACGCATGCATGTGCAGAAGACCTGGGAGGCCATCCTCAACGCGCCGGTGGCCCTCGACGACGTGCTGGCGGGCGAATGGCTATGGGCAGCCAGCAAGGCCACGCTGTCGGGACTGGCGATCATGCTGGTGATTGCAGCGCTGGGATTCGTCTCCTCGCCCTTGGCTCTTTGGGCGATTCCGCTGGTCTTCCTGACCGGCCTGAGCTTCGCCGCGCTCGGCCTGATCGTCACCGCGCTGGCGCCGTCCTATGATTTTTTCATGTACTACTTCACCCTGTTCCTGACGCCAATGGTGCTGCTGTGCGGTGTGTTCTTCCCGGTGGAGCAGTTGCCGTCAGCACTGCAGAGCGTCGCCAGCCAGTTGCCGCTGGCCCACGCCGTGCGCCTGGTGCGGCCGTTGCTGTTGGGGGAATGGCCTGCCGATGCCGGCTTTCACCTCGCCGCGTTGCTGATCACGGCGCTCGCCGCCTACTGGCTGGCGCTGATGCTGACCCGCCGCCGCCTGCTCAAGTGACAGGTGACTTCCAGGCAACGCAATGCCTGAACACTACAAACCTTTCATCTGCCCTGTCGCCGACCTGAGCCGGGGGGCAGCCGCCGTCCATTTCAGGAACGACGACGCCCCGGCCAGGGATCCCCGCCGGGGCGTCGTCGCGACGCCGCCGTGACGCCTTGTCCTGTTCTTGGCCTGGCTATTTCTTGGGCTCCAGAGCCGCGATCCGCTTCTCCAACCCGTCGAGCTTGCTCATCGCAGCGTTGACCTTGACGAAGTCGAAGTACGTCACGTTGTTTGCCGGCAGATCGGGATTCGCGCCATAGATGATCCACGAGTCGTCGTAGTTGCGAACTCTCTTGAAACCCATATCCCGCAAAATGGCGTAAGTCTGGGTGGAGCGCGTGCCGGTCTGGCAGTAGGCCACCACCTCCTTGTTGGGATCAATCCCCTTGTACAGCGCCTTCAGGGCCTCCGGGGCCTTCAGGGCCGCGCCGTCGCGATTGTCTACCTTCTTCTCGGCCAGTTTCGTCGAGGTCTCGGGGTCTACCCAGGCAGACTCATAGGGAATGTTGACCTGGTTCACGGCCGCGATATTGCCACCACGCACCGAGCGTATGTCATCGCCCGAGTGTTCCTTCGCGGTGCGCGAATCGATGAACTGGATATCCTTGTTCTTCAGGCTTTTCTTGACGTAGTCCGTCGTCGCTATGAGGTCCGCGCGCACCTTGGCGGTGAACTTCGCCGCCGGGAGTTTGCGCGCCTCATTCGTAATGTGGTTCTTGGCGGTCGTCCAGTCGTCCATGCCGCCGTGATACACCTTGGCCTTCTCGGCCCCCAGGTACTCGAGAATCCAGAAAACCACGTCCGGACCCGTGTCGCCCTTGGCCCCATACACGATGATCTCATGCTCACGGGTGATGCCCGCATCTCCCAAAATCTTCTCGAGCGTGCTTGCCGGCAGGACGCGCGCATTCACGTCGCGGAGTGCCACCGCCCCGGGTTTGTCGCTAATGACTACGGCGCCCGGAATCAGCCCCTTCTTGTAATCCGAGGCTGCGCGCGCATCCACTAGCACGACGCCGGGCTTGTCCTTGTTTTTGAGCACGTAGTCGGTGTCAACGATCACTCCGGCGTAGGCCGCTCCCATCCCTGAACCCAGAAGAACGCCCAGCGGCACGATTGTCTTGCAGATTTCCCATATGCTTTGACGCTTGTTCATATCTCACCTCCATCGTTATTAGAATGTCCTGCAAAACTGCCCGCCACAAGCCTTTCCGACGCTGCCGGCCGGAAACGCCGGGTGCCACGCACTGCACTGCAAAGAACTCCCGGATTTTCGCCTTCGGTTCGCCGACGACAGCGCGACCGGATTCACCGCCTCTGTTTGTCCGGCGGTAGCGGATCGCCGTGCTGCAACTCCCGAACCATGTGAATGATCTCCTTCACCGGATAACGGTGGCGCCCTCCCGGCGTCACAACACTTGGAATCTTCCCGTCACGTACCCAACGACTGACGGTGTTGGCTGAAACCTCAAACAACTCCGCCACCTCCGCCCGGGTGAAGTAGCTCTTGTACTTGTGGTCGAATGTAGTTTCCACCAGACTTGGTCACTCCCATGCATTCCGGCGCATTCCACCTATCTTGGCGGACATTATTTATAAATAATGTTGCGCACCGTATCTGACATATAGTTAACTATGATTACTTATCGATTGAAATGATGTATTTGCATCATTTTGTAGCCAATCGACAAAGAGTCCATAGATTCCCGACAAAGGATTTCAGCAGTCCGCACTTCTGGGTCTTTCGGCATCCGACAATGGACAACCTGGTCTCGGTCATCATCCCCAATTTCAACGGCGGCAATACGCTGGGAAAATGCCTGGAAGCGGCCCTGACCTCCCGCTATGACAATTTCGAAGTCATCGTGGTGGATGATGATTCGCAGGACAATTCGCTCGCCGTAATTGCCCAATATCCATGCCGACTGGTGCGGCTCGCGCAACACGGCGGTGCGGCGGTTGCCAGAAACAAGGGTGCGGAGCAAGCTCGCGGCAATACATTTTTCTTCACCGATGCCGACTGTCTGATGCGGGACGATACTCTTGCCCTGGCGGCAGGATCCCTGGCATCCGCGGGCCCGGGGGCGATCGTGGGCGGCACCTATACGGTGGCGCCCTATGACCGGCGCTTCTGTAGCCGCTTTCAGTCAGCTTTCATCAATTATTTTGAGGCCAAGCAAGCGCCAGCGGCCGACTATCTCGCCACCCATGCGTTGGCCGTCAAAGCGCACCTCTTCCGCAATCATCATGGGTTCGCTGAAGACCTTTTGCCCATCCTGGAAGACGTGGAATTCAGTCACCGGCTGCGCCGTGCCGGTTGTCGGCTGATCATGAACCCAGCCATCCAGGTGCAGCATATCTTTGAGTATTCGTTGTTCCGGTCGTTGCGCAATGCCTTTGTCAAATCGAAATACTGGACCTGCTACGCCATCGCGAACCGCGACCTGTTGGCGGATTCAGGCACGGCCTCGGTGGAACTTAAGATAAACGTGTGTGCATGGTCGCTTAGCGGACTGTTGCTGCTCAGCTATGCAATGGGCGGAGAGGTAAGTCTTCTGGCGGCCATGCCCTGGATCCTCGCGTTCAATTTGTATGTAAACCGGGGTCTGCTGCTGGCCTTCCAGCGTGCCGAAGGCCTGGGCTTCGCGGTCCTGGCAACGGTGTACTACCTGCTGCTCTATCCTGTGGCTGTGGTCGCCGGCGCGCTTACCGGGACGGTTCTCTATCTTCGGAATCTGGCCCAGTCCGGAGGGCAGCGCTGATGTATTCGATGCTGCGCCATGCCGGCTCGATACTCTGGAAGCGCCAGCCGATCCAGCTTACCTTCTTTGTCACCCGCAAGTGCAACGCCCGTTGCCCGTTCTGTTTCTATCTGCAAAGCGCCGAGGCGGCTGAGGCCGATGCCGGTGATGAATTGTCGCTGGAGGAAATCCGCAAGATCTCCGGCTCGCTGGGTTCACTGCTGTGGCTGGCCTTTTCCGGCGGTGAAATATTCTTGAGGAAGGACCTGCCGGAAATCAGTCGGATCTTTTACCGGCAGAATCGCCCGGCAATCATGCTTTTCCCCACCAACGGCCTATTGCCGGAATTGATCTACCAAAGCACGGCGCAGATACTGCGTGACTGCGGAAACAGCGTCGTGGTGGTCAAGATCTCCCTCGACGGGGTGGGTGCGGCGCACGACGCTTTGCGCCGCACTCCGGGCGGCTTCGACAAGGCGATGCAGACCTACCACCGGCTGGCGGGACTGCTGAACGGTCATCCCAATTTTGAACTCGGCGTCAATACCGTTTTCTGTTCCGAAAACCAGGACCGGATGGATGAAATCATCGAATTCGTCCAGGGCCTGGAACATATCCGGACGCATACCATTTCACTGGTGCGCGGCAACCTGGCGGACCCCGGCTACGAAGCAGTGGATCATGACAAATACCGACGGGCGATCGCCAGACTGGCCGCGAATCTGCACAGCCGCGCGGCGCCGATTTACCGCTTCCGCGGCGGGCGCCTGAAGGCGGCCCAGGACATCCTGCAGCGCCGACTGATCCACCGTACCCTGCTGGAGCAAAGAAGACTCATCCCGTGCTATGCCGGCCGGCTCAACCTGGTGTTAAGCGAGACGGGCGAGGTGTATCCCTGCGAGACCCGCTCGGAGAGCTTCGGCAACGTGCGTGCCCACGACTACGACCTGCGTTCCGTGCTGCAGACAGCCGAGGCGCGCACGACACTGGGCTCCATCGACCGCTGGGAATGCCATTGTTCGCACGAGTGCTACTTCATCACCAACATTCTGTTCAGCCCGCGCTGCTACCCGGCGCTTGCGACGGAGTGGCTGCGGCTGCGGCCGGCACGGGCGCGGCAGAATGGTGAGGGCGGTGAAACAGTCCCCGCCGGACCCACAGCCAGAACAGGCTCTTGACGCCGAATACCGCCGCCTGCAGGTCGTTCAAATTGCGCATGCGCAAGAGCTGACGCAGCAGGAACGCCGGCCGCGAGTAGAAACGCCGGAAGGCGAGCTGGCGCAACTCGTGGATCTGTTCACGGGTCATCGTATAGGGAACGAAGCACGCACCTTGGTAGGTATAGTCCCTGAGGTCCCGCGAGATCGTGCCGTACTTGGCGTGGTTCTCGTACAGTTCGGTCCCGGGGAATGCCGTGACGGCGTGAAAATTCGCCAGATCGGGATCGAGCTCGATGGCGAAATCGATGGTCTTGAGGCCGTCCTCGTAAGTCTGGCCTGGAATCCCGAAAATAAACGGCATGCTCACCCGCAGTCCGACCTTCTTGGCGATGCGCACCGCCTCGCGGGTGTGATCGATCGTCGAGCCTTTGCGCACGGCATTGAGGTTCTTCTGCTCACCGCTTTCGCCGCCAAACAGAATTGCCCAGCAGCCAGCATCCTTGAACGCTTGCAGTAGGGGTTCGTCCACCTGGTCCACGCAGGCCGAGGCGAACCAGCTGAAGTCGAGCCCGCGTGCCTTGATTTCCTGAGCCAGCAGCAGCGCGCGATGGTAATCGGCTGCGAGCGTGTCGTCCAGGAACTTGATTTCGCGATAGCCCTGGTCGAGACACAGTTCGATCTCGGCGAGTACGTTCTCGATGCTGCGGTAACGCACGCCGCGCACCCCCGCTTGTCGCTTCCTGTCGATTTGAAAACAGAACATGCACTTGCGGTCGCAACCGCGCGCGGTCATCAGTACCGTGACCGGCTTGCGCCGGTAGGTTCCCGGCGGCGGCAGGCAGCGATCCGCTTCGCCCAGCAACTCGCGGGCGGGAAAGGGCAGCGCGTCCAGCTCCTCGATGAGCGGGCGCGGCGGGTTCTTGACGATCTCGGCGCCGCGCCGGAACGCCACGCCGAGGACGCCGGCTAGGCTACGCCCGGACTCCAGCCGCGCCACTATCTCCGCAACGGTAATCTCCCCCTCGCCGGTGCCCACTGCGTCGAGATGCGCGCAGTCGAGCAGGCATTGCTCCTGCTTCGCGATTGGATAGGGACCGCCGACACAGGTGAATACCTCGTGATTCAGTTGCTTCACTGCCTCGGCGGTTTGCATTGCTTTGTACCAGCCGAAGGTCGTCGCATAGATACCGGCGAATTGCGGATCGAACTCGCCGACGCGCCGCATTATCTCCTCGTGGGTGAGGAACGCGCCGTTGAAGAAGCGCACTTCATGCCCGGCTTTAAGCAACGCCGCCCCGATGTAAAGTATGCCGAGCGGTTGCCAGTAATTGATCTGCGAGCCGGCCGTCTGGCTTGGAAACACTTCCTGCGGCAGCCATGCAGGAAAGATCAGGGCACACCTCACCGTCCCCCTCCCACCGCAAAGGTGGAGACGGCACGCA
>Ga0208566_1001669_pt1 | contig 12557 bp, 11 predicted proteins | sample PL_2010_150m_FD_184159 | JGI IMG/M metagenome (GOLD analysis project Ga0208566, IMG submission 184159) | Freshwater microbial communities from Powell Lake, British Columbia, Canada to study Microbial Dark Matter (Phase II) - PL_2010_150m... | ecosystem: Environmental > Aquatic > Freshwater >...
CCATTCCACCGCCAGCGACTGGGTCATGACGTGGATGCCGGCCTTGGACATGGCCGAGGGCACGACGAAGGGCGAGCCGGTCCAGACCCAGGTGACGACTATCGATACCACACTGCCTTTGTCGCCGCCCTTGATCCAGCGCTTGCCCACCGCATGGGTGGTGTAGAAGGTGCCGTGGAATACGGTATTGGCGATGGCGTCAAAGCCGCGATGCGACAAGTCCTCTGTGCGGCTGATGAAATTGCCGGCGGCGTTGTTCACCAGTCCGGTGAGCGGTCCGCCGTCGCTCCAGATCGATTCGATCATCCTGTCCACGCTTTCGGCGTCGCGAATATCGATCGCGTGGGTCTTGACCGAGCCGCCGCGTTTTTGCATCAGCTCTTTCGCTGTCTGGTCGAGCACTTCCTTGCGCCGGCCGCAGATATAAATATCCGCGCCCAGTTCCAGGTATCTATCCACCATTTCGCGGCCGAGACCGGTGCCGCCGCCGGTGACGAGAATGCGCTTGCCTTTGAACAATCCGGGTTGGAACATGGTGCGTCCTTTGCGAGGAAAACCGGCGCGCGCGCCATCTGACAGTTGCACGCCACAAACGCCGCAATCTTACCGCAAGCGCAGCTTGCCCGGCTGCGGGCCGTATAGAATGGCGCGTCATCCACGCACAGGGATTGCCTAACCATGATCACATCCGCGCCAGCCAGTATCGGCATGTCGCTTGCCGAGGTCGATACGCCGGCACTGATCCTCGATCTGGACGCGTTCGAGCGCAATCTCACGCACATGGCAGCCGCTGTCGCCGGCCGGCCGGTGCGCCTGCGACCGCATGCTAAGAGCCACAAGTGCGCCGAAATCGCGCTGCGCCAGATCGCTCATGGCGCGGTGGGCGTGTGCTGCCAGAAGGTGAGCGAAGCCGAGGCGCTGGTCGCGGGCGGCGTCAGCGATGTGCTGATCGCCAACGAAGTCGTCGGCGCGGGCAAGCTCGAGCGCCTGGCGAAACTGGCGCTCAAGGCACGGCTGGCCGTGTGCGTGGATTCGCCGGAAAATGTGTTCGCGCTCGAAGCGGCGGCAGCACGCGCCGGCGCGCGTATCGATGTCCTGGTGGAAGTCAACGTCGGCGCCGATCGCTGCGGCGTCGAGCCCGGCGAACCGGCGCTGGCCCTCGCGCGCAGCGTCGCCGCCTGCCGCAATCTGCGCTTCGCCGGTCTGCAGGCCTATCACGGCGGGGCGCAGCATTTGCGCAGCGTGGCGGAGCGCAGGCGCGCCATCGGTCGCGCGGTCGAATCGGTGCGCGCCACGCGCACGCTGATCGAAGCGAACGGCATCGCCTGCGCCACGGTCACCGGCGCCGGCACCGGCAGTTTTCCGCTCGAGCTCGAAAGCGGCGCCTTCGACGAATTGCAGCCCGGCTCCTACATTTTCATGGACGCCGATTACCACCGCAACGAATACGATGCCGCCTGGCCGCGCTTCGAGCAGAGCCTGTTCGTATGGACCACGGTGATGAGCCGGCCAGTGCCCTCGCGCGCTGTGGTGGACGCGGGCCTCAAGGCTTCGAGTGTCGATTCCGGCATGCCGCAGCTGTGGAACCTGCCTGGCGTCGAATACACCAAAGCCTCGGACGAGCACGGCGTGCTCGCCATCGCGCCCGGCGTCGATGCGCCGGCTCTGGGCGCAAAACTACTGCTGGTGCCGGGCCATTGCGACCCCACGGTCAATCTCTATGACTGGTTCGTGTGCGTGCGGCGCGGCGTGGTCGAAGCACTGTGGCAGGTCAGCGCGCGGGGAGCGACGCGCTAGTCGGCTGCGCCTGGGCCGACCGGTGGCGGCGCAACGACGCTTCTTGACTGTCGTTTGACCCAGATCAAAGAACTCTGGATCTGGTAGGACTAAATTGGCTACACCAATCTGGTAATACCAAACGACAGCTCCAGCCCAATGAAAGCATCGAACGCGCCCGCGGCACGCGTCACGGCCGAACAAAACGAAGCCGCGTCACTGATCGCGCGGCTCCTGCCGTTCATCCGTGAACGCCGCATGGAGTCCGGCGACCGCTTGCCCTCAGAGCGTCTTCTGGCCGAACGCTTTGGCGCTACCCGAGCGATCGTCCGCGAGGCGCTGGCGCTGCTTGAGGCGATGCGCGTGGTCGAGCGCCGCCCACGCTCCGGGGTCTATCTGACGGCCGAATCCCGCGTCGGCAGTCTCGACGCGATCGTGATGCGGGCCAACCTTGGGTTGACCCTGGACGAAAGCGAAGCCAACAGTCTTAACGAGTTCCGCTCGATTCTGGAAGCGCAGGCGGTCGAGCTCGCATGCGTGCGCCGAACGCCTGAGGACATCGCGCGCATGGACGAATGCATGGAGCGGTGCCGGGCGCAATTCAAGCGCAATGAGTCCATTGGTCAGGCGAGTGCGGATTTTCACCTGGCAATCATGGCGGCGACGCACAATCAGTTTCTGCTGCGTGCCGCCCATTCGTTCTACCTCGCGACGCGCGACTGGCGCGAAGTGCTGTTCACCGACCGGAAGGTGTGCGTCAGTTCCATACGAGAACACCAGGCGATCCGCGATGCGATCGCGCAGGGAAACATCACCAGGGGACGCAGTGTCATAAAGGCCCATTTCATCGTGGCCGACGGCTACTGGCGTGACTTTCTTGTGCCCGCCGCTCCGAAGGCGGGCAAAGTGGAATCAGTGAAACACCGCCGACGTCGCGGCCCGACGTCACGATAAATTGAGGGGGAATGACATGGAACAAGGCAGACGTACTCTGCTGAAAGCGGGGATCGTGGCTGGCGCCGCGGCCGCCTTCGCCGCGCCGGCGATCGCCCAGGGGAAGCGTGAATTGAAAATGGTGCTCGGATGGCCGCGGCATTCGCCCGGCAACGGCACGGCGATCGAGCGGTTCACACAGAACGTGGCCAAGGCGACAGATGGGCGAATAACGTTCCGTATCTACGGTGCGAACGAGCTGGTTCCGGTTCTGGGCATGTTCGACGCTGTCTCCAAAGGTGCCGTGGATGTGGCCAATTCCACCGCGTACTACTGGACCGGAAAATCGAAAGCCTTCAATTTCTTTTCGACGGTACCTTTCGGCATGCTGCCGATGGAACATTTCGCGTGGCTGACCTACGGCGGGGGGCAAAAGCTGTGGGACGAACTTAACGCGCCGCACGAGCTGAAGTCGCTGCCGCTCAGCCAGACCGGCGCGCAGATGGGAGGCTGGTACCGCAAGGAGGTCAAGAGTCTGGCCGATCTGAAAGGCCTCAAGGCGCGCTATCCGGGATTCGGCGGCGAGATCCTCAAGTCCCTCGGCGCGACTCCCGTGCTGATGCCGCTGGGCGAGGTGTTTCCGGCGTTGCAGGCGGGCGCGCTCGACGCGGCAGAGCTGGCGACACCCTGGTTCGACATGGGCTACGGGCTCTACAAGGTCGCGAAGTTCTACTACAGCCCGGGTTTTCACGAGCCGGGCCACACGCTCGATCTGATGTTCAACAAGAAGGTCTGGGAAAGTTTCAGTCCCGCCGACCAGTCGTTGCTCACGCTTGCCGCGCATGCCGAACTACTGCACTCGGAGAGCGAGGTGCTTGCCGGCGATCCCGACGCGCTCGATCAGTTGACCGGCAAGTTCGGTGTACAGCTGCGCACCTTTCCCGATGATGTGCTGCGTGCCATGCAGAAAGCCGCGGCGCAGATCATTCCCGCCGCCGTCGCCGATGACCCAATGGCAAAGAAGATCTACGAATCGTATACGTCGTTTCAGAAGAAAGTTCTGCCGCGCGGACTGCTGATGCCGGGAGCGGTTTGGCGCATGCGCGGGTTGTGATGGCTGCGGCAGTCACGGAGGAAGAGTCCGATGGCGGGCCTATCGCCGACGCGCTCGAACGCGTCGGCGAGTTCGTCGGTCAGGCGCTTGCGTGGCTGACGCTCGCCTGCGTGCTTGTCTGTTTTTTAGTCGTTGTATTGCGCTACGGATTCAGCCTTGGTTTCATCTGGATGCAGGAATTATACGTCTGGCTGCACGCCATCGTGTTCACCGGCTGCGCCGGGTATGCGCTCAAGCACGACAAGCACGTACGGGTCGACATTTTCTATGCGCGCATGTCCAAGCGCGGCAGGGCCTGGGTCAATCTCGCCGGATCGACCCTGATGATCCTGCCGTGGATGGCGATCACGGTCTGGTTCGCCGGACCTTGGGTTGCGAGTTCATGGGCGACGCGCGAAGAATCGGGCATGCCTGACGGGATGCCCGCGCTGTACCTGCTCAAAGCCATGCTCCTGGTCATGGCCCTGTTACTTTCGCTTCAGGCGGTGGCACTGGCCGCGCGTTCGCTGCGCACCCTGCGGCGGGTCTGATGCAATTGTGAATACCGGAGAAGTTCTCAGCATCCTGTTACTTGCATCGTCGCTTCTGATCATGATGCTCGGCTTCGGTGTTGCCTTTTCACTCGCGGCACTCGGAATGCTGTTCGCCGCGCTCGGGACCTGGATGGGCGTGTTCGAGATGCGCCTGCTCGCGGCGCTGCCGAGCCGCTTCTTTAGTACCATGCAGAACGAGGTGCTGGTTGCGGTGCCGCTGTTCATATTCATGGGCACGGTACTCGAGCGTTCCGGCATTGCAGAGGAACTGTTGGAGACGGCAGGGCGTTTGTTCGGCCGTCTGCGCGGCGGTGTCGCGGTCTCAGTGGTGCTGGTCGGTGCGGTGTTCGCGGCCTCCACTGGCATTGTCGGCGCAGCTGTCGTCACCATGGGCATGATCAGCCTGCCGCTGATGTTGCGCCTCGGATACGACCCGCGCGTCGCCACTGGCACCATCTGTGCGTCGGCAACGCTGGCGCAGATTATTCCGCCGTCGACGGTACTTATATTCATCGGCGACATGCTGCAGGCGGCGAACAGCCAGGCGCAGCTCGCACGCGGCAACATGGCACCCGATCCGGTTTCTGTCGGCGATCTCTTCTTCGGTGCGTTGGTGCCCGGTTTGCTGCTGGCCGCCGGGTATATCGTCTGGATTCTGGTGGTCGGGCTGGTGCGCCCAGCCAGCTGTCCGGCAATGCCGGCGGCAGACGCGCTGGCGGAGGGTCTGCTGCGACGCGCGCTGCGGGCGCTTCTACCCGCGCTCGTGCTGGTGATCGCGGTGCTTGGCTCAATCCTCGCAGGTGTTGCCACTCCGACCGAGTCCGCCTCCGTTGGCGCAGTGGGTGCGATGGTGCTGGCATTCTGGCGCGGAACGCTGACCCGTGACATGCTCGCCGGAGTCGCTCAGACCACGGCTAAATTGTCTTCAATGGCCTTCCTGCTGCTGTTCGGTGCTTCGGTGTTCATTCTCGTGTTTCGCGGACTCGGCGGCGACACCTTCGTCGAGGGCTTGCTTAAGTCCATGCCGGGTGGAATGCACGGCGCAATGGCGGTCGTCATGCTGATAATTTTCGTGCTCGGGTTTTTCCTCGATCCGTTCGAGATCATTTTCATTATCGTGCCGATCGCCGGCCCGGTGCTGATTACGCTGGGCGCCGACCCGCTGTGGCTGGGGGTGCTGATCGCGCTCAATCTGCAGACGAGTTTCCTCACGCCGCCATTCGGGTTCTCGCTTTTCTACCTGCGCAGCGTGGCGCCGCCCGAGGTTACAACCGGGCATATCTACCGCGGTATCCTTCCGTTCGTCGCGATCCAACTCGTTGGGATCGCCGCAGTGTGGCTGGTACCGCCATTCGCCACTGCCCTGCCGCGAATGATCTTCGGCTACTAAACGATGGCCACAGTGCTCGTCATCGGCACCATGGATACCAAGGGGCGCGAGTCTGCCTACCTTGCCGGCCGGATCCGGGAGCACGGCTGCGAGGTTGTGCTCATGGATGTCGGCATCCTCGGCGAAGCCGACGAGATCGATTGCGACATCACACGGCAGGCCGTCGCCGAAGCGGCGGGGACGACGCTCGACGCGCTGCGAAATGCCGGCAGCCGCGGCAAGGCAGTCGAAGGCATGCGCGAGGGCGCGCGGCACGTCGCGCGTGCATTGGCCGGGAAGGGGCGTATTCACGGCGCAATTTCACTCGGCGGCGCGGAAGGCGCGGTGCTCGCGGCCGCCGCGATGCAGGAATTGCCGCTGGGCATGCCAAAGACCATCGTCTCGCCGATCGCCTCCGGCAGGCGCACTTTCGGACCTTTCGTTGGCACCACCGATATCGGCGTCGTCCACTCCGTGGTTGATATCCTCGGACTGAACAGGATTGCGCGCGATGTCTTCGACAGCGTCGCCGCTGGTGTTGCCGGCGGAGCGCTGGCTTTCGAGCGCAAGTGCCTTGTCCCGGCGGAGAAGCCCACGCGCAAGCAGTTCGCCGCCACGATGCTGGGTAACACCACACGCCCGTTGATGCTGATCCGGCGCCGGTTCGAGGCGGAGTGCGGCGAACTGGTGATCTTTCACGCCAACGGCGTCGGCGGGGCGGCGCTGGAACAGCATATCGACGCCGGGCACATCGACGGGGTCCTCGACTACACGCTGAGCGAGATCATCGCCAACATCGCCGGTGGATTTCACGACGCCGGCCCGTCCCGGCTCGAGTCGGCCGGGAGGAAAGGACTGCCGCAGGTGGTCGTGCCTGGGTGCGTGGATTTCATGGTGTGCGGTCCGCGCCACGAAGTGCCGCCGCAATGGCGCGACCGGCCGAGCTACTACCACAACCCGGAGTTTACGCTGATCCGCGCGACGCGCGATGAGCAGCTGGAAGCGGCGCGCCGGATCGCCGGCAAACTCAATGCGTCGCGCGGACGTGTCGCTCTGCTGGTGCCGACCCGCGGACTGTCCATCCCCAATTGCGAATCCGATCAGCTTGGCGCGCCCGGGGCGTTCTGGAATCCGCCGCTGGACGCGGCGTTCCGCGCCGAGCTGAGGCGTTACGTTGACAAGCATATCGAGTATCAGGAATTCGATGCACATCTCAACGACGAAGCGTTCGCACTGGCAGTGCTGGACGTTGCGATGACCGTATTTTCAACATGAACTGAAAGGAATTCCATCATGGCAAAGAATGTGAAGCGCGCATCGGGGACGCAGGCGCGGAAGGCGGGCGCGGCGGACGCCGGCGCCGGAAATAGTAATGCAGGTGAAGCCTGGAGCGAGGCGAGCGGCCCCGAAGCTCACGTCAAATCGAGCTATCAGGACGAGGCGCATGCGCCGCGGCGCAAGACGCTGGATCTTGGGTTCCCCTCCTGGTGCCTCGGCAATGTGTGTGCGGCCGATGTGAAAGAGTACCTGCGTTACAGCGACACCATTCTGATACCGAAGGCGTCGCTCGAACAGCACGGGGCGCACCTACCGCTGTTCTGCGACAGCATCACCGCCGACGAGGTCGCCAGACGCGCCGGCAGCAAAGCGGGCATCCTGTATACGCCGACACTATGGATGGGTTACAGCCCGCAGCATCTCAAGGCGCCAGGGCAGGGTACGGGCACGATTACGCTGCGCGTCGAGACCTATCTCAATCTTCTCTACGATATCGGACGCTCGCTGATCCACCACGGGTTCAGACGCCTGATATTCGTCAATGGCCACGGCTCGAACGTGAAAGTCGTCGATCCGGTGATGCGCAAACTGCGCAACGAGACCGGTGCACTTGTCGCCTACTACAAACCCTACGCCGAACGCTACCTCGGCATGTTGCAGGACGTGCTCGAAGGGCCGGTCGAAGAAACGCCGGGCTGGCATGCCGGCGAACTCGAGACGTCGCAGTGCCTGTGTCATAACCCTCGGCTGGTGCGCATGGACCGGGCAGTGAAAGACAAGGCGCACGCGCCCTCGTGGTTGGGAAAAGGGTGGACGAAAAAGGACGGCATGCCGGACATCGAATTTCAGGGTTATCGATACTTCGACATGCCGTTCGAGCACGGTGAGTTTACTGAATCGGGAATCATGGGCAACCCGTATCGCGCTGCAGCCTACAAGGGCGAGATCGCGTTCAATCGCTTCTCCAATCACCTGATTGATGCCGTACACGAACTCGAAAAAGTGGACGTGAAAGTCCACCACGCCGACTGGACAGCCGGCAAGACCATGGGGGGAACCTCATGAGTGGCATCGAGCGACCGTTTTACGGCGTTTGTGGGTCGCGGTCGGAGTTCGACGCCCGGGCGATCGCCGCCGAGCTGGCGGAAATCGTAGGCCCTGGGCGCGTGCTTCAGGGACCCGAGGCTCGGCTGCGTCACCCCGGCGACATGAGCTGGCTCACATATATCCACGCGTATCACGGCAAGCCGCTCAACGGCCAAGATGTGGTCGCGACGCCGGGATCGACGGAGGAAGTAGCGGCGATCCTAAAGCTTGCCACGCGCCTGCGTATCCCGGTGACACCCGTCGGCGGCGCCTCCGGCGTTCAGGGTGCATCCAATGCAAACTGCGGCGGTATCCTGCTCAATCTGATCGAGATGAAGCGCGTGCGGCATCTGGACGTCAAATCGCTCACTTGTACCGTCGAACCCGGCATGATCGTCAAGACCTTCGAGGAACAACTCAACGCCCAGGGTCTGAGTTTCACTCACTACCCCGCATCAGCGGAGTGGGCGAGCGTCGGCGGCAGCGTCGCCGCGAGGGGCTCAGGTGTGCTCTCGACCAAGTATGGAACTATCCAGGACCACGTGTTGTCGGCCGAGGTGGTTCTTCCCGGCGGCGATGTCGTCCAGCTTCCGGTCGTGCCGCGACACGGTGTCGGGCCGGAACTCACCCAGCTTTTCATCGGCAGCGAGGGAACGCTCGGTGTCATCACAGCCATTACGGTGAAGTTGCGGCGGCTGCCGGTGCGGCGCGATTTCATCGCTTTCCGCTTTGATGGTCTCGCGCCAGGAATTGAGGCCGGCCGGCTGATCATGACGAGCGGCCTCCGCCCCGCAGTAATGCGACTCTACGACAAGGATGCAGCGGTGCACAGCCTTGAGCGAGCGGTGCGTGCCGGGCTGGACAGCGAAACCATGGTGATTATGGTCGATGGCGACCACCCGGCGTTGGTCGACGCCGAGGCGGCGGTCTGCCGCGATATTTGCAGCAAGCAGGGCGGGCGTGAGCTCGCTCCCGGTATCGGCGAATCGTGGTGGGAAAAGCGCTACGTTTTCTATTACCCACCGCACGCGCCCCAGTTGCCGCAGATCTGGTGCACCATGGACGCAGTGGCGGATTTCTCGCACATCGAAGCGGTCTATCACAATGTCACCAGCGCTATGCGCGGGGCGGTCGATCCGTCCTGGAACATGATGGTCAAGACGCATTTGTCGCACTGGTTTGAGTGGGGGTCGATGATCTACCCGCGCTTTGGCATTCCAAAGGGTCCGGACAATCTCGAAGAGGCGCTTGAAATGCACGACAGCATAGTGCGCGCAGCGACGCTCGCCGCGATTGAGGCCGGCGCGGTGATGAACGATCATCACGGCGTCGGCATGAGGCTCGCGCCGTATATGGTGAGACAGTTGGGGGCGACTGGAATGGGACTTCTGCGGCGGATCAAGGGCGCGATCGACCCGGACCAATTGCTGTGTCCGGGCAAGCTCGGCATGTAGCCGGAGGGTAATGCCGGATAGCGGCGTCGTCGGACCGCCGCTTCCGCCCTGTCATACTCGACTGACCGGGGTTGGAGCTACTTCTTTTCCGACCAGAGCACGCCGGCCGAAGCCCAGTCTGACTTCTTTACGTCGCGCAGAATTATCTGTACAGCGCCCGGCTCGCACTTGAGCGTGCGGCAGGTTTCGCGCGTGACCGCTTCGACGAATTCGCGCTTGATTTCGGCACTACGGCCTTCGAACATATCGACCTGGATCAGGGGCATGGGTGTCTCCTCGGGAAAATGCCGAAGATAGCCTGTCAGGCAACGCAGCGCAACCGCGCCGCGGCTTGCTGCGTCATCGAACGTCGGGTGAACCTCACTTGCTTTGCTTCCAGGTCGTGACTATGCTTGTTTCGTGCCCCTGCACCCCGGGGGTCGCGTGTGGATTCAACGGGCGTCGATGGGCGCCGGGAGGTCATGATGAGGTCTTTCCAGATTCTGCTGATTTCCGCTCTGTTCATTTGCCTGGCGCTCGCCGGGCTGCCGGTCCAGGCGCAGAACGCCCAACCCAGGATCATTGGCGAGAAGCAGGCGGAGGACCTGCTTGGATCCGTAGTAAGGATCAAGGCGCGCGCGCTGCCGGATGCGCGCAGCAGCGCGACGCTGGGCTCGGCGCGCGAAGGCAGCGGCGTCATTATCGACGACAAGGGACACATCCTCACCATCGGTTATCTGGTGATCGAAGCCGAGGCCATCGAAGTCACTACCGCGAACGGCAAGACCGGCCCGGCAACGCTGACCGGCTACGATCACGCCACCGGCTTCGGCCTGTTGCGTGCGGTGCTGCCGCTGGAGGCCAAGCCGATCGGTCTGGGCGCGTCGGCCGCGCTTTCGCTGCGCGAACCGGTACTGGTCGCGCCGCACGGGGGGCGTGACTCGCTCAATGTCGCCTATGTCGTATCCACGCGCCAGTTTGCGGGCAGCTGGGAATACCTGCTGGAGAGCGCGCTCTTCGTTTCGCCGCCGAATCCGGCATGGGCCGGTTCGGCGTTGATCAGCCGCGAGGGCAAGCTGGTCGGCGTAGGTTCGCTGCTGGTGCGCGACTCGGAGGAGACGGGCACGCCGTTGCCAGGCAATATGTTCGTGCCGATCGACCTGCTCAAGCCCATCCTCGCGGACCTGATCGAGAAAGGCCAGGCGTCCAGCCCGCCGCGGCCGTGGCTGGGCATGGCGACCGAGGAGCTGCAGGGACGTTTGTTCGTCACCCGGGTATCGCCCGAGGCGCCGGCCGACGAGGCCGGCGTGCGGCGAGGCGACATCATCATCGGCGTCGGCGCCGATCCCGTAACCACCCACGCCGAGCTGTACCGCAGGCTCTGGTCGCTGGGTCCGGCCGGGACCATAGTCACACTGCAGGTGCTGCAGGGTGCAATCGTGAAAGAAATCAAGGTCCAGTCGATCGACCGCACCAAATACTTTCGCGCCAAGCCGACGGTCTGACGGAACCATTGCGATCACCGCGTCTGCGCTCGTTCTTCCGCCATCGGACTCAGCCGTGCCGCCCGTGCTAGGATTGCGGGAAGGCAAGAAGGAATAAGCGAGAGGAAGCGGTGATGGAGCAGTTCATCGGCACCAAGCCGGTGGCGGAGAAGCAGCGCTTCGACGTTGCCCGCCTGGAAACATTTCTGCGCGCACATGTGCAAGGCTTCGCAGGTAGCCTCGAAGTCGAGCAGTTCAAGGGTGGGCAATCCAATCCTACTTACCGCCTCAGCGCCGGCGGCAGGCGCTATGCGATGCGCGCCAAGCCCGGTCCCGCCGCCAAACTGCTGCCCTCGGCACATGCGGTGGAGCGCGAATACCGCGTGATCAGCGCCCTGGGCAAGACCGATATCCCGGTACCCCGCACCTACGCCCTGTGCGAGGACGAGGGTGTGATCGGGCGCGCGTTCTATATCATGGACTGCGTCGACGGCCGCGTGCTGTGGGACCCGGCGCTGCCCGGCATGACCGCGGCCGGGCGCGGCGCGATCTACGACGAAATGAACCGCGTGATCGCCGCGCTGCACGGCGTCGATTACGCCGCCATTGGACTTGCCGATTACGGCAAGCCGGGCAATTATTTCGCGCGCCAGATCAGTCGCTGGAGCAAGCAGTACCAGGCCTCGGAGACGGAAAAGATCGAGGCCATGGACAATCTGATCGCCTGGCTGCCGAATAACATTCCGGCCGGCGACGAAACCGCGATCGTGCACGGCGATTACCGCCTGGACAACCTGATATTTCATCCGACCGAACCGCGCATCCTCGCCATCCTCGACTGGGAACTTTCCACCCTGGGCCATCCGCTGGCCGACATTTCCTATCACTGCATGGGCTGGCGCATTCCGCCGGGGCAGTTCCGCGGCATCGGCGGACTCGATCTGGCGGCGCTGGGGATACCGGGAGAAAAAGAATACGTCGCGGCCTATTGCAGACGCACCGGGCGCGAGCGCATCGACAACTGGGATTTCTATCTCGCTTACAATATGTTCCGCATTGCAGCCATTTTGCAGGGCATCAAGAAGCGCGTGGTGGAGGGCACCGCCGCCAGTGCGCACGCGGCCGATGCCGGCTCGCGGGTGCAGCCGCTGGGTACGCTCGCCTGGGAGTACGCACAAAAAGTCATCGCGGCCGGGAAATAATCCGGCCGCTTCCGCATCACCTTCATTCTAGGAAAGGCAAGCCATGGATTTCGCATTCACCGACAAGGTCAAGGCCATGCAGGCCAAGCTCAACGCGTTCATGGATGAGCACATCTATCCGAACGAACATCGCTTCCACGCCGAGATTCTGGAAAACCGGCGCAACGGCAATCCGTGGATCCCGACCAAAATCGTCGAGGAACTGAAGCCCAAGGCGAGAGCAGCCGGGCTGTGGAACCTGTTCCTGCCGCATTCCAAGCGCGCGCCCGAAGGCCTGTCCAACCTCGAATACGCGCCGTTGTGCGAAATCATGGGCCGGGTGACCTTCGCGGCGGAAGTGTTCAACTGT
>Ga0208566_1001671_pt1 | contig 12546 bp, 13 predicted proteins | sample PL_2010_150m_FD_184159 | JGI IMG/M metagenome (GOLD analysis project Ga0208566, IMG submission 184159) | Freshwater microbial communities from Powell Lake, British Columbia, Canada to study Microbial Dark Matter (Phase II) - PL_2010_150m... | ecosystem: Environmental > Aquatic > Freshwater >...
CCAGCCTGGCGACGATCTTGTCCATGCCCATGTCCTCGAAATAGGCGTAGGTCTGCCCCGGCGTCACCTTGCTGAAAGGATGGTTCGGATCGGCCATGCGGTTGTAGCTGAAGAGCACATCGTCGGCATTGAAGTCGCGGGTCGGCTTGAACTTGGCGTTGCTGTGGAACTTGACCCCCTTGCGCAACTTGAAGGTATAGGTGAGTCCATCGGCCGATTCCTGCCAGGACTCGGCCAGGGCCGGCACAACCTTGGTCGTGCCGATCTGGAATTCGACCAGGCGGTTGTACATCGGCACCGACGACGCATCAGCGGTGGTACCGGTGGTGAAAAATTGCGGGTTGAAGCCTTCCGGGCTGCCTTCCGAGCAATACACCAGGGTTTGCGCTGCTGTGGCAACACCGTTTGCAGCACCGAGCATCGCGATCAGCGCCGCCGCGAGAATGATCTTGGGGTCGTTCTTCATCAGGGTGTCTCCATTGTTTGTGCCATTAGCCTGCTATTTCAAGGTATTCGACAACGCTTGATGGTTGAGGGATGACGCCCCCATCTTCGCGAAGTCCATCGAGATGGAAGGCGATCGCTTCCCGGATTTCACTTTCGACTTCCTGAACCGTGCTGCCTGTTGCTATACAACCAGGAAGGTCCGGAACGTAGGCGGAATAGTTGCTTTCGGCCTTCTCGATTACGACGGCATAACGCATCAAATCCTCACTTTCTCAATCCGGCTTGTTTGAATATGCTACCGATCGTACCAGGTGCAAGGTCGTCGCTGGGCTTGCCGGCAACGGTAACCCGGCCGGATTTCGCTGCGTGCTTGTACTGCCGGTGACTTCCGCGCGTCGCGACAAGAAACCACCCGTCCTCGGCGAGCAGCTTAAGCACTTCGCTGACTTTCATCCGCCAAGATTAGCAGGCAAATGGGGAATCACAAAATCGGCAAGCGCCGCAGATACCGCCACAGACAACCTCGCTCCGCCTGAGCGGCGTTAGGTGGCCAATAATTGACAACGCGAAATACGCGACAAGACTTCGCCCATGTTTTCGCGTGCGATAGCGGTGTCGTAGTTGACCTGACCGCGTAGCCACCATCCATCGCTGAGTCCAAAGTACCGGCACAGTCGCAGATCGGTGTCTGCTGTGATGGCCCGCTTACCTGCCACGATGTCCCCAATTCGTTGAGGGGGTACACCGATGTCCTTGGCCAAGCGATATTTCGTCAAGCCAAGCGGCTTCAGGAACTCTTCATCCAGCATTTCGCCGGGAGAAACCGGGGGTACAGTATGCATGTTCAAACTCCTACAGTGGTAATCAACGATCTCGACGTTTTTAGGGCCTTCTACGGTCCAAACGAAGCACACGCGCGATTGATCGTTGATGCGAATGCTGTATTGCCCCTTGCGATTGCCCTTTAGAGCCTGACGTCGTGCAGGAACGCAACAGCATCGACAGTCACCACCGGATAAGCGTTTGTGGCAGACTCCTCACCGAACTTTGCTCAGTCGTTCAGCCATCCGCGTTTGCCAGCCGGCGCCTGTCGCTTTCCATCTTTCGATGACATCAGATGGCAAACGGAGTGAGATCAACTTGCGCGGATTAGGCGACACAGGTCTGCCGCCCTTGTTTACCTTAGCGCGAGCCAGCATTTCTTCGGTAAGCTCCGGGAGTTCCTCGTATTCTTCCGGTCCCACCGCATGAGCGTCGACACGAACGAGGTCAGACTTCAAGGAGTGGCGCAATGCGGGTTTGTTCGCGGTCATTTGCTTTCCTCATACTGAATATGTGACGATCCGCGCCACGCGGCGTGTAGCCCACGACAACCATCCGGTCTTCCAATAGGCCATAGCAGATAACACGTGTTTCACCATAGTTTCTCCGTGTGTCCTCGATCTCCACTGTGACACCCGCAAAGACGAACGTAGCGTCGGCGAAATCCAGTCCGCGCTCCGCCAGTGTCTTCTCGCGTTTGGTCGAATCGAACGTGATTCGCATGCAGTTATTGTATATACAATAACTATGCAGTGCAAGTTGTGTTTATTCGATTCAATAAGCATAGAGCCTGACGCCGTGCTTGAAGACTACAACATCAACAGTCACAAACGGGCAAGCGTTTCGGCGCCGACTCGGACTACCTTGGCGCAGCTTCGGCCACTTGCGCGCAGATGGCGGCGAACGAGGCTGCCGGATCCGGCGAGCGGGAAATTGAACGCCCGATGACCAGGTGCGGTGAGCCCGCGCGGATTGCGTCACCGGGCGTGGCAGTGCGCGCCTGGTCGTTCTTGGCGTCGCTGGACAATTGTGTGCCTGGCGTGACGATGAGCATGTCCCGCGGCAGTATCTCGCGAAGCACTTGAGGTTCCCATGGCGAAGCCACCACGCCGTGACAGCCCGCCGCCAATGCGAGCCGGGCCAGCCGAAGGACTTGTTCCTGAACCGGGGCGCTCACGCCGACCTCCAGAAGGTCTTTGTCGCGCATGCTGGTAATGACCGTGAGCGCAAGAACCTTCAACAATGGGAACGGTCGCGCGGCCGCCACGGCGGCACGCAGGACCGCCGAGCCACCCGAAGCGTGGACCGTAATCATGGAGACGCCGAGCTTGCCGGCGGCTGTAACCGCGCCGGCGACCGAGTTCGGGATTTCAAGGAGCTTTAGATCGAGGAACACTTGTTTTCCGTCGGCGACGAGCTGGCGTACTACAGACGGACCTTCCGCCGTGAGCAACTGCAAGCCGACCTTGTAGAAGGAAGCAGACGCGCCCAGTTGTTCCACCAACTGGGCTGCCTGGTCTGCGCTCTCGAAATCAAGCGCGACGATGACACGGCTACCGGGATTCATAGCCGCTCCATGCGAAAGCGATTCTGGAGGCAGGAGAAAGTCGCGGACCACCCTTAAATCGTCAAGTGGCTCATCGGTGTATTGGATTTTCGTGCTCATAAATTGCCTTGCCTTTCCGCCAGTAACCGGCACCAAGGACCAAGGATACGTATGACGCCGTCACGCTTGGCTCAGCGTCCGGCTACGCGGCAAGTTTGACGCGCCGCATCAGAAGACGGTCTTAACTATTGAATTTACCCCAGCAATCAATTCTTCAACCTGTTCGTCCGTGGGCTCAGTTGCCTTTTGATGGCTGCACAGGTTGCGAATGTCCGCTAGAAGCTGAATCTTTCTCCAAATGGGAGTGTCATACACCCCTTTGTTCTTGAGCGGGTCGTTGAGATCTGAGATCGTAGGAGACTTCTTGCCAATAACAATACTGTGATTGTCTGCGGCTCTTTGGAGATGTCTTTCAAGCACTACGCCTGCCAAAGCCCCAGCGGCACGTTTGCTTATCTTCTTGAGTTGTGTTGCGGCAGCAAGCTCTGCGTCTTGAATTTCAGCAAATAGATGTCCCGTCACATCCTGCAAGACGCTTTCTAAACGTGACGAAAGAGAGGAGAGAATTTGAAGCTGGTTCAATACTCTGATGCCCGCCGCGTTATTTGAGTCCCATAGCGGCTTATCGTAGCTATTTGTCCTGGCTCCAATGCCCTTGATGTAGTCCTGAAGAACGTAATTGCTGGCATCGGTGATCTTTCTCTTCGGATCGATCAAGTAGTATGAAACAAATTCAGCTAGTCGCTCGGGCGCAAGCCCTTCAACAAGTTTGTAGGCACGCGAGTACCAGTGTTGGTAACGCGTGCCGAACTTGAGAATGTCTTTGTTGTCTTGGACGAGGGCAAGCAGGTCGTCTTGACTCTTAAGAAGGGCTTCTAGCTCAGCCTTAATTTCTTCTTTGGTGCCCATGCTCTCTCCCTCAGCGGGCGTAACCTAATTGTGTACGCCAAATGGTGTGCTCTCTGGAAGTGACAACCAAGTGTCATCGCGTCTGCATTCAAGCGGTTGCACTAAGTATGCCGGGTTATAAACCATCCAAGAAAACCTCTCAATCTGGCACACCGTCGAAGCTGCTGGACCGGGTTCGTGATGGCAAACGCCGCTTGGGGTTTGCCAAGCGCGCCGAGCAGTCTTATGCGCACTGGATTAAGCGCTTTATCTTGCGCCATGACAAGCGCCACTCTTGCCAGCGCCACACTTGCCGGAACGCGGTTTTCGCAGCGCTTAGGCTTTCCCCTCGCTGGCCTTGGCGGCCTTCGCCTTGAGTCTTTGCGCGGTCTTTTCTATACCCACAATGAATCTGCTGTGCTTGCCGCGCGCCACTTCTTCCAGCGCGTCGCGCGCGGTAAAGTCGAAGACCACGGCGCCACCATTGACTGAGGTCAGGGTCACCGTGATGTCAACCCACATGCCCAGCAGCGTGGCGCCGACATGGTCGAGTTCGACGCGGGTGCCGACCGAGTCCTTGCCTGGTTCGATATGCGCCAGCAGGAGGTCGCGGCAGGCCATCTCGATGTCATACAGTAGATTGGGGGTCGAGTAAACCCGGCAGTCGTCGCCCATGAAGCTGATGGTGCGGGCGGCGTCGACGTCGACGTGGCGGGTGGCGGTGAGTCCGGTTTTAAGTGTTTCGCTCATGATTTCCTCATTTAGGAGTTTGGTTTAACGATTCCGGTTGATGAGTTTCTCCGCATTCAACCTTGCCTCGAAATAGCGTACCAGCGCCTTGGTGCCGCGCGCGCAGTTGCGGAACACGCAGACGCCTTGATCCATCAGTTTCGCCGCCATCGCGTCATACAGGGTTCCGCCGTCGACGATACCGACAATCGGCTTGTCGCAACGATCGACGATGGGAGGCATCAGATGCACCGTGCTCTTCGGGTCGGTGAGATCGAATCCGGGTCGCAGCTTGCTCTGTTCCAAAGCTCTGACCGACGGTGCCGTCGGATCCAGGCCAACCACCACCGCGTCGATGCCGGGATCATGGATGAAGGCTTCGGTGATCTGCAAGTGCGCCTCGTCGTCGGCGCCGGGGTTGATGTCGATCGGATTCCTGACCTCCACCAGCGCGTCGAGTTTCTTGGCTACCAGGATCTCTTCCACGCGCTTGACGGTGTCCGGTTCCAGGTCGCCCATCTGCATGGCGAAGGTTTCCGACTTGATGCAATCGGCCATGCCGACCGCCTCGAATCCGGCGCCGCTGATGGCGCCCAGGCGCTTGCCGCGGATCTTCTTGTGGTGCAAGGCGCCGGCCATGTAGAAGAGATCGTCGAAGGTGTTGAAATCCTCGGCGACGATGGCCCCGGCGTGCCGCACCACGGATTCGAACAGGGTCAGGCCGCCGGCGATGGAAGCAGTGTGGCCCAGCACACCGCCCACGCCGGGGGCGGTCCGGCCGGATTTATACATCACCACCTGCTTGCCGTTGAGCACCGCGCCGCGCACCGCCTTGGCGAAGGCTAGGCCGTCCAGATCCTTGAAGCCCTCGACATAGACGCCGATGGTCTCGATGTCCGGGCGTTCGCAGAAATAGGCGAGCATGTCGCCATGGGTGAGGTCGGTCTGATTGCCTATGGCCAGCATGTAGCGCGGATCGAGCCAGGGATTCTGGCTCAGTCGGGTGATCATGAAAGCGCCGCTCTGGCTCAGCATGACCGAATTTCTTTCGGATTTCTTCTGGGGTTTCGGCAGGCGCTCCAGCGGAATGAACCAGGAGTCGTAAGCACCGGGATGCGAGACCACGCCGAGGCAATTGGCGCCGAGAAAGATCGGACCGCCGCCGGGCTGGCCATGCGCGGCATTGATCCGGCTGGCCAGGGCCGCGGCGGGCTCGCGGCTCTTCAGGGTCTCCCCCAGGCTGCCCGGGATCAGCATCACGGTTTCCACGGAATCGGTCTCGATGATTTCGTCGACGAGGTCGTAGACCGCGCTGGCGGCAATCGCCACGATTAACAGGTCGAGCTTATGGTCCAGGGTCTTCAGGCTCTCGGCACACTTGACGCCGTCGATCTCGGTTTCGCCGGGGCGGATGATGGTCATCTGCTCCTTCGGGTAGCCGCTGCCGATCATATTGCGCAGGATGATGCGGCCGAAATTCATGCTGCTGCCCGATACCCCGATGATGCCGATGGAAGCCGGGTGGAGCAACTTGTCGATCTTGTGGATCGGGCGGCCGAGTCGCCCGGCCGGGCGTGCGCCAATCTCGCAGCGCGCCGCGCGGATAAGCAATTGCTCGCCGCAGTGTACGGGATTCAGTTCGAGGTTTTGCAGCAAGCAGGGTGCATCCGGAGTGTTTGGCGAAAAGCACTTCACCAGCGTCAGCAGCCTGGCAAAACAATCCCTGAGCTGCGTGTCCGGCAGCGGTCGGCCCTGGCGTTGCGCCGTGCCGGCGAGTTTCTGATAGGCCAGGGTGCGCTGGAACAAACCGAGGAAATCCTCGGCGTCGGTCAGTTCGGCGCTGGCGTACACCGCAGCCCGGTCCTTCCGGAAGTTGTCTTCATCCATTTCCGATTCCAGCCCGCCCAATCCGGCGCTGATCACCATGCCGAATTCGCGGGTGTTGTTGAGGCTGATGCGCACATCGCTGGCGGGCGCGGTCCGCGAATCATCCTGATCCAGCCTGATGCCGAGATGGGTCAGCAGGCGGTTCAGCTCGTCGTCGTCGAGCGCGCTTCTCCCGGCGGCAATCGCCTGCATGAACAGGGAACTCATGGCGGCAGTCTCCGCGGCGCCGCCGGATACCGGACTTAAAGGCTGTTGCACTGGGCTTCCTCCGTGGGTCATGAATTCAAGCTCGGTTCTTGGCATCCACCGCGAGCCCGCAGAAGATACACCGGCGCCCGGAAGCCGGCACCGCTCAGAGGAAATCTTTCTTCGTCCCTTGACTTGGGTCAAACCTGATTTTCAATCCGGGCTTGCCCCGGCTCCGGCGCTCGGTTATCATTATGATACAAAAATACCGCAAGATACTTGACAATCTGTATCATGTAATCGAGGCATTCGAGGAGACGATGGCCATGGCAGATGCCGACACGCCAGCCGCGACGCGCAAGGTTCCCCAGTACTGCTATCAATGCGTGGCCGGTCCGGACTTGCTGACGGTCAAGATCGAGAACGGGGTCGCCACCGAAATCGAACCCAATTTCGGCGCCGCCACGGTGCACCCCGGCGCCGGCAAGTGCTGCGTCAAGGCCTACGGGCTGATCCAGAAGACCTATAGCCCGAACCGCCTGCCGGGGCCCATGAAGCGCACCAATCCGAACAAGGGGCGCGACCAGGATCCCGGCTTCGTGCGGATCTCCTGGGATGAGGCTTTCGACATCATCGCCGCGAAAATGCAGGAAATCCGCGCCAAGGGGTTGCGCAATGCGGAAGGCTATCCGCGTGCCGCGGCGAGTTTCGGTGGCGGCGGCATCCCGACCTATTACATGGGCACCTTCCCGGCCTTCCTGGCCGCTTGGGGGCCGGTGGATTTCAGCTTCGGCAGCGGCCAAGGCGTCAGTTGCACGCATTCCGAACACCTCTATGGCGAGTTGTGGCATCGCGCCTTCACCGTCTGCCCCGACACCCCCAGCTGCAATTACGTGCTTTCCTTCGGCGGCAACGTCGAGGCATCGGGTGGCGTGGTCGGCGGCTGGCGGCATGGCGAGGCGCGCGCGCGCGGCTTGAAGCGCGTCGATTTCGAGCCGCATCTGTCGGTCACGGCCGCCGCCTCGGCCGAATGGATTCCGATCAAGGTCAAGACCGATGCCGCCTTCCTGTTCAGCATGATTCATGTGCTGGTCCACGAACTGCCGCGGGAATCGCTGGACGTGTTCTTCCTCAAGCAGCATACCGGCTCGCCCTACCTGGTCGGCCCGAACGGCTTCTATCTGCGCGATCCGGTGACCAGGAAGCCGCTGCTGTGGGACCTTAAACGCACGGCTGCTGTGCCTTTCGACACGCCCGACACGGACCCGGCCCTGGAGGGCAGCTTCACCCTCGACGCCGTGGAAGTCGGCGCCGATGGCCAGGAATGGCAGCATCGCGGCTACGCGAGCGAAACAACTTTCAGCAAATTGATCACCCAAATGAAGCCGTATACGCCTGAATGGGCGGAGAAGATTTGCGACATCAAGAGCGGGACGGTGCGCCGCATCGCCGCCGAGTGGATCGAACATGCCCAGATCGGCGCGACGGTGGAGATCGACGGCGAGGTCTTGCCCTACCGGCCGGTATCGATCCAGTTCGGCCGGACCGTGAACAACGGCTGGGGCGCCTATGAGGCGGTATGGGCCCGCACCCTGCTGGCCTGCCTGGTTGGCGGGCTGGAAGTGCCTGGCGGCACCCTGGGCACCACGGTGCGGCTGAACCGCCCGGCCACGACCCGCCAGGCGAGCGTCAAGATCAATGAAGACGGCTTCATGTATTACCCGATGAACCCGACCAGCAAGGAACACTGGGCACCCAACCCGGCGGTGCGCAATGCCCACGCCACCTTGGTCCCGCTCTCGGCAAACTCGCCCTGGAGCACCGCGCTCGGACCCACCCATTTCTCGTGGATGTTCCAGAAAGAATCGCCGGAGAACTGGGCCAAGGTCACCGCCCCCGACATCTGGTTCTGCTATCGCACCAATCCCTCGATATCCTTCTGGGACACCAAGGAAGTCGTCAAACGCATCGCCGAATTTCCCTTCATCGTGGCTTTCGCCTACAGCTACGACGAGACCAATCACATGGCCGACGTGCTGTTGCCGGAAGCCACCGATATCGAGAGCACCCAGTTGATCCGCATCGGCGGCAGCAAGTTCATCGAGCAGTTCTGGGACCACGAGGGTTTCGCGCTGCGCCAGCCGGCCATCAAGCCGCAGGGCGACACCCGCGACTTCACCGAGATCGCCACCGAACTGGCCGCGCGTGCCGGTCTGCTGGAGGACTACAACAAGGCCATCAACCGCGGCGCGGCCTGCGTCAGCCTGCGCTCGGAACACTACGACTTCAGCCTCGATCCGACCCAACGGCACTCCGTGGATACCATCTGGGACCACATGTGCCGGGCCGCCAGCGCGGAGCTGACCGACGGCAAGGACAGCGATGGCCTGGACTGGTACAAGCAGCACGGCCTGCGCACCCGGCCGATCTCGCGCCTGTCCTGGTATCTGTTTCCGGAACTGCGGAAACAAGGCATCCGCTTCGAGATGCCCTTCCAGGAACGGCTTTATCGTGTCGGTCTGGAACTCGGCAACCGCCTCCACGAACGCGGCATCAAGTGGTGGGACACCCAACTCTGCGAGTATGGCGGATTGCCTACGATCCACGATTTTCCGGGCATCTGGGAGCAGGAGACCATCAAGCAAGGCGGCTCGCTCGAGGAATTCCCGTTCTGGCTGATCACCTCGCGCAGCATGCAATACGCCTGGGGCAGCAATGTCGGGGTCCAGTTGATGGACGAGGTCGCCGGCAATCTGCGCGGGCACAAGGGCGTGGTCATCAACCGCGGCAAGGCGGAAGAGCTGGGAATCGAGGACGGCGACCTGGTCGAGGTGCATTCCTACACCGGCAAGACCCAGGGACCGGCGGTGCTCTCGCAGGGCATTCGCCCCGATACCTTGCTGATGATGGGCCAATTCGATCACTGGGCCACGCCCTACGCCAAGGACATGAAGGCGCCGAGCATGAACAGCCTGATCGCGATGTCGATGGCGCTGACCGACTCCACCGGTTCAGGTGCTGACCTGGCGCGGGTCGGCGTACGTCGTTTGGAGCCGACGACGTGACCCGTTACGTCATGACCGCCGACCTGCGCCGCTGCATCGGCTGCCAGACCTGCACCGCGGCCTGTCGTCACACCAACGCCACGCCCCCGGGGGTGCAATGGCGGCAGGTCATCGACGTGGAGGGCGGAGAGTACCCGGATGTCCGCCGCAGCTTCATCCCTGTCGGCTGCCAGCATTGCGGCGATCCGCCCTGCATGCACGTCTGCCCGACCACCGCCACCTACCAGCGCGACGACGGACTGGTCGAAATCGATTACGACAAATGCATCGGCTGCGGTTATTGCGCCGTCGCCTGCCCCTATCAGGCGCGCCACATCACCCACCGCATCACCTTCGCCTATGGCGACACGCCGATGGCGTCCGAGGAAGCGCGCCTGGACCCGAGCCGCACCTCGGTGGCGACCAAATGCACCTTCTGCATGGATCGCGTCGATGCGGCGAGAGTGAATGGGCTCACCCCGGGCGTCGATCCGGAGGTGACGCCGGCCTGCGTCAATTCCTGCATCGCCGGGGTGCTGGCCTTCGGCGACAAGGAAGATCCGCACAGCAACGTCTCGAAGCTGTTGGACGAAACCCAGCATTTCCGCATGCACGAAGAGCTCGGCACCGACCCGGGCTTCTACTATATTTGGGATAAGAAATGAGAGTCTCGCCCTGGCACCAAACCAACTGGGACTGGCGCGCCGCCGCCAACTTCATGTGTGGCGGCACCGGCACCGGCCTGATGTTCTTCGCCCTGCTCGCCACCGACGCGCCAGCCACCTACCGCGTCATGGCAGTGCTGGCGATGCTGCTGGTGGCCGCCGGCCTGACCTGCGTGTGGCTGGAAATCGGCCGGCCGTGGCGTGCCCTGAACGTCTTCCTGCATCCGCAAACCTCGTGGATGACGCGCGAAGGCATGGTGGCGCCGTTCTACTTCGGCTGCGGAACCGTCGCGTTCTGGCTGGGCGGCGGTAACGGGATATTCCCGATCCTGGCCGCCACCTTGGGTCTGTTGTTTCTCTACTGCCAGGGGCGCATCCTGACCGCCTCCAAGGGCATACCGGCGTGGCGCGAACCGAAAATCATTGCCCTCATCATCAGCACCGGCTTCGTCGAAGGGGCCGGCCTGGCGGCACTGCTCTTCTCCATGCTCCCTGGCAACACGCCACGCTGGCTGGCCAGCCTGTTGCTGGGCGCGCTGATCTTGCGGCGTCTCGCCTGGAAGATTTATCTGGACACCCTGACCGAAAAAGGCGCCCCCAAGAAAGCGCTGGATATTCTCCGAGCATTTGGAGTACGCTTTGAAAAATTCGGCCAACTGCTGCCGGAAATGCTGATTCTCGCCACCCTGCTGTTCGGCGACGGCACCGGCGGCTTGCTGGCTGTGGCGGGCCTGGTGGCATCTGGCGCAGGCTGGTGGCTCAAATTCACCATCGTGGCGCGCGCCGCATTCAACCAGGGCTTCGCGCTGCCGATTTTGCCGGTGCGCGGGCAAGGCAAGGAGACAGCGGGAGTCAAACCGGGCTGGAGCAAATAGCCAGGAGATCGGGAGGATAGCCATGTACGAGATCCGCATACACGGACGGGGCGGCCAAGGCGCAGTGCTGGCAGGCGGCATTCTTGCCACCGCGCTGGTCGAGGAGGGCAAGCACGTCATCGCCATTCCTTCGTTCGGATTCGAACGGCGCGGTGCGCCGGTCACCAGTTATCTGCGCTTCGATGACAAGGAAATTCGCCAGATGACCAACATCTATCATCCGAATTGCATCCTCTGCATCGACCCGACCGTGGGTCGCGCGACCAACATCTTCGATGGCATCCGGAACGATGCCGTGTGGGTTCAAACTTCCGCCAAGCCGCTGGCCGAATTGCAGTTCCCAGACCAGATAGCCGCGGTGGGACTGTGCGACGCCGTTTCGATCGCGCTCGACATCTTCCGCCGCTCCATCACCAACACCATCATGCTCGGTGCCTTCGCCCGGACCACCGGTTTCGTCTCGCTGGATGCACTGAAAGCGGCTGTCCATCATTCCGATTTTCGCGATGCCGGCCTGCAGCAAAACCTGCAGGCCCTGGAGCGCGGTTACAACGAAACCACGGTGCATCACATCGAGAGGCGGGCGGCGGCATGATCAAGACATCCAAGCCCCTGTTCGATGCCACCACCATCCCGGACGATCTGTGCCCCATCGCCACCCGCGAAAACCCGATGCTGCCTGGGGATTGGCGCAGCATGCGACCGGTGGTGGATAGAGCCAAGTGCGTCAAGTGCGCGGTGTGCTGGCTGTATTGTCCGGTGCAGTGCGTGGTGGAAAAGGCCGCCTGGTTCGACTTCAACCTGGCGACCTGCAAGGGTTGCGGCATCTGCGCCAACGAGTGTCCGCATCGGGCCATCGCGATGATCGAGGAGGCGGCATGAGTGCTGTCCTGAAACCAAAACAGCAATTCGTCGTCTGTGACGGCAATGAGGCGGCCGCACGGGCCGTGACCCTGGCTCAGGTGGACATGGTGGCGGTGTATCCGATCACACCGCAGTCCTCGCTGGTCGAGTACCTGGCGAAATTCGTCGCCGACGGCAAGCTCGACGCCGAGATCGTCGATGTCGAGGGCGAGCATTCGGTACTGTCGGTACTTCATGGCGCCTGCCTGGCCGGTGCGCGCACCTATACGGCCACCTGCGGCCCTGGCCTGGCCTTCATGTTCGAGCCCTACCTGCGCACCCCCGGGCTGCGCATGCCGCTGGTGATGACCATCGTCACGCGCGACACGTTGACGCCCCAGAGCGTCTGGGGCGGCCAGCAGGATGCGATGTCGGTGCGCGAGGTCGGCTGGCTGCAGATCTATTGCGAGACGGTGCAGGAAGTGCTGGACACCACCATAATGGCCTACAAGATCGCCGAACATCACGACGTCATGCTGCCGGTGAATGTCTGC
>Ga0208566_1001673_pt1 | contig 12542 bp, 13 predicted proteins | sample PL_2010_150m_FD_184159 | JGI IMG/M metagenome (GOLD analysis project Ga0208566, IMG submission 184159) | Freshwater microbial communities from Powell Lake, British Columbia, Canada to study Microbial Dark Matter (Phase II) - PL_2010_150m... | ecosystem: Environmental > Aquatic > Freshwater >...
TCAATCCATCAATAGTCACCTAAGTGACTGTTTGCATACTGTTTTACCAGTCTGCGCTCACACTACTCTCAAAGTCCTCAACAAGGCTATCCCCCAAAAGGGATTTCCTACGTCACTGACTAAATCATTTGTGTGAGTACCAAAGTGTATCTATTCGAGTCAGTACCTCCACAGCACCCCAGCACTTGCGCACCAGAAAACCATAAAAGCACTTCCACTCCACACCCAGTACCCACACCTATCGGCTGTAAATTTTTAAAGAGCAATCCCGCCGGCCGATGTGGCCGTCGGGCAAAGAGGCGGGATTATATAGCACCAGTGAAGCAGGTCAAGTGATTTACCGGAATATTTCAGAAACAGCGGCGCGCGCCACTGCAAAAAACAAAACGCTTAGACGACAGTGATGCGCGCAAATTTGCGCTTGCCCACCTGCGCAACAGCAACCGAGCCTTTTGCGAGCTTCAGACCGCGGTCACTTACGCGCTCGCCGTCCAGCCTCACCCCGCCTTGCTCGATCATGCGCATCGCCTCGGAGGTGCTCGCGGTCAGATTCGCCTGCTTCAACGCCTGCACCAGAGGCACGCCGCTGTCTTCGGCAACGATTTTCACCTCCGGCAAATCATCGGGCAACGCGCCTTGACGAAAGCGCGCTTCGAAATCCGCAAGCGCACGCGCCGCCGCCGGCGTATCGTGAAAGCGCGCGACGATTTCCTGCGCGAACGCCACCTTGATGTCGCGCGGATTGCGACCCGCGGTCACGTTCTGCTTCCACTTGTCTATCGTCGCCAGCGACTCAAACGAAAGCAGCTCGATGTAGCGCCACATCAATTCGTCCGAGATCGACATCAGTTTGCCGAAAATTTCTTCCGGCTTCTCGTTGATGCCGACGTAGTTGCCCAGGGACTTCGACATCTTGTTGACGCCGTCCAGCCCTTCGAGCAGCGGCATGGTAAGGATACATTGCGGCGGTTGGCCATAGTGTTTCTGCATCTCGCGTCCGACCAGCAGGTTGAACTTCTGGTCGGTGCCGCCGAGTTCTATATCGGCACGCATCGCCACTGAATCATATCCCTGCATCAACGGGTAGAGGAATTCGTGGATAGCGATAGGCTGGTTCGCCTTATAGCGTTTGCCGAAATCGTCGCGCTCCAGCATGCGCGCAACCGTATAGTTCGCCGCGAGTTTGATCATGCCCGCGGCGCCGAGCGCATCGCCCCATTTGGAATTGAAACAAATCTCGGTTTTCCCGGCGTCGAGAATTTTGAATACCTGAGCCTTGTAGGTGGCGGCGTTGGCCTCGATCTCGGCGCGCGTCAGCGGCGGCCGCGTCACGTTCTTGCCGGTGGGGTCACCGATCAGCCCGGTGAAATCACCGATGAGAAACATGACGTGATGCCCCAGTTCCTGAAACTGGCGCATCTTGTTGATGAGCACCGTATGCCCGAGATGCAGGTCCGGCGCCGTCGGATCAAAACCAGTCTTGACGCGCAGCGGCTTTCCGGACTTGATTCTTTCAGCCAGCTCTTCCTCGACCAACAGCTCGCCACAGCCGCGTTTGATGACCTGCATGGCGGATTCGATTGCATTGCTGTTCATTGCGCCCCGCATTTGGCCTACCGGAAATCGGCTGTGCTACACTTGCGGCGGACCGAAAAAGCCCAACCGGATGAATACACACGAAAAACCAATTTTAGCGCAGTTCGGCGGCGGGCGAGAATCAAAACTCCGCCTGCGCTGGATCGTCGCGCTGTGCAGCCTGCCGTTTCTAGGCATGGTTGCCGCGTTCGGCACAGCGCCGGACACGGCGATTTCATTCGTCCCCACACGAACCGTGGTGGAAAACCTGGAAGTGGCTTATCCCGCGCAAGCACCCGATGCCAACCAGATATTCTGGCGCGAAGAGCGTTTCGGACGCGGCGATACTGTTTCCGATTTGCTCGCCCGGCTGGGCGTGAACAACGAAGAAGCGCGCTCCTTTCTGCAGCAGGTCAAAACCGGACGCGGCCTGCAGATGTTGCGCCCGGGCGCCACGGTGCAGGCGCGCACCGCTGAGGATGGCGGCCTGCTGGGTCTGCGCTTTATCACGGACAAGGGCCGGGTGATTTGGTTCGACAAGCAAGGTTCGGATTTCAAAGCATTCGAGGAACAGCTGTCGCTCTCGCCACGGCAGCAAATGAAGTCGGGCGAAATCCGCAGCTCGCTGTTCGCCGCTACTGACGCGGCTGGAATCTCCGACAATGTCGCCATTCAGCTCGCGGATATTCTTGCAGGCGACATTGATTTTCACCGTGACCTGCGCCGCGGCGACACGTTCAGCGTGATCTACGAGATGTATTATCACGAGGGGCACGCCATCAAGTCCGGTCGCTTGCTCGCCGCCGAATTCATCAACCAGGGCAAGAGCTACCGCGCAGTCTGGTTCCAGGACGCCGACGGCAAGGGCGGCTATTACACTCCGGATGGCAAGAATCTGCGTAAGACATTCCTTCGCTCGCCGCTGGAATTTTCCCGCATCAGCTCCGGCTTCGCCATGCGCTTTCATCCGATCCTGCAGAAGTGGCGTGCGCACAAGGGTGTCGATTACGCCGCGCCGACAGGAACCCAGGTCAAAGCGACTGCGGACGGAACGGTCGAGTTTGCGGGGCGGGAAAACGGCTACGGCAACGTCATCGTTCTCAGACATCAAGGCGGCCTTAGTACGCGCTATGCGCACCTCAGCAGGTTCGCCTCGGGATTGCACAGGGGCTCGCGAGTGCAGCAAGGCGACTTGATCGGTCGCGTGGGTCAGACCGGCTGGGCGACGGGGCCGCATCTGCATTATGAATTCCGCGTCAACAACCAGGTACGCAATCCGCTCACGGTCGCGCTGCCTGCGGCATTGCCCGTTCCGCCGCAGAAAATTGCGCTATTCAACAGCGTGGCAGCACCGCTAAGAGCAGAGCTCGATATGCTAAGGAATTCCAACCTGGCTCTGCTCGAATAGGATGTAATTTTAAATTGAAGGGAAATCCCGCAACAGGACTTTCCCCGCGACAGGGATCGGGACCTTCGGGCTGCGGCTACTCGAGGCCCGCTGGGCCGGATGCCGGCCCGGCAATTCCGAAACGGTCTCCCAGCACCTGCTACGCATGACTGTGCGCGACCTGTTCGTCGGACTGATGTCCGGCACCAGTCTGGATGGAATCGACGCGGCACTGGTCGAGTTCACTCTTTCCGGACCGATTTTGATTGGAACCAGCTTTCTAGCTCTTCCCGCCCCGCTCCGGACCGAGTTGCACACACTGCAAGCCGCAGGACCAAACGAACTGGATCGTGCCGCCAGGGCCGGTAACGAGCTCGCACGCGGGTACGCAGCAGCGGTTCTTGCGCTGCTAAAGCAGTCGGGGGTCGCGCACACGGCAGTGCGCGCCTGCGGCTGTCACGGCCAGACTGTTCGCCACCGACCCGACGCAGGCTATACGTTGCAGATCGGCAACCCGGCGCTGCTGGCCGAGCTCACCGGCATCAGTGTAGTTGCGGATTTTCGCAGCCGCGATATCGCAGCGGGCGGGCAAGGCGCACCGCTTGCTCCGGCTTTTCACGCCGCGGTATTCGGCACCGACGCCACGCATCGCGTCATCGTCAATATCGGCGGCATCGCCAACCTGACCGACCTGCCGCCGCGCGGTACCGTGACGGGCTTTGATACCGGCCCTGGCAACGTATTTCTCGATTACTGGATCCAGCAGCAACTGGGCAAAGCGCATGATGACGCTGGCGCCTGGGCGCGCGGCGGGGCCGTAATCGAAGATTTGTTGGCGGCGATGCTGGCCGAACCTTATTTCTCGATGCGCCCGCCCAAGAGCAGCGGCAGGGACCTGTTCAATGCCGGCTGGCTGGAGAAATTTCCGCTGCGCCAGGCGGCGGCGCAGGATGTACAGTCCACGCTCGCCGAGCTGAGTACGCGCTCGATCGCCACGGCGGTGGATAGGCACTGCCCGAAGTCCAATGAAATCTATGTCTGTGGAGGAGGCGCACACAATCTGGATCTGCTGGAGCGCCTGCGGCGAAGCTTGCCCCACTGCGACATCGGAACCACGGCGGCGCTGGGCACAGATCCAGATTGGGTGGAGGCAATCGCCTTCGCCTGGCTCGCGAAGCAAACCCTGGACGGGCGGCCGTCCAACCTGCCGGCGGTCACGGGCGCCGCCGGCGACCGTCTGCTGGGCGCCATTTACCCGGCCTAACTTACATAATATTAGCCCGCCACCCGGAAGCACCAATTAAAACGGGAGCCGCAGCTCCCGTTTGACAGTGTTTCCCCATGCGCTAGCCATCACCCGTAAGTAACCCTAGTACAGACAATGCAAATGCTCCCGTCTTCGATGCGCAGACCCGCTTGCTTCCACTAAGCGGAAAATGACGAGCCGCAGCCGCAGGTGCTTGTCGCGTTCGGATTCTTGATTACGAACTGCGCGCCTTCGAGCCCTTCCTGGTAGTCGATTTCCGCGCCAATCAGGTACTGGTAGCTCATCGCATCGATCAGTAGTGTGACGCCGTTCTTCTCCATCGCGGTATCGTCGTCGTTCTTGACCTCATCGAAGGTGAAACCGTATTGGAAGCCCGAACATCCGCCGCCGCTCACGAAAACGCGCAGCTTGAGTTCGTTATTTCCCTCTTCTTCGATCAGTTCTTTCACCTTGTTCGCCGCATTGTCGGTGAAAAGCAATGGGGCGGGCATCTCGGCTACTGCGTTCATATTCCTACTCCTGAAATTATTCCAACCATTCCAATTGCCCTCAATTGCGCGAGGCTATCTTCAATTCAACCGTCTTGTTAGCTTCGATCACGCTGGATTTGTGCACCAAGCATCCTTCGACCACCGCGCCCAGGTGCATTTCCAGCGTATTGTAATGCACATCCCCTTTGACGCGGGAATGCGCTTGAAGTTCTAGAAATTCTGCGGAATGAACCGGGCCGTTGATTGCGCCGTTCACCACCAGATGGGAAACATGGATCTCGCCATCAATGCGCGCCTTCTCGCTCACCACCAGCGTGCTCGGCTGACCGCCTGCCGCAACCACGTTCCCCTTGATCTCGCCGTCGACGCGCAGGCCGCCGGTAAAGGTGACGTTGCCTTCGATCATTGTGCCGGCACCGATCAGGCTGTCGATGCGATTCTGTGGTTTGTTCGCTTTCTTGGTGAACATGGACTACCCCTATCATGATTCTTACAAAACGCCCGCCGGCGCGCTCCCCTAAACCAGGGGATTGCCACAAGACCGCCTATCAGTCCCTATGACAGATCGAAACTCTGCGTCGCCCGAACCTGCGCCGAACCTGATTCGAAGATCCGAACCCGGACCATTTTCACGCGAGCATCCTGCGCGACGCGAAATGTGCCCTCAACGCGCTGGAAGTACTTGAAACTGATCTTATAAGCCTGGGCTTGCCCCTCTTCAGGGAGAGTGATAATAACATTTTTGTCCCCCTCCTGCAGGGTGACCAGCAACTGCAGATTTCCCTGGAAAGGTTTGTCGCGCCTGCCGCCCTGAAGCAGCAGCAGACGATAGCGAAACTCACCCGGAAGCGCCCCCGGATCGACACGAAAGCGATTGATCAGCAGTGAATTGTCCCGTTGTTCGCTCGGGATAAGGTTTTCGAAGAACGCCAGATCCTCCTTTAACCGGGAATTTTCGTCTTCCAGCGCCTTCACCTGTCTCCCTAATTGGATCTGGGCGGTGCGCTCGATCTGCAGCTTGCTTTCGCTGGCGTTGACGCTTGCGCGCAGCGCCGCAACTTCTGTAGTCAATCGGCCTGCGCGCTCGCGCAGCTGCGATAACTCCTGCTCCGCTTCGCTGCTGTCAAAACCGGCAAAGCGCCGTCCGGCATCGTAGATCCAGGCCGCCAGTGCGAATGAACAGGACAGTACGACAACCAGGCCGAGCGTGCGCCAGTACCAAGCGACATGGGTCTGCACCATCATGCGCGGCGCCGAGATGCCGAATCGCCGGCGGAACTGTTTCAACAGATTCGGCGGCATTGCGGCGACTACGGAAGAACCGGAACGTGTCCCAGGCCCAGAGACTCGTCCAGACCGAACATCAGGTTCATATTCTGTACTGCCTGGCCCGAAGCGCCTTTGACCAGATTGTCGATGACCGAAAGCACCACCAGGGTGTCGCCGCCCTGCGGCCGGTGCACTGCAATGCGACAGGTGTTGGCGGCACGCACCGAGCGCGTGTCCGGATGGCTGCCCGGCGGCATCACATCGACAAAGGGCTCGCGCGCATAGCGTTCTTCGAACAGTTTCTGGAAATCGAGCTCGCGCGTGACCCGCGCGTACAGCGTGGCATGAATGCCGCGGATCATCGGCGTAAGGTGCGGCACGAACGTAAGGCCGATCTCACGGCCGATGATTTGCGCCATGCACTGGACGATCTCGACGCCGTGGCGGTGCCCCGGCACGCCGTAGGCTTTGAAATTGTCCGAAGCCTCGGAGAACAGGATATGCGTTTCCGCTTTGCGCCCGGCTCCGCTCACTCCCGACTTGGCATCGGCGATCAGATGTCCCGCATCGACAGCGCCGGCCTCGAGCAATGGCAGAAAGCCAAGTTGCACCGCGGTGGGATAGCAACCCGGGTTTGCGACGATGCGCGCCTTGCGGATGGCATCGCGATTGACCTCGGGCAGACCATAGACCGCCTGCGGTATCAGTTCGGGACAGGCGTGCTTCACTTTGTACCACTTCTCCCACTCGGCCACGTTCTGAATGCGGAAATCAGCGGAAATATCGATGAGTCGCACGCCGGCGTCAACCAGTTGGCGCGCGTCATTCATGGCTACGGCGTGAGGCGTGGCGAAGAACACGACGTCGCATTGATCCAGCGCCGCCGCGGTTGGGTCGCAGAACGCCAGGTCGACATGACCGCGCAGGCTGGGAAACAATTCGCTGACTGCCAAGCCCGCTTCCTTGCGCGAGGTGATCGCCCGCAATTCGGCCTGCGGGTGCTGCGCCAGGATGCGCAACAACTCCACGCCGGTATATCCAGTGCCTCCAACCACGCCTATCTTGATCATTTCCCGCTCCGAAGGTGACCTCTAGTCTAGCAGCCAGGAATTGCCACGAGCAAAAAACAAAAGCCGCCTCGAAGGGCGGCTTTTGATTGACTACCTGGGCCGGGATTACCGCTTGGAGAACTGCTTTGCACGCCGCGCCTTGTGCAAGCCCACCTTCTTACGTTCGACCTCTCGCGCATCTCGCGTCACCAACCCTGCCTTCGACAGCACCGGCTTGAGCGCGGGATCGTATTCGATCAAGGCGCGGGTAAGGCCGTGGCGCACCGCACCCGCCTGACCGGACTCGCCGCCGCCATCGACGTTGACTTTGATATCAAAGGTCTGCAGATGATCGGTCAGAACAAGGGGTTGGCGCACTACCATGCGACCGGTTTCGCGGGCAAAGTATTCGTCCAGCGCCTTATCGTTGACGACGAACTTACCCTTGCCGGGTTTGATAAACACCCGCGCCACCGAGGTCTTGCGACGCCCGGTACCGTAGTTGTAACTAATCTCAGCCATTGATTAAATCTCCAGCGCTTTGGGTTGCTGTGCAACGTGCGGATGCTCGCCGTCGGGGTACACCTTCAGTTTCTTGAACATGGCGTAACCCAGCGGGCCTTTGGGCAACATGCCCTTGACCGCTTTTTCCAGGGCCCGCCCCGGAAACCGTGCCTGCATTTTGCCGAAGTTCGTCTGCGAAATGCCGCCGGGATAGCCGCTGTGTCGATAATAAATCTTGTCGTCCGACTTCGCGCCCGTTACCCGCAGTTTGGCCGCATTGACGACAACGATGAAATCGCCGGTATCGACGTGAGGCGTGTAAATGACTTTGTGCTTGCCACGCAGGCGCCGCGCGACCTCGGTCGCGACACGCCCAAGCACTTTGTCGGTGGCGTCGATCACGAACCAGTCGTGCTGGACTTCATGTGGCTTGGCGGAAAATGTTTTCATTGAGGGAAACGGCTACGCGGAAAAGGGCGTGATTGTATGTCAGGGACCACTCAGTGTCAAACGAAGCGCCGCCACTGACGTCGGATTCGAAGCAAAAAAAAGCGCAACTCCGGGGAGTTGCGCTGAATCCACCAAAGGGAGGAGGGTGGAGGAGACAAGCTTCAACACTGATTCGAATGCCATCCATCAATGTTCAAGCTTGGACTAATTGTACACATCTGCTTTGCTGCGATGCAAGATTTTTTTCGCGCAGTGCGAGCAAAAATTTCAATGGGGGCATCGAAACGAATCATTATATTTTATGTATTTGAAATATAATAGTAATTCATGTTATTTATAACCGGTATCAGCACTAGAAATAATACCGAATAACACCTGGCTAAATCTTGATTTTTAAAGCATTGCCGTGTCGCACAACTCGACCGCTAGCGCCAGCGAAAAGCAACGGAATACAATGCGCGCTGGCACGCAGATTTGCGCCTGAACAACATTTCGTCCCGACCAGAGCCTGAGGGATGGACGCACTTGCGTATTTGACGCCGACCACAGGGACCTGAATTATGGAATGCACAGTGAAGTGGATCGACGGCGTGAGCTTCGTCGCAGAAACAGGCAGTGGCCACGCTGTGGTTATGGACGGCGCAATCGAAGGCGGCGGTCGCAATCTCGGTCCGCGGCCTATGGAAATGGTGTTGCTCGGCACCGGCGGATGCAGCGCCTACGACGTTGTCGTCATCCTGAAAAAAAGCGGGCAGGCGGTCAGCGACTGCAGCGTCGAGCTAAAAGCCGAGCGCGCCGAAACCGATCCAAAAATCTTCACCCGCATCCACATGCATTTTATTTTGCGCGGCAGGAACCTGAAAAAATCGATGGTGGAATCCGCGATCAAGCTTTCGCACCAGAAATACTGCTCCGCTACCATCATGCTGGGCAAGACTGCCCAGATCACCCACGACTACGAGATCGTTGCCGATTGAACGCCGATTCGGTTGCTCCGGATTGGTCCCGATTCAGACCCAATAGGAAACCTGCGTCATCAACCGCGCCGATATCCGCATCGCGCGCTTCGCCGCGTCGGGCAACTCGGCTGCGCCAAGGGCATAGGCGGTTCGCGCGTGCGCGCTTTCGTCCTGTTTCATCTGCACCACAATGGCGCGGGTTTTCGCGTCCTGCGGCGCGAGGCGCTGCAGATGCCCGCCCAAGTGAAGCTCGACCTGACGTTCAGTCTCAGCCAGAAAACCCAGGTTCCAGCGCGTGCCGAACATGCCCGCGGCGTAGCCCAGCGCGAGAGAGCCGACATACCAAAGCGGATTGAGCAGACTCAGGCGCCCGCCCAGTTCGTTCACACGTTGCTCTGCCCAGGCCAGATGCTCGGTTTCCTCGCGCGCGGCCTGCTCCAATGCGCGCGTAACCGTAGCGTCCTCACTGGACAGCGCCTGCCCCTGATACAGGGCTTGCGCGCACACCTCGCCGCAGTGGTTCACACGCATCAGCGCCGCCGCATGGCGCTTTTCGGCGTCGGAGAGCTCTGCCTCCGCCAGCGTTCCACCAGGCAGCGGCCGCGCCGACACCGGCGTCGCCGCGAGCGTACGCAGCGCCTTGTCGAATTCCACGATTAGTCGGTCGAAGCTGCTTTCCATGGTGGTCATCCCGCATTGTAGCGGATCAATGCCAACCCGGCCTAAAGCAGTCCAATCTTCGAAAAATCAGCGGAAACTGACGAAAGCGTTGCTCGCCACCACATTGATGTTGCGGAAAAACAACAGTTCGAGCTGCTTATGGTACTTTTGCACAGAAAAGGGATTCCTCCGCGCTCGATTTAAGTGAGAATGCGTCAAGCGACCCTCTAGCGGGGGGAGCGGAAAAAGTGCGGTAACAGTGGCCAACCACGTGGTGTCATTGGTACCAAGCTCTATTCAAACTTTAAGGAGATTATCAGCATGCAAAAGAAACTCATCGCTCTTGCAGTCGCGAGCCTTGTGTCGGCGCCGGTGTTTGCGCAGTCGCAAGTCAGCGTCTACGGGGTTATTGACCAGGCAATTGATTCCGGTAACTACGGTGGCACCATCGGCAGCGTGTCGCGCCTGACGGGCAGCGGCTACACCACAGAGCGCCTTGGCTTCAAAGGTAGCGAAGACATGGGCAACGGCATGAAGGCGAATTTCATACTGGAACTCGGTCAGCGTACCGATACCGGCATGCTTGACAATGCCGCCGGGCAGCTGTTTCAGCGCGCTTCCACCGTCGGTCTGAGCGGCAGCTGGGGCGCGGTGAACTTCGGCCGCCAGTACACCCCGGTGTTTAGCATCCAGGCCGCGAACGACATTTTCCGCGTCGCGGGTATCGGTTCGGCCTATGCGCTGACCAATACCGGCGTAACCCGTGCCAACAACTCGGTGCGTTACGACTCGAACAGCATGAGCGGCTTCACCTTTGCCGGCATGTACACCTTCGGCGATACCGGAATTGCCTCTGCGTATCAGGAGTCCGACGTTACCGCCAGTCCGAAAGATCAGGGTCGCCACGTCGGCCTGAACCTGAAGTATGCCAATGGCCCGATGGCCCTCGGCATGGGCTGGGGCGGCCAGAAGAACATGCTCGCCAACGTGGCTGGCACAATCGTTACGACGAAGACCACGTCGTTTATCGGTTCGTATGACTTCAAGGTCGTCGCTGTCAATGCCGGCTGGCAGTCGGTCAACAACGATGCGGCTCCGACAAGAACGGCAGATGCGCGCGTATGGAACATCGGCGCGACGGTTCCCGTGTTTGGCAAGGACCACATCAAGATCGCCTACCACAACTTCCATAACAAACTGGTCGCCTCAGGCGACGCCAAGCTGTGGTCGCTGGGCTATGTGCATCCGATGTCCAAGCGTACGACCCTGTACGGTACCTGGGCGAAGATGACCAACGACGCCGCCGCCTCATCGGGCCTGTTCGGGGCCCCAGGAACCGCCGCACAACGCGCGGCCATGGCCGGCTACGATCCGAGCGCGCTGCAAGTCGGTATCTCGCACGCGTTCTAATCGACTCCAGTCGATCAGAAGTTAAAACGGCCACCTTCGGGTGGCCGTTTTTTTTGGTAGCTTTTTTTGACGCAGCGGCGCTGATCGTCCGTGCGGAATCTGCACTTCGATCGGCCGGGCACGCTATATCGATAGCGCGGCCGCGGTCCGAGTCTTACCGACGGTCCGGCACCCCGAACATACTCTCCAGCGCCACCCCGGGATCTGCGGCGCGCATGAACGCCTCCCCCGCCAGAAAAGCCTGCACCCCGTTTGCGCGCATCAATTCCACGTCCGCGCGCGTCAGGATGCCGCTCTCGGTAACGACTATGCGTCCCGGTGGAATGCGCGGCAGCAGATCGAGCGTCGTCGCCAGCCGCGTCTCGAAATTGCGCAGGTTACGATTGTTGACGCCGACAAGCGGCGTAATAAGCGTCAACGCAGTTTCAAGTTCGGCGGCATCGTGCACTTCGACCAGCACCGCCATCCCCAGTTCCTGCGCCAACGCTTCCATTTCCCGCATGCGCGCAGCATCGAGCGCCGCCGCGATAAGCAGGATGCAGTCGGCGCCCAGGGCGCGCGCCTCGAACACCTGGTAAGGCTCGAGCATGAAATCCTTGCGCAGCGCGGGGAGCTTGCAGGCTTCGCGCGCCGCCGCAAGGTAATGCGACGCGCCCTGGAAGAATTCGCGGTCGGTCAGCACCGACAAACAGGCCGCGCCGTGCGCTGCATAGCTCGCCGCGATCGCGGCCGGATTGAAATCCGCGCGCAGCAGGCCCTTGCTCGGGCTGGCCTTCTTGATCTCGGCGATCACCGCCGCCTGCCCGGCCGCGATTTTTGCTTTGACCGCGCCGATAAAATCCCGCGGGGGCGCCGCCTCGCGCGCCTCGATGCGCATGCGCGCCAGCGGCCGTTCCAGTTTTGCTGCCGCGACTTCTTCGGCCTTGTGCGCGAGAATTTTTTTTAGGGTGTCTGACACGATCGGTTCGGCGCGAAGGAAATACTGCCGGACGTCGGGCTAACTCTTGCCGCCGAGCTTTTGTGTGAGCCGCACGAATTCGTCCAGTCTGGCCCTGGCCGCGCCGCTGGCAATGGCCTCGAACGCCTGTTCCACGCCCTGCTCCATGCTCGCCGCCTTGCCGGCGACATAAATCGCGGCACCGGCGTTGAGCGCGACGATGTCGCGTGCCGCGCCCAGTTTGTTCTCCAGCGCGCCCAGCAGCATGGCGCGCGATTCTTCAGCCGTTTCCACGCGCAACGCGCGCGGGTCGTGCAGTGGCAGACCGAAACGCTCAGGGTGCACCGTATATTCTTCGATCTTGCCGTCCTTCAGCTCGCCGATCATGGTCTTGCCACTGATCGAAATCTCGTCCAGCCCTTCCAGGCCGAACACCGTCATCGCATGGCGCGCCCCGAGGCGCTGAAGCACGCGGATCTGAATCCCGACCAGGTCGGGATGGAACACGCCCATCAGCTGGGTCGGCGCGCCGGCCGGGTTGGTGAGCGGCCCGAGGATGTTGAATATCGTCCTCACCCCCAGTT
>Ga0208566_1001675_pt1 | contig 12522 bp, 13 predicted proteins | sample PL_2010_150m_FD_184159 | JGI IMG/M metagenome (GOLD analysis project Ga0208566, IMG submission 184159) | Freshwater microbial communities from Powell Lake, British Columbia, Canada to study Microbial Dark Matter (Phase II) - PL_2010_150m... | ecosystem: Environmental > Aquatic > Freshwater >...
CATGTCATCAAAATAGGGAGGTTTGCGAACATAGGTAGATTGTGGATCCCATTCAAAGGTCTTTCCGCTTGGAGTAGCAAGTGCCTTCCAACGGTGATCGCCATCAAAGACTGAGGCGTAATCCTTTGTAAACATCGCCGAAGATATTGAGCTATCAATAACAGATTGAATCTCGGCAGGAGATGGCCAGATATCTTTAAGATAAACTGGGTTTCCAGATTGATCATTTCCCAGTGAATCCTTTTCAAAATCGTGATCCATTGTTCCTGCAATGGCATAAGCAACAACGAGCGGAGGTGATGCCAGATAGTTCATCTTTACATCGGGGCTAATTCGACCCTCAAAGTTACGGTTTCCCGATAGGACTGCTGTGACAGCCAAATCGCTCTCGTTAACGGCCTTGCTGATCGCAATCGGAAGAGGGCCAGAGTTTCCAATACAAGTAACACATCCATAGCCAACTAAGTGGAAACCTAGCGCCTTCATGTACTGAGTTAAATCAGCTCGATCATAATAATCGGTAACAACTTTTGATCCTGGTGCCAGAGTCGTCTTTACCCACGGCTTAGATTTCAATCCCTTTTCAACTGCTTTTTTGGCTAGCAGGGCTGCACCAATCATTACCGAAGGGTTAGAGGTATTGGTACACGAGGTAATTGACGCTATTACAACATCACCATTCTTTACGCGCGTGTTACCTGCGACTACTTCGCCTCGAGCTGTTTTGTCGGAGAAATATGTTGGAAGAATCTGCTCAAAGGCCGTCTTTGAATCACTGAGCGAGATGCGATCTTGTGGGCGCTTTGGTCCAGAGATAGATGGAACTACCGTTGCAAGATCGAGCTCGACAACCTGTGAGAAGCGTGGAGCAATGGATGGATCATGCCAAAGGCCCTGAACTTTTGCATACTTTTCTACTAATGCAACCTGGTCCTCACTTCTGCCAGTTAAACGTAAGTAGCGAAGAGTCTCATCATCGATTGGGAAGATTGCACACGTTGAACCATATTCTGGGCTCATGTTTCCTATAGTTGTGCGGTTGGCCATTGGTACAGATACAACTCCTGGACCAAAGAACTCAACAAACTTTCCAACGACTCCAACTTTTCTCAAAATCTCGGTAATCGTTAACGCCATATCCGTTGCAGTTGTTCCAAGTGGCAACTGGCCTGTCAACTTAAAGCCAACAACTCGAGGAATTAACATCGAGACTGGCTGACCTAATAGTGCAGCTTCAGCCTCGATTCCGCCGACGCCCCATCCCAAAACCCCAAGACCATTGACCATGGTGGTATGGGAATCGGTACCGACAACAGTGTCTGGATATGCCCTTAGCGCTCCCTTTACTTCGCGTGTCATTACGACTCGTGCAAGAAACTCAATATTTACCTGGTGGACAATTCCAGTTCCTGGTGGCACAACTTTGAACTCGTCAAATGCACTCTGCCCCCAACGCAAGAAACGATAACGCTCTTGGTTGCGCTCATATTCGATATCAGTGTTTTTCTCAAAAGAGTCTTCAGTACCAAAGACATCGGCAATTACTGAGTGATCAATAACTAACTCGGCAGGAGCCAGTGGATTTACTTTTGAGGCATCTCCCCCTAAATCAACTATCGCCTCTCGCATTGTCGCCAGATCCACGATGCATGGCACGCCGGTGAAATCCTGCATGACAACTCGCCCAGGCGTGAATTGAATTTCAGTATCAGGCTCAACCGATGGATCCCACTCAGCAAGGGCTTTGATATGGGCGGCAGTGATATTGGCGCCATCTTCAGTGCGCAGGAGATTCTCAAGGAGAATTTTTAATGAGAAAGGAAGGTCTTTTGCAGCTTCTATGGCGGAGATATCAAATATCTCAAAACTCTTTCCCGCAACCTCTAGATTTTTCTTTGCGTTAAAAGAGTTTTTGCTCATTAAGTTGCCTTCCTAAAGCACAGTATCAGGGTTGAATAATACCTAAGCAGGGTTGAACAGTGCAACACACTCGACGTGGTGCGTCATTGGAAAGAGATCAAAGGCCTTAATTTTCGTCAGAGAGTAGCCCAGCTCTGAAAAGTAACCAGTATCACGTGCAAGAGCGGCCGGGTCGCATGCAACATAGACCACCGCTCTGGGAGCCAATCGTGAGATTTGAGCAAGTACTACTTTCCCCGCACCTTCACGTGGAGGATCTAGAACAACAACGTGAGCGGAATTTACTTGAGGTAAATGTTTTGCAACATCACCAGTCAAAATCTTAACTTGCGAATTATCTACAAAATTTCTGGCAGCATCGCCAGTTGCGCTTTTGCTTCCCTCAATCAAAACGATGCTTCCATCGCTGCCAACTACATCCGCCATGGCAGAAGTGAAAAGCCCAACACCTCCATAGAGATCTAATACATGCTCGCCACGTTGAAGCTGTGCAAAATCAAGAACAGCGTTAGTCAATATCTCTGGCGCCTTCACATGACTTTGCCAAAATGAATCCTGGCTGACTTCCAATATTTTGCCTGCAACTTTTTCATGTAGTACAGGAACGCCCTCAGTTAATCGGGCCTTTCCTTCTCCACGCTTAGGGGCAAGTGCAATATTTCGCTCCTTCATAGTTGACGTTGCAATCTCCACTCGAACATCGGGCTTCCATTTGCGCCCAGCAAGCTCTTTCATATTCATCTCATCAACGGTTATAAGGCAATCTTTGATTGGCACAACTGTGTGGCTTCGCGCTCCATAAAAACCAAGTTCACCAACGCTATTTGTTGTCGCAATTGATCTAGTACGCCAATGAAGTGGCCCGCTAACCTCTTCTACCTCGACGTAGATTTCCATCTTCGCGATTCGAGCGAATTGCTCGGTGATGACATCGGCCTTTAATTGGCGCTGACGAGTCAGCGAAATATGTTGAAAATCGCAGCCTCCACATCCGCTTCGGTGAGCATATTCACATGGGGCGGGCACGCGATCAATCGATGGCTCTAGAACCTCAATAACATCGGCACGGTTAAATGAAGAGCCCGTTGACGTAATAACTATTCGGCATTTCTCACCCGGAATTCCATGCCTGACGAAGAAAACGGCGCCTTCATGGCGAACGATGAAATGTCCGCCGTGAGCTACTTTTTCAATTACCGCCTCAAAACTATCCCCTACTGACCAGCGCGCTTTTTTGCTTGATTCCATGGATGTAAGCCTATGGGTGTAAGTTAATGCATATGCACGTAGTCATCATGGGTTGCGGTCGAGTCGGATCTTCATTAGCTATCGAGCTTGAAGCCGCTGGACATACTGTTTCAATCATCGATCAAGCTCGCGAAGCCTTCCGTCGACTTGGCCCAGATTTCAAAGGAGACACCATCACTGGTGTCGGCTTTGATCGAGATATTTTGCGTGAGGCCGGAATTGAACGGGCCGACGCATTTGCCGCGGTCAGTAATGGAGATAACTCCAATATCTTGGCAGCACGAGTAGCTAGAGAAATGTTTGGCGTCAAAAATGTTGTCGCTCGAATCTACGATCCAGGTCGGGCTGAGATTTACCAACGTGTTGGAATTCCGACGGTTGCAACTGTCTTATGGGCAACTGATCAGATTCTGCGAAGACTTCTACCCGAGGGATCGCGCTCTGAGTGGCGTGATGCAAGCGGAACGATTCGACTCTGCGAAATTCATCCCCATCAGGATTGGTATGGTCGACAAATTCTACTTATTGATGAGCTCACCAAGGCTCGCGTTGCATTCATTACACGTTTGGGCTTTGGCATGATTCCCGATCATCACACCGTTCTACAACAGGGCGACCTCGTGCATGTCATGGTTGCCGATGAAGATTTATCGGGCGTTGAGTCGATTCTCAACGCTTCTCCAGAAAGTGAGCGATAAATGAGGATTGCAATTGCAGGAGCGGGCAATGTAGGTCGTGCCATTGCGCGCGAACTTCTAGATAATGGTCATCAAGTCCTACTTATTGATAAAGACCCCAAGGCTCTCAAGCTTGAGAGTGTCCCAGATGCCGAATGGTTAATGGCCGATGCATGTGAAATCACTTCATTAGATAAAGCACACTTGAATAACTGTCACGTTCTAGTCGCTGCAACTGGTGATGACAAAGCAAATCTCGTCACTTCACTACTCGGCAAGACTGAGTATGGAGTGCCAAGGGTAGTTGCCCGTATTAATCACCCTAAAAATGAATGGCTATTTGACTCCTCATGGGGCGTTGATGTGGCCGTATCCACTCCTCGCGTTATTGCTGCCCTTGTCGAAGAGGCAGTTAGCGTTGGCGATGTCGTGCGTTTATTCTCATTTAAAAAGGGTCAAGCTAACTTAGTTGAGCTAACTCTGCCTGATGGCTCTGCATGTATTGGTAAAACTGTTGAAGAGATAGAACTCCCAGCAGATGCCATTCTTGCCGCAATTATTAGAGATGGTCGCGTCATCAGCGCAAAGGCGCATGATGTTTTTGCGGCCGGAGATGAACTTCTATTTGTTGCATCAGCTAGTGCTGAGGCAAAGATTAAAGCCTGCTTTATAGTTTAACTCTCAGCTCTGTGCACTGGTGGCGCCGTTTTGATTACTAACCACGATAAATAGGCTGCAGCAAAGAATAATGGGTATCCCATCGCTAGATTTACAGTGCCCAATAAATTGACGTTTCCACTTCGGTAAATTGGATACTGCACCGCAATACGAAGGAAAAACATTGCAACCCAAATCCAACTCGCACGAATGTAGACCTTTTTCCGCTGGGGGTCATTTCTCCATAGAAAGTTTTCGCCGAGTAATGGGCCAAGTACAACACCAAGCACAGGCCAACCAATCAAGTTAGCAAGTAAATAGGCGGTTCCATAGGCGAGATTTGTAAGGAGTTTTGGAATATAGAAGTCTGAGGCATTTCCGCTTTTATTGGCAAAGTATGCACAGAGCAAAACTCCAAATAATCCAGATGCGGCATGTTGAACCGTATCTTTTCTAACAAGTCGAAGGATCGTAAGAAGAAGTGAGAGGGTAATCGCTCCAGTAAGGGCGGTTTTAAGATCGTGCTTTACATTAAAAAGAACGAGAAAGACAATTGCCGGCACTCCTGAGTCGATTAAACCTTTTTTCCCGCCGAGGGCTCCCATGACTTTTTCGCGGTCTTGATTATGTTCGCTCATGCGCTCCCCGTTGATCCAAATCCACCGCTACCCCGGCTAGAACCAGGGAGCTCTGCAAGCTCAACAAAATTTGCACGCTCTACTTTTTGAATGATTAACTGCGCGATGCGATCACCTCGTGTAAAAGAGATAGATTCGCGCGGGTCATGATTTATTAGAATGCAGGAAATCTCTCCGCGATAGCCAGCATCAATAGTTCCAGGAGAGTTAAGTACAGTCACTCCATTTTTAATTGCTAACCCTGATCGCGGATGCACGAGAGCAACGTATCCATCGGGCAGGGCGATTGCGATTCCAGTTGGAACAAGCTTGCGCTCCCCAGGGGCTAAAGTGAAATCGATTGTCGTTGTTAAATCAGCGCCGGCATCGCCACCCTTTGCATAGGTTGGCAAGGCCACCAGTGGGTCAATCCGAGTAATGAGAACCTGAACCTGTGCCATGCGTTAAGGATTTATTTCAAAGTCGGGATCTGCAAAGGCCAACAACTCTGGGCTCTTGGAGATCTGTGCAAGATAATCCTTCGGCGCATTATTTAAGAAATGCTCCATGGGAACTATGACATAGAGGGCGGCGGCGCGTACGACGAGAGGACCATCGGGTGAGTTAATGCGACCCTCGGCGCTTGAATAGACTTTGCGACCCACCTGTCCAGTAATTTTTGCCGTTATATGAAGTGTTGAACCCATTGGAACGGGTTTTAAGAAATCTGTTTCGAGGCGTGCTGTAACTGCCGGTGCGCGCAAGAGCCACATTAATTTACCTAGCGCCTCATCAAAGGCCAGAGATAACAAACCTCCATGAGCTAAACCGGGTGCACCTTGATGATTTTCGGTAACCGTAAATTGCGCAGTGATGTCGGCACCTGCGCCGGCATATGCAACTAAGTGCAACCCTGTCGGATGGAGTTCACCGCAACCAAAGCAGTGTCCAAAATGAGATGGGATCTTGGAGCCAATCGGTGGCGCTTTGGGATGGCGCTCTGGAATCATCGCTCCCTCTGGTGGCGTGGTGCTGTAGATGCGACTCATAAGTTAAGAGTATCCGATACCGTAACTCCTATGCGATATCGAGAAGTGATCCGTATGCCACTGTGGCTGCTGGCATTGATCTACTTCTTTCTCCTCTCCTTGGTGCTCTCAATTTGGGCAGCTCTTGGCGACTTAGCAGCGCTGGTGGCATTTATCGCAGCAACAGTGCTAATGATTTTTATCGCGCTCAAAACGGCAATGGTTATTGAAGTTGATGACGACGAGCTACGTGTAGGACGAGCTCATATCGCTCGCGAGTATTTGGGTTCGACACAATCCTTGACAAGTCAGGAAGTGCGAACGCTTCGAACGCGCAATGCCGATCCGGCAGCATTTCTCGGCATTCGATTCTGGTCATCAACTGGAGTACGCGTAGAAATTCTCGACTCAAGGGATTCAACACCGTACTGGCTTATAACAAGTAATAATGGCGAAGAATTAGTTAAAGCTTTAACCTCTAATTAACTGCACTCTTTGCAAACAGCTTTAGCGCCTTCACCCTTTGCAAGTTGCGTGATGTGGTGGACCAAGAAACAACGTGAACAAGTAAATTCATCCTCTTGCTTTGGAACTACGCGAACGGCGAGCTCTTCACCAGATAAATCCGCTCCTGGAAGTTCGAGAGTCTCTGCCGCCTCTGCTTCATCGACATCGATCTGACCGGATTGAGCATCAACACGTTTGGCCTTTAACTCTTCTAACGACTCCTCGTGTAGCTCTTCATCGGTTTTTCTGGGGGTGTCGTAATCTGTTGCCACTGCTCTCACCTCGATTCCTTCAATAAATACTTGCCTGCGGGCGCATCATGGCCTACAACGTCGGCGTTGGTTGATATAACCTTCGGCGTGTCGGAGTTATTCCCCACTCACCTGGGCGATTTCTATCGCTTGTGCTAGCCCCCCGTCAACTCGAGCGTGAATCGCCGTTCCTGCCTCGACATACTCCTCTGAAAATATCTCTCCATGCTCATGTATCGCGTGAATCAGGTCACCTCTGCTGTATGGAATCACCGCTGTAATCTCAACACTGGGTCTTGGCAAGAGGCTTTCAATGGCATGAACTAAAGCATCAACACCAAATCCAGTGCGTACTGAGAATGCAAAACTATTGGGCTCTTTGCGCAAGATCTCCATAACTTTTTCAGGATCAGCGATATCAACTTTATTGATTGCAATAATCTCAGGAATCTCCGCTCCGCCAATTTCTGCAATGACTTGGCGCACGGCCCGGATTTGTTCAAAAGGATCGGTATGAGATCCATCGACTACGTGCACGATTACATCTGCGCCTGCAACTTCTTCAAGGGTCGATTTAAATGCATCGATTAATTGATGTGGCAAATGTCGAACAAAACCAACAGTATCGGTAAGTGTGTATACACGCCCATCACTGGTGGAAGATTTACGAACCGTTGGATCCAGCGTTGCAAAGAGTGCGTTCTCTACAAGAACTCCTGCATCAGTTAGGCGGTTTAATAGGGATGATTTTCCGGCATTGGTATAACCAGCAATTGCAACCGATGGAATATTAAAACGCTTGCGTTCTTGGCGTTTAGTATCACGCGAAGTTTTCATTTGCGCGATCTCACCACGTAACTTTGCCATCTTGTCACGAATTCGACGGCGATCTGTTTCAATTTTCGTCTCACCTGGCCCGCGGCCACCGATTCCGGCGCCGCCCGCTGCACGTCCACCGACTTGGCGTGAGAGTGAATCTCCCCAACCGCGAAGCCTGGGAAGTAGATATGCAATCTGGGCAAGCTCGACTTGAGCCTTGCCCTCTTTGCTCTTTGCATGCTGTGCGAAGATATCTAAAATAAGTGCGGTGCGATCGACAACCTTGACTTTTACTTTCTCCTCTAACTGGCGCAGCTGTGAAGGTGAAAGCTCTCCATCGCAAATAACCGTGTCGGCTCCAGTTGCAATAACAACTTGTCTCAACTCTTCAACTTTTCCTGAGCCGATATATGTAGCGGGATCTGGTTTGTCGCGGCGCTGAATCAAACCCTCTAGAACTTCAGAGCCTGCCGTTTCGGCCAATGCCTTGAGTTCGGCCAAAGAGTTCTCGGCCATCGTTGATGTTCCCTCAGTCCACACTCCAACTAAGACAACACGTTCTAGCTGTAACTGACGGTATTCAGCCTCGGAGATATCTTGTAGTTCAGTTGAAAAACCTCTTACTCGACGTAGAGCGTGACGCTCTGAGAGTTCAAGAGTTGGATCTACTAACTCATCACTCTCGGATGAATCGTATTCAGCTGCAATGCGCGCACTCTCACGCATCAACGCTTCGAATTCATCGCCTACATCTTTATTAGGCATTGAGAAACTCCGAAATATCTACATCTCTGATAAGTACTGCAGGTCCGACTAACGTCGCATTCGAGTGTGCATCTATCGAGACTTCGAGGCGGCCTCCCGGTGGATTAATAATCCACGTCGATGGCAAACGATCTTTGGTGTGCAAAACCGCCGCTAGCGCCACAGCGCATGTCCCCGTCCCGCAGGATTGAGTCTCACCGCTTCCACGCTCAAATACGCGCATAGCGAGTTCGTGATCGCCAGTGATCTGCACAAACTCAACATTGACGCCTTCAGGGTATGAGTCACGAGGTCGAACTACTGGTGGCTCATTTAGTGGCCCTACATCTTTAATGTCTTCTACAAAGACCACTGCATGTGGATTTCCAATACTAATGTTGTATCCATTCCAGATTAATGAGTTCGTAGCAGCTGTAATCTCCTCGCCCTCGTTGGTTACCTGCCCCATATTGACTGAGATGTCCCCCACCATTGGTACTCGAAGGTGCTTAATGCCGTCCCGTGTATTAATTGCAAAGATTCCTTCAGGCACATGTCCGCGTTCGACCAAGTAGCGAGCCATGACGCGAATGCCATTGCCACACATTTCAGCAAGTGAGCCATCGGCATTTCGATAATCCATAAACCACTTACCGTCGCGTTTAATGATTCGAATCAAACCATCGGCACCGATTCCACTTTCGCGATTACAGATTGCGGCAGTTTGGGCAGTTGTTATCGAGTGCTCATCACTTGGATCAAATACAAGGATGAAGTCATTGTGAGTTCCGTGCCCATATGTTGCGATCATTGAATTGAGTTTATCTTCTCAAAATGGGCAAGAACGGTCTCTAAGCGAGGTTGAACGGGAGAAATCCAGGTGATACGTGCATCACGCGAAAACCAAGTCTCTTGGCGTCTTGCATACTGACGGGTTGCGCGCTTGGTATCTTCACGCGCCTCATCTTCACTCATTAAGCCCTTTCGAAAAGCGATTATTTGGGAGTATCCAAGGGCAAGCTGAGCTGTACGTCCATCAGTAATTCCCATTTCCAAAAGTTGGTCAACTTCACCAACAAAGCCCTGCTCCCACATGCGATCTACTCGTGCACTTATCCGCACATCCAAACTAGGCCGATCCATCACTAAGCCAAATTGTCTCGCATCTGGGTATCTCGAGCTGGCCTCGCGCGGCAAGTTTGCAGTAAACGGCTTGCCCGTAATTTCAATTACCTCAAGGGCACGAATTACTCGACGTGCATTTGCTCGATCTATGGCAATTGCAGCAGCAGGATCCAATTTTTCTAATCGCTCAAAAAGAGCGTTTAGACCGATTACTTCCAACTCTTTCTCTAAACTCTCTCGCACGGCTGGGTCGGTATCTGGAAAGTTGAGCTCGTCCAAAATCGCCTTAATATAGAGGCCAGTTCCACCAACAATAACTGCGCGCTTGCCACGATTTTCAATATCAGTAACTGCAGCGCGTGCAGCGCTTTGGTACCAGGCGACAGTAGAGTCTTGATTGACATCTAATACATCTAGTAGGTGATGAGGAATACCCTCTCGATCTTCAACGCTTAATTTAGCCGTACCGATATCCATGCCGCGATAAATCTGCATCGAATCCGCATTAATGATTTCACCATCAAAGTGATGCGCCAAGGCAATAGCTAACTCGCTTTTGCCAGTTGCCGTCGCCCCACAAACAACAATCAGACTCATTTAGATAGCGTCGGCATTCCGAGCATCGTGGCAGTACGGGATACCTCTTTAGTGCGCGCCTCATGTGCATCTCCGCCACGAGTTGGACGAATAGCACCTGGGCTTCCAATTAAATAGTGTGCCGATGCTTCAGTAATAACGACTTCTACCTCATCGCCTGGGCGGGCAGTTGCAGAGTTATCAAAGTGAACGAGTCGAAAATCTTCGCTGCGACCAGTCAAGCGATCCTTTGCGCTATCGCGGCGGCCTTCGTAATCACCAACTAATACTTTAAAGTTTTTACCAACGGCCTCTTGATTGACAGAGAGGGAAATCAACTGTTGATGGTTATGTAAACGCGTGTATCTCTCGCCAACAACCTCTGGAGTGATTTGATCGGGCATTGTTGCAGCCGGCGTACCTGGCCGAATTGAGTATTGATAGGTATAGGCCGCGGCGAAGCGGGCCTGTGTACATAAATCTAACGTTGCTTGAAAATCTGCTTCAGTCTCGCCTGGAAAACCTACGATGATGTCGGTTGTAATCGAAGCGTGCGGCATTGCAGTGCGCACACGATCTAAGATCCCTAAGTACCTATCTGTGCGATATGACCGGCGCATAGCTTGCAGAATTGAGTTTGAACCTGATTGCAAAGGCATATGCAGATGCGGCATAACATTTGGAGTCTGGGCCATGGCATCAATGACATCGTCGGTAAAATCGCGTGGATGGGGGGACATAAACCGCACGCGTTCAAGGCCTTCGACCTTGCCACAATCTCGAAGTAGATTTGCAAAGGCATGGCGATCGCCGAAATCAACGCCATAAGCGTTAACGTTTTGGCCAAGCAGGGTAATTTCTATGACACCTTGATCAACTAAGGCACGTACTTCGGCGAGAATCTCCTTAGCACCGCGATCCTTTTCAATTCCACGCAAAGTGGGGACTATGCAAAAAGTACAGGTGTTGTTGCATCCAACTGAGACTGAGACCCAGGATGAGAATGCTGATAAGCGCCTAGCTGGCAAGGTGGATGGGAAGTGTTCAAGAGATTCAAGGATTTCAATCTGAGACTCTTCTTCAATCCGTGCGCGCTCTAGCAGAACTGGAAGTGAGCCAACGTTATGTGTTCCAAAAACGACATCGACATATGGTGCCTTCTTTAAAATCGTTGCTTGGTCTTTCTGCGCTAAACACCCTCCCACTGCAATCTGCATTAAAGGATTTAGTTTTTTGATCGGCGCCAGAAAAGAGAGGTTTCCATAGAGTTTATTGTCGGCATTTTCGCGAACGGCGCAGGTGTTAAAAACGACGATATCTGCCTGTTCGCCCTCGATGACAGGCACGTATCCAGCCTCATCGAGCAGGCCAGCGATGCGCTCTGAGTCATGAACATTCATCTGACAGCCATATGTTTCAACGCTGTAGGTACGGTTCATGTGCCTATCGTAGAGCCTTAATTAGAGGGCAATAACTTCAATCTCAAAGGTCGTACGGTTAACTACTGCGCAATGGTGATTATCTAGGCTCTTCCAACCAGGTTGATTCCATCCACTTGAGGCAAAGAGGACACCTGCTGGGGTAGGCAGGTACTTAATCTCATAGTAATCATCGGGGGCCCAGTCCGGCTTCTTCTGACTATTGTGCTCGCTCACCGTTATAAAGAAATCTCGATTCATAAGCATGCAATTCAAGCTCGTCGTTTCGCCGTGTTCTTTAATTATTTTAAGTGCACTCTTGATGCCATCTATCAAACCTAGCTTTTCAATTTCAGTCATTACTAAATAGAAATATTGCTCGCTGTCACCGTCGCCGAGAATAAGTGGAAGAAATTTTGAATCGATAAAAGGAGCTATAGCATCAGACGGAAAAATCGAGCCGTTGTGAATAAATGAATAGTCACCATACATAAATGGGTGCGTATTATTTTCGCTATTAGATACTCCCTTTGTAGCCCAGCGCAGATGTAAGAGTGCTCCATCGGCAACGTTCTTCGAGACAGTGTCATCGAATGTGCTGCTTTGTGCCGCCGCCTCCACCTTTTTCTCAAGAACTGTGTGGCTACCACTCTTATCTATCGTCGATAAGCCCCAACCATCGCAATGTTGGGAGGAAAGCGCGACAAAATCCGAGAATTCACTTCCGACGAGGGCCGGAAACGAGGTTTTACCTGGCGACACGTAACCCATTAGCCGGCACATTTTCGCTCAAACCCCTATCGCGTACGTCACACTAGGAGTAGACATGCTACACCCCAGAGGCTCAAGGAGGAGTACATCTTGGCAATTACAAATAATGATGAAAAACGATTAGCTGAACTCGGTTACAAACAAGAGTTAAATCGCAGTTGGTC
>Ga0208566_1001676_pt1 | contig 12509 bp, 11 predicted proteins | sample PL_2010_150m_FD_184159 | JGI IMG/M metagenome (GOLD analysis project Ga0208566, IMG submission 184159) | Freshwater microbial communities from Powell Lake, British Columbia, Canada to study Microbial Dark Matter (Phase II) - PL_2010_150m... | ecosystem: Environmental > Aquatic > Freshwater >...
TTCTTCGACTGGCGATGCGCAAAATAACTATGCACAAACCACCCGAGAACAAATCCGATCGCCAATGTAAAAAATATCAACAGCGCCCGTGACATGGAGATGCTCCAGAAAAGGAAAGTCACCTCGACGACGGAGACATTCTGGGTGATGAATAGTACCGTTATGCCTGTAATGACGAGCACCAGGATTAATCGGATGTTCATATTCTCCTCCTTATTTCTTTTCAAGCCGTCATCAAAAATGAGGCTTGCTGTTGATCGCTCGTTTTTTACCCCCCGCCCATGAGCGATGCCGTTTCCCGGATGGAGTCGGGACTTCCGACCAGCATCACGGTATCATCGACGGAAAGGGTGGTATAGCCATGGGGCACAATGACTTCACCACCGCGACGGATTCCCATGATCAGCGCATTGCCCGGCAGCTTGACATCGGCAACCTGGCTGCCTTCAAAACGGGAATTCAGGACGGTGGCTTCCCCAAATTCCGCCCCATCCGAAAGTTCGGTGATCATATCAAAAACGGAAGGATGCCTCAAGGCGCCTTCAAGGGCCAGGGCCATTGCCATGGAAGTCTGAACCACCTTGACCCCCAAACGACTCATTTCTCTCATCAGGGCATTATCATCTGCTCTTGAAACGACCACTGGGATTCGGAACCTTTCCTTTGCCAGCCGGCAGACGGCGATGTCGACACCCGGATCATTCAGAGCGGTAACGAGTCCTGCCGCCCTCTCCGCGCCCAAGGCTTTCAGTACGATCTCATCTTCCGGGTCACCGGCCATGATGGTTGCTCCCTTGCAGTAGAGCTCATGGCATCGGTCGTCGGATGACTGCAGCACGGAAACTTCTTCGCCTTCCCGAACCAATCTCTCTATGAGGAGCGCTGTGTGCTGGTTGAAACCGACCACAATATAGCCCATCCTTTGGGTTTCCGTTAAGCGGGGTGCAATCCTATTGAAGAGCACAGGGGACAACATGCAGGTGATCATCGCAAGCAGAAGAATATCCGCATTAACGGCTTCGCTGATCAACCCCAGCTTAAAAGCGAGGGTCGAGGCGGCAATGATCAGGGAAAGCCGTGATGACAGCAGGAACCCGGCGGCCATGCTCTCCTTGAAAGAGAAGGCCACCCGAAAGACCAGGGCGGGCAAAACCTTGACTGCGTAAGCGGCCGCAACCAGAAGCGGAAGAAGAATAAAAGCCTTTGGAGAATCTAAAAACGATCTCAAGTCAAAGTCGCTTCCCACGGAAATAAAAAACAGGGGGATGAAAAAGCCGAACCCGATCGTATCCAGTTTTTCCTGAAGGATTGCTTTGTCCTGCCCGGCCATGATGCTCATAATGACCCCGGCCAGAAAAGCACCGAGGATCATCTCCGTGCCGAGGCTTTGAGCAAGGGCCACCCAGGCGACCATCAGCGCAATGGAAAACCTTGTCCGAATCTGGACGGTGGCGGTGGTGAGTCCTTTGACGAGTTCTCCCAATCCCTTGATTTTACGGACACGAACGCCCATTCCGAGTGTTGCGACAAACACAACGAGCAATACCAGGAAGAGCGTCAACTGAATAACGAAGCCCTGGGTCACAATACCCAGCGAAAGGCTGAGGAGCACCAGGGTCAAGAAGTCGGCGAGAAGCGCGCTCAGCAGGATAACCTGCCCATAACTTGTTGGAATGATGCCTCTTTCCTTGAGAACGGGAACCACGATCCCCAGGGAGGTCGTGCTGAGAATAAGCCCTATGATCAAAGGCTGTTGAACAAACCCCCCTTTAGCAAGACCCCAGGCAATTGCAAATGCCCCTCCCAAGGTAAGGATGAAGCTTGTCAGCGCGAGGAATGGCGCGGTTTGCCAGAAGCCATTCTTTCTGCTCCTGAAATCGGCAAACGAAAAAGCGTTCAGATCCACCTCCAGACCGGATATGAACATCAGAATGACGAATCCGAATTCTGAGAGAAAATCAAGCACCGGACTTGGAGTGACGATGCCGAGCACGCTTTTACCGATCAGAATTCCGGCCAGGATTTCCAAAATAACGACGGGGATATGAAACCTTTTGAGCCTCGCAGCAAGCAGCGGTACGAGGGCAGCCAGCATCGTAATGACCAGGAGTGAGAACAGCGCTTGGTTGTCCGGCAAAGATGACCTCACACGATCCATATTCAAATTAACAATGATCATAACCGGAATTCCTTGCAGCGGCAAGACAAACTCATCGACAGGCGGGTAAGCATCGATACACAATTTCCGGAATACCGATGGAGAGGCATCCCATCGCTCCGGACTTAACCCTGAATGAGGGGTATGGCCAGTGGATGCGTATCGATGACTCTGGTGATCTTTATGTAAAATCTCAAGGGAAGAACTATCGGATCTGCGACGACATCGGGAGGAGCAATATCGTTCTGTCCGAAGAGGCGCAGACCAAAAGCGAACGGCGCGGCACCCCGAACCGTTCTGAACACGCTGGTTCACGCTGACCAAAGAGAGTGTCAAGCGTTTTAACCTCCGCATACATGACAAACACGGGGACCCGGTGAACGAATTTCCGATAGAAACAACGGATACCTTGGTTCCATTATTTTTCTTGACCAAGATGAATGAAATAACATATACTTGAGAGACTCAATGAATGGGTGCGGATGGCGTTGTCCGCCTCGAAATAAGGAGGTGCCGGGATGACGGCAGGCTTATTCAGAGCGTGGAATTACCGAACCGTTATTACACCATCGTCTACAAAAAGATCGTTGTCGATAATAAGGGGTCCTTTTATCAACTTCAAACGGCAACAGCAACATCGGGAGTGAAAATTGTAAAATGGGGCAAATGATGACAAGCAGGAGCGTATCGTTCACGGTGATTGTTTCCACATGCCTCTTCCTCTTGACGGCCTCGGGTTATGCCGAAACCCTTACGAGAGATGAGGTTATCGCGAACCCTGGCTCTTACGGAATTAGACGGCAACTTGTTAAAATTGCTCTCTTCTCGTCTTTACCCGCGCGGTTCTTAAGTAGAGAGGTCGTGTCAATCTCGCGAGAGCGTAACGCCAATGTATTGAAGAGTGTGTTTGAAGTGTTCAACCCATCACTGAGATCCTTTTTGACATCAGTACCGATCGTTTTGGATTCCTCAGCGGATACCGCGAAGGCGTATCGTTCAAAAGGCTACATTGGAGTCAGTCCTGACTGGGACAATTCTGTGCTTCAATCCCAATACAGGGCGATTTATGAGCAGAGGGGAATGAAGCCGAGGGACCCTGTATTCATGCATCGCTTCAAGACAGATCTATTGATACACGAATTTTTACACATACTCCAAGCCCATCAAGGAATTGATGGTCGTTTGTATTACGAAGCGGTTGCGCGATGGTATATCGAGCCACAGTATGGCATACCGTCTCCGAATGGCATGAACTATACCGACACGACGAAAGACAGAAGGCCTGATAAACTCGCGCTCAATAGGATGAAATATATTGTATGGCACGAATTGTACAATTATCGAAGGTTAAGCGATGTGCCTCAAGATGAGAGCTGGAAGAATATGCAATATGGGAATAGGTACCGGTGGTCACAAAAGGGGGTGGAGGAGTTTGCCTACATCGGGCAAGAAATACTCTCCAGCGGAAGCAGTTCTGAAAACTATATTAAGACATGTCAGTGGACCGACAAGGATTGGGAGAACAAGAGAATGAGGTTGTTGGAGGTCTCTCCAGAAGTTATTGCAGTTTTTAGGAGCGTGTTCAATCCTGATTTGACGCAGCATCAAAAGTCTAATCAGGCGATTGAGTGGGTGGTATCCCAAGGGACATAAAAAACCACGAGCCCTTCAGTAGCGCGTTACTCTCTTCCGATCTGGAATCCGCAATTCTAACAAGAGTCCACTTGACATGAACGTGATCCTGAAGAGCATTTTCTCCTTTTTCAAAGACAACGGTCCTATTCATGCCGGGTCGATGTCCTATTTTTTTCTTATGTCATTTGTTCCTCTCTGTTTTCTTCTCGTTGCGATATTCGGCTATTTCCTCGGAGAGAACAAAGAGTTCTACGAATTCTTCTCGGCAAGGGCGCTGAGATTCTTTCCAGAGGCAACCGCCAAAATTTCCCGCGAATTGACGGCCATGGTCACGTACAGAAAGATAGGTATCTTCAGCCTCGTTATTTATACCTACTTTTCCTATCTGCTGTATCGGTCGTTGGAATCCGCCATTCATGCGATATTCCAGGAAAAGCGTAAGCGGTCACAATTGATCTCAATCGTCATGTCTTTTTTCATGATCAGTATGCTCGCGGGCTTCATTATCATCTCCTTTGCGGCGACCTCGATAATCCAAATGCTCCACCTGATGTTCAGGGATTTTATGGGTTTTCGGGTTGGAATCGTAGTGAGTTTCCTCATACGATTCGTCATCCCTGTTTTCCTTGTATTCATAACGGCTACAATCATCTACGCACTGCTGCCGGTTAAGAAAATTACTCTTCGTAACGCCCTTTGTGGAGGCGTTTTTACGGCCCTATTGCTTGAAGCAGCCCGACATCTGTTTAATTTCTACGTCGTCAACATAGCGACCCAAATCGGTGCGATCTACGGACCCCTCTCTGGTTTTGTAATTTTTCTGCTATGGATATATTATGCGGCCTGCATATTTCTCATCGGCGCCGAGATTGTCTGCACTCTTGATGCTTCTCCACAGGGGAAGTGACGAAGATGTGATCCAGGAACAGTGGATATCTCAAAGCAACTCCTCTCCTCCATGATCGTTCTTCTTTATGGCCTCATGCGCCAAGGTGGCGAACTTGCCATATCTATCCTATGATGCTATACGATGAGCGGGACGATTGCGGAATCCCATACCGTAAATGGATGTTCCGGGAAGATATACAACGGGGACGGTCTATCCATGTTTCACATCAGACGGATCATCGACGACATCCTGCCGAGAAACCGCCATGCTCTGGAGCAGATCCAGGAGATCCTGCGATCCCGATTCAGGGGACTCAGCCAGGCAAACATCACCAGGATACCGGACCTGCTCAGAAATCCTTTTAAATACGACTTCCACTCCATTCTCTATGTCGTCGAGATCCCGGCCACCGGAAAGGTCAGAGGGTTCGCCCTTCTGTCCCACGAACCGTTGATTCGCTTCTGTTATCTCGACTACCTGGTGACGGACAAAGAGACCATCGGCAGAGGTATCGGAAGCGCCCTCTACGAAAGAGTCCGGGAGGAATCGGTCCTGCTGCAGTCCGAGGGCCTGTTTTTCGAGTGCCTTCCCGACGATCCTGCTCTGAGCAGCAACCCGGAAATCCTCAAACAGAACCGGGCGCGTCTCCGATTTTACGAGTCCTTCGGCGCCCGGCCTGTCGCGAACACGGCCTATGAAACACCCCTGGAATCTGGGGGCGACAACCCGCCATACCTGGTCTTCGACGGCCTCGGACAGCCGATTACGCTCCGGCGGGAATTTCTACGCCGGGTGGTCAGGACCATTCTTGAGAAAAAGTACCGGGAGGTGTGCAGCAAGGAGTATATCCGAATGGTCCTCGCGTCTGTCCAGGACGATCCCGTCCGGATCCGCGAACCGCGCTATTTCCGAAAACAACCAAAAACCGTCTACCCGGTCTCCGGCTATTTCGGTAAGATCGCCCTCGTTGTCAATGACCTCCATGCCATCCACCACGTCCACGAACGGGGATACGTTGAAGCGCCGGTTCGGATCTCAGCGATCCTGGACGCCTTGGAGCAGACCAATATCTTCTCGCGATTCCCCCCGGAAGATTTTTCCGAGAAATCTCTCCTGGCCGTCCACAACTCGGAATATGTGCGCTATTTCAAGCGTGTCTGCGAGAAGATTCCACCGAATTCGTCCGTGTATCCCTACGTCTTTCCCATCCGGAACCGGGCGCACCCCCCGGTGGAGCTGGCCGTCCGGGCCGGATACTACTGTATCGACACCTTCACGCCGCTGAGCAGCAATGCCTTCATTGCCGCGAAGCGGGCGGTGGATTGCACCCTTACGGCCGCGGAGAAGGTCATCGGGGGGTTCCGGATCGCCTACGCCCTGGTCCGGCCGCCGGGACACCATGCCGAGCGGAACGTTTTCGGGGGGTTCTGTTATTTCAACAACGCAGCCATCGCCGCCAATCACCTGAGCCAATATGGACCCGTTGCGATGCTGGATGTCGATTACCACCACGGGAACGGCCAGCAGTTCATCTTCTCCGAACGGAAGGACGTCCTGACGGTTTCCATCCACGGGCATCCATCCGTGGCGTATCCCTACTTCAGCGGGTTCGCCCATGAGCGGGGCGAGGGGAACGGTACGGGCTTCAACGTGAACTATCCGTTGCCGGAGCAGACGGATGCGCAAACGTATCTGGAGACCCTGTCAAAGGCACTCTCCCACATCCGCCACTTCCGTCCCCGCTACCTGGTCGTCTGTCTCGGCCTCGACACGGCCAAAGGGGATCCGACCGGGTCGTGGAGTCTGCAACGCAAAGATTTCAACGAAATGGGCAGGCGAATCGGGGCGGAAAACCTCCCGACCCTCGTCGTGCAGGAGGGTGGCTATCGAACGCGCACGATCGGGATCAACGCCCGCTCCTTTTTCGAAGGCCTCTGGCGCGCGATGTTTTCCCGATGATCCGTCGCCCTCAATGCCAGATCCGGAATCGTTTGGGGAATGGCGCCGGATGGCGAAGGCTCGTGAACGTCTTCTCCATGAGAGGATGACTCGGCGTGGCAGAGACAGCGTGTAATACATAGATCATTAATTTTCATAAAGAAAGGAGGAGTTCGAGATGCCGGTAATCACCATTCGAGGCCAGTATGGCAGTTGGTCAGCCGAAATAGGGGAACTGATCGCACACAAGCTGAATATTGATTATATTGACCGGGAAATCATCGCCGGCGTAGCCGAACGACTCCGTCGGCCAAGCACGAGCATAGCAGAAAAGGAGACACCGCCCAGCACTCTCCTGGGGCGCCTCTCTGAAGCCATGGCACAGACCGCCTATCTGGGTGACAACATCTATGCGGGGATATACTCACCTTTATGGGAAATACCGCTGAATGATACAAACTATCTGTCCGGATTGGAGTACGTGATTAAGAAACTTGCCGGAAGTCAGTCGATCGTCATTCGGGGACGGGGCAGCCAGTTTATCCTGAAAGATTTTCCCGGTGCTTTTCATGTACTAATTGTGGCGCCAATCGAGGTGCGAGTAAAGCGCGTTATAGAGAGCCTGAAGCTCAATGAGGAGGGTGCCCGGAAGGAAATAGCCCGTTTTGACGACGGCAGCCGTGAGTTCGTCAAGAGATACTTCCGGGCAAACATTGCGGACCCGATAAACTATGACATCGTCATCAATACCAACTATCTCAGCATCGAGGATGCAGCTTCCATTATAGTGGACGCCGTCCATTGATGGAGTGATTGAATGGGGGGAGCGATGCTTGAAAGGCGTGGAAGCGGAATACTTCTTCATATTTCGTCCCTGCCTTCACCGTTCGGCATTGGAGACATGGGCGAAGGTGCATACCGGGTTGTCGATTTTCTTGCTGCAGCCGGGCAACGTTTTTGGCAGACACTCCCCGTACATCTTACGGCCCCATATTACGATAATTCACCCTACATGAGCACATCTGCCTTCGCGGGGAACCCGCTGTTCATCAGTCCTGTTCTTCTCATACAAGAAGGGCTGTTGAAGGAGCGTGAGATCGGAAGCGTGCCTCCTTTTTCGCAGGGGGCCGTCGATTATCTGCGGGCGACCGCGTACAAAGAAAAGATATTGACGGTTGCCTGGCGGCGATTCAAGAAACGCGCAAAAAAGGATCTCCTCTCCCGGTGGGAAAAATTCTGCATGGAGAACGGTTTCTGGCTCGATGACTTTTCTCTGTTCCGTGCCCTCCGATTGCGTTTTCGAAATATAAGCTGGAGTGAGTGGCCGCGGGAGCTTCGCGACAGGCGGCGCGAAGCCGTACGCGCTGCGAAAAAAGGGCTTTCAGACGAAATAAGAAGGGAACAATTCCACCAGTTTCTTTTTTTTGACCAGTGGCGGTTACTGAAGAAGTATTGTCATGACCGAGGTATCCTCACTGTCGGAGATATGCCGATATACGTTGGCCATGACAGTGCGGATGTATGGTCTCATGCTGAACTGTTCCAACTCGATAAGAAAAAAAGACCTGCCGTAGTTTCCGGTGTTCCGCCGGATGGTTTCGGTGGAACCGGGCAACTCTGGGGCCACCCTTTGTATCGGTGGGATGAGCTGAAAAAAACCGGGTATGAATGGATGATTCGGCGTATAAACCATCAATTGACTCTATTCGATTATCTGAGGATTGATCATTTTCGTGGGTTCGTGAATTACTGGGAGGTGCCTGCCACCGAAAAAACCGCGATCCGGGGAAGATGGGTTGCTGCACCGGCGAACGACTTCTTTACACACCTCGCTACAAGGGTTCCGTCCTTACCCATCATCTGTGAGGATTTGGGCGCCAGTCCGCCTGATTTCCGGGAGGTGATGAATCATTTTGGTTTTCCCGGCATGAAGGTGCTGCAATTTGCGTTTGGCAAAGATCTGCCGAACAATCCCCATGTCCCGCACCACTACCCGGCCAACTGCGTTGTCTATACGGGGACACATGATAATAATACCATCAAGGGGTGGTATACGGAGGATTTGACATCCAGAGACAGGATAAGGCTGGCCCGTTATCTCGGCAAGAGAATCTCTCTCAGAGAACTGCACTGGGATGTCATCAGGATGGCGATGATGTCCGTAGCCGCTATTGCCATCGTTCCCATGCAGGATATCCTGGGCGGAGGTGAAGAAATGAGAATGAATCGTCCGGGGACCGGAAAAGGAAACTGGACTTGGAGACTCATGGAGGACCATCTGACTCCTCTCCTATCCAGGAGGCTTCTGAACATGACAACACTGTACGGAAGAAACGGATAGTAGGATAGTAGAAAGGAGGGAACAGCCGTGCGACCCGTATGCTTAATCATTCGTGACGGATGGGGATACAGCGAGATTTCGGAAGGCAATGCCGTGCTTGCAGGTCGGACACCCAACAACGACTTGTACAGGGCCCAGTATCCATGGACACTTCTGGATTGTGCCGGCGAACCGGTCGGGCTTCCTGATGGATATCAGGGTTCGTCTGAGGTGGGGCATCTCAATATGGGGGCTGGGAGAATTGTCACTCAAGAGCTTAAGCGCATTGACGATGGATTGAGAACCGGGGAACTCTTTAACGGGGAGACATGGGAGAAGCTGGTCCATAATTGGAAAAAACACCGGAGTCGCCTGCATCTCCTTGGCCTGCTCCAGGATGAGGGGGTACATGCCCATCAGGAGCACCTCTTCAAGATCATGAGGCGGGCACGGCTGGAATATCCCGATGGGCGCATCACCATCCACCCTTTCCTGGACGGCCGCGACACGCCGCCGCGGAGCTGTCTTGAATATCTGGCGAAACTTACCCGGGTGATGGAAGCGGTCGGCGGGTGCGCAATCGGGACCGTTATGGGCCGGTACTACGGCATGGACCGTTCCCGGAATTGGCAACTGACCGACATGGCCTACCATTGCATTGTTGCCTGCGAGGATCGTAACGCCGTCGATGCCGAGACCGCAGTGAGAAAATCGTATGCGGAGGACAGGACCCCTGATGGTGCGGAGATGTGCGACGAATACATCCGCCCGCATGTGATCGGCAACTATGACGGTGTCAGGGACGGCGATTGTATCCTGCATACCAACTACCGGCAGGACCGTGCCATCCAGCTCTCCATGGCCTTTGTCGATCCGAAGTATCCCGGGAGACTTCGGACGAAGCCATCCGTAACCTACGTCGGGCTGACACGGTACTGGGATGAGTTCACCGAATACCTGTTGGGCGCCATCGACGCCGGCGGAGCAATGAAACACCTCCTTGGCGAGGTGATCTCCCGGAATGGTCTGCGGCAGTTGCGTATTGCGGAGACACAGAAGTTCAGACACGTAACCAGCTTTTTCAACGGCAAGAGCACCACCCCTTACAGAAACGAGGATCAGGTTGAGGTCCCAAGCCGTTTTGATCCGGCCACCTTTGCCAGTCATCCGGAGATGGAGGCCTACAATGTGACGGACGAACTCATGAGACGTCTCGCTGACAACCCCTATCATTTCATTGCCGTGAATTTTGCGAACGGCGATATGGTTGGCCACACGGGAGACATGGGCGCGGCCATACGGGCCGTTGAGATCGTGGATGAATGTCAGGGAAGGATTGTAAAGCGCCTGCTCGAACTGGATGCCCATATCCTCATCACGGCGGATCACGGGAATGCAGAGCAAATGATCGACGATCAGACCGGCGTGACCAAGACCAGCCACAGCCTCAATCCTGTCGAGTTGATTTATGCCGCCGGTGATTCGCCGGGCAAACAGCTTCTCAAGCGCGGGAAACTTTCCGACATCGCTCCAACGGTGCTTTACCTGCTGGGCCTGGATATACCAGAGGAAATGACCGCTAAAAGACTGATTGTTGACAGATAATTGACAATAGCGATATGAATAATAAAATACCGCCAAGCAATTTACGCTGAATCGGGAGGAAATGTAATGGGTTCCGTCGTCATTCTTATCACCATCGTGGTCGCCTCGCTGATCTGTGTACGTGCAGGCGCGATTGCGCTTGAACTGACCGGAATGGAACGGGATAAAGCGCGCTTTCAGGCGCTATCCGCGTTCACAAACACCGGCTTCACCACCCGGGAGACGGAGGAGATCACGAATTTTCCCGTCCGCCGGAAGATCATAACGGTCCTCATCGTCCTGGGTCACGCCGGGACGGTATCCGTCATCGCCACTTTTGCCACCTCCCTTCTCCAGCGAGAGCCCCTCAACACAGCAATGAACCTCGGTATTATCATGGCTTCCCTTTACGTGATCTACCGACTGGCCCTGTGGCGGGGCCTGACCACACGCATGCGTGAGTTTTTCCGGCGCCGGCTGTTGAAGCGCTATGGACTATGCCGTCCATCTCTGGAGGAGATGCTCAAGGTAAACGAAGGGTTCGGCGTGGTGCGACTGGTGATTCAGGTAGGGTCGCCGCTGGTCGGCCACCCACTCTCCAAGCTGGGGCTTAAGACGAAAAAGGTGCAGATCCTCTCCATCCTCCGCAGCGAAGAGGCAATCGTCGTCCCAGGCGGGGAGGATTTTCTTTTGGCCGGGGACGTCGTGATCTGTTATGGTGACATGGCTATGGCGACGTCTCTGTTTCATGTGGAGCCTGGTTGACAGAAATCGACAGAAGGACAACCTCAATAATAATGAGGGTTTTAAGTCGTAACAAATGCTGTGATTGCCTCAGTGATCATGATAAGGAATGAGCACGCGGTATTTTATTTTCATCAGAGACAAAACAATGTCTTATCACACCGAACCACTCATCGCCTGCCGCGAGTGCGATCTGCTGCTGCGGGAGATTCTGGTTTCTCCAAACGGGGCGGCGTGCTGCCGCTGTTGCGGCGCACCACTCTACCGCAACACACCCAACAGCCTGAATCGCACTCTTGTCCTTAGTCTGACAGCCATTACGCTCTTCATCATCGCCAACGTCTACCCCATCCTGGGGATCGAAATCCAGGGAACCCGCAATGTCACGAACCTGTATGGCGCCGTGCGTTTCCTCTGGAACCAGGAAATGCGAATAATCTCGTGCCTGGTTTGTGTAACGACCATTCTGGTCCCCGCCATTGAACTCACCATGATGATCTATCTCCTTCTGCCGATCCGCTTGCGACGTATACCTCCTGGGATCGCCCTGATCCTGCGCATTTTGCAGAAGATTAAGCCGTGGGGCATGATCGAGGTGTTCATGCTGGGAGTGCTTGTATCGCTGGTAAAATTAACCGATTTATCCACGGTCATCCCTGGAGTGGCCCTTTGGGCCTTAGGGGGCCTCACCCTGTTGTTTTCCGCTATTGCGGCATCCTTTAATCCCCGCGACGTGTGGGCCCATCTGGACAGGACGTCCAGCGATAAGGTGACCACATGAGACAGGTAGAACTGACAGCCGCCGGGTTAGGTCTTTGTTCCTGTCACGTCTGTGGGCTGGTGTTGAGGTCAGATAAGGCGTACAACCCCGCACACTGCCCCCGGTGCCACACCCGTGTTCATTCCCGCAAACCAAACAGCGTCAGTCACTGCTCGGCACTGCTTATCGCCGCTTATATCCTGTATATTCCCGCCAACCTGCTGCCGATTATGGAAACCAGTTCGTTGTTCAGCTACCGGGAGGACACCATCATGAGCGGGGTGCTCCACCTATGGGAAACCGGCTTCTGGGGGATTGCCGCTATCGTATTTGTTGCCAGTATCATCGTGCCGTTGTTCAAGCTGCTCGCGCTGACTCTACTGCTGGTTTCGGTGCAACGCCGCTCAACCTGGTGGCCAATGCAACGGACCCGGCTTTACCGCCTGATGGAACTGGTTGGTCGCTGGTCAATGCTGGATAT
>Ga0208566_1001679_pt1 | contig 12480 bp, 9 predicted proteins | sample PL_2010_150m_FD_184159 | JGI IMG/M metagenome (GOLD analysis project Ga0208566, IMG submission 184159) | Freshwater microbial communities from Powell Lake, British Columbia, Canada to study Microbial Dark Matter (Phase II) - PL_2010_150m... | ecosystem: Environmental > Aquatic > Freshwater > Lake...
TATACCGGGAGCATGAGCTGGCCTTCCGCACCCAGTATGCGGAACTGAAGGAGCGGACGCTTGCGGCGGGGCCTTTGCTTCCCGGCACGCCTGGGTCATTCGCCTTGCGTTCGGGGACCGGTTACTCATATTGGTATCGCGTCTTCTATCCTTTTCCCGGTAAACAGCAGGAAGAATTGGTCTGCAAGGACGGGGATGGGGTAGCGCTTGAAGCAATGCGGGCACGCGTGGCATTCAGCGAGTGGGCATCTACCCAGGTATCTTCATTGCGCAAGCTGGGTTTTCAAGTCGCCGACAAGTCGGTGGCACGAGTGCTGGTGGAACTGCACAACCAGCGTGCATTCGAAGCGGGCCTGGTTCTCGTCGGCACTCTGTGCTACATGGCATGGTTGAACGAGTTGGGGGCCATTGCGGTAGCAGCACGGACGCAAGACGTGGATTTGGCCCGGCGACAACGACTTAAGCTGGGGGCACCGCTGCCGTTTCTGGCCACGCTGCACGCCACAGGGTTGCCCTTTGTGGCGGTTCCGGGCTTGCCCTCGACGGAGCCGTCGACGTCGGTCAAACTCCCCGGCGCCCAAGGACTGAGAGTCGACCTACTGGCTCCCGGCAAGGTGCTCGGGGCGAGAGTCAAGATACCGGAACTGCAGTGGTCTGCCCTGGGAGTCCCCTTCTACGCTTACTTGCTGGAGGACCCGGAACCCGGCGCCCTACTGGCAGGTGGCCACTGCATTCCGGTACGCCTACCCCAAGCCGCTCGGCTCGTATGGCACAAGCTCTATTCGAGTACCCAGAGGCATGGCTTTCCCGAGAAAGCGGCCAAAGATCAGAAGCAAGCTTTGGTTCTTGGCGCCGTAGTCGTGGATACCGACGCATCAGCCCTCAGGCTTGCCTTCAAGGACATGCCTGCCTCGATGATTACCCCTCTCAGGTCGAAAGGGAACTCGCTGGTCAATCGAGCGCATGGCCACCCAGCGCTAATCGACACGTTACGTGAATGCCTGGGGAACTAGGGCGTGTTCTCAATTGAGCGACGTGTGCGAACGAGGCAGATGGCCCCCAGTGCAAGGCACGAGCGACGCGGTTGGGTTGCTCCCAATGAGGAGCGAGCAACGCCGCAATGGGGGCCATATGCCTCGTTCCCTCCGGGTTGTTGCCAAATGCGGCGTCCGCTTTGTTGCTCGTCTCGTCAAGGGGGATGGCCATTGACTTCGACTCGCGTCGCGCGGCCATCCGCATTTGGCAACAACGCATCACGCCGATCAATTGAGAACACGCCCTAGGATTCATCACCACGCCGGACCCGGAAGTTGGGAGCTAAGGCCAATGGGTCCTGACTCTGGGACTGCGCGGCGACGGACCGGAAGTCGGCCGAAGCGGCCAGTGCGTTTCCAAGCGGTTAAGTCCGCTGTGTGTCGATTAGCGGCCCTGTGCCTGAGGTTTTTCATCAGGATGATTTGGCAGTCTCCGGAGATGACTTTATTCGCTCAATTCGTCCTCTAACTGCGACCTCAACGTCGGCTTTTGGGCGCCCTACAACATCTTGAGAATGAGTTCGAATTCGCTCGGCGATGTCTGCGCGATCCATAGCAGGACCCTGGCTAGTTCGAATGGTAAATGGCGGATAGACATCACCATCGATGAGGGTTTTTACAATGGCATAGTAGTTCTTCAAATTTTCAAAATCTTGAGGTTCGGCTGGCAATCCCATCTCCTCTGCCATGAACTTTGCGTCACGTACACCCAAACGAAAAGCAATCATGGTAGCCGCATTGCCAAAAATTGCCTGAGCAGTCTTGTCTTCCGGTGCGCCCGTGGAAATGTTGAAGGCAGACAACTGGCCAATGTGTTGGTGGGCAAGAATAAGACTCACCCCGTACTTTCTAGCTTCGGCCAAAATGCTTTCAAAGCCGCTTGTTGCAAAATTTTGAAACTCGTCGACGTAAACATAGAACGGTCGCCGCTCCTCCGGCGGCAGTGAAGCCCGCGCCATACCCGCCCATCTAAGCTTGCTCAGAATGATCATGCCTAGTAGCGCGGCATTGATTTCGCCAATCAACGCGCTGGGCAACTTGACCAGCAGAATCCTTTGATGGTTCATTATCTCGGGGATATTTATTGTCGATTTTGACTGCCCAATGATGTTGCGCATAATTCTGTCGGTAATGAATGAGTCAAATTTGCTCACTACATAAAATAAATTATCGGACGCCGTTCCAGAACCTACTTGGTCGTATTGCTTCCAATAATCTCGTGCGAACTCATCCTTTAACCGTGGAACGATAGCGTCTCTGAAGCTCTTGTCATAGAGGGGCCGAGGTACTTCCACTAGCGTGCCATCTCCAGCCATTGACTCGTCCATCATAGTCAATATAAGGTGTCGAAGATTGTGTTCAAACACGGGGCCGGTGTGCTCAAAATAAAAAAGTTTTCGAGTAATCGCGATTGTCTCTTGAACGACGAAATCTCGGTGGTGTGGATTTGCGGGATCAAACTCAAGCAAATTGAGGCCGAATGGCCACTCGGTCACAGAAGGGTCCAGAAGAATAACGTCGTCAATTCGGTTCTCAGGTATTCGCTTCAATACCATTTCAATAAGATCACCATGAGGATCAATAACACAAACGCCTTTACCTCGCCCGATGTCTTGTTCAATCATCCGACGAAGTAATGTGGATTTACCTGTTCCTGTCTTACCGACTATGTAAGTGTGTTTCGCTCGCTCTCCTTCTGCGAGGCGCACAACTATTTGTTGCTGCGCTCCGGAATGGAAGCCGTATCCGACCTCAATGCCTTCCTCTGGTAGAGCCGCAGCCGGTGCCGTTATTACGGAAAATAAAGTCCCCACTGCTGTTGAGGAACCCTCCAATGGCAAACGAAATAGTCGACTGCTTTCATAGGGATCAAATAGGTATGGAACTCTTTCGAGTCCGGTAGGCAAGTTCGGCGCCCTTAGTATTTGTTCTGCCCATGAGAATTGAATTGCGTCGGTAATTACCTTAAATTGCGGAGAGTCGAGCGCGGGTATTGCAATATCGTAGGTATCATTACCCCACAAATCATATCCAATTGTGTTGAGCAGAAGGCGTGGTATGGGCGCTTCGCTTATCACAAACACCCTCACGATGAAACTGGGGTGTAACCCTTCCCTGTCGCCGAGCATCCTCTGCATCGTCACGGCATCACTTGTTCTCAGCGCGGGATTACGTTCAGTTCCCAAGAAGAACATAGCTCCCTCGCCGCGGGGAGGAGTAATCTCGCTTACACGGCGATATGTGTCGAAAAAACTCTCCTCTGGGTCAGAGATAATGGCTGGATGCAGGTGAACCGAAAGCATGCAAGCTGAAGGTTGTGCTTGAAGCGAATCCATAATTCGCGACATTGTGCTACTGGCAGAAACATGATGGATTCGTGGAAAATTGCTCTTGTCTGCGTAAGGTGGAGTCCCAAACTGAACTGTGCGAGTCAATTCGGCTACATATTTAGCAGGAAATGGCGATACTAAGCCTCCACCTTCTGACGCATCTTCAAGAAGCTGAAACAGGTATGCACCACGCAGTGTTACCTGCATGAGATTTACGAGATCTCTGCGAAAATTATCCGCGATCCTTCTCGAATCGCCACGATCCTCGGATTTGGCGGCACCTATAATTTCAATCTGTAAATCCTTGAGATTTCCACCGGGATTCGGGAGGCTCACGTACCTTAGTGTTAGTGCGAGATTGCTATTTTCCTTATATGCTAAGGTCGAGATCATCCGGATCTGCTTTTCCAAGCCTTCCCTGTGAACGCGCGCGGATTTAAGCCGCATGACAAACACGGAAGTGAATTCCGCTCCACTTCTGGATGGAGTGGCTGTCCTGATAGTGAGAACCGCAGGATCAAATGCCTTGCTTACCGCAGGGTCGACAGTGGAGCGTAAGGCGTCGATTGCTCGTCGATAAGCGTCAAGAACATTCGTAACGCCGTCTAATGCAATTCCTTTGAGTGCTGGATCGTTGACAAGCGCAGCCAAAGTCGTCTGGGCCTTGTACAGCAGGACGAAGCGCTTATCACCTAAACTTGCGAGCCCATGCGCGATTGGAATACAACCAAGTCTTGCACACAACCAGTTGCCGCTGCGCCAATTGATGCCTCCCAGCAGTTCAAATATTTTCGCCTTCAGCGTTTCAGATGAATCGGGTTGCCCCGCGAGTCGTAAGAGCTCAGCTTGTTCGACGTCGATTGTGGATCGAATCTCAGAGTCGTTGTTCAACGTGAGAGCCCGCCGATACAGATCGATAAAGCGTGCAAATTTATCTGAATCGAGCAACGGCAAGAGAGCCACGAGTTCGGATGAGTCCGGAACAGGAAGCGGCGAAGGTTGAGGCTGATATTGTGCGTAACCCCCTACCTTAAGGTCGACCAAAACCACAGCTTCATCTTTTGGTGCCAGCGGCTTTGTACCGTGTCTTTCGACAGCGCTATCAGCGGCACCAAACAAACAAAAGACGCGCGTGCCCCCGGCTGCGGCAACATTGGAATAGACAACTGGCCGCCCAGCGCGTTCTGCGACGGCCCGTGCGCGGTGCTCAAAATCACGTATTGATGGTGAGTATGCAGGAACCACGCAAAGATCGATCTGATTCCACAAATCTCTAGGCACTAGCCGTTGTACATTGGTATCGCCCTCGTTAATCAGATCAACGCAAAGCAGAACTGCGAAGTTAATCTGTTCGCCAGCGCGATTTGTCGTCGAAATGACCTGCCACTGGCTACCGGGTTTTAGCGCTCCTTCCCATCGCGACTTGCTCAGTTTGTCAACGCGGGCCCACTTGCCAGATGGCATCCATATCGGGCAAATGCTCCTGCCGACGTCCTCCTCGGATACGTCAAGGCCGAGATCGGGATAGACCTGTAGGGTACTACGCGTGACCGTGTGGCTGGCAGCCACAACACAATATGATGGTGCGATCTTCTTGAGCGCGATCAACGCGGATGCGGGAATACAATATTCAGGAAAAACGGCAATGTCGACCTGAAATTTATCGAGTTCGCGTAAGAGGACAATAAGGCGATTTTGAACAAATGCTTCATGCTCTCTGGCAATCTCTTGTCGTAACAGCGCGATGTTTCCATACTGCGGCAAAGACGGTGGTAGCGACGTGAGTCCCTGTTCCCCATCCGCCAACAGCGCCGGCTCTTCGATGTACGGATAATCCAATGATGCTGACGGCTGAAAGTCGAGTTGGATGTTCGCTACACGAACGCGACACCCAGAATGATTTGAATTACTTTGCATTATCGCTCCGTATAAAGAGATAGAAGGAGACTCCTTTTATAAATTATCGCTGCCCCCATGGGTCTTAGCGTCACGACCACGTAAATCTACGTCCGTCCGAGCGTGGTGAGAACTCAACGCCCCTCATAGCGTGGTTGCGGACGGCGAGCGGCGATCTAGCAGTCGGCTTCCGTAGGAAATCTACACCGATACCGAGGACTTAGCCAGATCTCGCCCGCGGAAGCCCCGCTGGAGAAACCGGGCGGCTAGCAGGAACAGGAGGAGGCTGGCTAGAAACGAGTGAAGCACAAAAGACACCGGCGTGGAAGCTCAAAGGATTCCATTGACATTGCAGTGGCGGCTGGCTGGGTACTAGGCGAGGTGCAGCATTACGGCAACGTGGGGCGGCGGCGTTGCCGACATCGACCGGGCGCGGAGGAACCTCGCCGTTGCGGACGGAGAAACGCATGTCGTCTATGAACGGGTCCATGTGGCTACCACCGAGAAGCGTAGCTTTTCGATTCCTCGTCGGCTTTACCGTCGTTCGGCCCCTGAAACTATACAACGGCACTTCATAATGGTGACGGAACGCTCACCGCACGGTCCTGCCTGTGGACGTGATCAACGCAGTCAGGATGGGCAAACGGGCAATGGCCGGTCTTGCATGCAAAACGGACCGTATAAATTGAAAAACCGACGTCTCCTGTGGCCGACGAGGCGCCATCGGACACAGGCGGGTTTTCGGCCAGAGCCGCTGTTGGCTTCGAGTGGCACAGGCGGCCGGTGTAGATTCGTCACCCACCATTGGCCACAAAATTAGGCCGAACGGTAGCTTTCCACATTTACGAGTGCGTACTTACGATTGCGGCAATTCACTGTCACAGACATCTACATTCAAGTTCGAGCCCAGCACACGGAGACCCATCGGGACTCTCAGGGCGATGTATCAACTTGTGCCGGCTTCCATCGAATCAAATGACCGTGAGAAGCAGCCGCCAAAACGTGGCACATTTGTTAGCCGCTCAAAAATCCTGAAGAGGTACTGGCATGGTAAAATCTTTCCCATCCGCCACGGAAGCTGGGGCGAATATTCTGAAAGTATGGTTGGTGGCTACGTCCGGCTTCAAGCCGAAGCTTGTTGGATGTATCGCGCAATCGGACTTGAGCCTTCAGCAGAGCGAAAACCACAAACTGTAGGCAAGCCTCCGCTTAGACCGATAGCAATATATGATCGCTGTACGTACGCCCGCGACCCCGCACATTTTCCGAACGGAAGTACGTGTGTGATGGCCAAATGCGATACAACAACCGCTACGACAAATGCCGCGATTTGAATCGCCCGCTCTAGAGAAGCGTACTACTGCAACGCTGTCTGCGCTGAAGGAGGATGTTCAATTATTGATTGATGGCGTTGCAATAGCTAAAGCTCTTGAAACGTTAGACGGTCCGCTTACTGAGCAGAGCGAGGTACAGATCGAATTACCGCGCGTGGAAGAGTCGTTCACTATGTCCCTCGGAGCAGCGCTGGCACTGGTTGAGGAGGTGACGAGCAATAGCACCAAGTTCGATGGGGAAACTTACCATTCGAGCACGATGACGCTTCTCGATGTGCGGGCTCAAGACGCGATCACTTCAGCTTTGGTCGAAACCGTCGACAGTCAAGGCAAATTGGCTTTAGAACAAGTGGTTCGAGTCGGGGAAGAAGACGTCATAGTCGGTCTCACGTCAATGGAGCCGCGGATAGGCCTTGCCGTCGTATTAGGTGATTTTTTCTACGACAAATACAATCCGCCGCTCCAGCCATACGATGTGTTTGTCGCCGTTAAGCACTCGGAAAAGGTAGATGGATTAAGTGCAATAGGTGTGATATACGCATACCTCTTCGAGCTAAATGTCACGCTTGGCATAAGTCTCGCCGCATCTCGTCGTCCAGGTCCCGATGACCTCGCATACCCTGAAGAGGATGAAGTGACAGTGTTACAGCAACGGGCGACTCGCCTGCGTCCATTGCTCGTCGGGCCTGGGTTGTCGGAGCTTCTTCAGGGATTTCAACGCGGTGTCGAAGCGGCCGATCCTGAAACAGCGGTCCTGCATTATGTAAAATGCATTGAGTACGTGTCAGCGACAGTTATACGCGAGCAGCAGTACGAGGATCTGCGTAAACGCCTGCTAAGTGCAGAAAGCTTGAACCCGACAGCGCAGTATATGGATGGGCTCCTCGCACTATTCGAAGAAAGCCGCCAGTTCACAAAAGACTATGAGGCGCTAAGACTTACAATTGAGCGCTGCTGTGATTCAGTCCTTCTCGCGAACCATGCTCCCGGCATACTCACTACCGTGCGCACAATTACACCAGCGTCCAAAACAACGGAACGCAGACAAGCCTTCAGTGATTTGGCCGGATGTCTATCAGCGACGAGAAACCAAGTGGCACACGCGAAGGCAAACTACGATCGCACCGGCAAGGAATGTCCCGTCGATCAGATGTCTGCTCTGATGATCTGTGCGAAAGTGGCGGCTGAGCAGTGCATTCGGTGGTACGCGTCGCAAAACCCAGAACTGCGACGTGCCTAGCGTGGATCACGTCTGCGCCGCGCGGTGCGCGTGGTCAGGGCGATATCGGCGGCGTTACGCTGACCTAAGTGTTCACCGAATTAGCGCCACGCCGCGCGCATTGAGTGCGCGACGTGGAACGGTAGATCTCGCTTGTATTCGATCCCTTTGCCTTCGTGGTCCTGGTTGTCAACGAGTTCGTGAATGTCGGGAAGAGCAATACGGTCGAGTGCCTTTGGAATCATTTGCTCCGGCCTGCTACAAGCAGCCCGCTCAGGGTGCTAGGTGCCATAGGGGCTATCTGTCGGGCAATTATCAATAAATTGAATGAACCAGAACCCAGATGGGCGAAGCGAAAAGAAGAGGGAATCGCGAGCAGCGAATGGCCAGTCTGTGGGCTTCCCACGGAGTTAGGCCACTGACCTACGAACGGTACAACGCCTACATTGCCTGGACTCGTTCCCCGATCGCTGATCTGGTTGGGCGCGAACTCGAGTTCTTCTCTAACGAGACGGAAACACTGGTCGGCGTTCTCGTGCTCGATTGGACCGATCGAGACTTTGGCTTCGTCATACTCGGCCGGGACGAGAAGAGTCGCTACAGAGCGATCGACGTGCAGGTCAGCATGACGCGGACTGGAGCTCGGCGCGCAATGTTCCAATCCATCCAGCGTCTTACGGCAACCGGCGAGGCAATCTTTCCCCAGGGTGATACGGACGACGACAATGCAGGCGTCGATCTCTTCGCTACCGGACCCAACGACGAGAAACTACATCCGGCCTTCAAGCTCCTACGCAAGCACGAAACGTGGCTACCGGCACGGTCAATCATGTCCGAAATGATGAAGCACTTCGTTGACGTCGACGGCAACTTCGTTGAGCAATTCCAGACGGTAGCGTTCGACGCGCGCATCTGGGAGTTATACTTATATGCTGCTCTGCTCGACTTGGGGCTATTTGTTGAGAAGCCCAAGTCCGCGCCGGATTTCCAGGTGTCACGCGGGCATCAGAAGGTGTTCGTTGAAGCTGTTATCGTCGGGCCCTCAGCGAAGGATGAGCCCCTTGAAGAGTACGCAAACGGAATCCCTCACCGACGGACTTCTGACGAGATTCGAGACCTTCTGAAGACGCGGGTTCCGATTCGCTTCGGCAGCGCACTTTACTCGAAACTCAATCGCAAGACGCCATACTGGGAGCTTGAACACGTCAAGGACCATCCACTGGTATTCGCAATTGCTGACTTTCATGAAAAGCATTCGATGACCTGGACGTCCCCAGCGCTACTCGAATACCTCTACGGCGTAACACACGACTTTGTCTATGACAAGGCGGGGCAGCTCATCATTACCCCTCTCCAGATTGAGACTCATGAATATGACGGAAAGCGCATCCCTTCGGGCTATTTCCTCCAGGAGAAAGCCGAGCATGTCAGTGCGGTCATCTTCTCTTCTTCCGGTACGCTGTCGAAGTTCAACCGCATGGGGAAGCTAGCGGGCTTTGGCGCAGGGAACCATCGCATGTTTCGAGTAGGTGTTCGGCATCACCACGATCCCAACGCTTCACTTCCAATCAGCTTCTCCCATGAAGTGGCACCCGGCCAAATCGCCGAGACATGGTCCGAAGGTTTGTCAATGTTCCACAATCCGAGCGCACTGTACCCGATCGACCCAGGGATGTTTCCCGGAATCGCGCACCATTTTTTCGAGGGCGGCCAGATTCGAAGCATCCTGCCTGAGTTTCATGTATACAGTTCATTCACATGGAACCTCATGATGACAGGCGGCGACGTACCTGATGACGTGGCATCGGGCGTTTGACGCCCGCCGTCCGCTGCTTCCACACGTGCCGCTTTATCCGCTGGTGGCTTGAAGTGTATTGCATCGCGATTACTCTTCGACGCGATAGCTTCGCGATAACGACAACATAAGAAGGCGGTCAGCGCTGTGGCATTTGCGCCGCAACTCCAAAGAGTTGGTCTGTCGACATGCAACTGTCGCCACCCACCAAATCTCGGTTTGCTCCAATATCGGAGACGGTCTTGTCTCCGCCACACAGCGGACAGAGCAGACTCCGTTGTCCAGCGGCAGGAATGGCCGACTAGCGGTCGGCGTCGCCAGCGCCGCATATTCAGTCCGCCCTGGAATATGCCCGGACCCGTCCGGGCGTCATGCCGGTCAAACTCAACTGCCCAGCGTCGCCTCGATCCGCCGCACCATCTCGATCAGCCGCGGCCGCACCTTGTCCGTCAGGAATTTCGCTTCCAGCTTGAAGGCCGGTCCGCCGCAACTGATAGCCATGGCCGGCAGTCCGCCGCCGGGCTGAAAGGCCACGGCGATGGCGTTGACGTCCTTCTGCCATTCGCCGAAGGAGCAACAGCAGCCGATGTCGCGATACTGTTTCAAGCCCTTCTCGATGCCGCTCCGGATGCCCGGCCAGGCCGCTTCATCGCGCAGGCGGATGCGTTCCAGCAACTCCTTGCGCTCGTCCTCGGCGACGACCGCCAGATAGGCCCGGCCCATGGCGGTGCTGGTGAGCGGGATGCGCGAGCCGATGTCGAGACTCAGGGTCAGCGCCGATTCGCTGCGGCAGTTTTCCACATAGATCATGGCGAGCTTGTCGGGCATGCCCAGCGACACCATGCCGTGCGAAAAATCCGCCAGCTCCTGCATCAACGGCCGGGCCACCTGCCGCGCGTCAAGGCGCGCCAGCATGGCGCTGCCGAGGCCCAGCGTGGCGGCGCCGAGGCGATACTTGCCGCTTTCGTCGATGTGGTGCAGGTAGCCGAGCTTGGTCAGGGTGTAGGTCAGGCGCGAGATGGTCGACTTGGGCAGCTTGCAGCGTTGGGCGATATCCTGGTTGCCGAGCTGCTTGTCGCCGGAGCGAAAGCAGCTCAGCACCTCCAGCCCGCGTGCCAGGGCGGTGACGAAGTGCCGGTCCGCCTTGGTCTTGGGCGCCGGCGACGAGACGGGCGCCTTCGCAGCCTTCGCCTTGGCCGCCGTCTTCAAGATGACCGCCTTGCGGGCAATCATGATGCTGCCCCTGGCGTTTTGCAGATACCGGCCTGTGCGTCAACGTACTCGCACCGCAGCCGGGCCACTAGTTCGGCCACCGGCAACACCTCGCTCATCGACCCGACGCCCTGCCCCGCCCCCCAGACGTCGCGCCAGGCTTTGGTACGCGTCGAGCCGAAATCCATCGAGGTCTTGTCGCGCGGCGGCAGATTGTCGGGATCTAGCCCTTGCGCGACGATGCTGGGCCTCAGGTAGTTGCCGTGCACCCCGGTGAAATAGGGCGTGTAGATGACGTCGGCGGCATTGCTGGCGACGATCATGTCCTTGTAAGCGTCAGAGGCGTTGGCCTCGCGGGTGGCGATGAAGCGCGTGCCCATGTAGGCAAGATCGGCGCCCATCGCCTGGGTGGCGAGAATGTGCTCGCCCTTGGCGATGGCACCGGCGAGGATGATGGTGCCGGCGTAGAAGCGGCGCACCTCGCTGACCAGTGCGAAGGGGCTGAGCATGCCGGCATGGCCGCCGGCCCCGGCGCAGACCAGGATCAGGCCGTCGACGCCGGCTTCCAGCGCCTTCCTGGCGTGGCGCACATTGATCACGTCATGGAACACCAGGCCACCGTAGTCGTGGATGCGCTGCACCAAGTCGCCGGGCGCGCGCAGGCTGGTGATGATCAGCGGCACCTTGTGCTTGACGCACAGGTCGAGATCATGTTCGAGCCGGTCGTTGGAGTGGTGGATGATCTGGTTCACTGCGAACGGCGCAATTCTCTGGCCGGGATGCGCCGCCTTTTCAGCGGCCAGCTCGGCGACGATGCGCGTCAGCCATTCGTCGAGCAGCTCCTTGGGCCGCGCATTGAGCGCCGGAAAGGAACCGACGATGCCGCTCTTGCACTGGGCGATGACCAGTTCCGGGACGGAGACGATGAACATCGGCGAACCGATGACCGGCAACGCCAGGCTATCCTGCAACAGTTTGGGAAGCGCCATGAGTTCTCCTTAACGTGGAATGCAGTTATGACGGTGAAGCACGTATTGACGGACCGGGCGCCATGCGTGAGGCCGGCACCAGGGCCAGCGCATACACCAGCGCGATGATGAAGAAACCTTGGTCAAAGCCCTGGCTCTCGCGCAGGCTGTCATGCGCACCCGCCGGCAACTCGTAGGCCCGCTGACGCCACTCGATGAACAGTGCCAGCAGCGTGACGCCGAAGGCGCCGCCGAGTTGGCGGAAGAAATTGAGCGCCGCCGCACCGGCCGGCTCGGCGCCCGCCGGCAACAGCCGCAGGGCGCCGGCGTTGAGGCCCGGGATGATCAGGCCGAGGCCGATGCGTCCCAGCGTCACCCACAGCGCCAGCAGCCAGAAGCCGGTCACTCCGGAGGACAGCCCGAGCAGCAGCGCGGAAGCAGCGAAGCAGGTCAACCCGGCCATCGCCACGCGGTTGGGCGGGAAACGGTCCGCCAGGCGCCCCGAGACCAGCAGCACCAGCGCCAGCATCACCCCGCCCGGCACCAGCATGCTGCCGGCTTCGAAAGCGCTGAAGCCGGCGCCGTTCTGGGCGAACAGGGGCACCAGGTAAGTCGAGCCGTAGATGCCCATGCCGTAAGCCGTGGCCAGCAGCAGGGCGGCGGCGAAACCGCGGATGCGAAAAATCCCCAGG
>Ga0208566_1001680_pt1 | contig 12473 bp, 25 predicted proteins | sample PL_2010_150m_FD_184159 | JGI IMG/M metagenome (GOLD analysis project Ga0208566, IMG submission 184159) | Freshwater microbial communities from Powell Lake, British Columbia, Canada to study Microbial Dark Matter (Phase II) - PL_2010_150m... | ecosystem: Environmental > Aquatic > Freshwater >...
TTCGCTGTCGCACAATTCGGCCGGTTCGATCGGCATGGCCCAGGACCCAGGTCGGGTGTTCCCGGGCAAGCGCATGGCCGGCCACCTCGGTGACGTCAGCAAGACCCAGCAAAACCTGGAAGTGGTGCGCATCGATGAGGCGCGTCAGTTGCTGATGGTCAAGGGCGCCGTGCCTGGCTCCAAGGGCGGCGACGTCGTTGTCCGTCCCGCAGTGAAGGGGGCGTAATGGAACTCAAACTCATCAACGAACAAGGCCAGCCAGCCGCGACCCTGAGCGCATCCGATGCGCTGTTCGGTCGCGACTACAACGAGGCTCTGGTGCATCAGGTGGTGGTCGCCTATCAGGCCAATGCCCGCTCCGGCAACCGCGCACAGAAGGACCGTGAGCAGGTTCATCACAGCACCAAGAAGCCTTTCCGCCAGAAAGGTACCGGCCGCGCTCGTGCCGGCATGACGTCAAGCCCATTGTGGCGTGGCGGCGGACGCATTTTCCCGAATTCGCCGGAAGAGAACTTCAGCCAGAAGGTCAACCGCAAGATGTACCGCGCTGGCCTGGCGGCGATCCTGTCGCAACTGGCGCGCGAAGACCGCCTGGTGGTGATCGAGGACTTCAGCTTCGATACGCCGAAGACCAAATTGCTGGCTCAGAAACTCAAGGGCATGGGCCTTGACTCGGTGTTGATGGTCACGGCCGCGCTGGAAGAAAATATCTATCTGGCCTCGCGCAACCTTCCCAGGGTTCTGGTACTGGAAGTTTCCGAAACCGACCCGCTGTCGCTGATCCGCTTCCCTAAGGTGCTGCTGACCAAGAGCGCCGTGGCCAAGTTCGAGGAGATGCTGGGATGAACAAGTTCAATCAGGAGCGCCTGCTGCAAATATTGCTCGCGCCCCAAATATCCGAAAAAGCCACCTACGTCGCCGATAAGAACGAGCAGGTCATATTCTTCGTCGCTCCCGATGCCACCAAACCGGAAGTCAAGGCAGCCGTTGAACTGATGTTCAAGGTCCAGGTCGAGTCGGTGCAAATTTCCAACATGAAGGGCAAAGCCAAACGCTTCGGCCGCTTCACGGGCCGCCGCAGCGATGCAAAGAAGGCCTTCGTCTGTCTCAAGCCCGGCCAGGAAATCAATTTCACTGAAGGGGGGGCCGCGTAATGGCACTCGTCAAAGTCAAGCCGACCTCGCCAGGCCGTCGTTCACTGGTCAAGATCGTCAATCCTGACCTGCACAAGGGGCGCCCGCATGCAGCGCTGCTGGAAAAGAAGCACAGCAAGGCCGGCCGCAACAACCATGGACATATTACGGTTCGCCATCAGGGCGGCGGCCACAAGCAGCACTACCGGATTGTCGATTTCCGGCGCAACAAGGACGGCATCGTCGCCAAGGTCGAACGTCTCGAATACGACCCGAACCGCACCGCCAACCTGGCGTTGCTGCTCTATGCGGATGGCGAGCGCCGCTACATCATCGCCCCGAAGGGCGTGGCGGTCGGCACGCAACTCCTGAGCGGCGCGGAAGCGCCGATCAAGCCGGGCAATACGCTGCCGATCCGCAACATTCCGGTCGGGACAACCATCCACTGCATCGAGATGATCCCCGGCAAGGGCGCCCAGATTGCCCGGGCCGCCGGCACCTCGGTGCAACTGATGGCGCGCGAGGGCGTATATGCCCAGCTGCGCTTGCGTTCCGGCGAAATCCGCCGGGTGCACGTCGAGTGCCGCGCCACCATCGGCGAGGTCGGCAACGAGGAAAACAGCCTGCGCTCCATCGGCAAGGCCGGCGCAACACGCTGGCGCGGTATCCGCCCGACGGTGCGGGGTGTGGTGATGAACCCGGTCGACCATCCGCATGGCGGTGGCGAGGGCAGAACCGCTGCCGGCATGCATCCGGTCAGTCCCTGGGGCACCAAGACGAAAGGCTACCGCACGCGGCGCAACAAGCGCACCAGCGTGATGATCGTTGCCCGCCGGCCAAGAAATAAGAGGTGATAAATGACACGTTCGCTTAAGAAGGGCCCGTTCATCGACGCCCATTTGCTGAAGAAAGTCGATGCCCTGCGCGGTACCAGCGACAAACGCCCGATCAAGACCTGGTCGCGCCGCTCGACCATCCTGCCGGATCTTGTCGGCCTGACGATCGCCGTGCATAACGGCAAGCAGCATATTCCGGTGTATGTCTCGGAAAACATGGTCGGACACAAACTCGGCGAATTCGCCCTGACGCGAACCTTCAAGGGTCATACCGCCGGCAAGAAGGCCGCGGTCAAGAAGTAAGGAATGACAATGGAAACCAATGCGATTCTGCGGGGCGTACGCTTGTCGGCACAAAAGGGGCGGCTGGTCGCCGACCTGGTGCGCGGCAAGTCGGTTGACCAGGCGCTCAATATCCTGACCTTCTCACCGAAGAAGGGCGCCACCATCATCAAGAAAGTGCTCGAGTCGGCAATCGCCAACGCAGAGCACAACGATGGCGCCGACATCGATGCGCTCAAGGTCAAGGTCATCCACGTCGAAAAGGGTGCGGTGCTGAAACGCTTCACGGCACGCGCCAAGGGACGTGGCAATCACATTCTCAAACAGACGAGCCACATCTACGTTACTGTCGGGGACTAAGGAAAAACTATGGGACAGAAGATTCATCCGATCGGTTTCCGCCTTGCGGTAACGCGCAACTGGTCTTCACGCTGGTTTGCCAACAGCAAGAACTTTCCGGTGATGTTGAATGAAGACATCAAGGTTCGCGAATATCTGAAGAAGAAACTGGCGCATGCCTCGGTTGGACGGGTGGTCATCGAACGTCCGGCCAAGAATGCGCGCATTACCGTATTTAGCGCCCGCCCCGGCGTCGTCATCGGCAAGAAGGGCGAGGACATTGAACATCTGAAAGCCGACCTGCAGAAGATTCTCGGCGGACAGGTGCACGTCAATATCGAGGAAATCCGCAAACCCGAAACCGATGCCCAGTTGATTGCCGACTCGATTGCCCAGCAGCTCGAAAAGCGCATCATGTTCCGCCGCGCCATGAAGCGTGCGATGCAGAATGCCATGCGCCTGGGCGCCCAGGGCATCAAGATCATGAGTTCCGGGCGCCTCAACGGTGCCGAAATTGCGCGTCGCGAATGGTACCGGGAAGGTCGCGTGCCGCTGCACACTTTGCGTGCCGACATCGACTACGGCACTTCAGAGGCCAAGACGACTTACGGCATCATCGGAGTAAAGGTCTGGGTCTTCAAGGGCGAAATGGCCGCCAAGAGCGATGCAGCGCTGGTGGTTCCGGAAGTCAGTGCCGAAGAGCAGCGCCGTGGCGCCACCCGCCGTGCTCCGCCCAGTCCGGTCGAAGCAGGGGATGCCAAGCCGGCAGGGGTGGTCAAGCGTACCGCGCGCAAGCCGGTGGAAGCCAAGCCTGCGGCAGCGCCCATCGAGGCACCTGCCAAGAAATCTCCGGCCAAGGCGCCGGCCAAAGAGGCCACTGCCGAGGCCAAACCCCCGGTCAAGCGCGTGCGCAAGCCAGCGGCGGCCAAGCCGGACGCGGCTGCGGCCAAGGACGCTAAGGAGTAACAAACATGCTGCAACCCACCCGCACCAAGTACCGCAAACAGCAAAAGGGCCGCAATACCGGGGTTGCTACCCGGGGCGCCAAAGTCAGCTTCGGCGAGTATGGGCTGAAAGCCGTCGGCCGCGGTCGCTTGACTGCGCGCCAGATCGAGTCGGCGCGACGTGCCATGACCCGTCACATCAAACGGGGTGGCCGCATCTGGATCCGGATTTTCCCCGACAAGCCGATCTCCAAGAAGCCGTTGGAAGTTCGCATGGGCAACGGCAAGGGCAATCCCGAGTATTGGGTTGCCGAGATCCAGCCGGGGAAAGTGTTGTATGAAATGGATGGCGTCGACGAGACTCTGGCGCGTGAGGCATTCCGCCTCGCCGCGGCCAAGTTGCCGATTGAAACGACATTCGTTACGCGTCAATTGAGGTAATCATGAAACCAATTGAAATGAGAGCAAAGACGACTGCCGAATTGGACAAGGAACTGCTCGATTTGCGCAGAGCCCAATTCAGCATGCGCATGCAGGTGGCCACGCAGCAGCTGACCAACCACAGCCAGATCGGCAAGGTGCGCAAGGATATAGCGCGGGTCAAGACCATCCTCGGTGAAAGGGGTGCGGCAAAATGAACCAGGCGACAGAGAAAGTGCGTCGTACCCTCACCGGACGGGTCGTCAGTGACAAGATGCAAAAGACCGTTACCGTGTTGATCGAGCGCCGGGTCAAGCATCCGGTGATCGGCAAGATGATGTTGCGCACCCAGAAGTATCACGCCCACGTAGATGGTGCCGAGGCCAAAACCGGCGATCTGGTGCAGATCGAGGAATGCGCGCCTGTCTCCAAGACCAAGGCCTGGCGCGTTGCGCAGATCATCGAAAAGAGCGCGTGAGCGGATCTTCATGTGCCGCCTTGCGAGTTTTTCTGGGCGCCGGCTATTGACACAGTAGTGCAGCTAGTAAGATAATCGTTGTCTTTGTTTCACCGTAGGCGCGTTGCCTAGTACCCTGGACCCAAAATCGGGCACTCGTGATGCGCCTCTTGCCATACCCGTACGGGTTCCAAGACTGATCGCGATAGCCTGGCTTTACGCGAATTAAGTTGGAGGATATTTAATGATACAAATGCAAACCAAGCTGACGGTCGCCGATAACACCGGCGCGCGTACCGTCATGTGCATCAAGGTGCTGGGCGGATCAAAGCGCCGCTATGCCGGGATCGGCGATGTCATCAAGGTCAGCATCAAGGACGTCGCGCCGCGTGGACGGGTCAAGAAAGGCGAAGTGTACACCGCCGTCGTGGTCCGGACCGCCAAGGGAGTGCGTCGTGCCGATGGATCCCTGATCAAGTTCGACGACAACGCCGCCGTTCTGCTAAACAACAAGCTGGAGCCGATCGGGACCCGGATCTTCGGGCCCGTGACGCGCGAGCTGCGCACCGAGCGGTTCATGAAGATCGTATCGCTGGCGCCCGAAGTTCTGTAAGGATAGCCCATGAATAAGATTCGCAAAGGCGATAACGTCATCGTCATTACCGGCAAGGACAAGGGCAAGCGCGGTGTGGTGTTGAACCGCATAGACGCCGAGCATGTCCTGGTCGAGGGCGTCAATCGCGTCAAGAAGCACACCAAGCCCAATCCCATGAAAGGGCAACAGGGCGGCATCGTCGAGAAAGAGATGCCGATTCAGGTTTCCAACGTGGCGCTGTTCAATCCGGCCACCCAGAAAGCGGATCGCGTGGGGTTCAAGACCCTCGACGATGGACGCAAAGTAAGGGTGTTCAAGGCGAACGGCGAAGTTCTGGAGGCGTAAGGACAATCATGGCGCGCTTACAGGAATTCTACAAAACCAAGGTGGTTGGCGAACTGAAGGAAAAGTTCGGCTACCATTCCATAATGGAAGTACCGCGGATCACCAAGATCACGCTCAACATGGGCGTTGGCGAGGCCATCGGCGACAAGAAGATACTCGATCACGCGGTCGGCGACATGACCAAGATCGCCGGCCAGAAACCGGTCGTCACCAAGGCCAAGAAGGCCATCGCGCAATTCAAGATTCGCGAAGGTTATCCGATCGGCTGCATGGTGACTTTGCGCGGCGATCGCATGTACGAGTTCCTCGACCGGCTGGTCACTGTCGCCATGCCGCGCATTCGTGACTTTCGCGGGATTTCCGGCAAGGGTTTCGATGGGCGCGGCAACTATAACGTCGGCGTCAAGGAGCAGATCATTTTTCACGAAATCGAGTACGACAAGATTGACGCGCTGCGCGGGATGAACATCAGCATCACCACGAGCGCGAAAACCGACGCGGAAGCCAAGGCGCTCCTCGCCGCATTCAAATTCCCGTTCAAGAACTGAGGGACACATGGCAAAACTCTCACTGATCAACCGCGAAGCGAAGCGCACAAAAATGGTTGCCAAATACGCCGCCAAGCGCGCCGAACTTGCCGCGATCTACAACAACGTCAAGCTGACCGACGAGCAACGCATGACTGCGCGACTCAAACTGCAACAACTGCCGCGCAATGCGTCACCGACACGCCAGCGCAACCGTTGCGCACTGACTGGTCGCCCGCGTGGTGTCTTTCGTAAATTCGGCCTGTGCCGCAACAAGCTGCGCGAATTCGTCATGCGCGGCGAGGTGCCGGGCATGACCAAGGCCAGCTGGTAATCAGGAGAGATCGCTATGAGTATGACCGATCCTATCGCCGATATGCTGACCCGCATCCGCAATGCGCAAACCGCGCAAAAGGGAGCCGTTGTCATGCCGTCGTCCAAACTGAAGGCAGCGATTGCCTCCGTTCTCAAGGACGAGGGCTATATCGATGATTTCGCTATCCGCGAGAACGGCGGCAAGCCGGAACTCGACATCGCCCTCAAGTACTACGCCGGGCGCCCGGTGATAGAACGCATCGAGCGCATCTCGAAACCGGGCTTGCGTGTGTATAAAGGCAAGGACGATCTGCCGCGGGTATTGAACGGCCTCGGGGTTGCCATTGTTTCAACGCCCAAGGGCGTGATGACAGACCGCAAGGCGCGCGCCTCGAATGTCGGCGGCGAAGTCCTCTGCATCGTGGCGTAAAGGAGCGAACATGTCACGCATTGCAAAATATCCGGTTGAAGTTCCGAAGGGTGTCGAAGTGCTGCTCAGTACTACCGAGATCAGCATCAAGGGCCCGCTGGGAACGCTCACGCAATTCATGCTGCCCTCGGTGAAGATCGATCGCGATGGCGACAAGTTGCTGTGCCAGGCTATCCCGGGCCTGCCGAATGGCGGCGCCATGTCAGGCACCATGCGTGCTCTGGTGAACAACATGGTGGCCGGCGTCACCAAAGGCTTCATGAAGAAGCTGACGTTGGTGGGCGTGGGTTACCGCGCACAGGCCCAGGGCGACAAGCTCAATCTGTCGCTCGGATTTTCGCATCCCGTGGTGCATTCGATGCCCAAAGGCGTCAAGTGCGAGACACCGACGCAAACGGAGATCGTGATCAAAGGGATCGACCGGCAGCAGGTGGGGCAGGTAGCCGCTGAAGTTCGGGCATATCGTTCGCCGGAGCCTTACAAGGGCAAGGGCGTGCGTTATTCCGACGAAAGAGTGGTAATCAAGGAAACCAAGAAGAAGTAAAGGCGGACGACATGGACAAGAAGCTAGCGCGCTTGCGCAGGGCCCGCAAAACCCGGGCAAAGATCGCCGAACTCAAGGCGGTGCGACTTTCCGTGCATCGCACCAACTGCCATATATATGCGCAGATATATTCCGGTTGCGGCACCCAGGTGCTGGCGGCTGCCTCCACCGCAGAAGCGGAAGTGCGCAGCCAGGTACCCAACGGCGGCAACATCAAAGCCGCCGAGGCGGTCGGCAAACTGATCGCCGAACGTGCCAAGGCGAAGGGCATCGAGCAGGTTACCTTCGATCGATCCGGCTTCCACTACCATGGTCGAGTCAAGGCGCTGGCGGAAGCCGCGCGCGAAGGCGGACTCAAGTTCTAAGGTGGCAACTGAGGCGGCAACTAAGCGCCAAATGAGCGAGGCAAATAATGGCTAAACCCCAGACAAGAAAGCAACAGCAGACGACCGAGAAGAGCGACGATGGCATGCGCGAGAAGATGGTCGCCATCAATCGCGTCACCAAGGTGGTGAAGGGCGGCCGCATCCTCGGCTTTGCCGCACTCACCGTGGTCGGCGACGGCGATGGCAGCGTCGGCATGGGCAAGGGAAAATCCCGTGAAGTTCCGGTTGCGGTGCAAAAGGCCATGGAAGAAGCGCGCAGAAAGCAGACGCGCGTCAGCCTCAAGGACGGTACGCTGCAACACAAGGTGATCGGCCATCATGGCGCCTGCAGGGTCATGATGCAGCCGGCCGCAGCGGGTACCGGCATCATTGCCGGCGGACCGATGCGCGCGGTATTCGAGGTGGCGGGAGTCACCGACGTGGTCGCCAAGATTCTTGGCTCGACCAATCCGTATAACGTTGTCCGTGCCACCATCAACGGACTGCAAGCGATGAGCACTCCTGCCGAATTTGCCGCCAAGCGCGGCAAGAGCGTTCAGGACATCATGGAGTAAGTGACATGGCTGAGAAGAAGATCAAGGTAACGTTGTTCAAGAGCATCATCGGCACCAAAAGCACTCACCGTGCCACGGTGCGTGGCCTCGGCTTGCGGCGCCTCAACAGCAGTGCAATGCTGGAAGACACTCCGGCGGTGCGCGGCATGATCAACAAGGTACGCTATATGGTGAAGAGCGAGGGTTAAGACGATGCGACTGAACACCATCAAACCGGCCGACGGCTCGACCCACGCCAAACGTCGCGTAGGTCGCGGCATCGGCAGTGGTCTTGGCAAGACGGCAGGGCGCGGCCACAAAGGACAGAAGTCACGCGCCGGCGGCTTTCATAAAGTCGGTTTCGAAGGCGGACAGATGCCTTTGCAAAGGCGTTTGCCGAAACGCGGTTTCGTCTCCCTGACACAGGGGCGAAATGTCGAAGTGCGCCTCTCCGATCTGGAAAAGATGCCACTCGAAGAAATCGATCTGCTGTCGCTGAAGCAGGCCAACGTCATTGCTCAGGATGCCTTGTCGGCAAAGGTGATACTTTCCGGCAAGCTGACCCGCAAAGTGGCCCTCAAGGGCGTCGGTGCCACCAAGGGCGCCAAAGCCGCCATCGAAGCCCTTGGCGGCAGCGTCGCCGAGGCCTGAGGAATAACACTTGGCCACTCCAGCAGCATCAGTCGCATTGGGCAAAGCCGCGGGTAAGCCGTTAGGCAATACCGGCAAGTTCGGCGACCTATGGCGCCGGCTGTGGTTCTTGCTCGGGGCGCTGGTTGTCTATCGCATCGGCGCGCACATTCCGGTGCCGGGTATCGATCCGGTCGCATTGGCGCAACTGTTCGAGGGACAACAGGGAGGCATACTTGGCGTCTTCAACCTGTTCTCCGGCGGTGCCTTGTCGCGCTTTACCATTTTCGCCCTCGGCATCATGCCGTATATCTCCTCCTCAATCATCATGCAGTTGATGAGCATTGCTTCCCCGCAGCTCGAAGCGTTGAAGAAGGAAGGCGAGTCGGGCCGCCGCAAGATTACCCAATATACCCGCTATGGCACGGTTGGTCTGGCGTTGTTCCAGGGAATCGGCATTTCCATTGCGCTGGAGTCGCAACCGGGACTGGTGCTTGAGCCGGGAATGATGTTCCGTTTGACCGCAGTCACCACCCTGGTGACCGGAACCATGTTTCTGATGTGGCTGGGCGAGCAGATTACCGAACGCGGCCTCGGCAACGGCATCTCCATCATCATCTTCGCCGGTATCGCCGCCGGCCTGCCGAATGCGCTGGGTGGCCTGTTCTCGCTGGTGAATACCGGCAGCATGCATCCGGTGACTGCCTTGTTCATTTTCGCCTTGGTGATTCTGGTTACTGCACTGGTGGTGTTCGTCGAGCGCGGGCAACGGAAGATCCTGGTGAATTACGCCAAGCGCCAGGTGGGGAACAAGGTCTACGGCGGACAAAGCTCGCACTTGCCGCTCAAGCTGAACATGTCCGGTGTCATTCCGCCGATCTTTGCATCCAGCATCATCCTGTTTCCCGCGACTGTGGCCGGTTGGTTCGGCTCGGGCGAAGGCATGAGCTGGCTCAAGGACATTGCCGGCACCTTATCGCCCGGCCAGCCGATTTACGTGCTGCTGTACGCCGCGGCGATCGTCTTCTTCTGTTTTTTCTATACGGCGTTGGTGTTCAACTCCAAAGAGACCGCCGACAACTTGAAAAAGAGTGGTGCCTTCGTTCCCGGCATCCGTCCCGGTGAGCAGACGGCGCGCTATATCGACAAGATTCTGATGCGCCTGACCCTGGCTGGCGCCATCTATGTGACCCTGGTGTGCCTGCTGCCGGAATTCCTGATCCTGAAATGGAACGTGCCGTTCTACTTCGGCGGCACCTCGCTGCTGATCATTGTCGTGGTAACGATGGATTTCATGTCGCAGGTTCAGGCCTACATCATGTCGCACCAGTATGAAAGCCTCTTGAAGAAAGCCAACTTCAAAGGCGCCGGCTTCACGACACGCTAGCGGATTGATACAGAGCAGCTATGTCGAAGGAAGACATGATTGAAATGCAGGGTGAGGTGCAGGAAAACCTCCCCAATGCGACGTTCCGGGTAAAGCTGGAGAACGGCCATGTAGTGCTTGGACATATCTCGGGAAAGATGCGCATGCACTATATCCGCATCCTGCCGGGAGACAAGGTGACGGTACAGATGACGCCATATGACCTGACCAAGGGCCGTATCGTCTTCCGTGCGAAGTAGTTGATAGTGGACAGATAGAAATCATCTCGGAGAAGCATCATGAAAGTACTGGCTTCAGTCAAATGCATCTGTCGTAATTGCAAGATCATCCGGCGCAAACGGGTGGTTCGGGTGATCTGCACCGATCCCCGCCACAAGCAGCGCCAAGGCTGATTCGCTTGATTTCGACAGCTAAGTTATTTATAATATTCTGTTTCCCATTTCGGGGATAAGTTAGGGTGAGCCTATGGCCCGTATTGCAGGGGTAAACATTCCGAACCACCAGCACACCGAAATTGCACTGACTGCAATTTTCGGCGTCGGGCGACCGCGCGCGCAAAAAATTTGCGATGCCGCAAAAATCGGCCGTTCCACCAAGGTCAAGGATTTGACCGATAGCGAGATGGACCGGTTGCGCGAGGAAGTGGGAAAGTTCACTGTCGAGGGCGATCTGCGCCGCGAGGTGACGATGAACATCAAGCGCTTGATGGATCTGGGCTGCTACCGCGGCCTGCGCCATCGCCGCGGTCTGCCGGTACGCGGTCAGCGTACCCGCACCAACGCCCGTACCCGCAAGGGACCGCGCAAGGCTATCGCCGGCGCCAAGAAGTAAGACAGGGAATCAGACATGGCCAAGCCAGCAACCAAAGTACGCAAGAAAGTCAAGAAGAACGTCGCCGAGGGCATTGCCCACGTGCATGCGTCGTTCAATAACACCATCATCACCATCACCGATCGCCAGGGCAATGCGCTGTCGTGGGCAACTTCGGGCGGGGCGGGCTTCAAGGGCTCGCGCAAGAGCACGCCATTCGCCGCTCAGGTGGCGGCCGAAGCCGCCGGCAAGGCGGCGCTGGAGTGCGGTGTCAAGAATCTCGAAGTGCGCATCAAGGGCCCCGGCCCGGGCCGTGAGTCGGCGGTGCGCGCACTCAATGCCCTCGGCATCAAGATTTCCAGCATCACCGACATCACGCCCATCCCCCACAATGGTTGCCGGCCGCCCAAGCGGCGCCGCATCTAAGCCTGGCGCAATCAGATGCCCAAGCTATTGACTGAATTCAAGGAGTAAACCGTGGCCCGCAATCTTGATCCCAAGTGCCGCCAATGCCGTCGCGAAGGCGAAAAACTGTTCCTGAAGGCTGAGAAGTGCTTCACCGACAAATGTTCGGTCGAGCGCCGTGCCTACGCCCCCGGCCAGCACGGACAGAAGTCCGGCCAACGCCTTTCCGGCTATGGCACCCAACTGCGTGAAAAGCAGAAAGTACGCCGCATTTACGGCATCCTCGAGCGCCAGTTCCGCAAGACCTTTGCGACTGCCGAAGGCCGCAAGGGCCAGACCGGCGAGAACTTGCTGCAACTGCTGGAAGGACGTCTGGACACGGTTGCCTACCGCATGGGATTCGGTGGTTCGCGCGCCGAATCGCGGCAGGTCGTGCGCCACAACGGTGTGCTGGTGAATGGCCGCCGCGTCAACATTCCTTCATACAACGTGCGTCCCGGCGACGTGGTGCAGCTTAGCGACAGCGCCCGCGCCCAACTGCGCACCAAAGCCGCGTTGGTGGCCGCCGAGTCGCGTGGCTACCCGGAGTGGATCGAAGTCGACGCCAAGGCAGCCAAGGGTGTCTTCAAGGCCTACCCGCAACGCACCGAACTCCCCGCGACGATCAATGAAGGCCTGATCGTCGAACTTTACTCGCGCTAACCGGCGCTCAAAGGCCGATCGAGTCAGTTCGACTCGTTCCATCGGTCAAGAGTCGCTTCCATACAGAGGGAACGCAGATGCAAAGCAGCGCACTTCTAAAACCACGCATCATCGATGTCCAAACGCTCTCCCCGGTCCACGCCCGCGTGGTCATGGAGCCGTTCGAGCGCGGTTACGGCCATACGCTGGGCAATGCCCTGCGCCGGATACTGCTTTCGTCCATGCCGGGCTATGCGCCGACCGAAGCTTCCATAGAAGGCGTGTTGCACGAGTACTCGACGCTCGACGGTGTCCGTGAAGACGTCGTCGACATCCTGCTCAACATCAAGGGAGTGGTGCTCAAGCTCCACAACCGCTCCGAAGCCTTGCTGACCTTGTCCAAGAAGGGCGAGGGCGTGGTGACTGCGGCCGACATCGAGATCAGCCATGATGTCGAGATCATCAATCCGGATC
>Ga0208566_1001683_pt1 | contig 12464 bp, 12 predicted proteins | sample PL_2010_150m_FD_184159 | JGI IMG/M metagenome (GOLD analysis project Ga0208566, IMG submission 184159) | Freshwater microbial communities from Powell Lake, British Columbia, Canada to study Microbial Dark Matter (Phase II) - PL_2010_150m... | ecosystem: Environmental > Aquatic > Freshwater >...
AGCAGATGCCGGGTCAGCGCCACGCCAGCCTCTTCCTGAGAAAAGCCGACGCTGAAGACAGCCGGATTGTCGGATAACTCCATCAGATGCACACAGGGGATAGCGCTTTGCTCGATCATCAACCGGGTCGCATCGGTGTGCTGCAAGCCGGTAATCAACATGCCCGCCGGACGATGCGCCAATTGCTCCCGCAATAGCTGTTCCTCCTCGCTGGCATCGTAGTGGGTAATGCCGATCAAGGTCTGGAAACCGGCCTGGCGAAAGGTGCGCTGCGCCGCTTCAAGCACGTCGACGAAGAGAGCGTTGGTCAACATGGGGATCAAAATCGCAACGTGTGCGCCATGCCGCGACGCCAATGCCCGTGCGGCAGGATCGGGTACGTAACCCAAGCGTTGCGCGGCAAGCTTGACACGCTCGACCAATGCAGGATCAACGGAGCGCCGGCCGGTTAGCGCGCGCGATGCTGTAATCGGGCTGACCTCAGCCAGCCGGGCGACGTCTGCCAGGGTAACGCGTCCGGTCGCGCGTGAACGGGCAATTGGTTTGGGACTCATCGCATATCCTTCAAGTACGGGTTGACAACAATTCTATCCTAAAATAGGATAGCGCTATCCCAACTGAAATTACTCCGGCTTTATGTCGGAGACTCCAATACACAATAATATCCAGGAGGGCATGTGCTTTTGCATCGATCAATCAAGGATAGCGCTACCTGGTCATGAGCGAGGCGGTGGTGATCATGGGCGTGGCCGGTTGCGGAAAATCGAGTGTTGGCTCGGCGCTGGCCTCTTTGATCGGGGCGCGCTTGATAGAGGGCGATGATTACCATAGCCCTGCAAGCCGCGAGAAAATGGTCAACGGGATCGCCCTTACGGACGCTGACCGCCAAGGCTGGCTCGAGACCTTGGGCAATCTGCTGCGTTGTGCGCCGCACCGCACCGTGCTGACCTGCTCGGCTTTGAAGCGGGCGTATCGGGACACTTTGCGCGTGGCGAATCCTGATTTGCGCTACATCCATTTGGCTATCAGTCCCGCAGAATCATGGCGGCGTGTGACGGCCCGGGCGGGCGAGCACTTCTTTCCCGGCAACCTGGTGAATAGCCAATTCGCTGCTCTGGAAACCCCGGACAACGAAGTCGACGTGCTGACAGTCGACGCCACCTTGCCGGTAAGTGAATTGGCGAAGCGTGCAGCCATCTGGCTAGCCAGCAAGGAGCATGCATGAAAGCGCTGTCAACCAACACTAGGCGCCTGGCGGAATGGGCGATGGCAGGATGCCTCGGGGTCATGGCGACTGCGGTGTTCATCAACGTCGTCCTGCGCTATGGATTCGGCAGCGGCATTGCGGCCAGCGAGGAACTTTCGCGGTTGCTATTCGTCTGGATGGTGTTCATCGGGGCGACCGCCGCGTACCCGGCCGGTGAACATATGGCGTTCACGTCACTGGTTGGGATGTTGAAAGGCAAGCCGCGGGCGCTGGCATTGATGACCTCCTTCATCCGTCTCCTGGTGATTGCGGCATGCGTGTTGCTCGCGTGGGGTGCGTGGCAACAGGTCGTAGTCGGTCTGGGCAGCCATTCGGTGGTTCTCAAATATCCCATTGCCCTGTTGCCGCTGCCGGCACTTCTTTGTTCAGCGGCCATCGGCATCATGGCCGTCATCGAACTGCTGCAACACCGGCCGCTTGATCTTGGTCACGGCGTCGAGGTGGAGTGAGCATGAGCCCCGAGGCGCTTGCGTTCGTCATTTTTACGCTGGGCATGCTGGTGCTGATGGGTGCTGGGATGAACATGGCGCTCTCACTGGTGCTGACCGGCGCCGGCATGGCCTGGGCACTGGACTTCTGGGACACTCAGTTGCTGGCGCAAAATCTTGTCGCCGGTGTCGATAGTTTCCCACTGCTGGCGGTTCCCTTCTTCATTCTCGCCGGCGAACTAATGAACTCGGGCGGAATCAGCCGGCGCATCATTGACATGGCACAGGCCTGGGTCGGTCATATCTCAGGCGGCCTCGGCTACGTGGCGATTGCGGCAGCGGTACTGATGGCCAGCATGAGCGGTTCGGCGCTGGCCGACACGGCGGCGCTGGCGACTATCCTCCTGCCGATGATGCGCAAACAAGGGTATCCATTGGCCACGTCGGCCGGACTCATTGCCTCCGGCGGCATCATTGCGCCGATCATTCCGCCGTCGATGCCTTTTGTCATCTACGGTGTCACCACCAACACCTCGATCTCCTTGCTGTTCATCTCCGGAATCGTTCCCGGGTTGATCATGGGTGCCGGCTTGATCATCGTCTGGCGGATGCAGCTCGGGAAGATCTCGCTTCCCGCGGGAGTTCCGCTGCCGCTGCGCGAGAAGTTGCGCGCGACCGTCAAGGCATTCTGGGCGATGCTGATGCCGATCATCATCATCGGGGGCATGAAAACCGGTGTCTTTACGCCGACCGAAGCGGCCGTGGTCGCAGCATTCTATGCCCTGGTGGTCGCGCTCATTGTCCATCACGAAATGAAGATTACCGAAATCTACGAGGTCTTACTGCGTGCGGCGAAGACAACGGCCGTAGTCATGTTTCTTTGTGCCGGCGCGCAAGTGGCCAGCTACATGATTACCCTCGCGGACCTTCCAAGCGTCCTTACGGCTTGGCTCGGCCCGCTGATCGACCAACCGACCATATTGATGGCGGCGATGATGATCGCCCTGGTGTTGATCGGTACGGCGCTCGACCTGACACCGACGATTCTGATCTTCGCGCCGGTGATGCTGCCAATCGCGGTAAAGGCGGGTATCGATCCGGTTTACTTCGGGTTAATGTTTGTGCTCAACGGCGCTATTGGACTGATCACGCCACCCGTGGGTACCGTGTTGAATGTCGTCGCCGGAGTCGGGAAGATGTCTCTGCACGACGTCATCAAGGGAGTCAATCCCTTCTTGCTTGTCTATCTTGTCATACTTGGTTTGTTCGTCGTATTTCCGCAGATCGTTCTCGCACCTGTCGCCTGGATGCGCTGACCATTTGCCTACCGTCTTCATTTCAATATCCCAGGAGTCAACCATGAAAGCATCACGCCGTGTCTTTGTATCACTCGCCGCCGCTGCGTTGCTGAGCGCGCCATTCGCATCCTTCGCCCAGGATATCAAGCCTCGCCTGATTCGCTTTGGCTATGGCTTGAATGAGCAATCAAACCAGGGCCGAGCAGTAAGATATTTCGCCGAGCAGGTCGACAAGAGCTCTGGCGGAAAAATGAAGATTCGCGCAATTGGCGCCGCGGCACTCGGACCGGACACCCAGATGCAGCAAGCCCTGATCGGCGGCGCACAGGAAATGATGGTCGGCTCGACGGCGACGCTGGTTGGCATTACCAAGGAAATGGCCCTGTGGGATACGCCATTCCTGTTCAACAGCGCCAAGGAGGCTGACGCAATTCTCGACGGCCCGATTGGTCAGAAGGTCATCGACAAACTTCAGGAGAAAGGTCTGGTCGGTCTCGTGTACTGGGAGAACGGCTTCCGCAACCTGACCAACAGCAAGCGCCCAGTCGCCAAACTTGAGGACTTCGACGGAATCAAGCTGCGCGTCATGCAGAACGAGGTCTACCTGGAAAGCTTCAAGTTGATGGGAGCCAATGCCATTCCGTTGCCATTCTCCGAACTCTTCAGCGCACTCGAAACCAAGACGGTCGATGGCCAGGAAAATCCCTACAACACCATTCTGTCGAGCAAGTTCTACGAAGTTCAAAAGTATCTGTCGGTGACCAATCACGTCTACAGCCCGTGGATCATGCTGGTCAGCAAGAAGTGGTGGGATCAACTCTCCAAGGACGAAAGAAAGGTGCTGCAGGATGCCGCCATCGCCAGCCGTGACTTCGAACGCAAGGACACCCGCAGCGAGGCAGGCAAGGCACTCGCCGACCTGAAAGCCAAAGGTATGCAGATCAACGAATTGCCGGCTGCTGAAACGGGGCGCATGCGCGACAAGCTGACCAAGGTCAATGCCCTCATCGGCAGCAACGTCGGCATGGATCTATGGGGCGAAACCCAGGCGACCCTGAAGAAGATGCGCGGTAACTGAGCCGGAGCCGGAGCTGGATAGGCAGCGACTCGAATCGCCACAGCGTCGCAACCTGGTGTGCCTGAGTCGATTGTGGGATGACGATTGATTCAGGCTCACTGACGAATCAAAGAATGGAGAGTACGCTTTGAAAGGAATCCCATGCGCCTCGGAATGATCGGACTTGGCAAGATGGGCGCCAACATGGTGCGAAGGCTTGCCCGCAAGGGCATCGAGGTGGTTGGCCATGACCGGGATGTCGCTGCGATTAGCGCACTTGCCGACGAGGCATCGATGGTCCCGGCAAGCTCGGTGCCGAACCTGATAGCTAAGCTGACCGCGCCACGCATCATCTGGCTGATGTTACCTTGCGGTGCTCCAACGGAAGACCAGATAAACGACTTGGGGCCATCGCTGGCCCCGGGCGATATTGTCGTGGACGGCGGTAATTCCAACTACCGGGACAGCCAGCGCCGCGGAGCATGGCTGGCCGAGCGAGGTGTTCACTTCATGGATGCCGGTACATCAGGTGGTGTCTGGGGGCTGGAAAACGGCTACTGTCTGATGGTCGGCGGTTCGTCAGATGCCGCAAGAATCATGGAGCCCGTGCTACAGGCGTTGGCACCGGCACCTCATCGTGGCTGGGCGCACGTCGGCCCAGTCGGCGCCGGCCATTATGCCAAGATGCTGCACAACGGTATCGAGTACGGCATGATGCAGTCGCTCGCCGAGGGCCTGGACCTGCTGAAGCATAAACAGGAGTTCGACTTCGATCTCGCCCAGCTGACGGAACTGTGGCGGCACGGATCGGTGGTGCGTGGCTGGCTGCTCGATCTCACTGCCGAGGCTCTTAAGAATGATCAGGAGTTGGGAGGTGTCGCGCCCTACGTAGCCGACTCCGGTGAGGGCCGCTGGACGGTAATCGATTCAATAGAGCAGGGCGTTCCGGCGCCGGTGCTGACCCTGGCGCTGCAAATGCGTTTCGCGAGTCAGGACGACAAAGGTTACGCCAACCGTGTGCAGGCGATGATGCGCAATGCATTTGGTGGGCATGCGATAAAAACCGATAGCACCGAGTAATTGTTTGTTCACCGGACTTCGGGAAAAGCTGAGCCAGCGCTGCTGTCCAAGACGGGGAATATCCTGAACGACACGGCCGCTCACATGTGCGAGACCCTGAACCTGTTGGCGATCAGGCGCGCAAGTCCTCCGCCCGGAAAGGTAGTCGTCCCGGGTACTTGCCGGTAGCCGCACCTATCGCATTGGCGACCGCCGGGGCCAGCGGGGGAACCCCTGGTTCGCCGATCCCTGTCGGATTGGCCGACGACGCCACGATATGCACTTCGACCCGCGGCATTTCGTTGATCCTCAACGGTCGATAGCCATCGAAATTCCCTTCGACGACAGCACCGTCCTTCAAGGTAATTTCCCCGTGCAACGCCGCGGACAGGGCAAAGCCGACGGCACCCTCGACTTGCGCCTTGATATTGTCGGGGTTGATTGCAGTGCCGCAATCCACGGCACAGACGACACGATCGACTTTAACCGAACCGTCTGCCGCGACGGTGACTTCGGCCACTTCGGCGACATAGGACTGGAACGATTCATGGACCGCCACGCCCCGTCCGCGCCGGGTGCCGGCGGGACCCTGCGGCAATGGCTTGCCCCAGCCGGATTTCTCGGCAGCCAGCTTGAGCACGCCCTGGTGCCGCGGATGTTTGTCGAGCAATTCGAGGCGAAAGGCGACGGGATCCCTGGAGAGCGCCTTGGCGACGACGTCCAGGAAGACTTCAGTCGAGTAGGCGGTATGCGACGAACCGACCGAGCGCCACCACAGCACGGGAACATCGATGTCCTTTGGCGTATGCAGATCGACCAGCATGTTCGGGATCGCATAGGGCAGGTTGGCGGCCCCTTCCACCGACACGCCGTCAATGCCGTCCTTGACCATCATGGATTCGAAGAAAGTGCCCATGAGTATGGATTGGCCGACCAGGCGGTGCCGCCAGCCGACCAGTTTCCCCTGAGCATCGACGGCCGCTTCGAGGGCATGATGGAACATCGGCCGGTAATAGCCGGCGCGCATGTCGTCCTCGCGGAGCCAGACCAGTTTGACCGGCGCCTTGCCGCCGATCGCCTTGACGATATGCGCGGTCTCCACGAGATAGTCGGACTTGGTGTTGGCGCGACGCCCGAAGCTGCCGCCCGCATACAGCGTGTGGATGGTCACCTGCTCCGGCTTGATGCCGAAAATGCCGGCCAGTTGATACTGATCGCCGGTGTGCAGTTGTTCTCCGTTCCACACCTCGCAGCCGGCCGGGGTCTGCCGTATCAGGCAGTTCATCGGTTCCATCGCCGCATGCGCCAGATAGGGGAAGTCATACTCGCTCTTGATGATCCTGGCGGCGCTGCCGAATGCCTGTTCCGGATTACCGGCCTTGTGGGCCACCAGCCCGGGCTGCTTGGCCATCTCGCGGTAGCGCGCCAGGATCTGGTCGCTGCCGAGCTTGAAGGCTTTGCTTTCGTCCCAGTCCACTTTCAACGCATCACGGCCCTTCTTGGCGCTCCAGGTATCGTTGGCAAGGACTGCGACACCGGACGGGATCTGAACGACATCGATGACACCCTTGATGCGTTTGCTGGCACTCGCATCGAAGCTGCGCACGCTTGCGCCGAAACGCGGCGGATGGGCGACCAAGGCGATCAGCATGCCGGGCAGTTGCACGTCCTGGGTGAAAACGGCCTTGCCGTTGGTCTTGTCGGCGCTGTCCTTGCGCGGGGCATGCTTGCCGATGAGGCGGAAATTCTTCGGATCCTTCAGCAAGACCCTGGCCGGTACCGCTTCCTTGCTCGCGTCGACGGCCAGTTCGCCAAAACGGGCGCGGCGTTTCGTCGCCGCGTGGCTCACCACCCCGTCGCGTACCGTGATCTGCTCCGCCGCAACCTGCCAACGCTTGGCTGCTGCGCTCACCAGCATGGCCCGTCCGGTCGCGCCCGCCTGACGCAACTGATCCCAGGAGTTGGCGATGGCCGAGCTGCCCCCCGTGCCCTGCGCCTGACCCCAGAAGAGATTGTTGTAGCGCGTCGCGTCGGCGGGGGCGCTTTCGATGCGCACCGTCTTCCAGTCGGCGTCGAGTTCTTCGGCGAGCATGGTCGCCAGGCCGGTGTAACTGCCTTGGCCCATTTCCAGGTGCTTGGAGATCACCGTCACACTGTCGTCGCTGCCGATCCGCAAGAAGGCGTTCGGCGCAAACAACGCTGTCGCTGCGTCCGCCGTCTTGCCGGCGCCGGCGGGCGCTGCCATGGCCGGCAGCCAGAAGGAAATGGTGAGGCCCGTCGCACCCTGAAGAAACTGCCGGCGGCTCGCGTTTTGAATGGTCGTCTTATTCATGGCGGCTCCTAGGCGAGAGATTTGGCTGCTTCGTGGATCGCGGCGCGGATGCGGACATAGGTGGCACATCTGCACAAGTTGCCAGACATCGCGGTATCGATGTCGGCGTCGCTCGGCTTGCGATTGGTGCTTAGTAACGCGATGGCGCTCATGATCTGCCCGGACTGGCAGAAGCCGCATTGGACGACGTCGAGCTTGCGCCAAGCATCCTGGACGGCCTTGCCGACACGCGTCTGGTCGGCGGCCTCGATGGTGGTGATCTTGCGCCCGGCGACTGCGGACACCGGCGTCATGCAGGAGCGCAGCGGCGTGCCATCCACATGGACCGTGCACGCTCCACACAGGGCCTGACCGCAGCTGTATTTGGTGCCGGTGAGATGCAGCGCATCCCGCAGGACCCAGAGCAATGGGGTGTCGGGCGCAACGTCCACCGGGTGGGCTTTGCCATTGACCGTGAGTTGAATCATGTCGAAACTCCTGATTGTCTATCGCGACGAGAACGGGCGTCGGTTGGCGCGGCGCAAGTATACGCGGGCTAAGCAAGCGCCGACCCTGTCGGCGCTCGAGCAAGTGTATTGACAATCAGAATTGAGTGCAATCGAGAATCGAATCCGGCGCGTCCCGGCCATGACCGCCGGCGCTGGCAACCAACGCGCCCACCGGAGAGGTCGTCGCGCTATGCTCCTTTGGTGATTCTCGCCGGCAAGCGCAAGATTAGTGCGACCCTCGCGAAGAAACTCCGTCAGGCTGCCAGTGCCGCTTGCAGCGTCTCCAAGCCGACCCGGGGCGCCGCAGGTATGCGCTCAGGCCGCCGCCGCGGCCGGTTTCGCGACCTTCTTGGGCTTGGGCTTGTTGGGGTCCGCTTCCTGCCCGGGGTGATGAATGATGTCGGTGGGGCAGACGGTAACGCAGATCTCGTTGCAGCTCGGGCCATAGGCCAGGCAAGCCACGTGATCGATCTCCAGTGCGCCGTCGATCATCGAGATGGCCTTGGCGGGGCACTCCTTGATGCAGGCCATGCACTGGACGCAGCCCACCGTGCAGGTATCCTTCACCGCCTTGCCCTTGCTCTTGGACTGGCAGGTGAGGGCGACGCGATACTGCCGCGGGTAGCTGATCAGGCAGTCTTTCGGGCACACCTCCAGACATAAGGCGCAGCCGGTACACTTGTTGTAGTCGATCTCGACGATGCCGGACTCGCCGATCTTCATTGCGTCGAAGGCGCAGACGCGGACGCAGTCACCCAAACCCAGGCAGCCGTATTTGCAGGCTTTGGAGCCGCCGAACGCCAGGTTGGCGCCGCTACAGGTGTGTATGCCGTTGTAAATCGCTTGCTCTCGCGCCACCGAACTGGCGCCCGAGCAGCGCAGCATGGCGACCACCTCTTTCATTTCGCCCATGACCTTGCCGGTGAGCCGGGAGATGTCTATGGCGATGACCTTGCCGCCGGGCGTGCACAGGGAAGGTGAAACGTTCTCATCCTCGACCACTCTTTCCGCATAGGTCTGGCAACCGGCGAAACCACAGGCGCCGCAATTGGCGGATGGGAGGTTTTCGCGCACTTCCTCGACCAGGGGGTTAACCGGAACGTGGAACTTGCGGGCCGCCGCAGCCAGGGCAATGCCAAAGAACATCCCGAGGATGGTGAAGACCAGAACGCCCCACAGGACAACGTGAAAGAGATCCATAGCGTTATGCCACTTTCAGGCCGGAGAAGCCGAGAAAGCTCAAGGCGAACAAACCGGCAATGATGAAGGCGATGGGGAGTCCCCTGAAGATCGCCGGTACTGGCGCCATGTTGACCTTCTCGATGGCACAACTCATGAGGAACAGGGCAATGGCGAAGCCGAGGCCGGCACCCAGGGCAAGTCCGAATGCTTGCAGAAAGGTGGCACCATTCGTGGCGTTGAGCAGCGGCACCGCCAGGATGATGCAGTTGGTGGTGATCAGCACCAGATAGATGCCGAACTTCTTGTGCAGGATGGGGTTCACCTTCTTCAGGATCAGGTCCGTTGCTTGTACCAGGCAGGCGACGATGCCGATGAAGGCGATGATCTGCATGAACTCCAGTTTCAGCGGCTCGAGGGCGATCGTGTTGAGCGCCCAGGCGATCATGCCGGAGAGCAGGCCGACGATGGTGAAAGTGACGCCCATCCCTATTGCCGTGTCCTTGTTGCGACTGACTCCGAAGAACACGCACAGGCCGAGGTAGCGGGTAAACACGAAATTGTTGATCAGCGCCGAACCGATGATGACGGAGATGACCATGGTCAGCGGTGAAGGTGCGATTTCCCAGGCTTGATCCACACCCTTGGCGGTCAATTGGTAGTGGTCCTGCTTGTTGAGTGTCTCGGCGGTGGTCAGCACAAAGCTGTTGGCTTGCGCCGCCGGTTTCACCGATACCACGGCCAGCGGAATATCTGCGTCCGCACTGCGCACCAGACGGATCGCCGTGGCATCGGCAGGCAGCGCGCCGTCCACCAGAATTTCGTGGGGTGAGACTACTTTCGCATCAGCCATGTGCTCCTCCTCCGCCACTGGGCAGCTTGTGGCCCCGTTTGACGTCAACCCAGTTGAACAGCGCCATGATCAGGCCGATCGTAAAGAACCCGCCGGCAGGCAGCACAACCAGCAGCAGCGGCTTGAACGGCAAAACGGCGATGCCGAAGATGCTACCATTTCCCAGCAGTTCGCGGAAAGCGCCGGCCAGCACCAAGCCGACAAGAAAGCCCAGGCCCATGCCGAGGCCGTCCCAGAAGCTGGGCACGACGCTGTGCTTCATGGAGAACAGTTCCATGCGCGAAATGATGATCGCGAAGGCCACGATCAGCTTCACGTAAAGCCCGACCTGCTGGTAGATGTCGGCGAAATAGGCAGCCAGGATCATGTCCATGGCACTGACCCAGATGGCGATGATCAGGGTGAATACGGGAATACGGATCTTCGGGTTGATGACGTGCTTCACCAGCGAGCCGGACATGCTGGAGAGCACCTGCACGACCAGTACCGCACAACCCAGCATCAGGCCGTTCTTCACCGAAGTGGTCACCGCCACTGCCGGGCAAAGGCTGAGGGCGAGGCGGAAGATCGGATTTTCCTCGAACAGACCACGCATGAGCATGGTCGAGATGGGCGGCGGCGGACGATTGGCGCTCATAGGTAGCTCCCGACGATGTTCATCCGTTTGCGGAAGTTGGCGAGAGCGGTCTTGATGCCGGTGGTGACCGCGACGCTGCTGATGGTAGACCCGGTGATGGCATGAATGTTCGGGTTCTTGGGCAACATTTCGCGATACTTCTCTGCCCAGGGCCGGAAGGGCATATCGCCGAGCTGCTCCAGTGCGGCCTGCCATTCCGCAGGCAGCGGGTCCTTGGTGACACTGATCTTCTCGATGTCAGCCAGGCTCCTGCCGGCAAACTGGTTCTTGAAGTAGCGCTGCACGATCTCGGCGCCGAGGCCCGGGTCCTCCTCGTGCTCAATGATCTCCACACCCTGTATGGTGTAAGTGGAGTCGATGGCCATGAAGAAGCGCACCCAGTTCTTGAAGCCAAGGGTGACGCCCTCGACGACGTAGCCGGCAGGCTGAGTGCCTTCCATGCCGATGAAGAAGCGGCCGGCGTACTTGAGGTGTTCGGGATTACCGACCTTGATCTGCTTCTTCACCCACTCGTCTTTCAGCTCGGCGGAACTCGTGGCGGCGACGTCGTCCGGTACTGCGACGGCAGACACCTCCTTGCCGTCCAGCTCCAGCTGCGCAAGCTTCTTGTTGGTCAGGTAAATGACCTGCAGCTCCTTGCCTTCGCTCTTCAGGTAGCGGCGCACCTCCTGGATCCTGGCCTGCGCGCTCAGACCGAGCAGGCCGCGTATCATCGTTTCCTCGCGGGCATGCAGGTTGTGTTCCTTGGCGGGCTGGGTCACGAAATACAGGCTGCCGAGGATGATGGCCGCAAACAGGCAGACCACGGCGAGGCCCGCCGCGATGACCATCATCTCCCGCGCACTGGGTGGCGCCTGGTTGACGACTTTGCCGGATACGCAGGTCATGATGGTGCTCCCGCCGCCGTCAGACGCTTCGGCCTGAACCAGTCGTTCAGGGCCGGGGTAAGTATGTTCATGAGCAGGATGGCGTAGCAGATGCCTTCGGGGTAACCACCCCAGTTGCGGATGATGCCGGTGAGCAGTCCGATGCCCAGGCCGAAGACGATCTGTCCCCTCGGTGTGGTCGGGCTGGTGACGTAGTCGGTGGCCATGAAGAACGCGCCGAGCCAGATGCCGCCGCCCAGCATGTAGACCATCGGCGCCACCGAAAACGGCGCCATCAACGCCAGGCCGACGAAAATGCTGACCGGGATGTACAGCTTGATGATGCCTTTCCAGAGCAGGAACCCGGCACCGAGGATGATCATCAGCACCGACACCTCGCCGATGGAGCCGGAGCGCATGCCGAGGAAGAAGTCTAACCACAGCTGCAGGCTGTCGTGGGCCGCCGCGAGCAGTTTCGCCAGTCCCTCGTGGCCTTCGAGCTTGAGCTGGGCCAGCGCGGTGGCGCCGGAGATGGCGTCCACCTTGTCCATGCCCAGGGTCGGTTTCAGCCAGCGGGTGGTCATTTCCACGGGAAAGGTCGCCATCATCATGGCGCGGCCGATCAGCGCCACGTTGAAGACGTTGTAGCCCAGCCCGCCGAACACCCCCTTGGTGAAGAACATCGCCAGCAGGCCGCCGACGAAGGGCATCCACAGCGAGATGCCGGGCGGCAGCGTGTAGGCCAGCAACAGCCCGGAGCAGACGGCGGAACCATCGGGGATGGTCGATGCCGAGTTGGTGATTCGGCAAGCCAGATATTCAGCGACGATAAACCGAGTATCGACGAGGCCGTGATCGCCAGCACCGCCCAGCCGAAGACCAGCCAGGCCCACAGCAGGGCCGGCAGCAGGGACAGGTTGACCATCCACATGATCTTGGAGGTGGTGCGCCCGGAAAAGATATGCGGGCCGCTGGAAAGATGCAGATGTAGGGGGTTGAC
>Ga0208566_1001684_pt1 | contig 12447 bp, 14 predicted proteins | sample PL_2010_150m_FD_184159 | JGI IMG/M metagenome (GOLD analysis project Ga0208566, IMG submission 184159) | Freshwater microbial communities from Powell Lake, British Columbia, Canada to study Microbial Dark Matter (Phase II) - PL_2010_150m... | ecosystem: Environmental > Aquatic > Freshwater >...
ATGTCGGTGTTACCTTGAATTTGCACACCCTGTGCATTGGTGGAACGCTGGGCCGACTGGGCAAAAGCAGCGCCAGATGCAACAACAGAAATCAGTGCTACAAGTGCTAATTTACGCATAAAAATCTCCTCAGAATAATTTAGACAAATAATGACTTGACGATTAATTGCCGCCAATTACACCAGCCTGGTTTTCAGCCTTGTTGCCTTTGCCGACAGCAACTGCGGTGGTGTTCTTTTGAGCCGCCTGGATCTTGGTGTTGCCCTGGATCTGGGTGCCGCCCTTGATTGCGCCAGCGGTGTTCTTTGCGGTATTGCCTTCACCAACAGCTACGGCAGTGGTGTTCTCCTGCTTGGCTTTGATGTCGGTGTTACCCTGAATTTGTACGCCTTGGCTGCTCGATGAGCTCATGCCACCCTTGGGATTGGCTTGAGAGGCTTGACCGAAAGCAGCGCCAGATGCAAAAGCAGAAAGCAAAGCAACGAGTACATATTTACGCATAACAGTCTCCTTTGATAAATTAAACTACAAAAAAACCTGCACTAAAATCATTACTGGCCGCCGATTTGTCCCGCGGTGTTTTCAGACTTGTTTCCCTTGCCGACAGCCACTGCGGTGGCGTTCTTTTGGGAGGCCTGGATCTTGGTATTACCCTGGATCTGGGTGCCACCCTTGATCGCGCCAGCGGTGTTCTTGGCGGTATTGCCTTCACCCACGGTGACGGCAGCGGTGTTCTCCTGCTTGGCCTTGATGTCGGTGTTGCCTTGAATTTGCACGCCTTGAGGGTTGCTGGAGCGCTGCACTGATTGCGCAAACACCGGAGCAGCGATGACTGCGGAAGCGATAAACAAAGCGATAAGTCGCATATTTGACTCTCCTGTATATTAAAGTGAAATAAACAAAATGCCTCGTTAGCCAACGACCTTAAAGACCACGCGCCGATTTTTGGGGTCGCGCGGGTCGAGGTTCTTCACGGGCTCGCTAGAACCCTTGCCAAGGGGAATGAGGCGATTGCGATCAATTCCGGATTTTTCCACGATAAATTTAACCACTGAACCTGCGCGCTTGTGAGAGAGCTCCAGATTGCGCTCCGCATTGCCTGTGGCATCGGTATGACCTTCCACCAGTACGCAACGCTCGGGGTTAAGTGAAAGAATTTTGGCAATTTCACGCAGTGTCGGTTCGGAAGCGGGCGCCACCTCGGCACTGCCCAGCTTGAACTGAATGGCGAAATCGACGGGAACCGCCTTTACGTCTGCCGGCAATGTGCTGCAATCTCCTCCCGTCATCGTAGTTGCTGGTGCAGCGGGGGCAGGAGCTGCTGTCTGCGGGTCATTGTCGAACACGATGGCTCGCGTTTTGTATTGTTTTTTTGCGCCTTCTGCAGGTGCAGACATGGCTCGCTCAAGCTCTTTCAGCTTGGTGGTGTCATCGGATGCAGACACGGTCTGGAAGCCAAGGCCGACAAACAATAGCCCAGCCATTACCGAAGAAAGCATCACACGAGAACTCTTATTCATGATATTCCTCATTTGCAAACGTTAATGACTTCCTTGGTGGTGACCACAATCTCCTTCGGTGCCTTCTGGCCTGGCTGCACGGTGCCTACATTCACGCTGCAATCACCACTTTTTTTGCTGCCGAAGTTGACCACGCGTTTCTGATTGACCGGATTGTTGTAGCCATCCTTGGCATTCGGATCTCGGTCACTCGATGTCCATTTCTTGGCCATGGCATTGTTGATCTTGGAGTTACCGGATGCGTCCACGCCTTGTACCGCCAAAGCCGAACCAGTAATCAAACTTGCCGATACGCAAGCAGCCACCTTAAACCAAAATTTATTTGCATTCATTGCTGACAATTCCCCCTATGTTTGTGCAAGCTTTCTTGTTACGTCCTCCAACAACGGTTGTAACATTGGCTGCGTTGACAGTGATCTTGGTATCGCCCTTCTTGTCGCCCTGTATTACCCCGATGCGGTTACGCGCCACATTATTCTCACCCGTCGCAATCGCCGTTGTGTTCTCGGTTGAAACATTGATTTCGTTGTTGCCCTGAATTCTAGTCCTCTGGCTTACTTGTGCCGCAGCGCTCCCAGCCATCAGAAAAATTACCATCCCTAATACGCCATAACGAATCATCATCCACCTCCTCTAGTTAACGCAAAGGCAGCCTGGTAGGCGGTTTACCCTTGCGGAACAAATCACGCATAGCCTCCAGTTCTTCGTCCTTGATGCCGAGTTTTCTCGCGCTAAAGGATGCCGGGTCGGGCGTAAACATTAAATAGGCCTGCATTTCGTTGATCAACAACTCATCCTGGTTGATCGAGTAGTTGTACGTGGAAAGAAATTTCTTGAACACGTCGCGTTGCGCATCGCTGAGCATCTCGGCCCAGAACCGCTGGCAGTATTTTGCATAATACGGATTGGCATAGTACTCGCCATGAGAAACTTCGTGGGTGAAGATGGCACGGCGTGCCAGTTCGCTTACGCGCGGCTCGTTTTCACGCTTTTCCTGAGTTTGCGGGATGGATAGAATCACCACATCCGGCTGGATCGCTTGGTAGATCCCCCGCCATATCTTCATCAAACCCTGTTCGATGGCGAAATCGCGCAGCGCCATCTCTTCGGTAAAAAACTCCAGTTTGTCACGCTCGGCAAGGTTGAAAAACAAAACCAGTTCGCTTACCAACACATCGTGGCCGAAAGCGAAATCGGCCTGGGTGCGGCGCACAGATTCCATGTATTTAAGAATTTCATCAATCGAGAGAACCCGCTTGTACGGCTCACTGAATTGCTCGGTAAGCTGGGTCACTCGATTAAAAGTGCGTCCTTGGTGCGTGAGGTTGGGAAAGTCAAAAATATAAATGTTGGGATTGTCTGCATAATTCCAAACAACCAGCCCGTTGTTGTGCGAGTTGAGTATTGTCTGGAAATCCCCCGTGAGCACGTCCGTGCCCCATGCTGTCCATGGGAACGCCGCCAAGAGCGCAAAACCCCATGCCGCCACTAAACGCCGTCCAGCCCCAAAAATCCGGTTTGCCATTATTTATCCCCCCCAAACCTTATCTTACTTGAAATAATCCAGCCGCTAGAGCCATACGCCGAGTTTCCATGTCATTTCTCTGAAACGCTGACATTGCCGTTCTTGCCCCAGTCGATACGGTACGTTTTCCCGGATTTTTTCGAGGTGTACAGGGTTTTCCCCTTGGGCACCCTGTTGCCATCAATGAAAACATCGCCGTTAATGACTGCGACACCTTCCATTTCCACGTCGGATGCCACGCTCCCGGAGCTTCCCGTGTTTACGTTAACCTCGCTGCCACCGCCTTGCTGGACGCGCACGCCACGACCCGAAATATCCACTGAAACCTGAGCAGAGGCGCTTCCGCAAAACAAGGACAGGAAAATCAAAAACGTAATAATCTTCATGATGTTTTTCTCATATATATTTAACGTGCCAAATACAGCCGAGTTGACACTCCTGGACTATTTGCAGCGTACTTTTACCTGTTTCCCATTCTGGAAAATGCTGATGATGCTGCCCGATTGGGTGTCGTCGCCGATGCGTCCGGCAACACTGTCGACATCCCGGCAATTCACCACCAGTAACCCGTCCGCCCCAACCATTCCCGCCGGGGTTTCGCCTTTCATGTAACTACGTGCCTTGGAACGATTGTCTTCCACCCGCTCGCGAGGTGTTTCCGGCTTGCTGGGGTCGCGCCCGGGTACAATCAAAATCTGGGGCTGGCTATGGCTATCGGGGCCACTTTGATATTCTCGTGCTTTCGCGCGGCTGGCAGGCAGGCTTTCGCCTCCGCGCGGAGCAAGAAGGCCTTCCTCTTCGTTCGGCACTACGATCACGGTGGCGCCGGCGGGGGGCGTTCCTCCCGATTGGTAAGCGCGCGCCTTGTCGCGGCTGCTCGTCGAAGTCACGCCACCGACTGGCAAGCCATCGCTTCCCAACGCGCCTGCCGGGGTTTCGCCTTTCATGTAACTACGTGCCTTGGAACGATGGTCTTCCACCCGCTCGCGAGATGTTTCCGGTTTGCTGGGGTCGCGGCCAGGCAAAATCAACACTTGGGATTGACCACGAATTTGCGTTTCGGCGCCGCTCTGGTATTCCTTCGCTTTCGCGCGATTGGCCGGAAGGCTCTCGCTGCCGCGCGGCGAAAGAAGACCTTCCTCACCATTCGGTGCAATGATTACCGTCGTATTGGGCACAGGTGCGCCATCCGGCTGGTTGGCGCGGGCCTTTTCACGATTGTCCGCAGCAGATGCTGCACTGCTTTTTCCGCTGTTGCGTGCAGGCGAAACGATGATTTCGCCTGCCAGTTTGTAGTTCTTCGGCCAAGGCGCCTCTTCCGTTGCCCAAACGTTTCCGGCGCACAATGCCAGCGAAATAACCGTCAAATTTTTTATTATCTGCGCCATGTTTCCTCCAACCAAGGTGGGCCATCGACCCCAGGCGGCCAGTGGCGCCAATGCGCCACTGAATGTTCCTATTGAACGGTAATTTCTACAATGCTGGTAGTTGCGCTCGGATTGGCCTGTTTGAATTGAGCAATGACCTCATCCAACGAACGAACCGGTAGTGGCGCCAGATCCCTGGTGCCTTTAAGCACGCCAGGCACGACTACCTCGCGATCATCGCCGATGCAGGCTACTCGCTCCCGTCCGCGGCGATCGAACTTGATTTTGAAGCCGCCCCCTACCAGGGGCATTACGCCTCCTGCATTCAACATCGCGCTGGCGTTAAACTGATTGGGGAAAATACGGGCGGTATTTTTGGAGACATCTTCGTAATAACAATACGCCATCCCCGGTGCACTGAGCGACAAGCTTATGTTGAGGAATTCGCCTACTTTATAGGTGGGCCTGGTGCCGCGGTCGCTACCTAGCCGAACCTGGAAACCAGATGCACTCTGCTGCATTGCGGCAGGCGCAGCAGCCACAGGGGCAGGTGGCGGTGCGGACGGCGCCATACTGGGCGAGTACGCCTGTCTTTGGGGCGTGCTCGGCAAGGCCGCAAGCTGGTTCTGGGTATCATCGAACAGACTGTAGTACAGATCAAAGTTCAACCGACCGTCGGCAATCAAGCCGACATCTTTCTGGTATTCGGCAATAGCCGTTTTCAACTGGTCGGTCATGGTGCCGTCCATTGGCCCCTTATAGCGATTCATTGAGCCGCCGAGCTTGCGCTGGACGAACAGTATCCGATCTTTTCCCTGCATGGAATCGAAGCCCTCGCGTGCCTGATCCATCATGGTCGGATTGGTAGAGTCGATATCCAAGCACTTCCAGTAAGGCACCCGGGTAAACTTGCCCAGGACTTCAATCAATCCAAGCTCGACGAGGGTGCGCGTGGTTGCGCCCATTCCTTCGGTGCGGCTGAGGTCGAGGTTGAAGCTTAAGCCGGCTTTGGCCACTTTTCCGCCGGCCTCACCCGAGCGCCCGGTTTTGGAGATGATCATGGTGTTGGAAGTGCTGGTTTCCGGCAGAATGCGCCGGCTTGTTGCGTCGCCGACACTCATGTCCATGCTGATCAGGTCGAAGGCGTCATCCTTGGAAAACCCCAAATCCATAAACGGCAGGGAAATTCCGAACCCCTTGTTGTTGCGCACCGCATTGTCGTCCATTTGGGTGATGGAGCCGCGGATGTAAAAATCCGGAAGCTTGGTGGGTGAGCCGCCCTTCATCGCGAACAAGTTACCCAGATCGTCGCCCTGGCTATGGAAGTCGATGAATTCAAAGGCGCCGCTTTTTATCGTCATCTTGGATATTGCGGTAATCAGCATCTCCTTGGTGCCGGTCCTTACCTTGCCGGTTTCGTCGGGGATGCCTGCCGAGGTGACAACGATGCCTTTCTTGTCGAAGCCGAGGAACAAATCGTCCATGCAGCGCAGCGCTTGGGTAAAGTTCGTAATGGTCTTGACCGCCGGCGTTTTAGGCGCCGCCGCGACCCTGGCCGCGGTGCCTGCGGCACCTGACGCATTGGAAGGAGACGCTTGCGCCCTACTGCTGCTACTGGGGGCGTCGGGAACCATGATGTTGTCGGCCTGAACCGCCATGGAAAAAAGTGCTGCGGAAAGCACGACGGCAAGCCTGGAAGGCCTGAAAATAATTTGACGAACGGGCATAGCAAAAACCTCCCTGAACAATCTGGCGATCAATCAATCCTGCATGTAACCTGCATTTAACATCCGGATTTACGGCATTGCGCCCATGAAAAAATACGGGAAATATCATTTCCCCTTTACCATTCAAGAGCATGTCGGTCTTCTTGGTTGGTTAACCGGAGCTTTGGCCTATAATCAAATAGTGAGGCTGATTTGTCAATGAACGATCTCTTTAATTTAACGCCCGATTTGGGGCGCTCGTTGACGGCCAGGTTTTAATTCCAGGAGGCGATCATGTCACCGAATAAAATCCAGTTTCTACTTTCCGTCGCAATCGTTCTGTCAGCCGCCATCCTGCCGGCGGGGGCCGCTTACGGCGGCATCATTATCCTCACCGATCCCAATGGGCAGCCATTGCCCGTGGTTATTAATCCGGCGATGCACGGCATCATTTTTACCGGGCCGCCCAGGGGCAACCCTAGCCTGGTGCGCCGTTCGATCGGCCGAGCGTATAACTGGTCGGCGTACAAGGGAAACGCGCCGATGGGGGGAGGCTATTACCCTTATGTGTACGACCCCAACGACCCCGTAGAGATCAGAAATCGCGCAGTGGTCGATTACTCGCTCAGGCGGGCGCAAAGCTACCGCCTGGAAGCCAACAGATAGTCATCTCACCCACACCGTCTTGGCATTGGTGAATTCGCGTATGCCGTGGTAAGACAATTCCCGTCCGAAACCGGACGCTTTGATTCCGCCGAACGGCAAGCGCGGATCGGACTTGACCATGCCGTTGATGAAACAGCTGCCGGCCTGAATCTCTTGCGACAAATGTTCTGCTCGCGTCGCATCCCGGCTCCACAAGCTGCTGCCCAAGCCAAAGCGCGTATCGTTGGCGATGCGCAAGGCATCCTCCTCGTTCTGGGCGCGTAGTACCGCCGCCACCGGCCCGAACAATTCCTCGCGCCAGGCCGGGGTTGCGGGGGGGGTATGATCAATCAGGGACGGCTGATAATAAGCGCCAGCATCTTCCAGCGGTTGGCAGCCGAGCAACGGTTGTGCGCCCAGCGCCAGCGTATCCGTTACCTGGCGGTGTAACTCGGTACGCAGATCGCGGCGCGCCAGCGGCCCGATCTGGGTGTTTTCCTGCAAGGGGTCGCCGACGCTCAGCCCCCTGATTCTGGGGATCAGCAGATTAACGAATTCATCGGCAATTTCCGGCACCAGAATGAAGCGCTTGGCGGCAATGCAGGATTGGCCGCCATTCAGGAAACGCGACGCCACGGCGTTGGCGGCGGCGAGTTCCAGATCCGCGTCGTGCAGCACAATGAATGCATCCGATCCGCCCAGTTCGAGCACGCACTTTTTCAGATGCTGACCGGCCAGCGCCGCCACCGCGCGCCCCGCGTTTTCGGAACCGGTCAAGGTTACCGCCTGCACAGGTTCGGCAGCGATGACCTCGGCGACCTGGGCGGAGGTGATCATCAGCGTGGTGAACAAATGCTCGGGCAAGCCGCCGATGCGGAAAATTTGCTCGATGGCCAAGGCGCATTGCGGCACGTTGGAAGCGTGCTTGAGCACGACGCCATTGCCGGCCATCAAGGCCGGCGCGGCGGCGCGAAATACTTGCCAGAAAGGGAAATTCCACGGCATCACCGCCAGCACGACACCCAGCGGCGCGTAGGAGACATAGCTTTTCCCGGCATCGGATTCGACGGGTTCGTCCTGAAGGAAGTGCGCACCGTTGAGCGCGTAGTATTCGCACGCCAGCGCGCATTTCTCCACTTCGGCGCGGGCTTCACGGATCGGCTTGCCCATTTCCAGCGTAATCAGCGCCGCATACTCGGCCAGCCCGCGGCGCAGTTCTACCGCGGTTTGACGCAACGCCGTCGAGCGCTGCTCGAACGAGGTCAAACGCCATTGCGCCTGGGAGGCGCCCGCCATTTCCAGGGAGTCGCGCAACTGTTGGGCATCCCAGCTGGGAAAAGATTTTATGAGCTCTCCGGTTGCGGGATTCAGGCTGGTGAAAGGCATCGTTCCATGTTGTTCTTGAGAAAACTATGTTTCAATATAGCAGCTATGAAAAATTTTTTTGCCGCCATGGCGCTGCTGTGCGTGATCACCGAGGCAGCCGCCACACCCGAAAACGATTACCTTGCCCTGCGCGAAGCTTTCCGCGCTGGCGAATTCAACCGTGTCAACAGCTATGCCGCACGCCTCAAAGGCCACGCACTGGAGCCCTTTGCCGCCTACCTGCATCTCGGGATGCGCCTCAAGGAAGCCGACCCCGAGGAAATCCGCAGTTACCTCACGCGCAATGCCGACAGCTACCTGGCCGACCGGCTGCGCGGCGACTGGCTGCGCTTGCTGGGGAAGAATCAGGACTGGGCCGGATTCCTCGGCGAATATCCGCAACTGCTCAGCCAGGACAACGAGATCGCCTGCTATGCCTTGCAGGCGCGCCTTGCCAAAGGCGACAGCAATGCCCTGCCGGAAGCCCGGAAGTTATGGCTGGGCAGCGCAACGGAACTGCCGGCCAGCTGCGAGCCGCTGTTCGCCGCGCTGGTCAGCGGCGAAATGCTGTTCGTCAAGGATGTCTGGGCGCGCCTGCGGCTGGCGCTCGAAGCCGGCAACGTCACCCTCGCCCGGAATATCGCCCGCTACTTGCCGCCCGCGCCCGAGTTTCCGGCGCGCGCGCTGGAGCAGGCGGCGGACAATCCAGTCGCCTTTCTCGACAAACTGCCGGTCGATCTGGAAAGCCGCGCCGGGCGCGAATTGACCTTGTTCGCGCTGTATCGTGTCGCCCGTTCCCAGACGCAACTGACCCTGAGCTACTGGAAGCCCTTGCAGGCCCGTTTCAGCCAGGAAGAACAGGAATATTTCTGGGGGCAACTCGCCCTGCAGGCCGCGCGCCAGCTTGATCCGAACGCGGTGGGCTGGTTTATCAAGGCCGGCAGCGCGCCGCTCAACGATTTGCAACTGGCCTGGAAAGTCCGTGCCGCGCTGCGCGAGCAGAACTGGCGCGAAGTGCTCGCCGCCATCGCCGCCATGTCGGAAAGCGACCAGAACCTCGGTGCATGGCGCTACTGGAAGGCCCGCGCGCTCAAGGCCGGCGGCAAAACGGCAGCGGCCAATGCGATCCTCGCGCCCCTTTCGCGGGAACACAACTACTACGGTCAGCTCGCCGCCGAAGAACTGGGCGCCGCCATCGGCATCCCCGCCGAAACCTACCGGCCCAGCGAAGAGGAAATCCGCCAGATCGGCCATGTGCCGGCGATTCGGCGCGCGCTGATCCTGTATGAAATCAACGTGCGCAGCGATGCCAACCGCGAATGGAACTGGGCGATCAAAAGCTTCGACGACAAGCAACTGCTGGCCGCCGCCGAGCTGGCCAAACGCAACGACTGGCTGGATCGCGCCATCTACACGGCCGACAAGACCACCCGCTTGCACGATTTCAGCCTGCGTTTCCCGGCGCCGCACCGCGACGTGATGCAGGAATACACTCGCCGCGTCGGGCTGGACGAAGCCTGGGTGTACGGCCTGATTCGCCAGGAAAGCCGCTTCGTGCAACAGGCCAAGTCCACCGTCGGCGCCTCCGGGCTGATGCAACTGATGCCGGCCACGGCGCGCTGGGTAGCGAAAAAAATCGGGATGCGCGACTTCCGTCAGACCATGGTCAACCAGCTCAATACCAACGTGGCGCTGGGCACCTATTACCTCAAATACGTCCAGGATCAACTCGACGGACAGCCGGTGCTGGCCACCGCCGCCTACAACGCCGGGCCGCGCCGCGCCCAGCGCTGGCGCGACGGCAAACCGCTGGAAGGGGCCATTTACGCGGAAAGCATCCCGTTTACCGAAACCCGCGGCTATGTGCAAAAAGTGATGAGCAACGCCACCTATTACGCCAACCGTTTCGGCAGCCAAGTCTATTCGCTGAAGGAAAAACTGGGCATCATTTCCGCCGGCGGACAAAAACCCGAGTGCAACGGCGGCGACGAGCGCAGCCCAGCATGTGAATAAAGGAGAAGCAAATCATGGAAATTCGCAAAATCTGCATACTCGGCGGCAGCGGCTTCGTCGGCAGCCATCTGATCAACCGGCTGTACAAGGAAGGTCACCGGATACGCCTGCTGGCGCGCAATCCCCAGCGCTGCAAGCATTTATTCGTGTTGCCGAATTTGGAGATCGTCAAGGCCGACCTTGACGATGCCGCCGAGCTGGCGCGCCAGTTCGCCGGCATGGACGCGGTCATCAACCTGGCCGGTATTCTGCACGAAAATAAAAAAGGCGATTTTGAGCGCGTCCACGTCGAATTGCCGCGCAAAGTGGTCGACGCCTGCCGCACGGCTGGTGTCCCACGGCTGTTGCACATGAGCGCGCTGGGGGCTGACCCGGAAGGGCTGAGCAACTACCAGAAGAGCAAGGGGCGCGGCGAAGCGCTGGTGCGCGCCGCTCACGGCGAAAACCTCCAGGTCACGATCTTCCGCCCTTCGGTTATTTTCGGTTGCGGCGACAGCTTCCTCAGTCTGTTCGGCAAACTGCTGCCATGGGCACCGATCTTTCCGCTGGGCAGCCCCAACGCCAAACTCCAGCCGATTTCGGTGAGCGACGTCGTCCGCGCCTACGCCGCCAGCCTCGCCAATCCGGCTACTTACGGCAATACTTACGAGCTGTGCGGCCCCCAGGTCTACACTCTGCAACAATTGGTGGAACATGTCGCGGCGGTGCTCGGCTATAAGCGCATGATCGTGCCGCTGGGCGATCTGAGTTCCTATTTTCAGGCCTGGGCATTCGAGTTTTCGCCGGTCAAGATGCTCACGCGCGACAACTACCTCAGCCTGAAAACCGACGCCGTCTGCGCCTGTCCCTTCCCCGAGGTGTTCGGCTTCGCCCCCATGGCGCTGGAAGTCGAAGCACCGATGTGCCTGGGACTGATGCCCGCTCGTCACCCGCGTGCGTTCATCGACAGCGCCAAAAAGTAACCGCGATGAAGATCTACACCGTCGGCGGGGCGGTGCGCGACGAACTGCTCGGCTTGCCGGTCAAGGATCGCGATTACGTGGTGGTCGGCGCCACCCCGGAAGAGATGGTCAGGCAAGGCTACCAGCCGGTTGGTAAGGATTTCCCGGTGTTCCTCCACCCCCAGACTCACGAGGAATACGCGCTCGCCCGCACCGAGCGCAAGACCGCGCGCGGCTACAAGGGCTTCCAGGTGTACGCCAGCCCCGAGGTGACGCTGGAGCAGGATCTGGCGCGGCGCGACCTCACCGTCAACGCCATCGCCAAGGATCGCGACGGGCAATTGATCGACCCCCACGACGGCCGGGCCGACCTCTCGGCCGGCATCCTGCGCCACGTCAGCCCGGCCTTCGTCGAAGACCCGGTGCGTATCCTGCGGGTGGCGCGCTTCGCCGCCCGCTTCGGCTTCCGCATCGCCGATGAAACGCAGGCGCTGATGCGCCGCATGGTGGAAAACGGCGAAATCGACGCGCTGGTGCCCGAGCGGGCCTGGCAGGAATTGGCACGCGGCCTGATGGAACAGACCCCCTCGCGGATGGTGCTGGCCCTGCGCGAGTGCGGCGCGTTGGCGCGCATCCTGCCCGAAGTGGATCGCCTGTTCGGCGTCCCCCAGCCGGAACGCTGGCACCCCGAAGTGGATACCGGCATCCACGTCCTGCTCGGGCTGGATTATGCCGCCGCGCAAGGCTACCCCCTGCCGGTGCGCTTCGCCGTGCTCACCCACGATCTCGGCAAGGGCACCACCCCCAAGGAAGAATGGCCGCGCCACATCGCCCACGAACAGCGCAGCGCAGCGCTACTCAAGCCGCTCTGCCAGCGTTTGCGTGTCCCCAACGACTGCCGCGAACTGGCGCTGGTAGTGGCGCGCTTTCACGGCTTGCCGCACCGCGCCTGGGAACTGCGCCCCGAAACCATCCTGAAACTGCTGCTCGACAGCGACGCGCTGCGCCAGCCGCAGCGCTTCGAACAATTCCTGCAAGCCTGCACCGCCGACTACTGCGGGCGGACTGGTTATGAAAACCTGCCGTTCGAGCAGGCCGACTATCTGCGCGCAGCCCTCCACGCCGCTGCCGGAATCGACGCCGGCGCGGTCGCCAAGCTGGCGGGCGACCATCCCCTGAAAATCCGCGACAAGGTGCAGGAAGCGCGCCTGGAAGCGCTGCTTCGCTGGCATTCGACGGCGCCTCGCGCAGTTGAGCGCCAGCAGGACGCACCTTTGCCACGATAGCTTGACGCCATTATGATTTCCCCGAAGACGCGCTGATCATGCAGGGCAATAACCGGCAGGGGGTATGATGCATCTCACC
>Ga0208566_1001685_pt1 | contig 12447 bp, 16 predicted proteins | sample PL_2010_150m_FD_184159 | JGI IMG/M metagenome (GOLD analysis project Ga0208566, IMG submission 184159) | Freshwater microbial communities from Powell Lake, British Columbia, Canada to study Microbial Dark Matter (Phase II) - PL_2010_150m... | ecosystem: Environmental > Aquatic > Freshwater >...
GCGGCGAGCGCCACCGAGACCAGGCGCCGCTCGCCGCGCCTGGCGGATGTGATCAGGCAGTAGCCCGCGTTTTCGGTGTAGCCCGTCTTCATGCCGTCGACCGTCGGGTCCGACCACAGCAGGCGGTTGCGGTTCGCTTGCGTGATGTTGTTGTAGCGGTATTCCTTCATCGAGTACAGCGGGTAAAACTCGGGAAAGTCGCGAATGACGGCGCTCGCGAGCAGCGCCAGGTCGTAGGCGGTTGAGTAATGCTGCGGATTCGGCAGGCCGGTCGAGTTGACGAAGTGGGTGCTCTTCATGCCGAGCCGTTGCGCCTCGCGGTTCATCTGCTGCGCAAAGGCTTCCTCGCTGCCGGCGATCAGCTCGGCGAGCGCGATGCATGCATCGTTGCCGGATTGCACGATCATGCCGCGCATCAGCTCCTCGACCGTGACCGGCTTGCGCGGCTCGATGAACATGCGCGAGCCCTCGGCTTTCCATGCGCGTTCCGACACCGGTACTGTCTGCGCCGGCTGGATCTGCTTCTGCTTGATTGCCGCGAAGGTAAGATATGCCGTCATCAGCTTGGTGAGCGATGCGGGTTCGATCCGCTCGCCGGGATTGTGGCTCGCCAGCGCCTGCTGACTATGGAAGTCGAGCAGCAGGTAGGACCTGGCGGCGACCGCCGGCGCCGGCGGCGCGGACGAATTGGCGGATTGGGCGAGAGCTGCGGAGGTGAAGCCGAGCGAGAGCAGGATCAGTAATGCGCGCATGAGCATGAAAAAGCTTGATTATAGCAAACCGGAAAATACCCGGCGTGAGGTTGATGTTGCGGCGCCGCGCGATAATTGAAACAATAGGCGCCATTCGAATTGGCCGCGCGCCGAAAAAGGGGTTTCAAATGCAGATCAGCAGGCAGGTACGGATCGCATGCGCGGTAGCCGTCGCGTTCCTGATCGGGGCACGCGCGCCGGCACTGGCCGCCGATGCCGTCAGCGTCAGCAAGCCGTGGGTGCGCGCCACGGTTGCGGGGCAGAGCGTCGCCGGCGCCTACATGGACATCACGGCAAAGGCCAATGCCGCGCTGGTGGGTGTCGCGAGCCCGGTCGCCGCCAAGGCCGAATTGCACACGATGACCCTGGACGGCGGCGTGATGAAAATGCGCCCACTCGACAAGCTCGACCTGCCGGCAAACAAGACCGTGAATCTCAAGCCCGGCGGCTATCACGTGATGTTGATCGACATCAAGCGCGAGCTGAAAGCGGGCGAGCGCGTGCCGCTCACGCTCACCGTGCAGGATGCGCACGGGGCCAAGTCAACGCTGCAGGTCGATGCCGAGGTGCGGGCGGCCGCCGGTGGCGGCCACATGCATTAGCGCAGAACCGCGATCAGCGCGGGTTGCCGCCGTCGCGGTAGCGTTGCACGTCCGCGCGAATAAAGTCGAGCTGCTTGCGGAAATTGGCGCAGCCGTCGCACAGCTGCAGCATGGCATAGCGCAGCAGGTAGGGGCGGGCTTGAAATCGCGCGGGAAGCCTCAATTTACAAATTTGTTTTGCCGAAATACAAAGAGTCCCGCGAACCCCTTGAAATCCTGCGGGCGTGACCCATATCGATAACATAGGGCGCAAGCCCGATCCGATGACGAAAGGAGAAGTCTCATGGCAAACATTGCCCGTTTCAACGTGCTCGACAACGCACTGGATGATCTGATGCGGGGTTTTTTCGTGCGCCCGATGAACTACGAGCCGGCTGTTCCGGCGCAGCTTCGTGTTGATGTGACCGAAGACGACAAGAGTTACTCCGTGCGCGCCGAGATTCCCGGCGTGAAGAAGGAGGACATCAACGTCGCGGTCGACGGCAACCAGGTCGAAATCAGCGCCGAAGTGAAAAACGAAAAAGCGATCAAAGACGGCGAAAAATTACTGCGCTCGGAACGCTACTACGGCCGCGTCTATCGCGCGTTCGCGCTCGATCAGGATGTCGACGAGACCGCGACCCAGGCCAGGTATGCCGACGGCATACTCGAACTCAGGCTGCCGAAGAAGGCGCCGGCCGCGGTCAGGCGCATCGCGATCCAGTAATATCCCGGTGCCCGGCGGTTCGCAAGGCGGCAGGCCGCAAGGGCTGCCGCCTTTTTTGTTGCCGGGGGTCGTGTAGAATACCTGCACTGACTCCAGCCCCGACAACGACATGGCTTTGACCGGCACCACCGCCCAACTGAAAGCGAAGATCCTCGCCGAGGCACTGCCGTACATCCAGCGCTTTCACGGCAAGACCGTCGTCGTCAAGTATGGCGGCAACGCGATGATCGACGAGAAGCTGAGGCACAGCTTCGCGCGCGATGTCGTGCTGCTCAAGCTGGTCGGCATCAACCCCGTGATCGTGCACGGCGGCGGTCCCCAGATCGACGATCAGTTGAGGAAAGTCGGCAAGAAAGGCGAGTTCATCCAGGGCATGCGCGTGACGGATGCCGAAACCATGGACGTGGTCGAGATGGTGCTCGGCGGCCAGGTCAACACCGACATCGTGAATCTGATCAATCGGCACGGCGGCCGCGCGGTCGGACTCTCCGGCACCGACGGCCCGCTGATCCGCGCGCGCAAGATGATGATGCGCGGCAAGGACAATCCCGACGAGCTGATCGACATCGGCCAGGTCGGTGAGGTCGAGTCGATCGATCCGGAGGTGATCCAGGTCCTGACCGCACAGAATTTCGTGCCGGTGATCGCGCCGGTCGGTGTCGGCAAGGACGGGGAGTCGTACAATATCAACGCCGATCTCGTCGCCGGCAAACTCGCCGAAATTCTCAAGGCGGAGAAGTTGGTGGTGCTGACCAACACGCCGGGGGTGCTCGACAAGAACGGCAACCTGCTGACCGGGCTCACCGCCAAGCAGATCGACGATCTGTTCGCCGATGGCACGATTTCCGGCGGCATGTTGCCGAAAATCGGCTCCGCGCTCGAGGCGGTGAAGAATGGCGTCAATTCGTGCCACATCATCGATGGCCGCGTCGAGCACGCGCTGCTGCTGGAAATCCTCACCAATGAGGGCGTCGGCACGCTGATCAAGCGGCGTTAGCCGGCGCGTCACGGGACGCTGCATTTGAAGTTCAACCGGGTGTGGGTGTTCGATCTCGACAATACGCTGCACAACGCCAGCCCGCATATCTTTCCGCACATCAACCGCGCGATGACCGCCTATCTGCAGACGCACCTCGGGTTGAACGAGGCCGAGGCGGGTGAACTGCGCCGGCATTACTGGCAGCGCTACGGGGCGACGCTGATCGGACTGATGCGCCATCACGCGACCGACCCGCAGCATTTCCTGCGCGCGACCCATCATTTCCCCGAGCTCAAGAGCATGGTGGTGCGGGAGCCCGGGCTGCGCGCAACCCTGCGACGGCTGCCCGGGCGCAAGCTGGTGTTTTCCAATTCCCCGGTGCATTATGCGCTTGCGGTGCTGGACGCGCTCGGGATCGCCGATCTGTTCGACGACGTGTTTTCCATCGAGCATACCGATTACCGGCCGAAACCGGACAGCTACGGTTTTCTCAAGCTGTTCCGCAGGAACCGGGTACGCGCCGCCGCGTGCATCATGGTTGAAGATACGCTCGAGAATCTGAAAACTGCAAAAAAACTCGGCATGTCGACGGTGTGGGTGGCGCGGGCGGCGAGGACTCCTGGCTACGTGGATTTCAGCATCAGGAGCCTGCTGCAGCTGCCACGTCTCGCGTGGCACCTGCGCTGAACGGCGCGGACTGGACACGAGGTAAACGATGGCTGCCAAACGCGGAGACCGCAAGTTACAGATCCTGCATGCGCTGGCGGAAATGCTGGAAGCGCCGGCGGCGGAAAAAATCACGACTGCGGCGCTCGCCGCCAGGCTCGACGTGTCGGAAGCCGCGCTCTACCGGCATTTCGCGAGCAAGGCGCAGATGTTTGAGGGCCTGATCGAATTCATCGAGACAACGCTGTTCGGGCTGATCAACAAAATCACCAGCGAGGAGACCAACGGGCTCAAGCAGCTCGAGGCGATCACCGCGATGCTGCTCGGCTTCGCGCAGAAAAACCGCGGCATGACGCGCGTGCTGATCGGGGATGCGCTGGTGCACGAAAACGAGCGTCTGCAGTTGCGCATCAATCAGCTGCATGACCGGGTCGAGGCGACGTTCAAGCAGGCCCTGCGTTTCGCCGTGAGCCAGAATGAATTGCCGGCGCTGCCGGATGCGGCCGTGCGCGCCAACCTGATCATGAGTTTCGTCACCGGCCGCTGGCATCAGTTTGCGAAAAGCGGTTTCAAGCGCGACCCGATGCAGTACTGGAGCGAGCAATGGCCGTCGCTGCTGACGTACTGATATTCCGCAGACCCACGGGAGCTCACATGAATCTCACCACTCAACAGCTTGCCGAGATCCTGATCGGCATTGCACGTTCGCAGCAGGCGCTGATCGAAGCGATCGAAAGCATGAAAGCCGGCTTCAAGGGCACGTATCTCGCGCCGGCGCTCGACAGCGTGGCGAAGATCCGCGCCACCGGCCGGCCGCTGCTACTTCAGGAATACCCGGCGCGCGTGCTGCTGCAATGCCAGGGACGCGCCGGGCCCAACGTCGAGCAGATCGTGCGCGACCTCGAAGCGTTGCTGTCGGGTTCGAAGGAGGCTGCGCGCGCCGCACCGGCGGCACGGGACGCTTAATCGCGGCTCAGTAGGGCGCGGCTTCAGCGCGCCATCAGTTCGTCCGCGGCAATTATTCGGCGCGATAAATCTGCGCCCTACGCGGAGGGAGCGCGTCCTCTCGTGCTAGGGGTTAGCGCTGCGCCCGCCGCACACCGGACACGCCGGGTCGCGCTTGAGCCGCACCGTGCGCCATTCCATTGCCAGCGCATCGAGCAGCAGCAGACGGCCGGCGAGGCTCGCGCCGATGCCTGCCAGCAACTTCAGCGCTTCGGCCGCCTGCATCGAGCCGATGATGCCGGTGAGCGGCGCGAACACGCCCATCACCGCGCAGCGCATGTCGGCATCGTCGCCGTGCTCCGGGAACAGGCAGTGATAACACGGCGATTGCGCTTCCCGCAGGTCGAACACCGCGATCTGCCCATCGAAGCGCACCCCGGCACCCGACACCAGCGGCTTGCGGTGCGCGACGCAGGCGCGGTTGATCGCGTGGCGGGTGGCGAAATTGTCGCTGCAGTCGAGCACGATGTCCGCATCGCACACGAGCCGGGCCAGCCGCGCGCCGGCGACGCGCTCGGCAAGCGCGTTGACCGTGACTTCCGGATTGAGCGTCGCCAGCGTGCGCCGCGCCGACTCGGCCTTGGGACTGCCGATCGAGTCGTTGCGATGCACGATCTGGCGCTGCAGGTTGGTGAGGTCGACCGCGTCGCCATCGCAGATCGTCAGGGTGCCGACGCCGGCGGAAGCCAGGTACAGCGCGGCCGGCGAACCGAGGCCGCCGGCACCGACGATCAGCGCGTGCGCGCGGCGGAATTTCTCCTGGCCTTCGATGCCGAGTTGCGGCAGCAGGATGTGCCGGCTGTAGCGCAGTAGCTGGTCGTCGTTCATTTTTTTCATCCGCAAAACAAAACGCCCGGCCGCGGCCGGGCGTTGCAACGGCGTGAGACCGCGTTAGTTGGCGCGCGCGAGGGCGCGACTTTTCAGGAACGAGATCGCCTGCGCCAGCTCGTAGTCGTTCTTGGCGACGATTTCGCCCGGCTGGGGCCTGGTGGTTTTTTCGTCGACATCCTTTGGTCGCGGCTCGGGAACGAAATTGAACACGTTGGTGGTCGGCGGCGCGACGGCCGTGTCGTCGCCGCGCTCGTTGAGCAGATGCTTGGTGAGATCGGCCTCGCGCATCTTGAGGCTGGAATCGACGCGGCCGGCGGTGCCGTCGTCGAGCGTGATGTCCGGAACAATGCCCTTGGCCTGGATCGAGCGGCCGTTGGGCGTGTAATAGCGCGCGGTGGTGAGCTTGATCGCGGTGCTATTGCCCAGCGGCAGGATCGTCTGCACCGAGCCTTTGCCGAACGTCTGCGTGCCCATGACGACCGCGCGTTTGTGGTCCTGCAGCGCGCCGGCGACGATTTCGGAAGCCGACGCCGAGCCGCCGTTGACGAGCACCACCATCGGCACCTTCTTCACTTCCGCGGGCAGTCTGGCGAGGTAGTCATCCTTGAGCCGGCCGCGCAAGTAATGCTCGGGGTTCGCGGTGAGACGCATTTTTGCGTCGTCGGTACGGCCGTCGGTGTAGACCACCAGCGAATTCTGCGGCAGGAATACCGCCGATACCGCCACCGCGCCGTTCAACAGTCCGCCCGGATCATTGCGCAGGTCGAGCACGATGCCGCGCATCCCCCCCCGGGTTTCCTTGAATGCCGCTTCGATCGCTTTCGCCAGCGTCTCGCCGGTCTGCTCCTGGAACTGGGTGACGCGGAAATAGGCGTAGCCCGGCTCGATCAGCTTCGACTTCACGCTCTGGATCTTGATCACGGCGCGCGTCAGCGTGACGATGATCGGTTTGGCCTCGCCCTTGCGCGCGATGGTGAGCGTGATCTGGGTGTTGGGCTTGCCGCGCATGCGCTTCACCGCGTCGTTGAGCGTCAAGCCCTTGACCGAGGTATCGTCAAGCTTGATGATCAGGTCGCCCGGCTTGATGTTGGCGCGCGCGGCCGGTGAATCGTCGATGGGAGACACGACCTTGACGAAGCCGTCTTCCATGCCAACTTCGATTCCCAGCCCGCCGAATTCGCCTTGCGTGCCGACCTGCAGCTCGCGAAACGCATCAGCGTCGAGGTAGGAAGAATGCGGATCCAGACCGGCGACCATGCCGGTGATGGCTTCGGTGATGAGTTTCTTGTCCGCGACCGGTTCGACGTAGTCGCTCTTGATGCGCCCGAACACTTCGGTGAACGCGCGCAGCTCCTCAACCGGCAGCGGCGCCAGTACATCGCGTTGCGCGACCGCGGAAAAATTGAGCGAAATCATCACGCCCAGACACGCGCCGAGCGCTATCAATCCTACCTGTTGCAGTTTGCTGCGCATTGCCAACTCCGTTAAAAACATGCCTCACTTCAAATGGATCCAGACCAGCGGGTCGAACGCCTTACCTTGATGCCGGATTTCAAAGTATAAACCGGAATCGGTATTCCCGCCGCTATTGCCGACGGCGGCCACGGTTTCGCCGCCCAAGGTCGCCGCGCCGACCTGCTTGTACAGTGACTCGTTATTGCCGTACAGGCTCATGTAGCCGCCGCCGTGGTCGATGATCAGCAGGTTGCCGAAGCCGCGCAGCCAGTCAGCGAACACCACCCGGCCCGCCGCGATTGCGCGTACCTCCTGGCCGGCGGGGGCCGCGATGAATAGCCCCTTCCACGACAGGCCGCTGTCTTCACGTGGACTGCCAAAGCGGTTCTTAAGTTCCCCGCGCACGGGCAGATTGAGCCGGCCTTTGAGCTGAGCGAACGGGCTGCCGTCGCCTGAGGCGTCCGGCAGGCGTTCGTTGCGCAGCGCCTCCGGCCGCGCGCGCGACAGCATCTGGCTCAATTGCTCGACCAGCCTGGCGAGCCGGTTTTCGTTGCGTTTGAGGGTCGAAATCTCGCGCCGCTGCTGCTCGATCTGGCGCGAGACGCGCACCAGCACCGCTTTGCGCGTGCGTTTTTCGGCCTCGAGGCGCTTGCGCTGCGCCTGCTGTTCGGCATTGATCGCGGCGAGCTCGGCGCTTTGCTGCCGGGTTGTGTCTTCGAGTTCGTTGAGCTGGCCGAGATTCGAGCGCAGGCTGCGGATCAGTTCGGCGCGCGCGCGCGACAAATGCGTGAGGTAATGCAGCTCACGCGCAATCCGGTTCGGATCGTCGCGGTTCAAGAGCAGCTTCAACGCGTCCGGCTGGACGCCGATGTACTGCTGGTAGAGCAGCCGCGCGAGTTGCGCCTGCTGCCCGTCGATATCGGTCGCAGCGCGGTGGCTCTGGCCCTGCAACTCGCTGAGTTTCGCGTTGAGCGCGCGTTGTTGCCCGGCGAGCTCGCGCAGCACGCGGTTGGTTTCGGATATCGCGCGTTCCGATTCGCGCAGCGAGTCGACCGCTTCGCTCTTGGTTTCTTCGGCCGCGGCAAGCCGCTGCTGCAGCGCGTCGATGCGGCCGCGCAACTGCCGGAGTTCTTCCTTCTGCGCGTTGGCCGCCGGGGTCGCGGCCACCGCGCCGGCGCACACCGCCGGCAGTATCAGTAACGCGAGGAAGGCGTACCTAGACAAAATCGATCAGCGGCCGGCCCGTCATTTCCGGCGGCTGCGGCAGGCCCATCATTCTGAGCAGCGTCGGCGCCACATCCTGCAGCGCGCCGCCGTCGCGGACCCTGGCTTGGCGCCCGATGTAGAGCAGGGGCACCACGTTCAACGTGTGCGCGGTGTGCGCCTGATGGTTGACCTCGTCAAGCATGGTTTCGGCGTTACCGTGATCGGAGGTGACCAGCACTTCGCCGCCGACATTCTGCATCGCCTCGATTACACGCCCGAGGCATTCATCGAGCACTTCGATCGCCCGCGTCGCCGCCGCGAGATTGCCGGTGTGGCCGACCATGTCGCCGTTGGCGTAGTTGCAGATGATGGCGTCGTATTGGCGGCTCGCGATCGCCGCCACCAGCTTGTCGGTCAACTCGTACGCGCTCATTTCGGGCTTCAGATCGTAGGTCGCAACCTTGGGCGAAGGCACCAGCACGCGCTCCTCGCCGGGATAGGGTGTCTCGACGCCGCCGTTGAAGAAATAAGTGACGTGCGCGTACTTCTCGGTCTCGGCAATGCGCAACTGCCTGAGTCCCCGCCCGGAGACGTATTCGCCGAAACCGTTACTGACGTTTTGCGGCGGGAACGCCGCCGGCAGCTTGAACTCCTCGCCATAGCTGGTCAGCGTGCAGTAGTAACCGAGTTTGGGAACGCAGCCGCGCGCAAAGCCGCTGAACCCGGGATCGGTGAGCGCGCGCGTCAACTGGCGGGCGCGGTCGGCGCGGAAATTCATGAATACCACCGCGTCGCCGTCGCGTATCGGCGTCACCGGCGCGATCGCGGTCGCTTGCACGAACTCGTCGCTTTCGCCGCGCGCATAGGCCTGCTCAAGCGCGGCCAGCGCATCGGTCGCGTGGTAGAGCGCCTTGCCTTGCGTGAGCAGGTCGTAGGCGGTTTGCACGCGTTCCCAGCGCTGGTCGCGGTCCATCGCATAGTAGCGTCCGACGATGGAGGCAATGCGACCCGCTTTGAGCTGCGCACATTTATTCTGCAGCAGTTCCAGCGATGCGGCTGCGCTTTTGGGCGGCGTGTCGCGCCCGTCGAGGAACGCGTGAACGCACACATTCGTGACGCCGGCCGCGGCCGCCATTTCGACCATCGCGGCGATTTGCAGCTCATGGCTGTGCACCCCGCCCGGCGACAGCAGGCCGAGGATGTGCAGTGCCGATTGATTCGCGCGCGCGGTGCCGACGGCCTGGTTGAGCACCGGATTGGCGAAAAACTCGCGGCTTTCGATCGCGGCTTCGATGCGCGTGTAATCCTGATAAACCACGCGGCCTGCCCCGATGTTGAGGTGGCCGACTTCCGAATTGCCCATCTGCGCGGCGGGCAAGCCGACCCATTTTTCAGAGGCGTCGATGGTGGTATGCGGGCAGGTTTGCCACCAGAAATTCCAGTGCGGCTTGCGCGCCAGGCAGATCGCGTTGTGGTCGCACGCCTCGCGGTAACCGAAGCCGTCGAGTATGATCAGCAGCGCCGGCGTTACATTCATGATTTTCAATGCTTTCTGTGGGCGCATGAAATGCTGTATCATTTTATTCTATTTTGTTGATGGACGCTTCTTGAACGGGGACCGGATGCCAAAAAAAGTCGACATGCGCGCGTTTCTGATCGACAAGGAAGAGCATATCGAGCAGGCCGCGCGCGCGATGAAGGCGATGTCGCACCCGTTACGCCTCAAGATCCTGTGCGTGCTCGCCGACCAGGAAGTCAGCGTGCAGGACATCGTCGAGAGCGTCGGCACTTCGCAAAGCAACATTTCCCAGCACCTCGCGATTCTGCGCGACAAGGGCGTGCTGCGCACGCGCAAGGACGCGAACCGCGTCTATTACCGCGTCGGCGATTCGCGCACGCTGGTGTTGCTGGGAATGATGCGCGAGGTATTCTGCGGCATCACCGACTGACGAGTGCGTTATCATCACGCCCGCCGGTGCGCTGTTGCCCGCCCGCGCCGCCGTGCTGGAATCCGCGGCTTTGACTTGAATTGACTTTTAGAGGAATCAGTTTTGGACGCTTCGTTGTTTTTAGTATTTTTGCAGAAAAACCCGTGGCACATGATGCTGTTCGGCACCGCGGTCGTGACCGGCGGCATGCTGATGTGGCCGCTCGTCAGCCGCCTGCTCGGCGGTAGCGCGTCGCAGGTCGGCCCGACCGAGGCGGTGCAGCTGATCAACCGCCGCGACGCCTTGGTGCTCGATGTGCGCGACCAGGCGGACTTCGCGGCCGGTCATATCCCGAACGCGCGCAATATCCCGCTGCCGGAATTGGGCGGGCGCCTGCGCGAAATCGAGAAATTCAAAGCGCGCCCGATCGTCATCAATTGCCAGTCCGGCGCGCGCTCGGCGGGCGTTTGCGGCCTGCTCAAGAAAAACGGCTTCGGCGAAGTCTTCTCGCTGCGCGGCGGCATCGGCGGCTGGGTGGAGGCGAGCCTGCCGGTGGAAAAATAAATGGCCGCGGTAATGATGTACGCGAGCGGCGTGTGCCCTTACTGCACAATGGCGGAACGCCTGCTGAATTCGAAGGGCGTCACTGAAATCACCAAGATCCGGGTCGATCTCGATCCGGACAAACGCACCGAAATGATGGCGCGCACCGGGCGCCGTACCGTGCCGCAGATCTACATCGGTGACACCCATGTCGGCGGTTACGACGATCTTGCCGCCCTCGATCAGGCCGGCAGACTCGATGCACTGTTGCGCGCCTGATCTCCCGATAAATCTTCCCAGGAATTGCCATGAGCGAATCACCGCAACCGACGTTTGCCATCGAGAAAATCTACCTCAAGGATCTATCGGTCGAAGTGCCGAATGCGCCGGAAGTGTTTCTTGAGCGCGAAGCACCCACCGTCGACGTCAACATCGGCAGCAACGCCAGGGCAGTGCAGGACGGATTGTTCGAGGTGGTGCTGACCGTTACCATCACCGCCAAGATCAAGGACAAGACCTTGTTTCTGGTGGAAGCGGCACAGGCCGGCGTGTTCCAGATCCGCAACGTGCCGCAGCAGGACATGGGTCCGCTGCTCGGCATCGCGTGCCCGAACACGCTGTTCCCGTACGTGCGCGAGACGATTTCCGCGGTGACTTCGCGCGCCGGCTTCACGCCGGTGGTGTTGGCGCCGATGACGTTCGAGGGAATCTACCAGCAGCAAGCGCAGCAGATGCAGCAGCTGCAACCGCAACCGGGCGCCAAGCCGAACTGAGCCTGCCGTGACGATGCGGACCCGGTTCCTGGCGTGCGGTGCGGGGATGCTGCTCGTATTTGCGCAGGCGGATGCGCGTGCGGCCGACTTCCGCTCGGTCGCCGAGAATGCCGCGGTGCTCTACGATGCGCCGTCAGCCAAGGCCAAAAAACTCTATGTGATCGGGCGCAGTTATCCGGTCGAAGTGATCGTGGTCGTCGAGGGCTGGATCAAGATCCGCGACGCGAGCGGCGAGCTGGCGTGGATCGAATCGAAAGGCTTGAGCGAGCGCCGCACCGTGATGGTGAAAACGCCCCTGGCCGACATTCGCCAGGCGGCCGATGACCACGCGCCGCTCGTCTTCCAGGCCGAACAAAGCGTGCTGCTCGATCTGGTTGAACTGACCGGTACCGGCTGGGCGCGTGTGACGCACCGTGACGGGCAGAGCGGCTACGTCAAACTGAGCCAGGTCTGGGGCGTATGAAGCTCGCCGTGCTCGGCGCAGGCGCGTGGGGCACGGCGATCAGCATCAGCCTCGCGCGGCGCCACCGCCTCGTGCTGTGGGCGCGCGATGCGCAGCAAGCGGGCGAAATTGCCGCGACGCGCACCAACCAGCGCTATCTCCCCGGATTCAGCCTTCCGGACGCGATTGCCGTCACTGCAGAGCTTGCGGCTGCGCTTGAAGCTTGCGAGGTGGTCTTGGTGGCAACCACCACTGCCGGGTTACGCCCGACGCTGCGGCGACTCGCCGCCGCGGGCAATACGGCGCCACTGGTGTGGCTGTGCAAAGGTTTTGAAACCGAGACGGCGCAATTGCCGCATCAGATCGCGGCGAGCGAGCTGCCGCCGACGCTGCCGCGCGCGGTGTTGTCAGGACCGAGCTTCGCCGCCGAGATCGCGCGCGGCCTGCCGGCAGCGCTGACACTCGCGAGCCATGACCCTGAATTCTCAGCGCGCATCGCGCGTGAGCTGCACAGCAATGCGCTGCGCATTTATTCGAGCGACGACGTGATCGGCGTCGA
>Ga0208566_1001686_pt1 | contig 12445 bp, 15 predicted proteins | sample PL_2010_150m_FD_184159 | JGI IMG/M metagenome (GOLD analysis project Ga0208566, IMG submission 184159) | Freshwater microbial communities from Powell Lake, British Columbia, Canada to study Microbial Dark Matter (Phase II) - PL_2010_150m... | ecosystem: Environmental > Aquatic > Freshwater >...
ATACCGAGCAGGCGCTCGCACAACTTCATGACATCCGCGCGCACAAGAAAGAACATTTCGTCGCACTCTATCTCAATGCGCGCAATGAGCTCATTCATCGTGAAGAAATTTCGGTTGGCACAGTGAACGCGAGCATCGTCCACCCGCGCGAAGTCTTCGCGCCTGCGTTTGAGCACAATGCCACGGCCGTGATCGTCGCCCATAACCATCCGTCCGGCTCATCAGAGCCCTCGCCGGAGGACCGCGAAGTGACAGTTCGTCTCAAAGACGCCGGCAAGCTCCTCGGCATCACCCTCGTCGAGCACATCATCCTGACCAAGGACGCCCACTCCACTGTTCGTCAATAATCGTGAAAAAGCACCGAATTTAGCCATTTTTCACGATTATCCCCGGTTCCGAAATGGCATGCTTGCAATGCATTTGAATTAGGGGTATTCTATTTCAATCAGATTTGAATTAAGCAATTATTAATTCTAACCTGTCATATTTAGCTTATGGATAAATCAATTCAGAAGACACCTTTTGATCTCTCTCCGTTGCCGCCGGCAGTGGACTATCTCGCACTTGTTACCGACCTTGCTCGAGCACATGCGGCATTGGCGCGTCTTGATGAGACATTAACTCACCTGCGCAATCCGCAGATCATCGAACGCACTTTCCTTACTAGGGAAGCTGTCTTGAGTTCGCAAATAGAAGGAACACAAGCAACTCTTGAAGAAGTTCTTCGTGAAGAAGCAGAGGCTGGAGAAAACGTCTCGGAAACCACCAAAAAACTTCAGGACATTCGAGAAGTCATCAACTATCGTCGGGCTATGAATGAGGGTTCCATAATAGTCGATGCCAACCAATCACTCGCAGAAAATAATGTAAAGCGTTTGCACGCAATTCTTCTTGAATCTGTACGCGGTAAAACAAGAACCCCTGGACAGTTCCGCCGAGACCAAGTGTATATTGCACCCCCAGGTACTCCCATGAGCGAAGCGCGATACGTCCCGCCGATGCCGACACGCATCGCGGAGCTCTACAGCAATTTCGATCGTTACTTCAATACCGATGACGCAGAACGTGATCCTCTCGTACAGATTGCGGTGGCGCACTATCAATTTGAAGCGATTCACCCGTTTAATGACGGCAATGGTCGTGTTGGCCGCCTCCTCATCCCGCTATTCCTCTATCGGCGTAAGCTTCTCTCAAAACCGTATGTGTACGTGAGTAAGTATTTCGAAGAACATCGTCGTGATTATTACGATCTCCTTGCCGATGTGAGTTATAAGGGGGAGTGGATTCCTTGGATTCGTTTTTTCCTCAACGGTCTCGTCGAACAGGCGAATGATGCCTCTACACTCGTGCACAAGATCCTGGATATCCAGCGTCAATTCCACGCGGTTCTTTCTGACTTCAAGTCACCGTACGCTCTCAATCTTCTCGACACGCTTTTTGCGTACCCGATCGCTACTACGACACAAATGCGCAGGCGGGGGGATATACCAAACGCACAAACGTTACTCAATTTGGTGAAGAAGTTCGTCAAAGCAGGAATTCTTGTTGATGTTTCTCCACACCGACAGCGTGACAAAACGTACGCATTCAAACCACTCCTCGATCTTATGGATGGATATAAGGAAGAGAAATAAATATGCCTGACCACTCACTCTCAGAACGCGATATCTGCACGAAGTACATCACTCCGGCGCTTGTCAGAGCGGGGTGGAATATCCAAACCCAAATCAGAGAGGAAGTAAGCTTCACTGCTGGACGCATTAATGTGCGCGGCAAGACTATTTCACGCGGAGAGAAGAAGCGAGCGGACTATATTCTCTATTACAAAAACAATCTTCCGATTGCGCTCATAGAGGCAAAAGACGCGAATCACTCGGTCGGTGATGGTATGCAGCAGGCGCTTGTCTATGCCGAAGCACTCGATATCCCATTTGTCTTCAGTTCTAACGGCATGGGTTTCCTTGAGCACGACCGATTGAAGACAGAAGGAGATATTGAGCGAGAAATTACTGTGGATACATTTCCAAGCCCGGCTGCTCTCTTTGAGCGATACCAACACGGAAAGAATTTGAACGAAGAGGAACGCGACATTCTTTTGCAGGAGTATTTTCAAGACGGGTCCGGCCGTGGTCCGCGCTACTATCAGACCAATGCGATAAATCGCGTGGTAGAAGCAGTTGCGAAGGGCCAGAATCGCATTATGCTCGTCATGGCGACGGGGACCGGCAAGACCTATACGGCGTTCCAAATCATCTGGCGGCTCTGGAAGGCGAAGAAGAAACAGCGCATATTGTTCCTCGTCGACCGCACGGCACTCGCTGATCAGACAAAGAACAGTGACTTCCGGCATTTCGGCAATGCCATAACGAAGATCGATGGCCCTAAAGTCGACCCCGCATACGAGGTGTATATCGCCCTTTATCAGGGATTGATGGGTGGCGAAGAAACAGAAAAGTTCAAGCAATTCTCCCCGGACTTCTTTGACCTCATTGTAGTTGATGAGTGTCATCGTGGCGTCGCCAGAGACGACGCGTTGTGGCGTTCAATTCTCGACTACTACACAAGTGCTACGCACATTGGTTTGACGGCAACTCCCAAGGCTGCCGATGATGCGAATAATTTTGAATACTTTGGTGCTCCCATTTATACCTACTCGCTCAAACAGGGTATCGAAGACGGGTTTCTCGCACCGTATAAAGTCATTCGTTATATTCTCGACAAGGATATCGAATGGCGTCCAAGTGACATGGTACGCGACAGGAGCGGTAATCCGGTGGAAGACCGTATATACAGCGGAGCCGATTATGACACTCATGTGGTCATCGATGCGCGCACAAAGCTCGTCGCCGAAAAAGTCGTTGAGTACATGCGCGAAACCGATCCGATGCAGAAATCTATCGTGTTTTGCGTCGACCAATCTCATGCTGAGCGAATGCGCAAGGCGCTCGTAAATGCGAGCGGGCATTATGCGGTTCAAAATAGCCGGTACGTCGTACGTATCACTGGCGACGACACCTACGGCAAGCTCGAAATAGATAACTTCACGAATCCCGAGTCTCCGTATCCAGTTATCGCCACCACTTCTAAACTGCTCTCCACCGGTGTCGATACTCAGACGGTTAAGCTCATCGTGCTCGATGCACCAATGAACTCCATGACCGAATTCAAGCAAGTTATCGGTCGGGGCACTCGCATCAACGAGCAGTACGGCAAGTATTACTTCACCATTATGGACTTCCGCAATGTAACGCGCCTCTTCGCCGACAAGGACTTCGACGGAGAGCCAGTCGAGAGCTACGAGCGCAAGATTGAAGAGACATTACCGATCAAGCGCATTATCGAAGAAGAAACCGTATCTGAAAAAGAGGTCATCGAACATAATCCTCAGGAAGAAATCCTTATCGACGGCACCGAGGAGAACCCGAAGCCGAAGAAGATCCATATCGCCGACGGTGTCACCTTCGACGTGATTCATAAGATGGTGCAATACATTGACCCAACGACCGGTAAGCTCATCACTGCATCGCTCCAGGATTACAGCAAACAGACCATCCGTGGCATGTACGCTTCACTTGAGGACTTTCTTAATCGCTGGAATGCCACCGAGCGCAAAGAAGTGATTATCAGTGAGCTCGCTGAGCGAGGCATCATCTTTGAAGAGCTTCGCGAAGAAGTGGGGAAGGAGTGCGACGTGTTCGACCTCATCGCGCATGTCGCCTACGGCAAAAAGCCGCTCACGCGGGGCGAGCGACTGAAGAAGGTGAAGCAGAGCGACTACTTCGCCAAGTACGAGGGCCAGGCGCGTGAGATTATCAACCACCTGTTAGAGAAGTATGCCGAATACGGCATCACGGCCATAGACGATATCGGTGACCTACAGGTCTCGCCCTTTAGCGACTACGGCGCACCGGTTGAGATTGTGGACGGCATCTTCGGCGGTCGCGAGAAATATTTGCAGCTCGTTCGCGAGATCGAGCGACAGCTCTATAGCGCTGACTAAGGTATGGCCGACATTCAGAACATCATCAAGGCGATTCAGAATGTCATGCGCAAGGACGCTGGGGTAGATGGCGATGCCCAGCGTTTGTCGCAATTGGTGTGGATGCTCTTCCTGAAGATCTTTGACGATCGCGAAAAGAATCATGAATACATTGACCCCGCGTATCGCTCACCGATACCTGAGCATTTGCGCTGGAGAAGTTGGGCGGCAGACTCGGAGGGTATGACCGGAGAGGTGCTCCATTCCTTTATCGACAAAGAACTTTTTCCAGCGCTCAAGAATCTACCGCTGGGCAATGTCGAATCATCGGCAGGCATCGTGCGCAATGTCTTCACCGACTCCTACAACTACATGAAAAACGGCACGCTGATTCGGCAGGTCGTGAACAAGATCCAGGAGATAAACTTTAATAAAAAAGACGATCGACATCAGTTCGGTGATTTATATGAAAAGCTCCTTAAAGATCTCCAGAGTGCAGGCAACGCTGGCGAGTTCTATACGCCACGTGCGCTCACGAAGTTTGTTGTCGAAATGGTTCACCCCTCGCTTGGGGAGAAGGTGCTCGATCCGGCGTGTGGCACCGGCGGCTTCCTCGTAAACGTTCTCGAATACGTACGCGTGCACGAGGTCAAGACGGCCGCCAACGAAAAGAAACTCGAGGCATCAGTGCACGGGGTGGAGTTGAAGCCGCTCCCGCACCTTCTCGCGACGACTAACTTCATGTTGCACGATGTGGAGATTCCCTCTACCGTACGGCGTGACGATATGCTCGCCAAGCCGCTCGCGCACTACGGCCCGAGTGATCGTGTCGACATTATCGTGGCCAATCCACCCTTCGGCGGGATGGTGCAAGACGGCACACAAGCTAACTTCCCGAGTGAACTGCGCACAAAGGACACTGCACTTCTTTTCCTACAGCTTTTCATACATCTACTCAAACCGAATGGAAGAGCCGGAATCGTGTTGCCCGATGGCGTCCTCTTTGGTGAGGGCATCGCGGCAAAAATAAAAGAGAAGCTCTTGACCGAGTGCAACGTGCACACGATCGTGCGGCTCCCGCAGGGCGTCTTTGCACCGTATGCGGGTGTGAATACGAATCTCGTCTTTTTCGAGAAGGGGACCCCGACAAAAGAAGTATGGTACTACGCAATGCCGCTCCCCGAAGGCTTGCGACAATACAGCAAGGGAACGCCGATTAAAGACTCTGAATTTGAGCCCGTGACGAAATGGTGGGGTGGGACAGAGCGCAAAGGGCGCAAGGCGAGCGAGTACACGTGGAAAGTAAGTATCGACGACATCAAAGCCCGCAACTACAATCTCGACTTCAAAAACCCTAACGGCCCCGCCGCCGCCGCCCACAAGACCCCGAAGCAACTACTGGGGGAGATTGAGGAGAGGGAAAAGAATATAATGAGCTTGCTTGGAGGGATTGATGTATAAAATATGGCACACATATTTTTAGACGAGAGTGGCGACCTTGGTTTTGACTTCAAAAAGAAGGGAACATCAAAGTTTTTTGTCGTCACGCTACTCTTCCTTAGCGATGGCACGAGTGCAATCGAAAAAGCGGTAAAGAAAACTCATGCGGAACTGGCCAAAAAACGTAAACGGCGAGTAGGAGTACTTCATGCCGTAAATGAGAAACCGATCACGCGTCAACGACTTCTTAAACGCATTGCAGAGAAAGATTGCTCCGTCATGACGATTTATCTCAACAAGAAAAAAGTTTTTACCCGACTTCAAGATGAAAAACAGGTCGTTTACAATTATGTGACTAACATATTGCTCGACAGGATTTTCACGAAGAAAATTGTTCCCCCGGACAAACCAATTGAGCTTATCGCTTCCCGCCGAGAGACGAACAAATTCTTGAATGAAAATTTCAAAGACTATCTAACAAAACAAGTCAGGAACAACCATAAAGGAAATATCAGAATCTCTATAAAGACCCCAGACGAGGAAAAGTGTCTGCAGGCAGTCGACTTTCTTAGTTGGTCACTCTTCCGTAAGTATGAAAAAGGCGATGATAGTTACTATAATTTGTTCAAGAGAAAGGTGATTGAAGAGAGTCCACTCTTTCCATAACGAAAACGAGGCCCGGGTATTCCCAGTCCTCGTTTCCAAAAGCAAAACCTCATACGCTATTTACGAGCAACCATCCGGAAGCCCACGCATGAGGATTTACTTGCTTATCTACAATATACGCGCTTGCTCGCATAAAGTCAAAGTTATCCACAGCCATTTCGTTGATGCCAACGAAATGGTCAGAACCGTCGAAAAGGTAGACAAAACGACCGTCATACTGGCAAATGCGCCATAGGGGCGTAGAATAGGGACATGGTAAAGGTCACCAAGCCGGATAGAGAGAAATGGGGAACCGATAACAAGATCGGCGATCTGCGGCTTTCCAAGAATAACGTCGTGAAGGTCGTCTCGACGCTAAAGCCGAAAAAGCGTAAAGCAAAATAACCTCGACTTCAAGAACCCTAATGGTCCCGCCGCTGCCGCCCACAAAACCCCGAAGCAACTACTGGGGGAGATTGGTGGTAGGGAGGAGGGAATCGCAGAAATTTTGAAGGAAATAAAGAACAACATATGAAATTATTTTCAAAGCGAAACAAAATTTCAACAGAAAGAGAAGATTTTGCTTTTCGTCACACTTCTCGCTTTTCAAGACGAAGAAACGAACTCGTCGGAGAACAAACTAGAAACAGACTTGTTTCTGAAATCCGGTATCTAACTTCTAACAATGATTTTCTAGAATGGTTTATTTTGTTTGAAAACCAGCGGAAAGAAAAAATCTTTTTTGAAAAAGGGAAACTAGACAGTTTCTCTTTGGCGGAATTGGGTTACCGTATATCGGATTTCTTTGTATTTGAGGACTTTGCCATAATTGAGCAGAAATCTGATGATGACGATGATGGCGATGCTGGATATTTCGATGATGCAAAACTTTTTGATCTCGTTGAGATAACAATAGTTTTTGCAAAGGAAAAGAAACGTGAGGAAGTAATAAGCAGATTCAATGCAATATTTAACGAGGAAGAAAGTAGATTCCACATAGCAAATAAATTGATTACGAAAAAGTCGGGAGAAGATATCCGAAGCCTTTCGGGCGTTTTGAAGGACGAGAATTTGAAGTCAAAGGTCAATCTATTTTATTCATTCGAGCCAATGGACTATGTTAGTGCCGCTAAAGTTTCAACCGAAATACTCAATATTCTTTTTAGCGATTATATTAAAGATGGTAAAAAAAGGGAAATCAAAAAGATAAGAGAGAATCTAATCGTCAAACTTTTCGATGGTTCGAAGAGTAAGAGAGGGAATTCGGAAAAGAAAGCGAGACTGAATTCTTATTTGGAAAGCTTGCTTGATATCGCAAAGGATCTAGATAACGATATTTATGACGTCCGACATACAGAGAAATCTACTATCGAAGTAAAAAACTCGAACTTTTATAAACTCATCGCGCGGTTGAATATTTCGATTGCAGAATTGGCACTTACAACTTTAAAGGATGATTTCATTCTTGGAGAAGATTGGGAGGAAATTAAGAATAACTACATAAAGAAATACAAAATTGATCGAGAAACGAGGTTGGTCATTAGAAAACCAAATGAGCTTCCTACAAATGATTCTGATGATGAGATCAAGCCAGAAGACATACCTTTTTAATTATGATCAATAATTGGCCGGTAGAAAAATAAATATATGCTGGATATTAATCTAATCAAGACCGGGGATGCAAATATCAACTTGCCTAAAAAGACATCGACATCGATAGCAAATTTTTCTTTTGCAACAATTCCGGGGACGGGTGCCGCCGCAGGATTCAGATTCTTTCCTGGCAGTTTAGATTCAAATCTTCTTGATTGGTCGATTGATCTGCGATTCGTTAACGGTTCGGATTCAATCGTCATTATTAATCAGGTAAATTGTGAATTTCGTGGGAAGAGATTGTATCTATCTAAGTCAAGAGAATCCGTTTTTATAAAAGAAGAAGTGACAGGTACCTCATCCGATCGGTATTTCCCGCTCATGATTCCTGTGGGCTCAGAAAAAGTCTTTCATTTCGACTTTATCCTTGAAATATATAGAAAATATTTGTTTTTTGCCAGAATGGCTACCTTTAAGCAAAGTGAAATTCTTGCTCCCAAAACTTACATGGATTTAATTCAAGAAGTCAGGATATTTGTTCATATCCAAGGACAAACTCATCCTCTTGTTCTCAAATTCTAATTATGATCTGGCCAACAAAAAAGCTAGGGGAGGTTTGTGAAGTCGTGGGTGGGGGAACGCCGTCTACTGGTATTAAGACATATTGGGATGGTGATATTGTGTGGGTCACGCCTAAAGACATGGGTCAGTTGTTGTCGGGAGAAATTGGCGATACTACTAAGAAAATAACTCAGCAAGGGGTTGATAATTCGTCCGCTAAATTGTTGCCTGCTGGTTCGGTCATTCTTTCCTCTCGAGCCCCAATCGGTTATCTCGCAATAAATACCGTGCCGATGGCAACCAACCAAGGCTGTCGCAGTTTTGTGTGCGGAGATCAGATTTTCAATAAGTATCTATATTATTTCTTGATTAAATCACGTGATTATTTGCAGACACTTGGCAGCGGCTCCACTTTTCTTGAAGTCCCGGGTTCACGACTTAAGGAAATAGAAATCCCACTACCACCAATAGAAGAGCAGAGGAGGATTGTAAAAAAGCTAGAGAAGAAGTTTGCGAAGATTGATGAGGCCGCGCGTTTGCGCGCGCAGAGCGAAACCGCCACGGCGGCGCTCCTCCCCGCCGCCCTCCACGAAATCTTTTCTCAGTCTGAATCAAAAGGGTGGAATGAAAAAGAATTTTCAGAAGTGGTTACTGTCGAGGCAAAGAAGAATGCAAAAAAGCTTCCATATGTCGGTATGGAAGATGTTGAAAGCGGAACGGGGAAATTTCTTGGCAGCAGAGAGGTTAGAGAAGTAAGAAGTAGCACTTCTTACTTCAGTTCAGAACACGTTTTGTATGGGAAACTGCGTCCTTATCTGAATAAGTTCTTGCTACCAGATTTTGAAGGCCATTGCTCTACAGAGTTTTTGCCGTTACGACCTGATACAAAATTTCTGACTCGCGAATGGCTTGTGATGTGGCTTCGAAGCAATGAAATTGTCGCTAGAATAAATGCGACGGGGGCGGGCGCAAGAATGCCACGAGCAAATATGAAAGAAGTCGCGAAATTCAAAATCCCCCTACCATCCCTCGCCGAGCAGAAGGCGATCGTGAAGAAGCTCGATGCACTTTCAGAAAAAGTCCGCGCCCTGCGCGAGCTCCAGAGTGCGCAATCCGCCGATCTCAAATCCCTCAAGCAATCCATCCTCCACGAGGCGTTTTCGGGTGGGGTAGAATAGTAGCAACATGAAAGAGCCGGATTATTCTTATTTTCTCATTCCGGGAAGCAATGACGAGAAGCTCAATATTAGGTTTATAGAAAATCGTGGTCACATTGAATATTTTGTGGTTCAGTACACGGCCTTGATAAAAAGTAGGTGGCATGAGATAATGCGTTTCGATACTTGCCATGGTTATGCACACAGGCACACATGCCATTTGCAGTCAGAGGAGTATATAATTAATCTGACAGAGCCGGGGGACAGTTTAGATATAGTTTTTACGGAATCTTTAGAGCACATAAAGCAGAATTTCCAAGAAATTAAAAGAAACTATCTAAACACATAAATATGACCAAAGAACTTATACGAAAAAATCTAAAACTCTCAAGTGAGTTTGATACTTATGTTTGCAATCATCCGCGCGCTCTTAAGTCGCTTTCTGGCGGTGTGAATGTTGTTTTGACCAGTGCTTCAGACTCGAAATTGTCAGCCGCTAATATTTCTATCGCGCACAACAGTAGAAGTGGAAAATTTGTCGAGGCGCACAAGTCTGATGGCTCATGGCGCATCACAGCATTTCAAAAATAAGAATCTTAGAAAACATGGTTAGAAAAAAGAGCGTGTCCTAGGTCTAGGGCCCGCTCTTTTTGTACAGACGCAGCTCGTAAAAATCCCTAATTGCTGTACAGTTTTGAGAATGAAGGATGAGGAACTAATGATGGGAAAGTATGAGCACTATAAGGGTGGTGTGTATGAGGTGGTCGGCGTGGCGAGCCACAGCGAGACACTAGAGAAGATGGTCGTCTATCGTCACGGCGATGGCGAGCTGTGGGTGCGCCCGCTCGCGATGTTTATTGAATTCGTAGAAGTAAACGGTAAGAAAGTCCCGCGTTTTAGATATACTGGGAAATAAGTATGAAAAACTACACACTTCGGTTTCGGGCGGTTGATAGGGCCCGCTTCGACGAAGTACGAAGCGGGCTGAAGTCGGTCGAGACGCGTGCCGCGACAGTGAAGTACCAGCCCATCGAGGTAGGCGATACGCTCACCTTTGTCTGCGGGGAAGAGCAATTTGTGAAGGAAATCAGCAAGAAGTTCCATTGGGCGAGCGTTGATGCGATGGTAAAGGAAATCGATTTCAAGAAAATCATGCCAGCGGTTGACTCAGTAGAGGAAATGAAAGGGGTGTATGCCTCATACCCAGGCTACGAAGAGAAGATACGGGAGTTCGGATTGTTCGGATTTGAGCTCGCGTAGGGGGAAGCTGTTACACGAACTCGGCATAGTATGATGTGAGTATGAAAGAAACGGCGGTCTTCGGGGGCGGTTGCTTCTGGTGCACCGAGGCAGTATTCAAAATGATGCGCGGGGTATCATCGGTCGTGCCCGGCTACGCGGGCGGTACGGTGGCGCACCCGACGTACGAGCAGGTCTCGACCGGCACCACCGGCCATGCTGAGTGTGTAAAAATAGAATACGACCCGAGCGTCGTCCGCTACCACGACCTACTCCTCGTATTCTTTGGTAGTCACGACCCCACGACCTTGAACCGGCAGGGGCCTGATGTCGGCACCCAGTATCGCTCGGTCATCTTCACCACCACGCCGGAGCAGAAGGCCGAAGCAGAGAAATTTATCGCCGATATCAATGCATCGGCTGCGGGCGGCGCGCCAACGGTGACCGAGCTTGAGCCACTGACTGATTTCTACGAAGCAGAGAATTATCACCACGACTACTTCGCGAAGCATCCGGGCAATCCGTACTGCGAGGTCATCATCAACCCGAAGCTCGAGAAGGTGCAGAAAGAATATGCGAATCTTTTACAAGACATTTATAAGAAGCCAACATGAATGAAGAAGAATTGAAGAAGAAGCTTACGCCAGAGCAGTACCATGTACTCCGCGAGAAGGGCACCGAGGCGCCCTTCTCGGGCAAACTACTCCCGCTCGGCGAGGACGGGGTGTATCGATGCGCAGTGTGCGGTAATCCGCTTTTCGCGGGTGATGCGAAGTTTGAGTCGGGCACAGGCTGGCCGTCGTTTGATCAAGCGCTCCCCGGCGCAGTGCGCGAGGTCGCGGACGACTCGCTCGGCCAGCATCGCGTCGAGATAGTCTGCGCCAATTGTGGCTCGCACCTCGGGCATGTGTTTGATGACGGCCCGACCGCGACCGGCAAGCGCTACTGCACCAACTCCGTTTGCTTTGTTTGAGATAAACGAGCCCGCTCTTGGTAGAGCGGGCAGGTGGAGGAGGTATTCAGTGGTCAGAATGCGTCGAAGTGCCGAGTGAGAGAGAAGAGCAAGATCTCTTTCCGTTTGCCGGTCTTGGGGATGAGAACGACGTTTCCGCTCCAATTTCCGTTTCGGACTGATGCGCCAGGAAGGAAGATAGTGCCGTGCAGGGTTCCTTTATTGGGGAATCCGTACTTCAAGTAGCTCAGTTCGCCGACGGCGGACACCGTGTGGCCGCTGACAGTGAAGAGAGGGTACTCGTATCCGATGCCGACGGACACTGCCTTACCGCGGACGCTGTTTTTCATATCGTCTACGGCGGCGAACCAGTTGCCGTAATACACACGGCCGCCGAAGCCCCAGTTGCGCTCGTTATAGTTTTTGTTGCGTTCAGCGTGATGGCTGTAGCCCCAGAGATTGAGTGCGAGATGAAATTCTTCGGCGCGACAGGTGATAGGGAACAACAGAACAAAGAACAGAAGAAACACTTTCAGGTTTTTCATTTTTCACTCCTCCAAGAAAGCCTGCTCTTATTTACACCCGCCCATAGCTACTGTCAATTTTGACGCGCATTGAATTGCAATTCGCAAAAAGCGAGAAGTGCTGTACTGTTTCAATATGGCAGTCATTACCAAGATAAACTCTGCAGAGTTCAAGAAGGGGATAGTCGGCACCGACGTTATCCTCACTGACGGCGTACCCCAGTTCGCCTTTGTGGGCCGATCTAATGTGGGCAAATCGAGCGTTATCAACTCGCTCGTCAATCGTAAAGACTTGGTCAAAGTCAGTAACAAGCCCGGTAAGACGACCGAGCTGAACTTCTTCTCTATTAATAAC
>Ga0208566_1001687_pt1 | contig 12436 bp, 12 predicted proteins | sample PL_2010_150m_FD_184159 | JGI IMG/M metagenome (GOLD analysis project Ga0208566, IMG submission 184159) | Freshwater microbial communities from Powell Lake, British Columbia, Canada to study Microbial Dark Matter (Phase II) - PL_2010_150m... | ecosystem: Environmental > Aquatic > Freshwater >...
TTCTGAAGACGTGGATCCTTCATGAACTGATTTACTTTTGGTGAAAGTCTGCGGAAACCACCTAGTGCGATCAATCGCGCAAGGTTTGGTGTTAAGAGATTAAGGGGGCTATCAATGTTGCGATCAATGAAATCGTTCATTTCATACTTATATAGCTTTGTAACAAACTCTACGTATCGGGCATAACCAGCAGCTTCTTCTGAACTGATCTTTTCTGCAATTTCTGCCTCCATTTGTTGTGTATTTGCATGCACATCTAGTTGGGATCCATCTGCATAAAAGGCACGGTACAACGGAGAAACGGGCATCAGTTCAACCCAGTCCTTCATGTCCTCTCCGACGCAACTAAATGCATCTTGAATCAAAGATGGCATTGTTAAAACAGAAGGACCCGTATCAAATGAGTATCCGTCTCTTTGCAGTAGACCGCTTCGACCACCAGGCACAGACTCACGTTCAATAACAGTTACTTTGCGACCAGCACCTGCTAATCGAAGCGCCGCACTCAGCCCTGCATATCCTGCGCCGACGATTACCACATGATCGCTTGGTCCTTTAATACGTGCAACCATCTAGGCACTTCTCTTCGTTGCAATTTTGGCGAGTTCAAGTAGTAATAGGTGTGCCTTTTCATTAATTAATTCGCTCTCGCAGGCTTGTAATGCCTGTTCAGTGAGTTGATTAATCATGGTTTCAAGTTTTTCTTTAGCGCCAGTGGAAATGATTATCTCCTGCACAATCGATACTCCATCTGAATCTAAGTCAGGGTCGGCAAAGTATCTCTTCATCTCTTGCCGCATTGAATCGCTACTTTCGAGATCAGTGAGTGCAATCAATACAGTTCGCTTACCCTCACGCAAATCATCTCCCGCTGGCTTGCCTGTGTCTTTGGGATCGCCAAAGACGCCGAGTAAATCATCACGGTACTGAAATGCTTCACCAAGTGGCAGACCATAGGCTGAAAGCACGGCTAAGAGTTCGGGGGATTGGCGATCTGAAAGCGCCACTCCAATATGCAATGGTCGCTCTATAGTGTATTTGCCTGATTTATATCGAGCGATTTTTATCGAGCGTTGCACATCACTCGTTTTCTGAGTTTGCTCGTGAATATCTAAAAACTGCCCAGCCATTAACTCAACGCGCATCTCATCATGAATCGGTGAAACATCATGGAGCTGTCTTGATGCAAGACCTGCTTCATTGAGCATTTGACTCGACCAGACTAAGGCTAAATCGCCGAGCAAAACCGCGGCGGCAAGTCCGTAGGTTGGGGCAAATCCCTCGAGCTCATCTTGGACATGTATGGATTCGAAGTGGCGGTGAATTGATGGCTTACCTCGGCGCGTATCTGAAGCATCCATAAGATCATCGTGAATAAGCGCGCAGGCCTGCAAAAGCTCAAGGCTTGCGATGGCTTTGATGACAGGGGCCGATATCTTTGCACCTGCGCTCAGATATCCGCTATATGCAAAGAGAGGTCGTAGGCGCTTGCCGCTATCGAGTAGAAAAGATGAGAGCGCAGTTGATACAGGGGCTAAGTCGCTCGAAATTGATTGCAGAAAAGCAGTCTGCTCACGTAGAAATTTTGATAACTCAATCTCTACGGCATCACGAATCTCTTGCAGCGCTGCTTTGGCCTCTGTGCTCACTCCTTAACGGTACCCTCACCCAGTGGTAGTCCGCACTTCGTACTCATTAGAGTTCTTCCCCCCAAAAGATAGTGAGGGTGAAGTTCGGTTGTGGGATGCCCTCCATGCCCTCGAACCTATGGCACCTGAGTTTGTATCTGTGACTTACGGCGCAGGTGGATCGACAAGAAATAGAACGATTGGGGTAACCCAAGAGGTTACACATCGAACTAAGATTCCAACGCTCGCACATTTAACCTGCGTTGGTTCAAGTCGCCCGGAGTTAATCTCAATTCTGCATATGTATCGCGCCGCCGGAATTAGAGGCGTATTAGCACTGCGTGGTGATCCAGTTGGCGGACCTCGTGCGCCATGGACACCTGTATCAGATGGCTTTACTCACGCAGATCAACTCGTGCAACTTATTCACGAGTTTGGGGGCTTTGATATTGGCGTTGCCGCATTTCCAGATGGGCATCCATCGTCTGATGGCGATTCTAAAAAAGATATCGATGTTCTATTACGTAAAGAGCGCTTAGGTGCAACCTTTGCAACTACGCAGTTTTTCTTTGAAGTATCTAAGTGGGAGCAACTTGTCTCTGCAATGGCCGCACGTGGCTCAACCATGCCCATCATTCCAGGAATTCTCCCCATTACTAATGTTAAACAGTTACACCGAATGGCCGAACTCGGTGGCACCCCAATTCCTCCCGCTGTTTCAGCGGCCTTTGCAGCGGTGGAAGATGATGCCGATGCCGTCCATGCGCTAGGAATCGAACTAGCAAGCCAGTTGTGTGAAGAGTTGCTCCGTGCTGGCGCACCGAGCCTGCACTTCTATACTATGAATAGCTCAACAGCGACTAGTGCAATTTTTAGGAACTTAAACAATGCTCACTAAAGAAGAGTTCACCGCCAGATGGAGTTCATTACACAACGATGCTCCAGTCAAGGGGATTGTGGCATGGTGGCTTAAGATTTCTTATCGCTGTGGCTTGGTCGCTACATTGCTTCGAATTTCTCCTAATGTTTTGACGTTGCTTGGCTTGGTGAGCGCAGCCATGACCGCGCTCACTTCTACGTCGTGGTGGGCGATTTTTTTTCTAGTCTTCTCACTCTTTTGTGATGGAATCGATGGCAGTGTTGCGATATTCCAAAAGCGTGAGAGCGCTTGGGGTGCAACTCTTGATTCAGTTGTTGATCGTGTGAGTGAGGCCTTCTGGTTATATGCCCTCTATGTAATCGGTGTCCCCGCCTGGCTTGCAATAACTCTGTGGAGCATTGCAGCCTTCCAAGAGTATGCGCGTGCCAAACTCACTTCATTAGGGGTTCAAGATATTGGTATTGTCACTCCGACTGAGCGGCCAGTCCGCGCAAGTTTTCTCTTTATAACTTTAATTATGTATCAATTAAGTATTCCTGGGATTGCTATCGTTGCAGCTGGATTTTTAGCTCTACAGGTAGTGAGTTTTACTTTGGTCGTGCGCTTTGCACGCTCCCAACTGCGTTAGCTACAATTTCTCCGCTGATCCCAACTAGGGGTAATCCGCCACCAGGATGGGCCGAACCACCAACACAATAAAGGTTCTTAATAGGTGATCTGTTTTTAGCACGCATGAAGGCAGCACGTGCTCCATTGCTGGATGTTCCATATATAGAACCTCCCGGCGCTAAGACGGTGCGCTCTAAATCTGCAGGAGTTCTTATTGTGAGCGATTCAAGTCGATCTCTGACGCAGATTCCCCGTGCCTCAATCTGATCGATAATGCTATTGGCATATATGCGTGTGAAGTTTTCATCATTCCAATTAAAACCATCACTGCCATGGTGCGGGGCATTTACTAATACAGACCAACTCTCAAGGCTGGAATCCTTCACCATCTGATCATCGTTGGGCGCACATATATAAATCGTTGGATTTTCCACAGGTAACTTGGCTACAAAAATTGAATCAAATTCGGCGTCATAGTTCTGTGGAAACAAAACAGTGTGGTGTTTAAGTGGTGCACTGTCATCTTTTCTAAGCCCTAGAAGAAGTGTAAAACCGGCAATAGATGGATCAGCCTTCTTGAGATTCTTGCGCACCTTACGAAGTTTTCGCTTTTCGCCCTTTATTAACTGATTATAAATAAGTGCTGCATCGGCGTTAGCTACAACGGCGTCGGCGGTAACAATGGTGCCATCAGATAAACGAACTCCATTGGCAACGCCTTTTTCAACCGTAATCTCACCTACCGTACTATTGAAATGAAATTCAACACCTACATCGATGCAGCGTTGGTAGACCAACTGCGCAAGGGTGCCGAGCCCACCTTTGATATGCCAAGCACCGAATGCCTCCTCTACGTAGGCAATTGTCGCTAGTACCGCGGGGGCCTTACGTGGATCAGAGCCGCTATACGTTGCATAGCGATCGAGAATAAAACGAAGCCTCTGGTCGGGTAGCTGCTCGTTAGCGAAATCTCGTAAAGATTTCCATGGTGTAATCGTAAAGATATCTCGTATCAACGTTTTGCGTTTTAAGAGCGAAAGAGGGGAGCCAAGTTCAGATTCGATAAAGGGTTCGCGCGAAACATCCCACATCTTTGTGGCGCGCTTCATCATCTGCTCCCATTGTTGCGAAACATCTTCGCCAAAAGCGCTGCGAATCGCATTAACACTCTGATGTCGAGAAAGGTTTGCAAATGTGACACTTGTACCATCGGCAAATCGATAGTCAAAAGAGGGATCAACGGCCTTGATCTCACAGAGCAGACCAAGTGGTTTGCCCGTGCGAATAAAGAAATCTTTATACACGGCCGGTAACGTTAAGAGCGATGGCCCAGTATCGAATGCGAACTTGCCGATCCATTCGGTGCGCAGCTTTCCGCCATATGTATCCGATGCCTCATAGAGAGTTACTGAGTGTCCAGAGCGGGCTAATCGAGCCGCCGCAGTCATGCCACCCATACCAGCGCCTATGACAATAATCTTCATATCACCCGGCCCTTCCAGCTAATCTCTCCGCGCATGAGATACGAGTAGATAATGAGGTAGATAAGCAATGTACTTGAAATCGGATGAAAGAGTGAATCGATGATTTGAGTCCGAGATCGGATTGCACTCAAAATTCGAGTGCTCACTATGAGTGCAAAGGCTAGCCAACCCCAGACTGAACTAGTGAGAATGAAAACTAGTGGGAGTATGCCTGTGAGAAAGATAAAGAAAATTGCGCACAGTGATCCGAAAGTCGATCCGAAGGCGTAGCGAAGTGATTTGCCATAACCTGCCTTTATCTCACTCCAGGTTGTATACATTCGGCACTGTGCGATTTCAGCACCATTTACAACGACACCATGCGATCCGGATTTCACCAGTGCTCGTGCCAAAAAGAGATCATCTAATACTGCACTTTTTACCCCTTCATATCCGCCAGATGCAATCAGAGCATCTCTGTGCACAAGAAAGAACTGCCCGTTGGCAACGGCCATCGATGAAAACGATCCGCGCTCTGCTATGCGAAGTTGCAGCGTTGTCATCCAGGACCACTGCAAAAGTGGTTGAATCAAACGCTCACCTAGAGTTTTAGCGATTTGTCGGGGGTAAGGAGATAGAAAATCCAAGCCACTCGATTTCATTAAAGTGATTGATCTACTTATTGCATCGGGGGTAATGCGAACATCGGCATCGATAGAGACAATGATATCGCCCGTAGATGCAGCCATGAGCTGATGAAGTGCCCAAACCTTGCCAATCCACCCCGGTGGCAACGGCGCACCTTTCATAATCTGCATAGTGGTAGAGCCAGATACAGCCAATCTCAAGAGTTCAAGGGTGTCATCTTCAGAGTTATCGTCTAAAAAAATAAATTCAACGCTCTTGAGGTATTTCTGTGCAAGGAGAGATTGCACGAGCCCTGAAACATTCTCGGCTTCATTGCGCAGTGGCACGATAACACTGACAGAACTTTCAATCTCGCTATCTGCGCGAGGGCTCCTGATTGTAAAAAAATTAATGATTGAAATCAGGAGTAGCACAGTCGGCAGAGCTATGAGCCAGAGCATAGATTTTATGGACGCCCTAACCAGCGTGTAAAGAAGTAGGGAGTCAGTACAGCACCAAAAATACCGCCGGCAAAGAGGGCTATGCCCGGACGGTCAAAGAAGAAGAGATTTCCTACTATGCCTGAAAATAAACTCCAAACCAAGAAAGCATCGACAGCTGAAAAAGAAGCACCAACTTTACGACGATCGCGCGGCAAAATTAAATGCAAGATAGCAATTAAGGCCATTGCAGATAACAGCCAACCAAAGGCATTTGATAGTGGGATCTCAGGTTGAAATGGAACATGTGCACCTTTTACTACCCATGTCCATCGACCCGAAGTGACCATTAATGGATCAAGAAATAGATCCCATGCAGCCATTGCAAAGCCGCCATACAGAAAGACCCAATGCCCTGCAATGCGTCTGGATGCAACTAATACTGGATGCGCCATCATGATCCATGCAAAGGGAACAACTAGCGGAACAGAAAATATCTGAAGGCCAAGGTCAGGCGAGTACGAGTACTCACCAAAGGGCCATGCAGTTATGACACCGACATGTTCGATGATGAGGGCAAAGAGAAATGTGAAGCCAAGATAGATAAATGCATACCGCGCACCATAAGCAAGGAGTGCATGCAAAAGCATCGCACCTGCGCCCCAATAAACGACCGCGATTGTTACTAGCCGCAAAGCCTCGCCATCGATTAAGGGGTAGATAATCTGCAGAGCAATTGCGATAGTCAAAACCGAGACCAAGATAATGTTCATACGACGTGAGATAGCCCGTCGGCGATTCCTGCGCGGTGAGTAGTGGCGGATCGACATAGATATAAGTCTGCCCTATGTCAGGGCTTAGTCATTAATTGAGCCACGTATTTCTCGTACGGCAAAGCGGGAAAAGAGCTCCTCTGAGTACCAGTTATAGGTACTTGTGTCTGCAATCGCCTTTTGGTGCGCAGCGCCTTTGTATGCAAAATTCTTAATAGCCTCACCAGACTCCCACAGTGAAAAAGTGCCCTGCAATCCAATAGGTGCTTCACCAATACCTATGGCAGATATCAATCCAGGAGCTGATTTCAACGACATTGTTACAGGTGGCACTGAACTCCAAAAGCGCAGGTTTTGATGCCACTTTATGCGCGCTCGTGTAATTGCAACAACTGGGCCAGTCCAATCCTTTACTGATGCAACAAAGGGTTCTTGCTTTGCCCATTGACCATGAGAAGAGATTGGTTCAAGTACCGCGCGAAATTCACCTGTGCAGTTCTTGCGCCACTGTTTAACTACAAAAGATTGATCAAAAGCATCTATGTTGTGAACCTGCGCAATCAAACCCCAGCGAAGAGCGTTTGCATCGGCAGGAGTAAAAGTCTCACCTTTGCCTGTGCCTAATGATTTAAAGAAGCCCACGTTTTTGGATGAGCGCAATACAAAGCGATTCATGGCCATTGCAACTAGAGCAAAAGGGATGCGGCTAGGAGTGATGGTCCAAAAGTAGGCAACGATCATTTAATCGCCAACGACCATAGATGTGGCACCAGTGACACGAGCTAACTCTGAATACGAAGTGGGATAAACAGAGTGTGGATGGCCAGCTGCAGCCCAGGCCACGTCGTAATCGTTAAGAGCCTGATCAATCAAAGTAATCTCTGGTTGATTCACCCAACCAACGGGGGAGACACCACCGATTGAAAAGCCCGAAGCGTTTTTAACAAAGTCGGCATCGGCACGGTGTAATTTTTCAACTCCTAAGTTCTTTGCAACAAGGTCGGTATCAACACGATGGCGACCACTGGTAATAACTAAAAGTGGATTGCCATTTGGGAGTTTAAAAACAATAGAGGATGCAACTTGGCCTACTTCAATGCCAAGAGCATTTGCAGCATCGAGTGCTGTGCGAGCAGAGTCAGAGAGAATTGTTACTTCACCTGAACACCCCAACTCTTTGAGCAGGGCCGATACACGAATAACCGAGGGATTGGTAAGAACTTCTTCCACGTGTTAAGCAACACGGCTCTCTAGTTTGAGCGCTGACATAAATGCATTAACCACCTCTTGTTTGCTCCACGGTAGAGGTGCCTGAGTAATGAAGTAGTCCTTTAATGCAATCTCAGCTAACTCATCGATATCACCCTCAACAAAACCAAGAGACGAGAGAACTGGGAACTGTAGCTCGGCCAGAATCTTTCGCACTGCATTAACGCAACGAGATCCATCTTTAGTGCCATTCTCTGGTACGCCCATTGCATCGGCAATACGCTCCATCTTTTCAGAAACGATTTTTGCTTCACGTGTAAGGGTCTCAACTAAAACTAAACCAATTGTTAAACCATGTGGTACATGCTTGAGGCCACCAATTGCCTGTCCTAATGAATGCTCTGCTGTGCAGTCAGAGATATTCATCGTTAGGCCAGCCATCATGCTGCCTGATGACATTCCGGCGCGGGCAGATTTATCGTTGCCATCTTTAAAGGCGGCAACAAGTGCTGGAGTCATCATGCGCACGGCTTCATACCCGATTGCATCTCCAATTGGTGTTGAGCACTTAGCGATAATTCCAGCGATGGCTTGAGCAAGCGCATCGATTCCCGTGTTAGCAGTCATGGAAGGTGGCATTGAGTATGTAAGGACTGGGTCAACCAGTGCAACTTGTGCACGTAGGTTTCCATTAGCAATTCCTGCTTTGCGGCCCGCCTCTGGATCTGAAATGACAGAGCCACCAGATACTTCTGAGCCAGTACCTGCAGAAGTAGGCAATGCAACAAGTGGAAGTGTTGGTGCTGGATAGACCGGAGCTTTAGATTGGAACTCACGGAATGTGCAGTTGAGTTGGGCGCACAAACGTGCCGCTTTTGCAGTATCGATTACAGAACCGCCACCGAGTGCTACAACGACATCAGAGCCGGCAGCCTTGAGCGCAGCGATTGAATCATCGACCATTTGAATAGTTGGCTCACCTGCAGGCTTTTCAAAGACAGTAACGGTGATACCAGAAGCTACCTTCATCTGATCAATTAACTTAGCCGCCGCTGGATTGAACTTCTCAATATCTTTATCAACCATTAAAAAGACTTTGCTTGCACCAAGCTCTGCGACAACTGTTGGCAACGTATCTGCAATACCTTCTCCAAAACGAACCTTGACTGGAAGGTGGTTATTAAAGGCTGAGATGTTATCCACGGAGAGCTCCTTGTTGAGTTGATATGGGTGTGATTCTATCTCGCTGATGGCTTTTTAGAGTTGGGGTGCCTTGAGAACATATGGCAGTGTAAGCAGACTTATAGGGCATTGTCAGTTACCGTTATCACCTTATGAGCATTGATTTATTGACTAGTGCAACGCGTGCGCGTAAGGGGCTTTTGGCAACCTTTTTCTTTATGGGTGTTGTCTCAATGGCCTGGGTTGCTCGCATCCCTGAGATCCGTGATGCCAATGGTTTAAATAACGGGCAACTGGGATTGATCCTTATTTCAAGCACGGTTGGGGCAATCCTTGGTGCGCAGTTAGCTGGGCGCCTCGTGCACTCCTATGGAACCAAAGCAGTAATTCGTGTTGCAATCATCATTATGCCCGTTGGCTTGGTGTTGATGGGTTTTTCAACTTCCCCTATTACTTTAATCGCAGGACTCTTTGTCATGGGTCTTGGATATTCCAGCATGGATATCGCATCTAATACGCAAGCTGTTGTGATTGAAAAACTTTTGGGGCGTCGAGTGATGTCTTCATTTCATGCCCTGTGGTCATCAGGTGCATTTGCTACGACGGTATTAGGTGGGGCAATAGCAAAACATGTTTCACCTCGCGATAACTTAGTTGGCGTTGGTATCGCCTGCTTCTTCTTATTTATTCCAGCCGTGAGAATGCTGCTTTCGCCAGATTTAGATGAACATAGTGGTGGAGTGGAAGAGACTGCGGCCAAAATCCCTTTCTTTGGTAAAAGCGTATTACCGCTGTGGGGGATGGGTATTGGTTTACTAGGTGGATTAATCGCTGAGGGTGCAGCAAGTGATTGGGGTGCTATTTTGCTGCGTGATGATATGGGCTTCGGTAAAGGTGTAAATGCCTCAGCCTTTGCAACCTTCTCATTGGCAATGATTACCTCACGATTTCTTGGAGATAGAGCTCTGGATTACTTCGGCCCTAGAAAAACAGTGCTCCTCGGGGGTTATTTAGGGGGCATAGGATTGGGTGCAGGCATTGCAATTGGAGTTCTTCTCTCTGACTCATATCCATTACTAGCACTTGTAGTTGTAAATATCGGCTTTGCATGTGCTGGGCTTGGTATCGGCCCAATGTTTCCAGCCTATATTTTGGCCGCTTCTCAAATTCCAGGAATTGCATCATCGGTTGCAATTGCACGTGTTGGTGTTATTGGTTTAGCAGGCTATTTTATCGGCCCATCGGTGACCGGGGCAATTGCGCAGTTGACATCGCTACCAATTGCAATGTCTTATCCAATTTTGATGTTGTTACTTGCTGGCTATCAATCTCACATTATCAAAAAATAAAGCCCCCGCAGATTTCTCTACAGGGGCTTTACTGACTAACTTTTTATAGGTTAAAAAAGGCACCTGTGATACTTGGACCGAAATCAGCACCAGAACCAACTAGTACAAAGATGATCAATGCTGCACCAGCAAGTGAGAGATCTTTAAAGAATCCAATAGATTCATTTTGCTTTGCTGTTGCATCAGCTTCTTTCCAGAATGCATGCATCATGAAAGCTGTTGGGATTAAGAAGATGGCGATAAGTAGTGCGCCAAGATCTGCATAGACACCAAATGCGATGTAGAGACCGCCTACAAGAATCATCAGACCTGAAACGATTACGCTGAGCTTTGCAGCCGGAACCTTCTTGTATGTCGCATAGCCAGTCATTGCATCAAGTTTGGTGAGATGCATGATGCCTGAGTTGATAAAGATGCCAGCAAACAAGATGCGAGCGATTACTAGTACTGCGTTCATGGAGCTCCTTAGATTGGTGAATACAAGCAAAGAGTATAGTAGTTGAAATTTCAACTACATATCGCTTCAACACACCTGAGCGCTTGCTATTTGTCAGTCCAAGGGGCTAGTTTTTGAAGGCCTAGTCGAACATATGTTCGAATATCCACAGCCCAAGGAGCACGCAGCAGAGATGTCAGTCCCTCAGATTAATCCCGCCCACGATGTGATGATCGATGGCGCAACTACGCCTATTGAATTTACTTTCAAAGGGCGACGCTTTCGCATTCATGCCGTTTTATCCAGATGGTGTGAGGCCGGTGGTTGGTGGAACCGCATTAGCGATGGAAAGTATCGCCCGGATGATCAGGCACGTGCAGTCTGGCGCGTTGAGGCGGCACCTATCGGGGCACTGACAACATTTGAACTTGAGCGCGATGAACTGAGCGGTCAATGGATTATTAGATCGATATGAGTTTTATCCATTTAAACGTTGCTAGTGCTTATTCACTTAAATATGGCACAACCCAGCCACAGGATTTAGTTGCACGGGCCGCCGAGTTTGAGATGCCCGCTTTAGCACTCACCGATCGCGATGGTTTAGCTGGTGCGGTTCGCTTTGCTCAAAGCTGTGTGGACTACGGCATTGCACCGATCATCGGAGTCAATGTAGGTATCGAAAGAGATGAGGCAAAAAACCGCATCACCTTACTTGCCCATAGCGATGGGGGATGGCGCTCACTGTGTCGATTGCTGACATCCCTTGCAATGACAAGTGATAGCCGAAACCCTGTACTGACCCTTGATTTCCTACAACGCTTTAGCCATTACAGTTCAAATCTTTATGCCCTCCATGGTCCCGAATCACCGGTCGGTGCATTACTGACCGATAACCGTATCGATGCCGCTTTTGCTGCATTTAACCAAACCCGTGATTTATTTGCAGGTAATGCTATTGAGTGTGTTTCGCATTTAGTTGCAGGTAAAGGCCCCCGATCCACATCACACGCTGCCAGGTCACTGATTTTTGCCCGCGACCACGATATCGATGCCGTTATTACAAATGCCGTACGGATGCGAGATCGCAGCGACGGACCAGTAGCCGATGTTTTAGATTGCGCACGTCAGTTAGTGCCACTACATCCTCGTCATGTTGAGCGCCGTAATGCCGAAGGCTTTTTAAAATCTGGTGATGAGATGAGTTCACTAGCCGCTGAAATTGCGCGCGCAGCTGGAGAGCGCACACCGCGTCAGTTACTTGCAACAACTCGATCCTGGGCAGAGCGTTCTTTACTATCTCCTGCGCGCGATATTGGCCTGGGTGGTGCGCACTTACCTGAGCCCCATGTTGTTGGCGTGCAATCTGCACATGAGATGCGCATGTTATTGCGCACTCGCAGTGAGGCGGCAATCAACGGGCGCTATAGCGATAGTGGTGCAATTAAAAAAGCACGCGCCCGTTTAGATGACGAGCTATCAACAGTTGCAACGCTGGGTTTTGAATCTTATTTTTTAACAGTTGCCGATATCTGTGACATGGCACGCAAGGCCGATATTCGTGTTGCCGCACGCGGCAGTGGGGCAGGCTCACTTATCTGTCACTTACTTGGAATCTCTGGCGTTGAACCCATGGCACATGGGTTATTGATGGAGCGTTTTTGCTCACCTCTTCGCAGAGCGCTGCCCGATATCGATATCGATGTCGAATCCCATCGCCGTCTTGAAATCTATGACATGGTCTTTAAACGCTATGGCGATACAAACTGGGATACGCCCAACAATCAATCGCGCTGTGCCACCGTTGCAATGGTCGATACATATCGTGCCAGACATGCCATAC
>Ga0208566_1001688_pt1 | contig 12432 bp, 11 predicted proteins | sample PL_2010_150m_FD_184159 | JGI IMG/M metagenome (GOLD analysis project Ga0208566, IMG submission 184159) | Freshwater microbial communities from Powell Lake, British Columbia, Canada to study Microbial Dark Matter (Phase II) - PL_2010_150m... | ecosystem: Environmental > Aquatic > Freshwater >...
TCCTTGCCCAGCGCCTTGCGCAACGCCTGCTTGAGCTCGGCGACCGGCGCGCCGGCATTGCCCCGCATCAACAACAACGATTTCAGATTCGCGCTATTCATTTCTCATGCCTCCTTAGTGGTGGTTGAAAAAACGACAAATAAAATCGGGGCAGGGGCGACATCGGGATGCTCCCGCAGACGCTTGGCACATTCTTGCTATTATCATGATATTTATGATTTTTCTAGTTTTTAACTGTACTGAATTCAGGCGGCCTTTTCAATGGATTTTCCGGCGAACTGGAAAAAATAAGGGCATGACCGGCGCCTGCTTTTGCGGGACGGCCAGGGCAGGGCGAAATTCGCACTGAAATTACCGGGATTTTCGTGTAAATTCCCGGCTTTCCGTTTCATTCCCGAAAACATGGCCATGCAATTTATCCTATGACGACCATCGCTCTCACCGCCGGCGAGCCTGCCGGCATCGGCCCCGATTTGTGCGTGCTGCTGGCTCAGCAAACGCAGCCGGCGCGGGTGGTGGTGCTCGCCGACCGGGATTTGCTGAAAGCGCGCGCGGCACAGCTCGGTCTGCCGCTGGTTCTGGCCGACTGGCAAGGCCGCGACAGCCCGCCGCCGCGCTCCGGCGTGCTCGAAGTCATGCACCACCCGCTCGCCGTGACGGCGATTCCCGGCCAGCTCGATCCGGCCAACAGCCGCTATGTGCTGGACACCCTGACCAGCGCCGCGCGCGGCTGTCTCGACGGTTCCTTCGCCACAGTGGTCACCGCGCCGGTGCACAAGGGCGTGATCAACGATGCCGGGATTCCCTTCACCGGCCATACCGAATTTTTCGCCGAGCTGACCGGCACGCCGCTGGTGGTGATGATGCTGGTCGGCGGCGGGATGCGGGTTGCGCTCGCCACCACCCATCTGCCGCTCAAGGACGTTCCCGCCGCGATTACCCGCGACAGCCTGAGCGCGATCATCCGCATCCTGCACCATGATCTGGTTACCCGCTTCCGCCTGGCGCAGCCGCGCATCCTGGTGGCGGGGCTCAACCCCCATGCCGGCGAAGGTGGCCACCTGGGACGCGAGGAAATCGACGTGATCGCCCCGGTGCTGGATGCGTTACGCAGCGAGGGCATGAACCTGGAAGGGCCGTTGCCCGCCGACACCCTGTTCAACCGGAGCTATCTCGAGCGCGCCGACGCGGTGCTGGCGATGTACCACGACCAAGGCCTGCCGGTGCTGAAACACGCCAGCTTCGGCAGCGGCGTCAACGTCACGCTGGGGATGCCGATCGTCCGTACTTCGGTCGATCACGGCACCGCGCTGGGCTTGGCGGGAAGCGGCAAGATCGAGGCCGGCAGCCTGCGCGCGGCGATCGAGCTGGCGCTGGAACTGGCCGGAAGCGCATGAAGACCACCTGTAGGAGCGCCTTCAGGCGCGAACAGATGGCAATCGCGCCTGAAGGCGCTCCTACGGTAAAACCAATATGAAACACATCCCCAGAAAACGCTTCGGCCAGAATTTCCTTACCGACCGCCATTACATCGACCGCTGCATCCACGCCATCCATCCCCGCGCCGACGACCTGCTGGTGGAAATCGGCCCCGGCCTGGGCGCGCTCACCGTGCCGTTGCTACAGGCGCTCGACCATTTGCACGTGGTGGAGATCGACCGCGACATCGTGGCGCGGCTGGAGCGGGATTACCCGGCGGAAAAGCTGGCAATTCATTCCTGCGACGCGCTCAAGTTCGATTTCGGCACGCTCGGCAAGCCGTTGCGGGTGGTCGGCAACCTGCCCTACAACATTTCCACGCCGCTGCTGTTCCACCTGGCCGGCTATGCGGAAAACATCGCCGACTGCCATTTTATGCTGCAAAAGGAAGTGGTGGAACGCATGGTGGCCGCGCCCGACACCGCGGAATACGGACGGCTCTCGGTGATGCTGCAATACCGCTTCGCCATGGAATACCTGTTCACCGTGCCGGGCGGCGCCTTCAACCCGCCGCCCAAGGTGGAATCGGCGTTCGTGCGGATGATCCCGCTGGCGCCGCTGCCGCATCCGGCGCAGGATGAAGCCTTGTTCGGGCGCATCGTCACCGCCGCTTTCTCGCAACGGCGCAAGACTTTGCGCAACACCTTGCGCGATTATCTGGCTCCTGAAGGTTTTGCCGCACTGGGCATCGCTTCCGGCCTGCGCGGCGAAGTTCTCGGCGTGGCGCAGTTCGTCGCGATCGCCAATTACTGCACGACCAATCCCCAATAAGCCGCAAAAGCGCCATGACATTGTCAACCCACCCCCATAGGGGACGCGGGTTCCAGGGCGGTTGTCGACAGCGCCGGGATATTCCGGTATTAATCGGCAGACAAAACCATACCCATGGGCATCACAGCCCACTTGAAAGAGTACGATGAAAAAAAATATCGTCCCCACCCAGCGGGAAATCAAGCTCGATGACGACGACGTCATCGTCTCGAAAACCGACCTCCAGGGCCGGATCACCTACGCCAACCGCATTTTCATGCAGATCGCCAATTACCCGGAGCAAGCGCTGCTCAACGTGCAGCACAACATCGTCCGTCACCCGGACATGCCGCGCGGCGCTTTCAAGCTGCTGTGGGAGACGCTCAAGACCGACAAGGAATTCTTCGGCTATGTCAAAAACATGACCGCCGACGGCGACTATTACTGGGTATTCGCCAACATCACCCCGGATCGGGACAGGCACGGCAAGGTGGTGGGCTATTTTTCCGTGCGGCGTAAACCCAAGCCCTCGGCGATTGCGGCCATCCAGCCGATCTACCAGGAAATGCTCGAAGTGGAACGCAAGGCCGGCCCGGCCAATGCCCCCGCCGCCTCGATCGCCCATGTGGTGGAAAAACTGAAAAACCTGGGAACCACCTACGACCGTTTCATCCTGAGTCTCTAACGATTATGACGAACCGCCGCCCCAAGATGATAAAACAACGACTCGCCATGATCGTTCCCCTCTCTCCTTACTCTCTCCCGGAGGGAGAGAGGGACGTGGTTTCGCTTCGCGAGTGTCACGTTCACCCCTTGCCGGAGCGCAACTAAATGCACAATGCGATGAGGGTCGGCATCAGCCGGCATGTTCCGTTTCTCGACAGCCAGTTCCGTCTGGCCTGCGTGGTATTCAGCCTGATTACCCTGTCCCTGGCCACTTGGGTTACGCTGGAGCACGGCTTTGAATGGTCGACCTGGCTGTTCCCGGTTTTTTCGATTTTTTTCTCGATCTACGCCTGGATTCATTTCCACAAGCCCATCGAAATCATCAAGCACATGCAAACGGTGCTCAAGGAGTCCAGCAAAGGGCAATTGCACAGCCGTATCACCGACACCGCCGGCCTGGGCGAGCTGGGAAAAGCCGCCTGGGAATTGAACGAGTTTCTCGATCTGATCGAAATGTACTTCAAGGAGGTCAATACCTGTTTCCGCTTGGTCACGGAAGGGGTGTTCTACCGCAAGGCGCTTCCTCAAGGCTTGCCCGGCCAATTTGCCGATTCGCTGGAAAAGGTTAACGCCGCCATCGCCGCAATGGAGGAAAACACCCTGCTGATCAACCGCAACGAGTTGTCCTCCCAGCTTCATGCCACCAATACCGACAACCTGTTGCGCAACCTCAAGATCAACCAGAAGGATCTGGTCAATACCAGCAACGAAATGGACGAGGTCGAAAAAATCGCCCGCTCCAACCGCGAGGCTGCCGCACACAGCCTGGACGCAATGACCCACATCAGCGATGCGCTCACCGGCATGAACGGGCGCGTGCAGGAGATGGCGCAGTCGGCCCAGGCGCTGGGCAGCGAAAGCCTGGCGATCAACGATGCGGTGCACCTTATTTCGGATATCGCCGACCAGACCAACCTGCTGGCCCTGAATGCCGCCATCGAAGCGGCGCGCGCCGGGGAAACCGGGCGCGGCTTCGCGGTGGTGGCCGACGAGGTGCGCAAGCTGGCGGAGCGTACCAAGACCGCCACCACGGAAATCGACGCCATCGTCACCCGCCTCAAGGACCGCGTCACCACCATGGTGGAAGAGACCGGCACGGCCAGCACCCTGACCGCCAACGTCAACAGTCAGATGAACGATTTCAAGGCCCGTTTTGCGGAATTCTCCCGGTCAGCCGAGAACACCATTACCCGGGTAGCCAAGACCAAGGATAGATCGTTCGGCTCGCTGGTCACCATGGATCACATCATCTTCATGCAGAACGCTTACATGGCAGTCGGCAAAGCGAAGGATTGCGACGAAGCGATGGCCGCCAGCACCGAGCACCATAACTGCCGGCTCGGCAAATGGTATTACGAAGGGCTGGGGAAAGCCCAATTCGGCAAGACCCAGGCCTTTGTCCAACTGGAACAGCCGCACGCCCATGTGCATTCCAGCGTGCATCGCGCAATCGAACTTTCCCGCCAAGACTGGGCAGGCAATGCGGCGGTGCGCCACGAACTGGTACATGCCATGGAAAAGGCCGAAGACGCTAGCCGTCAGGTAATCGCCATGGTCGATGCGATGGTCAACGAAAAGCATGGCGCGGGCTGATGCATGAGGGAAGAGACGCAAAATCTCTCCTGATTAGCAAAGAACCTCAGCCTATGGCCGCTCACCCTTCGACAGGCTCAGGGCGAACGGCCATAGGCTGAGTGCGAACTGATTTTCCGTTCGTGGTGAGCCTGTCGAACCATGAATGGAAAATCAGGCTGAAGATTCTTGCTAATCAGGAAATCTCTTATACCCAGGCCATAAGGCCGTTCGGGTATGCGTCTCTACTTGCGCTCGATAAACTCGATCTTGTAGCCGTCCGGGTCCTCCACGAAGGCAATCCAGGTAACGCCGCCGTGTAGCGCCGGGCCGTAAGTCACTTTGCCACCCTTGGCGGCCACCTCTGCGCAAGCCTGGCGAATATCATCGACCTGTATCGCCAGATGGCCGTAGCCGCTGCCGATGTCGTAACGCTCGACGCCCCAGTTGTGGGTAAGTTCCACCACCGTCTGTTCCGTTTCCTCGCCGTAGCCGACGAAGGCGAGCGTGTACTTGCCCTCCGGGTGATCCTTGCGGCGCAGCAGTTTCATGCCGAGCACATCGATGTAAAAAGCAATCGATTTTTCCAAGTCGCCGACCCGGATCATGACGTGCAGGATGCGCATGGTTTTCTCCCTTTAAATTTTGGTAAACCCTGAAAAGTGCGATTCACCGCAGAGGACGCGGAGGACGCTGAGTAAAAGCAGGGCTTTGCCAAATTATGCCGAGTCACTTATTAGGCGAATGCGCTTTTTACGTCAAGCATTTGAATTCCTCTGCGTCCTTCGCGTCCCCTGCGGTTCAATAGCTTTTTCTGGGTTAAAACGTGTGAAAGCGATGCCCGGTGGACTTCAACTCGCGCCGCACTGCCAGACAGCCGGGAAACAGACGCTCGACGGTGTGCCAGAAAGCCGGCGAATGATCGAGATGCTTGAGGTGCGCCAGTTCGTGCGCTACCACGTAGTCGATCAGGGCAGGCGCGGCTTTGATCAGGCGCCAGTTGAGGCGCACTTCGCCGCGCGCATTGCAGCTGCCCCAGCGGGTGGCGGCGTTGGACAGCGCCAGCGGGGGAACCGGGACGTTCAATCGCGCCGCGTAGAGCGCCACCCGTTCGGCGAAATGGGCGAGCGCCTGGCTGCGGTACCATTTCACCACCTTGGTTTTGACCGCGCTGCCGTCTGCCGCATCGGCGACCTCGGCCAGCAGTTGTTCGCCGGCCAGCCGCGGGAGCACCCGCGCACGCCCGGCCAGCACCGTCAGGCGCAATTCCCCGCCGAGAAAAGGTAGGGTTTCGCCGTCCTGCCAGACGCGCGCGGGTACCTGGCGCGCCAGCATTTCCGCGAGTTTTTCGCTCACCCAGCCGGCCTTATCGGCCAGCACCGCCTCCAACCGATACAGCGGCGCACGTGCCGGGGCGTTGACGGTCAGGCCGCTGCTGTCTATGCGCAGCGCGATGGTGCGGCGGCGCGGGCTGCGCTTGAGCAGATAGCGGATTTCCTCGCCGTTGGGCAGACGCGCGCGGCGTTCCTCACTTTTCATGAAGCCGCGGCATCTCGTTTTCGATCCAGGTTTCCACCTGGAGGTTGAGATCGTCGGCCTTCAGGCCGGCGGGCGCGATAGGCTGGCCGATGCTGACGGTGATGGTGCCGGGGTGTTTAAGAAAAGCATTCTTGCCCCAGAATTCCCCGGCATTGTGCGCCACCGGCACCGCCGGCGCGCCGCTGTGGGTCGCCAGCCAGGCGCCGCCGACCTTGTACTTGCCGCGCTGGCCCGGCTTGATCCGGGTACCCTCGGGAAAAATCACCACGAAGAAGCCTTGCGCCAGGCGATCCTTGCCCTGGTCGAGCAATTGCTTCAGGGCTTGGCGCGAGGTGCCGCGGTCGATCGCAATCGGACTGGAGAGCGCCAGCGCCCAGCCGAAAAACGGCAGGCGCAGCAGTTCGCGCTTCATGACCCACACTTGCGGCGGGAAAATGCTTTGCAGCGCCAGCGTTTCCCAGGCCGACTGGTGTTTCGACAGAACGACGGCAGGCTGCGCGGGAATGTTCTCGGCGCCGATCACCCGGTAGCTCAGATTGCAGGTGAGCCGCAGCCACGCCAGCATGACCACCGACCACAACCGGATGACGCGGTAGCGCAACTGCGGACTGCAAGGGTAGGACAGCAGGATAACCACGGTGTAGAGCGGGGTAAAAACCCACATCCCCAGCGCGAACAAAGCAGAACGCAACCAGATCATGCGCGGTTGGCGATGATGTGTTTGACCGCCTCGGCCAGATCGGCGAAGGTCAGCGTGCCTTCCGGCAGTTCGCCGTCGGCGCGGGTTTTTTCGCCCTTGCCGGTGAGCACCAGGACCGGCTGGCCGCCGACTTCCGCCGCCGCCACCAGGTCGCGCTGGCTATCGCCGACGCACGGCACGCCGCCCAGGTCGGTGTTGAAGCGCCGGGCAATTTCCAGGAACATCCCGGTGTTGGGCTTGCGGCAGGCGCAATTGGAATCGGCGGTATGCGGGCAGAAGAACAGCGCGTCGATGCGCCCGCCCAGGCGTCCCAGCGCCTTGTGCATCTTGTTGTGGATGGCGTTGAGCGTGGCCATGTCGAACAGACCGCGCCCGATGCCGGACTGGTTGCTCGCCACCACCACCCGGAAGCCCGCCTGGTTCAGGCGGGCGATCGCTTCCAGGCTGCCGGGAATGGCTTCCCATTCCTCCGGACTCTTGATGAATTGGGCGGAGTCGAAATTGATTACGCCGTCGCGGTCGAGAATGACGAGTTTCATCCTAGACTCCTCAGTTGGACGGGGTGGAGTGTGCGGTTATGGGGGTGCAGGGCAAGGCGCAACGACGCGGAATGGTCGTTCCATTCCAAGGAGATGCAACGCTGCCATGCGCCGCCAGAACCGTGCAATCCAACACGTAGCGGGGCCACCAGATTGCTAGTGGCGACAAAATGACATAAATAGATTAGGCACATCACGTTAAATCACCAAATAAGCGGTCAACTGAGGAATCTAGGATCATGATCAGGCCGCCAGTTTGGAAATGTCCGCGACCTGGTTCATCAGGTCGCCGAGCTGCTTGAGCAGCGCCAGCCGGTTATTGCGCACCAGCGGTTCGTCGGTCATCACCATCACCTCGTCGAAGAACCCGTCCACCTCGGCGCGCACCCCGGCCAGCGCGGTCAGCGCTTCGGCGTAATCGCAGTTGCCGACCTGCGAGACGACCGTCGGGGTGAGGCGGGTGACCGCGTCGAACAGGGCTTTCTCGGCGTTTTCCTGCAACAGCGCGACATCGGCCTGTCCGGCAGGCGCTTCGGTCTTCTTCAGGATGTTCTGGATGCGCTTGTTGGCCGCCGCCAGCGCCGCGGCTTCCGGCAGTTTGCGGAACGCCCGCACCGCCAGCAGGCGCGCGATCACCAGGTCGATGCGGGTCGGATTCTGGCAGATCACCGATTCCACCTCGTCGGCCTCGAAATTGCGCTCGCGCAGGAAGTTTTTCAGGCGTTCCAGCATGAAGCCGTGGACATCCTGGGCGACGCTGTCCGCCAGCATTTCGCCGGGGAACAGGCTGCGGGTGAATTGCAGCAATTGCATCAGGTCGAGCGGCAGGCCTTTTTCGGTGAGGATGCGCAACACCCCCAGCGCATGGCGGCGCAGGCCGAACGGATCGCGGTCGCCGGTCGGCACCAGGCCGATGCCGTAGATGCCGATCAGCGTGTCGAGCTTGTCGGCCAGCGCCACCGCCAGCCCGATGTTGTCGTCGGGCAAAGCATCGCCGGCGAAGCGCGGCTGGTAGTGCTGTTCGATGGCGCGCGCCACGGCGGCGGGTTCGCCGTCGTGGGCGGCGTAATAGCGGCCCATGATGCCTTGCAGCTCGGGAAATTCGCCGACCATGTCGGTGAGCAGGTCGGCCTTGGCGAGATAGGCCGCGCGTTCGGCCTGCTCGCTATCCGCCTTGAGCTGGCGGGCGATTTCGCCGGCCAATTTCTTCACCCGCTGCATCCGTTCCAGCTGGGTGCCGAGCTTGTTGTGATAGACCACGTTGCCGAGCTTTTCGACGCACGACGCTAGCGGCGTTTTGCGGTCCTGGTCGAAGAAGAACTTGGCGTCGGCCAGGCGCGGGCGCACCACCCGCTCGTTGCCGCCGATCACCGTGCTGGGGTCGGCGGGGCTGATGTTGGAAACGATCAGGAATTTATTGGTCAACTTGCCGGCGGCGTTCAGCAGCGGGAAATACTTCTGGTTGGCCTTCATCGTCAGAATCAGGCATTCCTGCGGCACTTCCAGGTATTTTTCCTCGAACTGGCCGACCAGCACATTGGGACGTTCCACCAGCGCGGTGACTTCGTCCAACAGCGCGGCGTCCTCGATCGGCGTCACGTCGCCGCCCACCTTGGCGGCCGCGGCGGCCAACTGGCGGACGATGTCGGCGCGGCGTTTTTCAAAGGAGGGAATTACCGCGCCCTGGCTTTCCATCTGCGCGGCATAGCTGTCCGCGTCCTTGATCACGATAGGGCTGACGGCGGCTTCGAAACGATGTCCCTGGGTGGCGCGTCCCGCCGCGAGTCCGAGCACGCCCAACGGCACGACCTCCGCGCCATGCAGCGCGACCAGGCCGTGGGCCGGACGGACGAAATTGACCGTGCTCCAGCCGTCGGCCAGTTGATAAGTCATCACCTTGGGAATCGGCAGCTTGGCGAGCGCTTCTTCCAGGGCTTTTTGCAAGGCGGCGGGCAGGGTCAGGCCGACACGCGTGGTCTTGGCAAACAGGGTTTCCGCCTTGCCGTCCAGGCGCTGGCTAAGCGCGTCTGCACCCGCCGAAGCCAGGTCGATGCCCAGCGCCGCCGCTCTTTTCTGCAACGCCTGGGTCGGCTTGCCGTCCGCATCCAGCCCGACGCTGGCGGGCATCAGCTTGACTTCGACCTGCTGGTCGGCAGCCTTGTCCAGCACGCCTTCGACATGCACCGCGAGACGGCGCGGCGAAGCGAAAGGGGTGCAAACCAGCGCAGCGCCGGCGATCAAGCCTTGGCTGCGCAGCGATTCGGCAATCGCCTGGGCAAAGGATACGCCGATTTTTTTCAACGCCTTGGGCGGCAGTTCTTCGACGAACAGTTCAACGAGTAGTGATTTATGCATGACCATTATGTAGTGAATGCGCCTGAATTATTCTCGACTGAACGACATCGTCAATAATTCCACGGCAAAATTTATTGATGTTGACGAAACGAATCCTTGACCCGAATCCAACGAATCCTAAGGATAAGGCTAGCTTCCCGAACACCTCATCGGCAAACGAGGAAGCAACCAACTCCACCCCAGAAAAATCGATTTCCAGAATATCATTGGGTGCCGAGAACAGCAGGTTTTCGATTTTGTTCCTGATTTTCAAACCTGTCAGCCTGTTCCCGAACCCTGAAGCTTCATCGACCAGAATCATCCTCATCTGGCCGACAGGCATATCTTTTCCATACAACGACTCATTGAAAGGATAGCCGGGTGCACTGCCCCACAGCGCCTTTTCAATCTCGATCGGCTGATCCGTGTTAAGTTGAATATCCACAAAAGTACCTGGAAAGGGCGGGAAATCCCCTTTGATTTCCATGCGGTCATGTAGCCACTCTACACGACCTTGGCGGGAATGAACGGAAAGCCGTCCGCCATTGTTTATCTTCACAATTTGCAATGTTCCGGTCAAACCCTTGCCTTGCCCGAAATCGGGGCGAGACGTAATGCCTTCCTTGAGCGCGAGGGCAATCGCATCCTCGTCTTTCACGTATTGCGGGAATGCCCTGCGTATGGTCTCGGGAATTCCCGCCCCGCCATCGGCGACAGCAATTGCCATATGTTTTGTTTTGGGGTGAACGACCACCTGCATCCATCCATGATCCACTCCAGCATGGACTAATACATTACCGGCAATTTCATTAAGCGCCCATTCAAAGGACTGCAACACGCCTTCGGCATAGGTGGCGCGTTCCAGTATCTGATGTATCTGCCGATTTATCAGGTCGTTAACGCTTGAGTCGTCGGTAAATTGATGCAGCGCGTTGGCCTTGTCCGAGAGCGGAAAGCCGGATTCCGGGCTCAAATGCGCCGCATAATTGGATTCAACGATGGAGTTCTGGCAGGCTTCATCCTGCGGCAAGACTAAGTCTACCCCAACGCTCTGACCTCTCCGGTAGTGATCAACCAGCACGATCAACGGGACAAAACCGTTGGGAAATGCCCGCTTCAGACCTGAAAAGTCGAGTGTGACATCACGAAACCCTTGCTTTTCGACAATATCGAACAACCGTCTCTGAGCCCATTGAAAGGAAGCCCAGTTGAAATCTTCGTGATTTATCGCAAGAACATTACTCATGCCGCCTTCTTTTCAATCTGGGCCAGCACTTCGGCGGCATGTTCCGGTTTCGCCATCGGGAAACCGCGCCGGGCGCGGCTCTCCAGGTAGCTCTGGGCGACGCTGCGGGCCAGGTTGCGGATGCGCCCGATATAGGCGGCGCGCTCGGTAACCGAGATCGCGCCGCGCGCGTCGAGCAGGTTGAAGGTGTGGCCGGCTTTCAGCACCTGCTCGTAGGCGGGCAGCGCCAGTTGGCCTTCCATCAGGTGTTTGGCCTGTTTTTCGTGGGCGTTGAAAGCGGTCAGCAGAAACTCCACGTCGCTGTGTTCGAAATTGTAAGTGGATTGCTCCACCTCATTCTGGTGGTACACGTCGCGGTAAGTGAGGCCCTTGGTCCAAGTCAGGTCGAAGACGTTTTCCACGCCTTGCAAATACATCGCCAGCCGCTCCAGGCCGTAGGTGATCTCGCCGGTGATCGGCTTGCAGTCGATCCCGCCGACTTGCTGGAAATAGGTGAACTGGGTCACTTCCATGCCGTTCAGCCACACTTCCCAGCCCAACCCCCAAGCGCCCAGCGTGGGATTTTCCCAATCGTCCTCGACGAAGCGGATGTCGTTGCTCTTGAGGTCGAAGCCCAGCGCTTCCAGCGAGCCCAGATAGAGTTCGAGGATGTCTGCCGGGGCGGGCTTGAGCACTACCTGGAACTGGTAATAGTGTTGCAGACGGTTGGGATTTTCGCCGTAGCGGCCGTCCTTGGGACGGCGCGAGGGCTGCACGTAGGCGGCGTTCCACGGCTCCGGGCCGAGCGCGCGCAGGAAAGTGGCGGTGTGGCTGGTGCCTGCGCCCACTTCCATGTCGTAAGGTTGAAGCAGCGCGCAACCGCGTTGCGCCCAGTAGTTTTGCAGCGTGAGGATGATGTCCTGGAAAGTCAGCATGTAAGGTCGTAAGCCGGATTACAAAGGATTGAATTCTACTGGTTTTCCGCAGGCGGCAAAACCCCGCGTGGCGCCTGCCGTTTCGCTGCGCAGCGCAGCGGAGGATTCCCCACCGCTCCACGCCGACCATGCCGACTGAAATATTCCGGCAAAATGCCGTCGGCAGGGCTTGCCAGCGCCGACGCGGCTTTGTAAAATCACGCCGAAATTTTTAAACATGTGAGAAACATGCCGGTCATCAATTCTTCGTTTAATCCGCAACAACGGCAGATTGCCGCATACGAAGCGGTCAAGGGCAGCCCCCCTGCCGTTCCGGCGGAAAATCCTGCGCTTAGCGCCACGCCCAGCAGCAAAGTCTCGATCAGCGCGGAAGCCCACGCGCTGAGCCGCGCCGCCAAGGCCAACGATCCGGTTGTCGCCGACGGGAAAATTCAACGGCATACCAACAATGCTCGCTGGGAAGCAAAAATCGACAACCTGCACGCCATCGCCCGCCAGAACAACATCGCCCGCAGCGAGAAAAACAGCGCCGAGCACGCCGCCAGCATGGTGGAAAACAAGCAGATTCAGGAAGCCGAGGTAAAAAAGCAGGTTGCCGACCGCACCCAGGTTCCGCCACCCATCCCCGCCCAG